>MDTE01139658.1_pt1 | contig 81143 bp, 90 predicted proteins | sample 811231 | NCBI WGS metagenome assembly MDTE01 (sample SAMN05326651, study PRJNA326480) | marine metagenome | isolation source: seawater | place: Indian Ocean: Red Sea | collected 2010 | reverse complement strand
TATTAGATGAAATTGAAGGAATAGGACCAAACAAAAAAAGAGATTTATTAAAATATTTTGGTTCTTCTGAACAAATTAAAACAGCACAACTTAGTGAAATTGAAAAAGTTAAAGGAATTAATAAAAATATTGCAAAAAAGATATATAATTTCTTTCATGAGAATTAAATTATGAGACACATGCCAAATATACTTACTGTCTTAAGACTATTAGCTTGCCCACTTTTAATTTTCTTAGTTTATTCAGAAGAGATGTATTGGACTCTAATAATATTTATCCTAGCATGCTTAACAGATTTTTTTGATGGTTACTTAGCTAGAAAAGAAAATTTTAAATCAAATTTTGGAAAATTTTTAGATCCTATTGCTGACAAAACTTTAATTTTAACAATGTGTTTTTTAATAGTATTTGGAATGAGATTAGGGCAACATATGTTAGAATTACTTTTTTCAATTCCATTTTTAATAATATTAATTAGAGAAATTATAGTTTCATTTTTAAGATTTAATTTATCACGCTGGAATAAGAATAAAAATATCGATGTAAGTCTATTATCAAAATATAAAACTTTTATACAAATGTTAGCTATTGGAGGCTTATTAGGCTTCTGTTTCTACGATTTTTTCAATGATAATAATTATAAATTAATAATAAAAATATACGGAAGTTTTGTTATATTTCTTATATGGCTAGCAGCAATTATTACAGTAATAACTGGAGTTCAACATTATAAAACTTATTTAAAATTAAAACAATTTGAAGGAAAAAAATGACACAATTATCAAACGACTGTTTTAAACATAATAAAAAAAGAATTTCTTTGGAAAAAGCAGTTTCTATTTTAGAAAAAAGAATAAAGTGTATAAAAAAAACACAAAAAATTAAATTAGATCAATCATTGGGAAGAATTTTATCAAAAGATATTTTCTCAAAATTAAACGTACCCCCTTTTGATAATACTGCTGTAGATGGATATGCATTTAAATATTCAGATCTAAATAAAAATAAAGAAACTACATTAAAATTGAATGGAAGAATTGCCGCGGGACAAAATTTTAATAAAAAAATTAAAAAAGGAGAAGTTGCAAGAATTTTTACTGGTGCAAAAGTGCCAGAAGGCACAGATACTGTTATTATGCAAGAAGACTGCAACGTAAATGGGATTGAAATTATTTTAAAACCGGGAATTTTTAAAGGTGCCAATATTAGAAAAAAAGGTGAAGATATTAAATCTAAAAAAAAAATTTTAACAAAAGGGTCCAAACTAAAAGCACAAGATATTGCTTTAATAGCATCAATTGGAATTAAAGAAATCGAAGTATATGAAAAATTAAAAGTTGGAATTTTTACTACTGGCAATGAATTATTTGAGCCAGGAAACAAAATATCAAAAAATGGTATTTATGATTCTAATAGATACTGTTTAAAAAATTTATTGGAAACAATTAATTGCTCAGTAAAAGACTACGGAATAAAAAAAGATAATGAAAAATTAATAAAAAATACTTTAAAAAAAATTTCTAAAGAATGTGATTTAATAATAACTACCGGTGGTATGTCAGTTGGAGAAGAAGATTATGTTAGAAAAGTTGTAGAAAAAAATGGTTCATTAAATTTTTGGAATATTTCGATTAAGCCAGGAAGACCTGTTGCGCTTGGTAATATTTTTAAAAAACCATTTATTGGGCTACCAGGAAATCCTGTTTCTGTAATGATTACTTTTTTAAAAATAGCATTACCTGCAATAAATAAATTATCTGGGTTTTTATCACCAAAAGAAAATAACTTTATTGTTACAACGGATTTTAATTTTAAAAAAAAAAGTGGAAGAAAAGAGTTCTTAAGAGTAAAAGTATCAAAAAATTCAAATGGAGAAATAAAAATTAAGCATTACCCTAATACTGGCTCAGGGGTTTTTACCTCAATGGTAGAAACAGATGGTTTGGTAGAACTTCCAGAAAAATTAACCTATTTAAAAAAAGGAGCAAAAGTAAAATTTGTTCCATATAGTGAAATATTATTATGAAAATAATTTACTTTTCATGGTTAAAAGAAACTATAGGAAAATCACAAGAAAATGTTAAACCTCCTTCTAATATAAAAAATATTAAAAGTTTAATTGAATGGTTGAGTAAAAAAAGTTTAAAACATAAAAAAATTTTTTTAAAATCAAAGAATATTCGTGTTTCAATTAATCAAAAAATTGTTAATAAAAATAGTAAAATTAAAAAAAATGATGAAATAGCTTTTTTTCCACCTTTTACCGGAGGTTAAATGATAAAATTACAAAAGCAAAAAATAAATATTTCAAAAGAAAATAAAAAAATTTTAAAAAAAAAATTGGTGCATTTGTAAATTTTATTGGAATTGCAAGGCCAACAAATAATTCAAAAAAAATTAAATTTATAGAAATTGAACATTATCCAGGAATGACCGAAAAAAAAATTAAAAAAATTGAAATTTATGCTTTAAAAAAATGGAATCTTAATAGTTGCATTATAATTCATAGATACGGAAAAATTAAACCTGGTGAAAATATTGTTTATATAGGAACTGCTGCTCAACATCGTATAAATGCATTTAAAGCATGTGAATTTATTATCGATTATCTAAAAGTTAAAGCTCCATTTTGGAAAACTGAACATTTAAATAATAAAAAAATATTTGTTAAATCTAAAAAAAGAGATGAAAAAAAGATAAAATTAAACTATTAATTCTATTTTTTTACAAAATTGCTAAAAAGATAAATAAGTTCTTTTGTAATATGTCCAACTTTAAATTTTTTACTATCTATTTGAGAAACTGGAGTGATTTCAACTGCTGTTCCAGTTAAAAAAATTTCATCTGCTGCCAGTAATTCTTTAGGCGATATCTTTTTTTCTATAACTTTAATTTTATTTTTTTTTGCTATTTGTATAACAGTTTTTCTAGTAATCCCATTTAAGAAACAGTCTGCTATTGGCGTATATAATTCTTTATTTTTTACAAAAAAAATATTTGATCCGGTGGATTCAGCCACATAACCTTTATAATTTAACATCAATGCATCATCAAAACCCTTTTTTTCAGCATAATGCTTACTCAATGTACAAATCATATACAAACCAGCTGCTTTTGCGTCCGTAGGAGCGCTATTAGCAGGAGGTCTTCTCCATTTTGCTGTTTGTAACTTAATACCTTTTAATCTCTTTTTTTCATCAAAATAAGTATCCATTGGCCATGTAGCTATCGCTAAATGAATTTTTGTATTCTGAGCCGAAATAGCCATCATTTCACTTCCTCTCCAAGCAAAAGGCCTTAAATAGCCATTAATTATTTTTTGTTTTTTTACTATTTCTAAACAAGCGTTATTTATTTTTTGTTCTTTATAAGGTAATTTAAAGCCAAGAACCTTTGCTGAATAGAATAATCTTTTTGTATGTTCTTTAAGTTTAAAAATTTTTCTATCGTACACTCTTGCTCCTTCAAAAACACAACTTCCGTAATGTAGGCCATGGCTTAAAATATGTATTTTAGCTTTTTTCCAGACTACAAATTTGCCATTAAGCCAAATAAATCCTGGTCTATCATCAAAACTCATTATTTTTTTCATATTTATATTTATTTAAAAATAAATAAAAAATTTTTTTTTGTTAAAATAATATTTAAGTATTAAACATATTAAAATAAAAAATGACAAACTTAAATAATATTTACAATCCATTATTTTTGAAAAACAAAGAATTAAGGGCTGCTTTTGAATTATTATTTTTTATGAATAAAGATTTTGATAAAAATATTAATTCATTACTAAAAAAATATAAATATAACAAAACACATTTTGCTGTAATTTTTCTAGCTTCAAATAATTATTTTTTAACAATTAAAGATTTACTTTCAATATTAGATATAAAAAAACAAAGTTTATCAAAAGTAATTAATAAATTAATAAATGATGAAATAATTATATTGAAGCAATCAAAAAAAGATAAAAGAAACAAAAATATTTATCTTACAAAAAAAGGTATTAAAATAGAAAAAAAACTAATAGAAAAACAAATAAAAAATATTGCACTAGCATATAAAAATGCTGGAACTGAATCTATAAATGGTTTTAAAAAAATTTTAATAAATTTAATTAGTAAAAATTCAAAAAATATTCTTAAAAAAAAATTATGAAAATAAATTTACCTCATATTTTACTTGTTGATGATGATAAAAAAATTCTAGAATTAATTAATGATTATTTAAATAAAAATAATTTTAGAGTAATGACTGCTGAAAATGCATCAGTAGCAAGAGAAAAAATAGAAAATATAGAATTTGATTTAATAATACTTGATATCATGATGCCTGGAGAATCAGGATTAAACTTAACTGACTCATTAAAAAAAAATAATTTTAAAACACCTATATTACTTTTAAGTGCGCTAGGAAACCCTGAAGACAGAATAAAGGGTCTAGAACTAGGAGCTAATGATTATTTAACAAAACCATTTGAACCTAAAGAATTGCTTTTAAGAATTAATAATCTTATTCAAAAAAGTAAATTTACAAAAAAAATAAAAAAAAAAATAAAATTTGGTCCTTTCACTTATTCATTTAAAAACGAAATTTTATTAAAAAATGGAAAAAGATTTATTCTTACTTCAAGTGAAACTAAATTATTAGATATTCTTGCTAAAAAGAATGGAGAGCCAATATATAGAGAAGATCTATCAAAAATCTTAAATATTCCAGCTAGTAGTAGAGCCCTAGATGTACAAATAACAAGGTTAAGAAATAAAATAGAAAGTAATAAAAAATTTCCAACATATATACAAACTGTAAGAGGAAGAGGATATGTTTTAAAAATAGATTAAATTAATTTTTATAAAAAAATGATAAAAAATTTTTTACCACAAACTCTTTTAGGTCGTTCTATATTAATTTTATTAATACCTTTAATATTACTTCAAGTTGTTATTATTCTTATTTTCTATAATAGACATTGGGATACTATTATTAGACATAGAACAATAGATTTTGTTAATGATATAACATTAGTGGTTGAATCTTTTGAAAAAAACAAATTATTTGAAAATAAAGATTGGATACTTAATGAAGCTTCAGAAAAATTACAATTAATTACAAAATTTTACCAAAATAAAAATGAAGATGAAAATTTCAATAATTACAAAAAAAAATATGGAGATCTAAAAAATTATTTAGATAAAAGCTTAAGCGCTTCTGGAAAAAAGTCTTTTTTAATAATTGACGATAAAAAAAAGTTAATAATCGTTACAATTAAAATTGATAATGGATATTTAGAATTTAAAGCTAATAAAAAAAGAATTTATAGTTCAACTACATATATTTTTGTATTATGGATGATAAGTGCTTCAATAATATTATTTATAGTTGCTTTACTATTTCTAAAAAATCAAATAAAACCAATTCGTAAATTAGCAATTGAAGTGGATAGATTTGGTAAAGGAAAAAATACAAAAAATTTTAAGCCGAGCGGTGCGAAAGAGGTTAGAAGAGTTGCAATCGCTTTTAAAATAATGAAAGAAAGAATTGAAAATTCAATTACACAAAGAAATAAAATGTTTTCTTCAATCTCTCATGATATAAGAACTATTTTAACTAGGATGAAATTAAATTTAGAATTAAAAAAATTAAATAAAGGAGGATTAAAGAAAGATTTGGATGAAATGGAAAATATGGTTGAAGAATACCTAAATTATGCTAAAGGAGCAAAAAATGAAGAAGTGAAAAAAACTAATATATCAAAATTAATTAATTCAATAATTAAAAGATATGGAAAAAAAAATATCATTTTTAAAAACAATAAAAGAATAAATTTATTAGTAAAATCAAATTCAATGAAAAGATGTATAGATAATATTATATCTAATAGTTTGAAATTTAGTAAAAATATAAAAATTGAATGTGAAAAAATAAATAATTATCTAAGAATTATTATAGATGATGATGGGCCAGGAATTCCTGAGAACGAAAGAGAAAAGGTTTTACAACCTTTTTATAGAATAGAAGAATCCAGAAACAAAAATACCGGCGGATTAGGTTTAGGTATGACAATTGCCACAGATATAATTAATAATCATGGTGGTAACTTAGATTTAGATAATTCTCCTATGGGTGGACTAAGAGTGATAATAAACATTCCTAAATAAGAATTTTTTCTATCATTCCTAATCTATGATCTAATATAGACATTATTTTTTCATTATTAATTGAGTCATCCTTGAACCATTCATAAATAATAGATAGGTAAAATGAAGAAAATAAAAAAACTTTTAAATTTTTTTTAGATGAATTTATATTAATTTTACTTAATTCTAAATTAATTTTCATACTATTAAAAAAACTTTTATAAAATTTTAAAAAAAGATCGGGCTTATTTTTAAAAGAAAAATAAAAATTCCTTAAATTTTTTTTATAAGGATTAAATAAATCTAATCTTGTCATGCATATTTCGAACAAATTATCCTTAATATTTGATCCTAATTTTTTTTTTCTTGATTTTTTTTTTTAATAATTTATCAACTCTTTCAAAGAATGAAATTATTATTTCTTCTTTTGTAGAATAAAATTTGTAAAAATTCTTTGAAGAAATTCTTGATTTCTTTTGTATTTCCTCAAGATTTATTTTGTTAAAATCTTTATTTAAAAGAATTATCAATAAAGTGTTTTCAATTTTATCCTTTATTTTGTCCATATTAAAAATATAAAATTGATTTATTTTACTTTAAAGATCGCAAAATTCTAGCTTTCTTAATTGCTTGATTAATGGAATTAATCAAAATTTTCTTTGTATGTTTTTTTTCAAGAAATTTAATACCTGATTCAGTTGTGCCTCCCCTACTAGCAACTTTTTTTCTAAGTTCGCTAAAACTTTTGTTTTCATTCATTAAAATTTTTGCTGTGCCATAAAATGTATTTTTCAGTATTTCAATTGCAAGTTTCTTATCTACATTATTTTTTAAAGTCACACTTTGCATAGCTTCTAAAATATAATAAAAATATGCTGGTCCACTACCAACTATCGCTGTCATAAGATCAAAAAATTTCTCATTTTTTAACTTAAATTTTCTGCCAATTAAATTTAATAAAAATAAATCTTTCTCATTCTTTAATAATTTTTCAGAAAAATAAACTATTGTGCCTTCATTAATTGAAATTGGAGTATTCAACATTAAACGGATAATATTCTTAGTTGAAGAAAAAATTTTTTTTATATCCTTAACATGCTTGCCAGCTAAAACTGAGAATATAATTGAATTTTTATTAAAGGTTAAATTATAATTAAATAATGAATTTAAATCTTTTGGTTTAACAGATAAAAAAATATAATTTATTTTATTTATTAAATTAATATCTTTTTTTTCATCGATAAAAAAAATTTCTTTTTTAAATTTCTTTTTTAAATTCTTTCTTCTTAATAAGTTTTTTTCTATAACAAATATTTTTGAAATTTTCTTTTTAAAAATTTTTTTTTTATTAAGCCAACCTGATATTAATGAAGCGCCTATTTCGCCACAACCTATAATTAAAACTGCTGCTTTCAATTATGATGATCCTTCGGTTTGAAAATCAAAAAATAAAATTGCTTCTTCAGCTTTTTTTCCTCCCCAAAGAACTAATTGAAATATAGGAAAGAATTTTTCACTTTGTAAAATAGCATAATTAAGTATTTCTTTTAAAAAATCAAATTTAATTGTTTTTGACTCTTTAATTATTATAGAATTCTTAAAAGTTGGATACTTTAAGTCATTAATAATAAAATGTCCGTAATCAATTTTTTTATTAATTAAATTTAATAGTTTATATATCTCAATATTATTTGAAAAATCCATTTTAATATAAAAAAAAGATTTAATTTCAATTCTTTCTGACTTTTTTAACCAAGAAACTTGAATAATTAAATTTGAATATTTTGTAGGAACTTCTATATAAATCTCATCTTCTATAGGTCTTTCAAAAACCCAATTTTTCGAAATTATTATTTCCTCAAGTAGATTAATTGGATGAAATTTCGAATCAGTTATATCAGCAAGTGATGTTGTCATTTTTAATATATATTGTATATAACAATAGTAATTATACTATATATTGAGGAATATAAATACTTCTTTTTTTTTAACTTTTAATAGTTAACAATTTCTATAATTTATTAATTATCTATTAAAAATAAAAAAATGATTGTTATTACTGGTGGTGCGGGTTTTATAGGTTCAAATCTAGTCTATGCGTTAAACAAATTAAATATAAATAATTTAATAATTTGTGATTCAGTTAATTCAAAATTAAAAAAAAAATATTTAAATAAAGTTAAATATAAGAAAATTATAATTCCTTCTAATTTATTTATTTTTTTAAACAAAAACAAAAATTTTATTAAATATATTTTCCATCTAGGTGCAATTTCTGCAACAACTTCTAATAATTTTAAAAAATTATTAAAAAACAATTTTGAATTTTCTGTAAAGATTCTTAATTTTTGTACAAAAAATAAAATTAATTTAATATACGCTTCTAGTGCAGCAACATATGGGAATGGGAAATATGGTTTTAAAGATAATGAAAATATACAATATTTAAAAAAATTAAAACCATTAAATTTGTATGGGCAAAGTAAGCATCTTTTTGATTTACATATTTCAAAAAAATTAAAAAAAAAAAAAGAATTACCGAATCAATGGGTTGGTTTAAAATTTTTTAATGTCTATGGAAATAATGAGGAACACAAAAAAAAACAAATGAGTGTAGTCTCATATTTAACTCCTAAAATAAAAAAAAATAATAAAATTAATTTATTTAAATCTCATAATAAAAATTATAAAGATGGTGAACAAAAAAGAGATTTTATTTATATTGATGATTGTATAAATATAATTTTATGGTTTTACAAAAATCAAAAAATTTCTGGAATTTTTAATGTAGGTACAGGGCAAGCAAGAACTTTTTTAGATATAGCAAAAATTTTATTTAGAGAACTGTCAAAAAAGAAAAGTGTTAATTTTATTAAAACTCCAAAAAATGTTTTAAAGCATTATCAATATTTTACAAAAGCTGACTTAAAAAAATTAAGAAATGTCGGATACAAAAAAAAATTTAAAAAAATAGAAAATGGAATTAAATTATTTCTAAAAAATATTTAATAATTATTTAATTAAAGGAGTTGTAAAATTTTTTTATTAAACATAGATCCTGTAATATTTTCAATAGGTCCACTTGAAATTAGATGGTACTCCGTTGCATATCTTCTTGGTTTTATCTTAGGAATACAATATATAAAAAGTATTAATACAAAATATAAGCTTAATCTAGATAATAATTTAATTAATGATCTTTTCTTTTTCTCAATTTTAGGCGTAATAGTCGGAGGAAGAATAGGATATGTCTTACTTTACAATCCTTCTTATTATTTTTCTAATTTAACTGAAATATTTAAAGTTTGGAAAGGAGGAATGGCATTCCATGGAGGTTTAATAGGAATAATTATTAGTACATTAATATTTTGTAAAAAAAAAAATATTAATTATTTATTAATAACAGATCTAATAGCCTGCGCTGCTCCCATAGGAATTTTCTTTGGTAGAATTGCAAACTTTATCAATAGTGAGTTAGTTGGAAGAGTTACAGAAAATAAGATAGGTATAATTTTTACAAATGTTGACAATCTTTCAAGGCATCCTAGTCAAATATATGAAGCTATATTAGAAGGTTTTTTATTATTTTTTATTTTATATTTTTTAAAAAATAAAGAAACTTTCTATAATAAAAAAGGTCTATTATCTTCTTATTTTTTAATTTTCTATAGTCTGTTTAGATTTATTTGTGAATTTTTTAGACAGCCAGATTATTTTTTAGGGTATCAATTCTTAAATTTAACAATGGGTCAAATTTATTCTATAATTTTTTTTATTATTGGTTTATTTATTTTTTTTAAAAAAAATAATGAATAATTTAAAAGAAATTATTAAAAAAAAAATTGATGTATCCGGGCCACTAAGTGTTTCTGATTTTATATTAGAAGCAAATTTAAACAAAAAGTTTGGTTACTATAATAAAAATTTACCTTTTGGAAAAGATAAAGATTTCATTACAGCTCCTGAGATAAGTCAAATGTTTGGAGAACTTATTGCTTTATGGTCAATAGATTGTTGGAATAGAATGAATAAACCAAAAAAATTTAACATAATTGAATTAGGCCCTGGAAGTGGAATTTTAATGAAAGATTTTTTAAGAACTATTAGTTCTAATAATGAATTTATAAAAAATTGTAAGAATATATTCTTTTTTGAAGAAAGTACCTTTTTAAAAAAAATACAAAGGAGAAATCTAAATAAGTTTGATGTTAAAATCAAAAAAAAAATTAAATGGATTAATAATCTAAATAAAATAAACAAATTTCCTTTTATTTTAATCGCAAATGAATTTTTTGATGCTCTCCCAATAAAACAAATTGAATATACCAAAAAAGGATGGAGAGAAAGAATGGTTAATTACAATAAAAAAAAAAATTCTTTTCATTTTTCATATTCAGATGAAAAAACTTTACTTGAAAAATTTTTACCAAAAAAAAAAATATGTAAAATAGGATCTATTTACGAAATTCCTATAAAAATGATGATTTTTATAGATGACTTGTTTAAAAAAATGAAAAAAGAAAAAAGCGCATGTTTAATAATTGATTATGTAAAAAAAACAACTTACGGAAATTCTTTAAAAAGTATAAAAAAACAAAAAATCACAAAAATATTTAATGATATAGGTAATTCAGATATAAGCTCACATGTTAATTTTAATTTTTTTAAAGAAATAGCAATAAAAAATCAGCTAAATATTCTTGGACCAGTAAACCAAAGAAATTTTCTTATTAATCTTGGCATTTTATATAGGGCTAAAATGTTAATGAATAATGCAAATAAAAAACAAAAAGAGATGATATTAAATAATCTCGATTTTTTAATTAATAATAATAAAATGGGTAAAATTTTTAATGTTATATCAATAAGTAGTAAAAATTTAAACATTCTAGAAGGTTTTAATTAAATAAATGTATATATATAAAGAAATAAAAAAATATACTCATATAAAATGCGCATTTTTTTCAAGAAAAAATGGTGTGAGTAAAAATATATATAATTCGCTTAATTGTAGTATTGGTTCAAAAGATAAAAAAAATAATGTATATAAAAATAGATTAATAGCTTTAAAAAAAATAGGTTTAGAAAAAAAAAAACTTATTATACCTAATCAAACTCATAGTAATAAAATAAAAATTGTTAATACTTCCTCAGTTAACAAAAAAATTATTGCAGATGGTTTATTAACAAAATCGAACAAAATTGTGTTAGGTATTTTAACTGCTGATTGCGCACCGGTTTTCTTTTTTGATATGAGAAAAAAAATTATTTGTAATGTTCATGCAGGGTGGAAAGGTGCAAAAAGTGGAATACTCGAAAATAGTATAAAATTAATGCTTGAATGTGGATCTAATCTAAACAACATTATATCATGTATAGGGCCATGTATTGGTAAAAACTCTTATACTGTTAAAAATGATTTTTTTAAAAGAATAATGAATGAAAACAAAGAAAATAAGAAATTTTTTACTAAAAAAAATAAAAAAATAAGTTTTGATTTAAAATCTTATATCACAAAAAAAATTAAAAATTGTGGTGTTAAAAATATTATCTCAAAATCATTTGATACATATGAAGATGAAAATAATTTTTTTAGTTATAGAAGATCTAAAAAAAATAATGAAAAAGATTATGGTAGATGTCTTTCAATTATATCAATAAATTAATAATATAAAAAAATGAAAATAGTAACTTGTAATAGTAATAATTCTTTAGCTTTAGAAATATCAAAAAAATTAAAAAAACCTCTTTGTAAAAGTGTTATAAAAAGATTTGCTGATATGGAAATTTTTGTAGAAATACTTGAAAATGTAAGAGGTGAAGATGTTTTTGTAATACAATCTACTTCATACCCAGCTAATGACAATTTAATGGAATTATTAATTACAATTGATGCTTTAAAAAGAGGTTCTGCTAAAAGAATAACTGCTGTAATACCGTATTTTGGATATGCAAGACAAGATAGAAAAACAGGGCCAAGAACACCTATTACTGCAAAACTAGTTTCAAATTTAATAACTAATGCTGGTGCTGATAGAGTTTTAACGTTAGATTTGCACGCAGGACAAATTCAAGGTTTTTTTGATATACCTACGGATAATTTGTACAGTTCCCCAATATTTATTAGAGATATTAAAAAAAAATATAAAGTTAGTAATATTACTTTTGTTTCACCTGATGTTGGAGGAATTACAAAAGCAAGAGAAATAGCAACACAATTAAAATGTGATATAGCAATAATTGATAAAAGAAGACCAAAAGCTGGAAAATCTGAAGTTATGAACATAATTGGAAATGTTAAAAATAAAACATGTATAATTGTTGATGATATTGTAGATTCAGCAGGAACATTATGTAATGCTGCAAAAGCTATTAAAAAAAAAGGGGCAAAAAAAATTGCTGCATACATAACTCATGGTGTTTTTTCTGGAAAAGCAATTAGTAAAATTTCAAAATCTGATATCGAAAAACTTGTTGTTACAGACAGTATTGAACCTAATCAAGGAATAAAAAATTCTTCAAAAATTGATATTTTATCAGTATCTAATTTATTAAGCGAAGCAATTAAAAGAATTAGCACTGAAAAATCAGTTTCTGTTTTATTTGATTAAAAACATGCAATAAAATGTTGAAATTATCACTTTTTTAATTATAAACTAATTAGTCTTTTTATATAATAGAATGAAAGAAATTAATCTTGATATAATTGATAGAAATAATGTTGGTAAAAGTGAATCTAAAAAACTGAGAAATTCAGGAAAAATTCCAGCAGTTGTTTATGGTGATAAGAAAGAGCCTATTTACATAGCTTTAGAATATCCAAAATTAATAAAAGAAATAAATAAAACAGCTTTCTTTTCCACTGTATATAAATTTAAAATTAATAAAAAAGATATTAAAGTTTTACCAAGAGAAATTCAAACTGATCCATTAAATGATAAACCAATACATATAGATTTTTTGAGAGTTAATGATCAATCAAAAATAAATATATCTGTTCCTATTATATTTATTAATGATGAGAAATCTCCAGGCTTAAAAGGTGGGGGCGTTCTAAACACAGTAAGAAGAGAAATTGATTTAATTTGTAAAATTAACAATATTCCTGAAAAACTTGAAGCTGATTTAACTGATTTAGAAGTTGGGGCTGTTATTCATATGAGTGATATAAAACTTCAAGAGGGCGTTAGTCCACAAATATCTGACAGAGATTTCACTATAGCTACAATTGCTGCGCCTACAGTTATGGCAGTAGAAGAAGAGAAACCTGAGACTGAAGGAGAAGAAGGGGAGGAAGGTGTAGAAGCTAAAGAAGGAGAAGAAAGTGCTGAAGCCAAAGAAGGTGAGGAAAGTAAATCGGAAACTCAAGATAACAAAGAAGAAAAAAAAGAAGAAGATTCAAAAAAATAAGCTTATTATCATAAATAAACTTTTATTTAAAATTAAAAAAATATAAAAATGTACTTAATAGTCGGATTAGGCAATCCAGGAGAAAAATATAAAAATAACAGACATAATGTTGGTCATTTAACAATTGAAATGATTGCAAAAAAATACAGTTTCTCAAAAAAAAAAAATAAATATGGAATTTTTTTTGAGGGCGAATTATTAAATAATAAAATTTATGCTTTAAAACCAAAAGAATTTATGAATTTATCAGGAATAAGTATAAAAGAATTTCTAGATTTTTATAAAATAAATAAAAAAAATTTAATTGTAATACATGATGATATCGATCTTCCTCTCGGCAAAATTAAAATAAAAATTGGAGGAGGAAACGCAGGTCATAATGGTCTAAAAAATATTGATAAATTGATTGGAAAGAATTATAAAAGAATAAGAATTGGAATTGATAGGCCAAAAAATAATCAAAAAATAGAGAAATTTGTTTTAGAAAACTTTAATAAAAACGAGAAAAAAGAAATAATATATTCAATTAATAGAATTATTTCTTTTTTACAGTATTTTTTAGATTCTGACCCAAATAATATTTCTACTCTATTAAACAAATTAAAAAAATAATATAAATGAGTTTTTCTTGTGGAATAGTAGGATTGCCAAATGTTGGAAAATCAACATTATTTAATGCTTTAACCAGCACTCAAAAAGCAAAAGCATCTAATTATGCATTTTGCACTATAGAACCAAACAAAGCAATTGTAGAAGTTCCAGATTCAAGACTTGATAATATAGGTAAAATAGAAAATTCAAAAAATATAATACCTACTCAATTAAATTTTATAGATATAGCAGGTTTAGTTAAAGGAGCATCAAAAGGTGAGGGTCTAGGAAATAAATTTTTATCTCATATAAAAGAAGTTGATTTAATTCTTCATGTAATAAGATGTTTTGAAGATCCTGATATTGATCATGTGGAAAATTCTATAGATCCAATAAGAGATATGAAAATAATAGAAGATGAACTTATTTTATCAGATTTAGTAAGTGCTGAAGAACAATTAAAAAAACTAAAAAAAAATATTAATAAAGATAAAGAAAATAAAGAGAAAATTTTAATTTTAGAAAAAATAATAAAAAGTTTAACTTCTGAAAAATCATTAAAAAACTTAATTTTTAATAAAGAAGAAAAAAAAATTATTAATTCTTTTAATTTAATTTCTATTAAACCAAAAATATTTATTTGTAATTTAAATGAAAAAGAAAATTTAGAAAATAATAAATATATAGATCTTATTAAAAATAATTTAAATAATAATCAAACTACAATTATTTCAATTTCAGCAGAAATTGAATCTCAAATTGCACAATTAGAGAATAAAAAAGAAAAAAAAGAATTCTTAAACTCTTTAGGTTGGGAAAATTCTGGATTAGATAGGATAATAAAATTATCATATGATAAATTAAATTTAATTACATATTTTACAGCAGGAGAAAAAGAAACAAGAGCGTGGACTGTAGAAAAAGGTTCTAATGCTCCAGATGCTTCAAGTGTAATTCATACAGATTTTAAAAAAGGATTTATATGTGCTGAAACTATTTCATATAAAGATTACATTGAATATGGAGGTGCAAAAGGTGCCAAAGAAAATGGAAAAATAAGACAAGAAGGAAAAGAATATTTAATTAAAGATGGAGATATAGTTCATTTTCTATTCAATATTTAAATTTTTCCATAATTATAATCTTTAATCTTTTTTATATTTTTATTCATTTCTTTTTTATTTAATAAGACAGGTTTTTTTCCTGATTTTAAAATTTGCAAATATTGTTTTGAAATATTTTCAACTTCTTCTGTTAATTTCGAAGCAATATCTAAGCTTTTACCTCCAACAATTAGTCCATGATTTGCCATTAAACAAGCGTTTCTTTTTTCTAAAGCTTTTATAACATTCCTAGAAAGCTGTTCGGTCCCAAAAGTTGCGTATTTTGCACATTTAATATCTTTTCCACCAGCTACAGCTACCATATAATGAAAAGAAGGTATATTTATATTCATACAAGCAATAGCAGTAGAAAAAGTTGGATGTGTATGTATTATTGCAAAAATATCTTTTCTTTTTAAATATATATCTCTATGTATTCTCCATTCTGTTGAAGGTTTAAGCTTATTTTTGTAATTACCATCAAAATTCATTTGAACACAATCTTTTTCTTTTAATTTATCATTTGGAATTGAAGATGGTGTAATTACAAAACCTTTTTTTATTCTATAACTCAAGTTTCCTGATGAACCTCGATTTATATCTTCATCATTTAAATATTTTGTAATTCTTACTAATTGTTTTCTATTCATTTTTTTAAGAAAAAATTTTTTTTATTTCATTTTTAATTGGTTTATGAATTCCTTTTTCAGTTATCAATCTAGTTACATATTTTGCTGGAGTAACATCAAAAGAATAATTACTAACTTTACTTCCTTTAGGTGTTATTCTAATTTTTGTATTTTTTCCTTTTGAATCAATGCCCATAATATGAGTTAATTCATTAGAATCTCTTTGTTCAATAGGAATATCTTTTAAATAATTTTTTGATTTTAAATCAATTGTATTAGATGGCAAAGCAACATAAAAAGGAATTTTGTTATCATGAGCTGAAAGGGCTTTTAAATAAGTTCCTATTTTATTACAAACATCCCCATTAGCAGTAGTTCTGTCAGAACCTGTTATACACATATCAATCATGCCATGCTGCATGAGATGACCTCCGGCATTATCAGTTATTATCGTATGAGGTATTTTTTCATTTAAAAGTTCCCATGCAGTTAAAGAAGACCCTTGGTTCCTTGGTCTTGTTTCATCTACCCAGACATGTATCTTTATTTTTTTTCTATGTGCTAAAAAAATTGGAGATAATGCTGTTCCCCAATCAACAGTTGCTAACCAGCCAGCATTACAGTGAGTTAAAATATTTACAGTTTTATTTTTCTTTTTTCTTTTCATTTCAAGAATAACTTTTAATCCATTTTTTCCAATATTTTTACAACATTTAATATCATTCTCGCTAATGCTCTCAGCGAAATTTTTTGACGCTTTAGCTCTTTTTGAAATTTCTATTTTTGATAATTTTTTTTTCATAAATTGTAAAGCCCATGACAAATTTACTGCAGTTGGTCTAGCATCTTTTAAAAAATTAATAGAATATTCTAAATTTTTATCACTTGGATTTTTTCTCATAGAAAGATATATGCCATATGCCGCTGTAACACCAATAAGTGGAGCTCCTCTAACTACCATTTCTTTTATAGCTTTTTTTATATCTTTGATATTTTTTAAATATAATAATTTAAATCTATGTGGTAATAATCTTTGATCAATAACAACTATTGACGATCTTTTATTATCTAACCAAATTGATTTATAATTTTTTCCTTTAACTTTCATTTTTCTTCAAATATCTTTTTAAGATTATATCTAATTTTCTTTTGGTTTTATTATCCCAATCTTTTTCCTGTGTAATTATAGATTTATCAAGAATATTTTCTGTATCATCTTTTTCTTTATTCAAATATTTTGGAATTAAATTAATTACATTTTTTACTAAAGATTTTGCGTTATTTGAATTTTTATTTAATGTTTTAATAATTTTATCTACATCAACTTCATCGTGTTTACTGTGCCAACAATCATAATCAGTAACCATCGCAACTGTGGCATATCTAATTTCTGCTTCTCTTGCTAATTTAGCTTCAGGCATATTTGTCATACCTATTACATCAATTTTTTGTTTTCTATAATTTTCCGATTCTGCTTTAGTTGAAAATTGAGGCCCTTCTATTGCTATATAAGTTCCTTTATTTTTATATTTTATTTTTAACTTTCTTAATACTTCAGCACATGCATTTCTAATAGATATAGATGTTGGATTTGCCATTGGTACATGGGCTACTATTCCATCTCCAAAAAAAGTTTTTTTTCTTAATATGGTTTTATCTATAAATTGATCTATAAGAACAAAAGTCCCGGGTGATAAATTTTCTTTTAAAGAACCACAAGCAGAGAGTGAAATTATATCAGTTGTACCAAGTTTTTTTAAAGCATAAATATTTGCTCTATAATTTATTTCACTAGGATTTAATGTATGAAATCTTCCATGCCTTGGTAAAAATAAAACTTTATTATTGTTTATTACTCCCGTTAAAATCTTATCAGAAGGTGGCCCCCAGGGAGTAGTCACATTTATCCATTTCTTATTTTTTAAATCTTCAATCTGATAAAGACCGCTGCCTCCTATAAATGCTAATAAAAAATTTTTATTCATATTACTTATTATTTAAATTCAAAATATTAATATATGAAGCATTACTTTTTTTTATATAATTATTTTTAAGAAAACCTAAAATTTGCGATGTTTTTATTTTTCTAATCTAGACCATATTTCTTTCATTGTAACATAAAGAAGTAAAGTTAGCGCAATTAAGAAAAGTAATACTTTTAATCCTAATGATTTTCTTTTTTGTAATTCCGGCTCTGCGGCCCAATTTAAAAAATTTACTGTATCATAAGCTAATTGATGCAAATTTGCATTAGTTCCATCGATATATTCAATTACATCATCATATAATGGAGGTGGCATAGCAATAGCTTTTCCATCATAATATGGATTATAATAAAGTCCTTCAGATAATTCTAAATCTTTAGGTGTTTCTTCTTCATAACCAGTTAATAATGAATAAATATAATCTGGGCCATTTTTCATTGATTTTGTTAATAAAGATAAATCTGGCGGGTAGGCTCCGCCAAAAGTTGCTTTAGCTTCTTCTTTATTCTTATAAGGAGAAATAAAAGTATCGCTAGGCTCTCCTGGACGCATAAACATTTCTCCTAATTCATTTGGGCCATCTAGAATTTCAAAAGTTTCAGCATATTTTTGTATTTGATCAAAAGTAAATCCCAAATCTTTTAATTCTCTAAATCTAAGCCTTTTCATTCCATGACAAGCCGAACATATTTCTTGATAAATTTGTAAGCCTCTTTGTAAAGAAGAATTATCATATCTGCCAAAAATACCTTTAAAAACCCAGTCTTGTTTATTTAATTTAATGTCTTTTGCTGTATCAGCTAAAGAATTAACTATAAATAAAAAAAAAATTGTAAAAATGTAAAATATTTTTTTCATACTACAATATTTTATTTCCTTTTAATTTTTGTTTTTTCAAAAATATTTAATGGTAATGGTTTAGTTTTTTCAAAAAAACCTAAAATTGGTAAAATAAATAAAAAGTGTAAAAAATAATAACTAGTACAAATCCTGCTCATAATTAAATAATGCCCCTCAGGTACTTTTGCTCCCAACCAGCCAAGTACAATAAAATTAAAAATAAATATCCAAAAAAATTGTTTATAAATAGGTCTAAATCTACAACTTCTAACTTTACTTGTATCTAACCAAGGTAAAACAAAAAGTATAAAAATTGATCCTAACATTGCAATTACTCCTAATAATTTGAAAGGAATAGCTCTTAAAATTGCATAAAAAGGTAAAAAATACCACTCAGGCACTATATGTTTTGGCGTAACTAATGGATCAGCTGGTATATAATTATCTGGATGTCCTAAAACATTTGGAAGAAAAAAAACAAATGTTGAAAAAATTATTAAAAACACACTAAAACCAAAAAAATCTTTTATTGTATAATAAGGATGAAATGGAATTTTTTCTTTTTTTAAAGTTAAATCTATACCTGTTGGATTATTAGAACCAAATTTATGTAAAGCAATAATATGTAAAAATACAACTCCAACTATAATAAAAGGAATTAAAAAATGTAGAGAATAAAATCTATTTAAAGTTGGATTATCAACCGAAAAACCGCCCCATAACCAAGTTACAATGCTATCTCCTATTAAAGGTATTGCTGAGAATAAATTAGTTATGACAGTTGCGCCCCAAAAACTCATTTGACCCCAAGGCAATGTATAGCCTAAAAAAGCTGATGCAATCATTAAAATAAAAATTATTATTCCTAGCCACCATAAAACTTCTCTAGGTTTTTTATAAGAGCCATAATATAATCCTCTTGCTATATGAATATAGACTATTAGAAAAAACATAGATGCCCCAACGCTATGTATATATCTAATTAACCAACCATAATTAACATCTCTCATAATATGTTCTACACTATCAAATGCTAAATCTGTATGTGCAACATAATGCATTGATAATAATAAACCAGAAAGAATCATTATTATTAAAGTAATTCCAGCCAAAGAACCAAAGTTCCACCAATAATTTAAATTTCTCGGCGTAGGATGATCAACTAACGCCTCTCTTAAAACACTAAATATAGGCAATCTGTAATCTAGCCATGCAAGCGTTTTATTTTTAAATTTTTTTGCCATTAATAATTAACCTATTTTTATTTTATTTTTATCAACAAATTTATATTTTGGAACCTGTAAATTTTTAGGCGCAGGTCCTTTTCTAACTCTTCCAGATGAATCGTAATGAGATCCATGGCAAGGACAAAACCAACCATTAAACTCTCCTTTAGTATCTGTTTTTTTTTGTCCTGAAGGTACACACCCTAAATGTGTACAAACTCCTATAACAACTAACCATTCTGGTTTTAAAACCCTATCCTCATCTTTTTGTGGATCTTTTAAATTATTTAATTTAACATTTCTTGCTTCTTCAATCTCATTTTTAGTTCTATGTTTAATAAAAACTGGTTTCCCTCTCCATTTTATAGTTTTTGACGATCCTTCACTAATATTACTTAAATCAATTTCCTTCGTACCTAATGCTAAAACATCAGCAGATGGATTCATTGAATCTATAAAAGGCCACATAGCTAAAGCTGACCCGATAGTGGCCATTGAAGTTGTCGTAAATTTTAAAAAATTACGCCTATCTTTCTTTTTTTTTGATATTTTATTTTTATTAATCAATTATTTTCAATATAAGATGTTAATTATTAAATAATAAGTAATAATAATATAAATATTTTTTTTTTAATTAATCAATTTAAAGTTTTATGGTTAATAATAAAGATAAACAAGAGATAGAAAAATGGTTTAAATTTCTTAGAAATGAAATTTGTAATACTTTTGAAGATATTGAAAATAAATTTCAACATTCAAAAATTAAGATTAAACCTGGAAAATTTAAAAAAAAAAAGTGGTATAGATCAAATAACGGTGGGGGTGGTGAAATGGCAATTATGAAAGGAAGAATTTTTGAAAAAGTTGGAGTAAACATATCAACTGTTTATGGAAATTTCTCCAAAGAATTTAGAAATCAAATTCCTGGATGTAAAAAAAGTCCAAAATTTTGGGCAAGCGGAATTTCCCTAGTAGCTCACATGCATTCTCCTCATATAACTGCTGCACATTTTAATACTAGACATATTATAACTTCAAAATCCTGGTTTGGAGGTGGAACTGATATAACGCCTACAATTAAAAACAAAAAAAATATAAATCTTTTTCATAATTCATTAAAAAATACATGTAATAATTATCAAAATAATTCTTATATAAAATTTAAAAAATGGTGTGATGAATATTTCTTTTTAAAACATAGAAATGAAACAAGAGGCGCCGGAGGTATTTTTTTTGATTATTTAAATTCTAAAAACTATAAAAAAGATTTTGAATTTATACAAAATGTTGGGAAATGTTTTTTAAGTATTTATCCAAAAATTATTATAAATAATATAAAAAAAAATTGGACAAAAAATGATAGAGAAAAATTATTAATTAAAAGAGGAAGATATGCAGAATTTAACTTGTTATATGATAGAGGTACTCAATTCGGTTTAAAAACTGGAGGCAATGTTGAAGCTATATTAATGTCTATGCCACCAAAAGCAAAATGGATTTAACTAAATTCCTTTAATTTTTTTAAACAATCTTTTCTTTTTGGTTGAGTTTTATTTTTCAACCACCATTCTTCAACAAATTTTAATATTTTTCCAATAGATGGGCCTGTTTTTAATCCTAATTTAATAACATCTTTCCCAGCTAATGGAAATTTTGGAATTCTAGTGTTTTTAATTAAATTAACTAAATTAATATATTTTTTAATTTTATTTTTAATTGGGTATTTGATTAAATCATATAATAATAATGCAATACATAGATCCTTACCATGAATAAAAATAAATTTATAAATATTACTTTCTATTTCTTTAAAATTAATTCTCTTTTGGTAAAAAATAATATTTTTTATTTTTTGTTTTTCTATATTTGATAAATTTAATTTTTTAAATATTTTTAATAAGCTTTTTTCTTTAATTATGATTGCTAGAAGAGTACTAAAATCAAATTCTTTATTTAATGATGGTATCAATTTTAAATTTTTCAATTTTTTTAAATTACTATTATCAAATATTATATTATTCAAAACATTAGTTGTTTTCATTAAATTTAAAACTTCGTAAGAATTATTTGAAACCAATATTTTTTTAAATTCAGAAGATATTCTTTCAGATGATAATTTTTTTATTTTTGAAGAAGTTTTTTTAAAAACTTCTATATATGAACTATCAATTTTTTTTTTTCCGTAAAGACTATAAAACCGAAAAAATCTTAAAATCCTTAAAAAATCCTCTTTAATTCTTTTTTCAGCATCCCCTATAAATTTAATGTTTCCTTCTTTTAAATCTTTTAAACCATCATGATAATCAAATAAATCTCCGTTTAAATTACATGATAGAGCATTTATAGTAAAATCTCTTCTATTAGAATCAATAATCCAATCTTTAGTAAATTTTACTTTTGCATGTCTGCCGTCTGTTTTAATATCTTCCCTTAACGTTGTTATTTCAATTTTTTTTTTATTTACTATTGCAATTATTGTGCCATGACTAATGCCACTTTTTACAACTTTAATTTTATTTTTTACTAATCTTTTAAGAACTTCTTTTGGAGTTAGTGTTGTAGCTAAATCAATATCATCAACACTTTTTTTTAAAATTAAATTTCTTAAACATCCTCCAATAAATCTAGTTTCTTCATTATCACTCTTTAAAAGATTAAAAATATATTTAATATTTTTATCTTTACTCCATTTTTTAATATTAATTTTTTTCATAATTTATTTATTTTAGTTTAATTTCAAAATCTTTGCTTATTATTGTTAATTCCTTTTTTTTACTTTGTTTAATAAACTTATTTACTAATTGGTAATAAACTGAACGTGTTATTTTTGCATTTATATTTTTTCTTAAAATTATATAAGGAATATAGCTTTTATTTTTTAATTTATAAAATAATGGATTTTTTTTACTTAAAACAATTTCTTCATCAATATTTGTTACAAAAATAATACTTCTATTATTTGAAGAGCCTTTAATTATAAAATCTTTTATTACAAAAGGAGCATCTTCTACAATGATTTTTCCTTTCTCTGCAGGAGTTTCTAAATAAAAATTTCCTTTATTATCTCCTACTAAAACTGAAGAGAATAATTTTATTAATGTTTTTTTTTTTATTAAACTATTGTTATAAAACCAATCTCCATTAGAGTTTATTTTTATTGGAAATTCTTTTATTAAAAAATTTTTTTTCAATACTTTTAAAATGAAATAATTATAATTATAAAATAGAATATATATTATGTTAAGAAATTTAGACTCAATTGGTGAATATTTATCTTATCCTATTATTAGGTTTATTACTGGAATATTGCTAATACCTCATGGATATGGAAAATTATATAAAGGTTTTAATGGAAATTTAGACGGTTTTATTAATTTTCTTGATAAAGAATACTCAAATCCAGTTTTTACTGGTTTTTTTCTAGCTTATTTAATTGCATTAACTGAATTTATAGGTGGAATTTGTATTGCATTAGGTTTTTTTACTAGAATTTCTGCATTAGCAGTTACTATTTTTATGGCTTTTGCAGTTGAACAACATATAGATCAAGGTTTTTTTTGGACAAAAGAAGGATATGAATATCCTTTAATGTGGGGAATAGTAGCTTTTGCAATATTTTTAAAAGGTTCTGGAAATTTATCATTAGATGGAAAATTCAGATAAAAAAAATTATATTTGGTTATTTTTTTTTATAGCTATATGTCTAATTTTTGGAAATGGATTAGGTGGATATTTTACTTTTATTTCAGTAAATGATTGGTATCAAACATTAAATAAACCAACTTTTAACCCTCCGGATTGGGTTTTTGGTCCTGTTTGGACAACTTTATATATATTAATGGGTATTTCTATATGGCTAATCTGGAAAAAAGAAAAAAGTATGATTAGAACTTTATGTATTAAACTTTTTTGGTTTCAATTATTTTTAAATATTTTTTGGACATTTCTTTTTTTTGGAATACAAAAAATAAGCTATAGTTTAATAGAAATATTTTTTCTAATATTCATAATCATCCTTAATATCAATTATTTTTTAAAAATTAACAAAATTGCAGGGTATTTATTAATTCCATATCTTTTTTGGGTTATTTATGCATCTATATTAACTTTCAATATTTGGATTTTAAATTAAATGGCTGGGGCGGCAGGATTCGAACCTGCGAATGCGAGTACCAAAAACTCGTGCCTTACCACTTGGCGACGCCCCAATAAAAAAAAAGTATTAATTAAAATTATATTAAAAAGTAAATTAATTCAAAGTTTAAGTTTTTAAACTGTAAATCCCTGACCACCATTTAGAATAATTTTTATTTAAAATATGATTAGCATTAATGACATCAATCTTATTTTTAAATAAACCAAAGACTGTAGGACCGCTTCCTGTCATACTAAAAAAAAAACAATTTTTTGATATACTAAAAAAATTTAACATGTCTTTAATTTCAGGTAATATCTTTATTGAATATTCTTCTAAATCATTTCTTTGTTTTAAAATCCATTTAGAAAAATTTAATTTATTTATATTAATAATTTTTTTTTTTGTTTTATTTTTTACCTTATAACTTTCAAATACTTTTTTTGTAGAAAGTTCTTTCTTTGGATTTATCAATAATACAAAAAAAGGCGGAATACTTGAAACTTTAGTTAAAATATCTCCATAACCTGAAATAAAAGCATTTTTACTATTTAAACAGACTGGAACATCAGATCCAATATTCATAGCAAGTTTTAAAAGTGTTTTCTTATTAATTTTATTATTATTTAAATAATTTAAGCCTTTTAAAATAGCAGCTGCATCTGCTGATCCTCCCCCTAAACCTGCTGATACCGGGATATTTTTTTTTAAACAAATTTTATATTTAGTTTTTACATTTGATAATTTTGAATAAGCAATAAAAGCTTTTTTTATAATATTTTCATTATTTTTTAAATATTTTTTAAATGGCCCTTCAATTCTAATTGAAAAATATTTACTTTGATTAATTTTAATTTCATCATAAAGATTAATAAAACAAATTAAGCTTTCTAAATTATGCAAGTTTTCTTTAGTTTTATTATAAACATTAAGAGACAAATTTATTTTTGCATAAGCTTTACATTCAAAAGTTTTTCTTTTTAACATTAAATTAAATGAAGTCTAATTTGTTTGAATTAAATTTTTCTATTTTTTCTCTAATTTTCTTTTCCAATTCTTTTTCTGGTTTAAAATCTATAGCTTTTTTCCATTGATACAAAGCTTCTAGTTTTCTACCTATTTTATAATAAGCATCACCTAAATGATCATTAATAATTGGATCTGTTGGTTTTAATTCAACAGCCTTTTCTAATTCTTTAACCGCATTATCGTATTCTTCAAGGCGATAATAAGCCCATCCTAAACTATCAACTATATATGGATCTCTTGGCCTTGAATTAACAGCTTTAATTATAAAATTCTTAGCTTTTTCTAAATTAATTCCTTTTTCTATCCATGAATAACTTAAATAATTCAATACATCAGGTTGATTAGGAAGTAATTCTAAAATTTTTAAAAAATCTTTTTCTGCTAAATCCCATTTATTATTTCTTTCTAAAGCTATTCCTCGAGAATATAAAATATCCCAATGATTTACATTTATTTTTTCAATTCTATTTATAGCTTTATCATAAAAAACTATAGCTTTTTCATAATCATTATAATTCCTATAAATATCTCCAAGAAGTTTTAAAGCATCATAACGATCTTCTTTTTCTTTCACCATTTTTTTTAACATTGAAACTGATTTTTCATTTTCACCCATAAGTTCTAAATTTCTTGCTGTTCTCAATTTAGAATGCCAAAAAAAATTTGAATCCGGTTTAATTTCTTTATATAGGTCATTTGCATATTTATATCTTTTATTATTTTCCATTAGTTCCGCTAGATATAAGTTTGCTACTTCAAAATCTTCTTTCAAAAAAAGAGAGAACTGTGAATAAATAATAGAAAAATTATTTGTAAAATCTGAATTAAAAGTACTTGCAATGCCGCTAAATAATTCTGCAATAGCGTCATTTATATTTCTTACTAATTTTTTTGGTAATTTTTTATTTTTAATTCTATTAATATCATTATTTATAAGCAAATTATCTTCAGAATTATTTACAAATTTTAAATAAATTTCTTTAGCCTTCTCAAAATCTCCATTTCTTTCAAAAGCATTTGCAGATATTTTAGCTGTCCTATATGAAGGTTTTTCATATGAATTAACTGCTTTATTATAATATCTTAAAGCTTCTTCTTTTTGATCAAAATGATCATAAAGCAATGCTTGATTTAAATATCTTAAACCATTAATAACAAGATCTTGCTCAAGTTCGTTTAATTTATCATTAGATTTTTTTAAATTCTTTGTTTCCTCAGCAATTAACCAAGATTGAATTATTGGAACTGAAAATCTTTCATAAGAACTTTTTTTCATTTTTTTTAATTTACTTAAGGCAGACTTAAATTTTTTTTCTTTTATATCAGAAACCACTAAACTCATTAATATATTAATAGAATCTAAATCATCAAAATTAAGTTTGTTTTCAATTTTTTTTCCAAGTGAAATGCAATTAATAATTTCTCCTTCTAACAAATACAGTGTACAAAGTTTTTGTGCAATATCTTGTCCATAAGGAGTATCAAGATTGTTTAAATCTAATGCTTTTTTAAAATGAATAATGGCTTTTTGATTATTAGCATTTCTATATGCACTATCTCCAGCTAAATAATCACCGTAATCTAACGCTGTTAACGAATTACAAAAAATAAAAGAAATATAACTAATAATTAAAAAAAATAATCTCATAAAAAAAATTACATATTAGGATAACGCGGACCTCCACCGCCTTCCGGAGTTACCCAATTTATATTTTGATTAGGATCTTTTATATCACAAGTTTTACAATGTACACAATTCTGTGAATTAATTTGCAATTTTGGCGAATTATTTTCTGCACCAACTATTTCATAAACTCCAGCAGGACAATATCTTTGTTCTGGAGAATCGTGTTTTTCAAAATTATATTCTATTGGAATAGAATTATCTTTTAATTGTAAATGGCATGGTTGGTTTTCTGCATGATTAGTATTAGAAATAAAAACTGAAGATAATTTATCAAAAGTTAAAATTCCATCAGGTTTAGGATATTCAATTTTTTTTGATTTGCTTGCATCTTTTAAAGTTTTGTGATCTTCATGATGTTGAAAAGTCCATGGTGCTTTTCCTCTAAAAATAAAAGTATCTATTGCACTATAAATTAAACCTGGCCAAAATCCCCATTGAAATGATGGTCTTATATTTCTTACTCTATAAAGTTCATCCCACACCCATGATTTTTTTAATTGATCTTCATATGAACTAATTTCAGAAGTTCCATTAAAAATATTTTTAAAAATTTCTTCTGCTGCAATCATTCCTGATTTCATTGCTGTATGTGTTCCTTTTATTTTTGGTACATTCATAAAACCAGCCGTACAACCGACAAGCAATCCCCCCGGTATTGTTAATTTTGGAATTGACTGAAATCCACCTTCATTTAATGCTCTAGCTCCGTAAGATATTCTTTTACCTCCTTCAAAAATTTTTCTAATTCTTGGATGTGTTTTAAATCTTTGAAATTCATCAAATGGACTAAGGTACGGATTCTTGTAATCTAAACCAATCACAAAGCCAACGGAAACTTGATTATTTTCTAAATAATATAGAAAAGATCCTCCATACGTTTGATTATTTAATGGCCATCCAACAGAATGAACTACTTCGCCTAATTTATGATTCTCAGGTTTTATTTCCCACAATTCTTTTAAACCAATACCATAAGTTTGAGGATTAGAATTTTCTCTTAAATTAAACTTTTTTATTAACTCTTTAGTTAAAGATCCATGGCAACCTTCCCCAAATATTGTTTGCTTTGCTAAAAGATCATATCCTAATTGAAAATTATCTGATCTAGTACCATCTTTATTAACGCCTTGATCTCCTGTTCTAATTCCAATAACTTTTTCTCCATTTTCATTATAAAGTATCTTTGAAGCAGCAAAGCCTGGAAAAATATTAACTCCTAATTCTTCCGCTTGTTTTGCAAGCCATCTACAAAAATTACCTAAACTAACTATATAATTTCCTTCATTTTTCATTTGGGGCGGCGTTGGTAATCTAAAAGATTTATTTTTTGTTAAAAGTAAAAAATTATCTTTTTTTGCTTCAGTTTTAAGAGGAGAGTCTTTGCTTTTCCAATCTGGTATTAATTCATCAAGAGCTTTTGTTTCCAAAACAGCACCAGATAGAATATGAGCTCCAACTTCTGACCCTTTTTCAACTACTCCAATGTTTAATTCTTTATTATTTTCTTTCGCTAATTGAGCTAATTTTATACTTGATGAAAGTCCAGATGGTCCTGCCCCAACTATCAAAACATCAAAATTCATTTTTTCTCTATTCATAATCTATGGTATAAATAAAATTTTTAATTCTATCAAATTTGTTTCTTTAGTCGCAAAATTTTTTGTATCATAATATATAATATATTTTAACATCTTATTAAAAAAATTGCATAGGCTGATCTTAATTTATTTATATAATTATTAAGAAATGAAAACAAAACTTAATATTGCTATACTTACAATATCCGATACACGAAATAATAAAACTGATAAATCCGGTAAAATACTAAAAAATTTAATTATAAAATCACATCATAATTTATTTGAAAAAAAAATTTGTAAAGATAACAAAACTGAAATAAAAAAAATAATAAAAAATTGGCTAAAAATCAGAAAATTAAACGTAATAATAGCTACAGGAGGAACTGGTTTAACAAAAAAGGATATAACCCCTGAAGTTTTTAATTCTTTTTTTGAAAAAGATATTCCTGGATTTGGTGAAATTTTTAGAATGATAAGTTATAAAAAAATAAAAACTTCAACTTTGCAATCAAGAGCGTGCGCTGGTATTTCAAATGGAAAATATATGTTTTCATTGCCAGGTTCGCCTTCTGCCTGTAAAGATGCTTGGAATAATATAATAAAATATCAATTAGACTCATCTTTTAAACCGTGCAATTTAGTAGATATTTTACAAAAAATTAAATAATGGATTTTAATTTAGAAAAAAATCTTGGTGAAATTATAGTAGGAATTGATGAAGTGGGAAGGGGTACGCTTGCTGGCCCTGTTCTTGCTGCAGCTATATATATAAATCGATCTAAATGGAATGATTATTTAAAAAAATATCCAGATATAAAAAAAATAAATGATTCAAAAAAAATTTCAAAAAAATTAAGAATTAAATTATATAAAATATTAACTAAAATCTCTTTATTTTCAATTGGAGCTGCGAGCGTTAAAGAAATAGAAAATAAAAATATTTTACAAGCAACTTTAATTGCTATGGAAAGAGCATATAAATCTCTTAAAATGAAAGCAGATTTTGTTCTAATAGATGGCATTAATTTACCAAAAATAAATACAAAAATGAAAGCAATTAAAAATGGTGATAGTAAATCTATATCTATTGCATCTGCATCAATAATAGCAAAAGTTATAAGGGATAAATTAATGTTCAAATTATCTTATAAATACCCTGATTTCTTTTGGGAAAAAAATTCTGGATATGGAACAAAAGAACATATAAATAAAATAAAATTAATAGGAATTTCACCACACCATAGAAAATCGTTTAATCCTATAACAAAAATGATAAAATAAATACACTTTGTTGGGATTATAATGAAAGTAAAGAATTTTCTTATAAATAAAATTTATAATAGCGATTGCATAAAAAAAATTAATCAACTTCCTTCAAAATCTGTTGATCTAATTTTTGCTGATCCTCCATACAATCTGCAATTAGAAAAAAAATTAAAAAGACCTGACCAAAGTAATGTAAATGGAGTAAATGAAAATTGGGATCAGTTTAAAAATTTTAAAGAATACGATAAATTTACTGAACAATGGATTAAAGCAAGTAAAAGAGTATTAAAAGATAATGGCACATTCTGGGTAATTGGTACTTATCACAATATATTCAGAATTGGAAAAATCCTTCAAGATTTAGGTTTTTGGATTCTAAACGACATTATTTGGATAAAAAATAATCCAATGCCTAATTTTAAAGGAACAAGATTCTCAAATGCACATGAAACGATTATTTGGTGCAAGAAAAAAAAAGATGCAAAGTACACGTTTAATTATAATCTTCTTAAATCTTTGAATGATAATGTTCAAATGAGAAGCGATTGGTTATTTCCAATATGCAATGGATCAGAAAGAATAAAGCATAAAGGAAAAAAAATACACCCGACACAAAAACCTGAAAATTTAATTACAAGAATATTATTATCCGCCACTAAACCAGGAGATCTTATATTAGATCCTTTTTTTGGAACTGGAACAATAGGCGCAGTTGCAAAAAAATATAACAGAAATTATATAGGCATAGAAAATGAGAAAAAATATATAAAATTTGCAAAAGATAGAATAAAACTTACAAAAAAATTAAAAAATACAGAAATGCTTAAAACTGTTGAAAAAAAGAAAGAAAAAAGAATACCGTTTGGAAGTTTAATAGAATTTAATTTAATAAAACCAGGTGATATACTACACGATTTAAAAAAAAAATGGTTTGCTAAAGTCAAAGTTGATGGTTCTATAATTACAGATAATTATAAAGGTTCAATTCATAGTGTCGCAGCATATCTTCAAAACATACCTTCGTGTAATGGTTGGACTTTTTGGTATAAATACGAAAAAAAAGATTCTATCAGTATTGATATTTTAAGAGAAAAAATTAGATCTGAATTAAAAACAATTCAAATTAATTAAATTTAACATCAAATTTGTTACTATTATTATATATAAAGCAATAATTTAAAAATTTTACACTTGAAAAATACAAAACAAAATTACTTTAAAAAAATAGGAAAAAGCCTCCCAAAAATAATAACAAAAGATATTAAAAAAAAAAATTTTATACAATTTTCTTTGTTAAATAATTGGAAAAGTATTATTGGAGAAGAAATTTCAAGATTTTGTAAACCTGAAAAGGTTGTTTTTTCACATAATGAAAATATTAATGGAACCATTTATTTAAAAACAATTAGAGGAAAATCTTTAGAAATTGAATTTAAAAGTGAAGAAATAATTGAAAAACTTAATCAATATTTTGGTTACAAAGCTATAAACAAAATAAGTGTAATTCAAGAATTTAATGTAATAAGAAAAAAAGAAAGCAACAAAAAAAGATTAGACAAAAAAATAAAAAAAAATCAAATAAAAGCAATTAATAAAATTAAAAAAATTGATTTAAAAAATGCATTAAAAAGTCTTAATAAGGCGTTATTTAAATAAAAAATTATTACTTGCTCATAAATAAGATTAATTTTATAATTATACTATATATAGTGTTAAAAATTAAATCAAATACAACATTATGAAAATATTATTTTCTTTACTTATAATTTTTTTTTCATTATTTGAAATAAAACCAATTAATGCAAAAGAAGAAATATTTTTGGGTAATAAAGATTCAAAAATTACAGTTATTGAATATGCATCAATGACATGCGTTCATTGTGCAAATTTTCATATATATGTTTATCCAAAAATTAAAAAAGAATATATAGACACAAATAAAATAAAATTTATTTTTAGAGACTTTCCATTAGATAAACAAGCCTTATATGGTTCAATGCTTGCAAAATGTGCTCCAAAAGAAAAATATTTTGATTATGTAGAATTAGTTTTAACAAAACAAAAAAAATGGATATCAAATAATGATGAATTTATTAAAAAATTAATTAATATTGGAAAATTAGCTGGTTTAAATGAAGAAAAAATTGAAAGTTGTTTTAAAAATGAAAAATTAGTTGATGAGATTATAAAAATTAGAACTACAGCTGAAAAAAAATATAATATTAATTCTACTCCATCATTTATAATAAATGGAAAAAAATATTCATCTTTAGATTATGAAAGTTTTAAAAAAATTATTGATGATTTAATTTAATACTATGGATTTTAATAAATTAAAAATTACAGGATTTAAATCTTTTGTAGATAAAACAGAATTAAATATTGATAAAGGATTAACTGGCATTGTTGGCCCTAATGGTTGTGGAAAATCAAATATTGTTGATGCAATAAAATGGATAATGGGTGAAACTTCAGCTAAACAAATGCGTGGTAAAGGTATGGACGATGTTATATTTAATGGAACCTCAATTAGACCTAAAAATAATTTAGCAGAAATAGAAATAACAATTGATAATAAAGATAAAAAAGCACCTGAGATATTTAAAGATCAAGAAATAATAGAAGTTAGAAGAAAAATTGAGAGAGAAAAAGGCTCTACTTATTATATTAATAATAAAATAGCGCGAGCAAAAGATGTTCATTTATTATTTGCAGATGCGTCTTCTGGCCCTGATACAACTTCTATTGTTGCCCAAGGTCAAATTCACAAATTAATTAATTCTAAACCAGAAGAAAGAAGAATTTTATTAGAAGAAGCAGCCGGAATCACTGGATTACATGCTAGAAGGCATGAAGCGGAATTAAAATTAAAATCATCTGAAGTAAATTTGTCACGTTTAGATGACATTATTAAAACACATAAAGACCAGTATAAAATTCTTGAAAAACAAGTAAAAGAAGCAGAAAAATATAAAAATATAAAAGACAAAATAAATAAATTAGAAATTACTATTTTAAAAATAAGATGCATTAATAATTTAGAAAAAATAACTATAAAAAATAAAAAATTAGAAAAAATAAATTTTGAAATTAATAAAATAGATGCATTGCTTGAAGATTGTAAAAATGAAAAAAATAAAATCTTAAGTAAAAATAATGAAAAAAATAATAATTTAAATAATCTAAAAATTGAGAAACAAAATTATATAATTGAAAAACAAAAGAATTTAGATGAAATTAATAGAATTTCAATTCAAAAAGGAAATCTAGAAAATAGACTGGAACAATTAGCTAATGATTTAAACCGAGAAAAAAAATTTTTAGAAGATGCAAATTTTTCATTATCTAAATTACAAAAAAATATTTTTAATGAAACAAAAGAATTAAATATAAAAACTTCAAACAATGAGAAAGCCTCGAATAAAGAAAATTTCATTAATTTAAAAAAAGATATTGAAAATGAAATAAAAAAAATTGAATTTATTATTTCAAAATCTAATGAATTACAGTCTAAAATAAATGAAATAAGTAATAAAAATAATGAATTAATTAATCCAATTAAAAATACTTTTAATATTATTTCAGATAAAATAAAAAATATATTCACATCATTTACAGATATAAAAAATAATTTTTCAAAATTAACAAATCTAGATAAAATTTTTGATTTTGAAGAAGAACATTTAAAATGGACCAAAAGAATTGAAGATTCCAAAAAACATTTAAATAATCTTTCAGAAAGAGAAAAAATTACAAAGGAAGAATTAGAAAATTTAAAAATAAAACCAGAAGAAATAATAAAAAAAAATGAAGTTATTGAACAAAAAATAAATAATTTAACAGAAAAAATAAATTCTTTATCTAAAGAAATTAATATTGATCCAAATCAAACCAAAGAAATTGATGAAAAAATAAAAATAAATTCAGAAAAAAAAATAAAAAATCATGAAGAAAAAACAAGATTAGAAACTGATTTAGAATATTTAAAAAATGATTTAGATAATGCATTTATAGAAAGTGAAAGAAATTTTTCATTAAAATTAGATAAAGATACTATACAAAAAGAAAAAAATAATATTAAAGATTTTCCTGCAATTAACATTTTACAAAATAATCTGAATCAAGATAAAAGAAAATTTGATAAAATAGGACCAATAAATTTTACTGCAGAAACAGAAGCAAAAGAAACAAATAAAAAAATAGAAAAAATGATAAACAATAAAATTGATGTGGAAAAAGCAATTTTTAAATTAAGAGAAACAATTTCTAATATAAATAAAGAAGGAAGAGAAAAAATAAATAATTGTTTTGAAGGAATAAATCAAAGTTTCAAAAAATTATTTGAAGAATTCTTTGATGGGGGAAAATCATTCTTAAAAATGGTTGGTTCATCTGATCCTCTATTATCAGGATTAGAAGTATTTGCTTCACCTCCAGGAAAAAAAATGAGTACTTTGTCATTGCTATCAGGAGGAGAAAAAACTATGACTGCGACGGCCCTTATTTTAGCTGTTTTTCTTCAAAACCCTTCTCCTATATGTGTTTTAGACGAAGTAGATGCTCCTTTAGACGATATAAATATTGATAAATATTGTAAATTAATAAAAAAAATAAATTCTAATACTTCTACAAAATTTATAATTATTACTCATAATCCTATAACAATGGCGTATATGGATAGATTATATGGTGTAACAATGGCTGAAACCGGAATTTCTAAATTAATTTCAGTTAAATTGGAAGAAGCTCAAAAACTTAGGGAAGTAAGTTAAATATATTGAAGAATAAATTACAAGATTTAAATAAAAGACTTAAAAAGTTTGAAAAAAAAAATCTAAAAAAAAATTTAAAAATAAAAAAAAATAATGATTTAGGTTTATTTATAAAAGCTGGAGTTGAACTTATATCTCCTATTATAGTTGGAATTGTAATTGGAATATTTCTTGACAATCATTTTAATTCCAAACCTTTATTTCTAATAATTTTTTTATTTCTAGGATTTGGAGGGGGAATTTCTAATATTTATAAAACTGTAAAAAGATTAGGATTTGAGGTTGGATTTAAAAAAAAAAAATGATAAATTTCACTAATTAATTTTTTTTTTTAAATATGGCAGATCCTATTCATCAATTTAAAATAAAGAAGATTTATCCACTTGAGCTAAATAATGTTGATATATCATTTACAAATTCTTCTTTATTCATGATTTTAACAGTTTCATTTATTTCATTACTACTAATTCTATCAATTAGAAATAAACGTATTATACCAACTCGATTACAAAGTATTTCGGAGATTTTCTATGAATTTATCTCAAATATGATTAATGATAACATTGGAAGTAAAGGTCAAAAATTTTTTTCATTAATTTTTACTTTATTTACATTTATATTATTTGGTAATTTGTTTGGTTTATTACCTTATAGCTTCACATTTACAAGTCATATAATTGTAACTTTTGTTCTTGCAATGTTTATATTTTTATTTGTCACACTAATAGGAGTTTTTGTCCATGGTTTTAAATTTTTTGGATTATTTGTCCCTAAAGGAGTTCCAATAGCAATGTTGCCATTAATGGTTCCTATTGAAATCATTTCATATTTATCTAGACCTATAAGCTTATCAATAAGATTATTTGCCAATATGATGGCAGGGCATACTATGTTAAAGGTTTTTGCAGGTTTTATATTTTCACTTGGTGTTTTTGGCATCGCACCATTAATTGTTGATGTAGCTTTAACAGCCTTTGAAGTTCTTGTTGCTTTTTTACAAGCTTATGTGTTTACTGTATTAACTTGTTTATATTTAAATGATGCTATTAATTTACACTAATTCAGGAGGTATGTTATGGAAGTAGAAGCAGCTAAATTAATCGGAGCAGGCCTAGCGGTAATAGGGCTAGGTGGTGTTGGTGCAGGAATAGGACATATTTTTGCGTCTTTAATATCAGCAATTGCTAGAAACCCTTCTGCAAGACCGCAAGTATTTCCAATGGGAATGTTGGGTTTTGCATTAGTAGAAGCCGTTGCTTTATATGCATTATTAATTGCATTTTTAGTTCTTTTTTTATAATTTTTTAAAGTTAGAAAAAAATGCCGCAATTGGAGATTTCAACTTTTCCAAGTCAAATATTTTGGCTTGTAATTAGCTTCTTGTTACTTTATTTGATATTATCAAGAATTATTGTACCAAGAATTGCATCTGTTTTAAAAGATCGAGAAGATGAAATTAAAAATAATTTTGAGTTATCAGAAAAACTCTACAAAAAAACCGAAGATATAAATAAAGAAATTGAAGAAATAAAAAAAGAAACAGAAATTGAATCAAGAAAAATAATAAATAATCTAAAACAAATAACTGAAAATAAAATAAATGAAAATACTGAAATATTAAAAAAAAAACTTGATAAAAAAATAGAAAAAAATGAAAAAGAAATTATAAAAAATAAAAAAAAAAATTTTAAACAAATTAATAAAATAACTTTAAATATTTCAGAACAAATAATAAAAAAATTGTCTTTAAAAAAAATAAAAAAGGATTCTTTAAAAACATTAATAAAAAAAAATTTAAAAGAAATTGATGATGGTAGATCCTGAAAGTCATAATTTAATAGGTATTCTAAAAAGCGAATCTTTCTGGGTGGCAGTTGCTTTTTTTATATTTGTAGCATTATCATTCAAAAAATTTAAAGAATTATTATTACGTGCCCTAGATAATAGGATTTCTGAAGTGAAAAAAAAAATAGAAGAAATTAAAAAAATTAAAGAAGAAGCAGAAAATAATTTACTAAAATCAAAACAAAACCTAAAAAATATTATTAAAGAAAAAAAAAATAAAATAAATTTATCCGAAGAAGAAGCTTTAATTATAAAAAAAAAACTATTAGCAGAAGAAATTAATTACAAAAATAGATTAGAAAAGAAAATTAAAGATAAAATTGAACAATCAAAAAAACAAACAATTTCAGATATACAAAAGATTATTTTAAAAATTTCTGTAAAAAGTATTTCACAATTTCTTAAGTCACAAAAAAATATTAATGAAACAAATTTAGTGGCTAAATCCGTTCAACAATTAATTAATCAAAAAAAATAAAATAATTATTTAAAAAAAAATATTAATAGCATCATAATTTTTTTATAGAATATTCTTAATGGCATATTATACAAAAATTAATAAAGAAGAATTTAAAAAATATCTTAGCAATTATAATTTAAATAATTTATTTAATTTTAAAGGAATAAATGAAGGGATTGAAAATACCAATTATTTTTTTAAAACTAAAACAAGAAAATATATATTAACAATTTACGAAAATAGAATTACAGAAAGAATTAAAAAAAAAAATTTATTTTTTTTTATTCAGTTAATTAATTTTCTTATAAAAAATAAATTTCCATGTCCAAAAATTCTTTTTAATAAAAATAATAAACAATTAAGTTCATATAAAAATAAAAAATATGCAATAATTGACTTTGTTGAAGGAAAAATTGCAAAAAAAATAAATATAAAACAGTGTTTCATGTTAGGAAAAGCTGTAGCTAAATTACATTTAATAGCAAAAAAATTTAATAAAAAAAGACAAAATGATTTTTCATTAAATGATTGGGAAAAATTAATAAAAAAAATAAAATTATCTAAATCACAAAGTATTTTTTTAAAAAAAGAAATTAAATATTTAAAAAAAGAATGGCCAAAGAAACTTCCTAAAGGAATTATTCATGGTGATCTTTTTCCAGACAATGTTTTTTTTAAAAAAAATAAAATCGTTGGTATTATAGATCTATCAAATGCATGCTATGATTTCTTTTCTTATGATATAGCGATATGTATAAATGCTTGGTGTTACGAAAAAAAATTAAATGTAAATAAAATGAAGAATTTAATTAAAGGTTACAATTCAATAAGAAAAATTAAAATTGAAGAATTAAATTATTTAAATTTATTTCTAAGAGCTAGTAGTTTAAGATTCTACCTGTCTAGATTAATGGATTCGCAAAATAAAAAAATCCCTAAAAAATACAAAAAAAATCCAAAAGAATATTTAAAAAAATTAAAATTTTTTCAATCAAAAGAATTTATTAATTAATTTATGGAAAAAATAGATATTTACACAGACGGGTCATGTATTGGAAATCCTGGGCCAGGAGGATGGTCTTTTATAATTAAATTTGATAACAAAAAAACAAAAGAATTCAGTGGTTCTGAAAATCATACAACTAATAACAGAATGGAATTAACTGCTGCTATTAATGCTATAAATTATTTTAATAAAAAAGTAATAATTAATATTTACACTGATAGTAAATATTTAAAAGAAGGGATAACTACTTGGATAAAAAAATGGAAAATAAATAATTGGAAAACTTCAAATAAAAATGATGTTAAAAATTGCGATTTATGGAAATTATTAGATGAAAAAATTAAAGACCATAAAATTAACTGGATTTGGGTTAGGAGTCACAATGATAATATTTTAAATGAAAAAGCTGATAAGCTTGCAAGACAAGCAATTAAAAAAAAAAACTAAATAAATTTTAAAATTTCAGATGCATTTGTTAAATCACAAACGCCTGGATTATCTTCAACAATCAATTTTTTTATTATTTTATCATCAATAAGCATTACATATCTATTTGATCTATTGCCCATTCCAAACCCAGAACAATCTAATGACATACCTAAAGATTCTGTAATTTCTCCATTGCCATCAGGTATAAATAAAAAATCGCTACTTTCTAAAGATTTACTTTTTCTCCAAGCTTGTGAAACAAACTGATCATTAACCGAAATACAAATTATATTATCAACTCCTTTATTTTTTATTTCATCATAATTATCAATAAAAGAGGGTAAGTGCGAGTTATTACAAGTTGGAGTAAAAGCTCCTGGTACAGCAAATAAAATTATCTTTTTTCCTGAAAATAATTCATCAGTTTTAATTTCTTTAGGTTCACCGTTGCCAACAACTACAGTTTTAATATTTGGAAATATATCACCTTCTTTAATCATTTTATACTCTCGAAGGTACTCAAAACTTCTTTAACAGTCAAGACTTCAGATAACAAAATCCCTTGTGGGGTAGAAGGGCTATAAATAATATTAAAAGGAATTCCAAATCTATTGAAAGAAGATATATATTTACTAATTTCTTCGTTAGGATTTGTTAAATCACCACGAATTTTTTTAACATTATATTTTTTAAAAATATCTTTTATTTTTTTTCTATTTATAACAGTTTTTTTATTATAAAAACATGTAACACACCAATCTGCTGTAATATCTACAAATACAATATTGTTTTGATCTACTAAATTATTAATTTTTGAATTATTAAATTTAATCCATTCATCATTTTTAAATTCATTTTTATTAATTAATTTAGTTTGAATCAATAAAACTGTAAGAAGCCATATTGCTGTTAACATTAATAAAAAACTTAAAAAATATTTTAATTTATTCATCCAAATTCCTGGTTTTGGTAAAAAAAATAACAATTGAGGATTTATTGCTAATACTATATATGGAATTGAAAGACCTAGCCCAATAAACAAAAAAATTAAAAAAATTATATTATTAGAGCTAACAAAAGCAAATCCTAAGGCTGTTCCAATAAAAGGAGCTGAACACGGAGTAGATAGAATCGTTATAAAAGATCCTAAAAAAAAATTTTGATAAAAATCTGATTTTTTTTTATTTAAATTTATAAATCTATTTAAATTATTTTTCAAAAAATTAGGAATATCAATCTTAAAAACATTTATTAAATTCAAAGAAAAAATAATTAATATTAATGTCATAAAAGATAAGAATACTGGAGATTGAAATTGAAAACCCCATCCTAAACTATGACCTGTTTTTTTTAATAAAATTACTAATAAAGATAAAATAAAAAAAGAAAATAAAATTCCAATTATATTTGCAAAAAAATTTCTTTTTACTTCTTTTAAATTAATTCTATTTTTTCTTTGGGATAAAACATCATAGACTTTTAAAGATAATACGGGAAAAACACACGGCATAAAATTTAAAATAACTCCCCCCAAAAAAGCAATAAATATAAAAAATAATAGACTGTCAGGTGTTAAGAAACTTGAATAATTATTATAATTAGACCTTTCAATAAATTTTTCTATATTCTTATAATGTTTTGATTTTTTTTCTATCCCATGTGGAATTTTAAGTATTAAATTATCATTAAAAGGCACACAAATTTTATTACAGGTTAAATAATCAATATCAAAATCAAAAAATAATTCATTATTACTTTCTTTTAAATCTATTTTTATAGGCAACACTACTTCTTCTGAATATCCCATACTTTCCATACCGAGAATTTTAAATTTTTCAGGTTTTGGCCAAATTAATTCTAAATTTTTAATAACTTTAGACCTGGACCAATCTATAGTTGGCGGATATCCTGCCTTACCTGGATATTTCCAATATATTTTCCAACCTGGTTTTAATTTAAAAAATAAACCTAAATGTATATCTTTAGCATAAGATGTTGAATCGACTGAAGAAATAAGTTCAATTGAAAGATTTTTGTGCTCAATATAATTTCTTTTTATCTCTTCTTTTGCAAAACTATTATTAATAAAAATTACAAAAAAAACAGTTAGAAAAATTAAATATTTTTTAAAAAAATTTAAAAACATTATACTTATTTAAATTTACTTTATCTTAAATCTATTAATTATTACAATATAAATTAAATAAAATGTAACTATTTTTAATTATGAAAAAGAAAAAAAATTTTTTATCAGGTAAATTTATAATTGCTTCGCCAACAATGTCAGATCCAAGATTTCACAAAGCTGTTATTTATATGATTTCTCATAAAAATGAAGGAGCTATGGGAATTATAATAAATCAACCAGTAATAGAAACTAAAATAGATACAATTATAGAAAGCGAAGATTTAAAAGATAATGTAAACATTAATAATATTCCTATAACTTTTGGAGGACCTGTTGATACAAAAAAGGGTTTTATACTACATACATCTGAATTTAAAGATAAAACTACTATAAAAGTAGATAAAAATGTTTTCTTAACTTCTAATATTAATATTCTTAAATCAATTGTTAAAGGAGAAGGCCCAAAAAAATCTCTTTTTGCTTTAGGATATGCTGGATGGCAAGCGGGACAATTAGAAAATGAACTTTCTAATGATGGTTGGCTGGTTGCTCCTGGAGATTCGGATTTAATCTTTGAATGTGATATCAAAAATAAATGGAGTGAAGCAATGAAATCTATAGGTATTAATCCTAATTTTCTTAATTCAAAATCTGGAAACTGTTAAATTCCTTTTTTAATTTTTGCTAAAAGTATGTGATCTTCTAATTTTCCATTAATACTCAAATATTTTTTTGCATAGCCTTCAATTTTAAATCCTGTAAGTAACAAGACTCTTTTACTAATTAAATTTTTAGGAATACAGGCTGCTTCTATTCTATACAATTCCAACTTACTAAAACAGAAATCACAAATTAATTTTAAAGATTCTTGCATAAATCCTTTTCCAGCAAAACTTTCTCCCATCCAATAGCCTAATGTTATACTTTTATATCCTTCTAATTTTAAATTAGTTAAACTTATTCCACCCATTAAAACATTGCTCTTTTTATTAAAAATAAAGAAATTATAACCAGTTTTATTTCTTAATGATTCTTCAACCATATTTATAAAATTATAAAATGTATTTCTTGATAGAAAATTATTTGGCCACTTTGGTTCCCATGGTTGTAAAAATTCTCTTGAACTCTGTCTTAATTCTGCCCATTCTTTCCAATTTTCTTTAACTGGTTCTTTAAGAATAACTTTATCTCCAGTAATTTTATATTCTTTTTTTAATGAAAAAATATTATACATTTTTTATAAAGCTTGAGTTTTCAATAATATATTCTTTAATTTTATTATAATTATTATTTATAATTTTAAAGTTTTCTTTATCCCTTAATAAATTTTTTTTCTGCCTTGGTAAATTTATCTTTTTTCCTAATGCTTTTTTTATTACATCAGGAAATTTTGAAGGATGAGCTGTTGATATATAAATAATTTGTTTATCTTTATTTATTTTATTTAAATCTACTGCCATACCTATTGCTGTATGCGGGTCTACAACAATATCATTATTTCTATAATAATTTTGAATAATTTTAATTGTTTCTTTTTGACTTATCCTAGAAGATTGAAATTCTTTTTGAATTTTTTCAATTTTTATTTTACTAATTTTAATTTTTTTTTTTTTATGCAAATTTTTTAAATTTTTAATAACTAAACTATTGTTTTTATTAAATAAATCATAAATATATCTTTCAAGATTACTTGGTAATTGTATATCCATACTTGGAGAAATAGTTTGTTTAACTGGTTTTAATTTAATAAAACCTTTATTTGTGAAAGTTTCTAAAACATCATTTTCATTTGTCGCAATAATAAGTTTATCAATAGGCAATCCAATCTTTTTTGCAATATACCCAGAATAAACATTTCCAAAATTACCTGAAGGAACGGAAAAAATAAGTTTTTTATTATTTTTATGTATTTCTTTATAACAATAAAAATAATAAATAATTTGAAATAATATTCTTGCCCAATTAATAGAATTAATTGCTGAAAAATTAAATTTTCTTTTTAAACCATCATCTATAAATAATTTTTTTACAATTTTTTGACAATCATCAAAATTACCTTTAATTGCTACGTTGTGTATGTTTTTAGATTTAACAGTCGTCATTAATCTTCTTTGAATATTTGAAATCTTTTTATAAGGATGAAAAATAAAAACTTCCATTGTTTTTTTATCTTTACAACCATCAATAGCAGCTGAACCTGTATCACCTGATGTGGCGCCAATTAATGTAATTTTTTTTTTTCTTTTTTTTTAAAACATAATCAAATAAATTGCCAACTACCTGCAGTGCATAATCTTTAAAAGCTAATGTTGGACCGTGAAATAATTCTAAAATCCATTTACTTTCTTCAATTTTTTTTAATGAAGCTATATTTTTATTTGAAAAATTTTTAAATGATTTTGCAATTATTTTCTTTAAATCTAATTTATTTATATCATTTCCTATAAATTTCTTTGAAACGTTATAAGCAATATCCTGATAACTCATTTTTTTTATTTTTAATAATTCATTCTTAGAAATTTTTGGAAATTTATTTGGAATAAATAATCCACCATCATCCGATAATCCCTGTAACAAAACATCATTAAATGTTTTTTTAATTTTTTTATTTCTTGTGCTTGTGTAATACAAATTTTTAATAACTAAATTTTAATTTAAATATCTTTTTACCAGATGTTTTTTAAAATATTCAATATTTAATTCTTCGCCAGTTATTTTTTTAATTAAATCTTCACTATTATATAAAGAACCATTTTGATGAACATTTTTTCTTAGCCACTTAATTAAATTTGAAAAATTTCCTTTGGATATTTGTTTATTTAATGTTGGCATTTGATTTTTTGCTTTGTTGAATAATTGAGCAGCATAAATTGCACCTAAAGTATATGTTGGAAAATAACCAAAAGTTCCATCAAACCAATGAATATCTTGCAAGCATCCATCTTTATGTTTCTTAGGAATTATTCCTAGAAATTTTTTCATATACATATTCCAAACTTTTGGAATTTCTTTTACTTTTAAATCACCTTCTATTAATTTTTTTTCAATCTTATATCTTATAATAACGTGTAATGGATATGTAACTTCATCTGCATCTACTCTAATAAAGCTTGGTCTTACATTTGTATAAATTCTATATAAATTATCTGCTTCCCAGATTTTACTTTTTTTTTTAAAAATTTTCCTTATTATTGGGGAAGCAAATTTTAGAAATTCAAAACTTCTACATATTTGCATCTCCATAAACAAAGATTGGCTTTCATGAACAACTGTTCCTAATGCATCTCCTACTGGCTGATACTTCCATTTCTCTGGTAACCCTAAATTATAAAGTGCATGACCAGTCTCATGTAAAACTCCCATTAAACTTTCAATAAAATTTTTACTATTATACCTTGTTGTTATTCTTGCATCATTATATGCTCCTCCACAAAATGGATGCATGCTAACATCTAATCTTCCTAATGAAAAATCAAATCCAATTTTTTTCATCAATAATCTACCTAATTTCTCTTGAATTTTTGAATTTATATTTTCATTTATATAATTTATTTTTCTCTTTTTTTGAAATATTAAAACTTCTTTTAAAAAATCAGGCAAAAATAAAATTAATTCATCAAAAACATTATCAATTTTATCTGAATTTAGATCACTTTCATGATCATTCAATAAAGCATCGTATAAACTACATTTTAAAACCTTGCTTTTTATTTTAGCTTCAGCTCTTCTTAAACTAACTACTTTTTCTAAATATGGTATAATAGAATTAAAATCATTATTTTCTTTAGAAACTCTCCATTGCATTTCACACTTAGAAGTTGCTTTAGAAATTTTTTCTAAAAGTTTTTTATCTAATGAATTATTTAGAATATATTCTCTTTTAATTAGCTTAACATTTCTTTTTTCCCATATATTAAGTTTATTTTTTTTCTCTAATTTTTTAAAACAATTGAAAAAATCTTTATTTTTTAACATTTTATGAGACAAAACATATAAATTTGTTAACTGATCTGTTCTTCCATTTATACTTTTTTCTGGCATTACAGTTGACTTATCCCAATGCAAAATACCCATAGTCTCGTATAACAAAGATATTTCTTTATATTTATCTTCTAGTTTTTTATAATTACTATCACTCATCTTTTTTTCTCAAATAAATATAATTCATTATTAAAAACAAAATAGAAAGTAACATCCATGTTATAGCATATTGCAAATGATTATTTGTTATTTCTGGAACAGATCTGTTTATTAAAATATTTTCAATATTTGGTTTTATATTAATTAATTCTATAAATATTCCATCAACAAGATTTAAATTTGTGAATTCTGACATTTCACTAGTATTTATGTAAAACCAAGAATTTTTTTTTAATGAATTATTAGGTGTAAAAATATTCTTTAAATTATCTTTTTTTATTATCCCTTCTATAAAAAAAATCTTATTATTTTGCTTAAATTTCTTTTTTTCTTTAGTCCACCCTCTATTAATTAAAATATATCTATTATCTTTTGTAAAAAAAGGTGATATTAGATTATATCCTACCTGACTTTTATAAATTCTTGGACCTAAAAACATATTTTTATCTTCTAAGAAAAAACCTTCTGCATTAATTTTTTTAAATTCAAATTTTTTTAAATTTCCACTAAATTTATTTATATTTATTGATTCAGAATTATATGCATTTTCTATATTTTGAATTAAGTTATTCTTCCAAGAAAGTCTTTTTATTTGCCAAAAACACAAAAGAATACAAATTAAAGAAATTATAAATGAAATTAAGGTAATCGAATTTTTAATTTTAATAATCAATATTTAATTTTTTGATATTTTTTCTAAATTATCTTGTGATTCAAAAAAAGTATATGATAAAACAATACTTTTTAAATGACTAACGCTTGGATCTTCTAAAATTTTTGGATCTATAAAAAAATTAACGGGTAAAATAGCTTCTTCATTTGGTTCCAAAGTTTGATTTTCAAAACAAAAACAATCAATTTTATTAAAATATTGTGCAGCTTCAAATGGCATAACATTATATGTTGCAATTCCTGACACAGATTTATCACTTTTATTTTTTACTTTATAAAAAGCCAATGCAGAGTCACCTATTTTTATATCAATACTTCTTTGTTCCGGTTTAAAATGCCAATTTAATTTTTTATTTATATCAGAGTTAAATTCTATCTTTATTTTTTTATCTGAAATTTTCATTCTATCTTTTATTATATTATCAATTTTTGGCGTTCCGCCAAAACCAGTTACTTGACAAAATAATTTATATAAAGGCACTGAAGCATATGATAAAAATAACATAAAACTAGGAATAAATATTAGCAAAAAAATAATTTTGTAATTTTTTTTTTTCATAAATATTTTTAAAATTTAATCCAAGTTATTCCGTAAAAAATCAAAACTAAAAAAAGCAAAATAATAAGAAGTGCAAGATTTTTTGCTTTTCTTTTTTTTAAATTATTTTTCGATAATTTTACCATAATTAATTTAATAAATATAAATGATCAATAATCATGCTTAAAAATAAAATATATAAATAAATAATAGAATAAAGAAACATTTTTATAGATTTTTTTTCATAATTTTTATTTAAATAAACTTTTAAAGAATGATAAAAAAAATTCACTCCCAAAATAATTGATGTTAACAAATAAATAATTCCAAAATATCCCAAAAAATAAGGTAAAAGTGTAACTAAAAACATTAAAAATGAATATATTAAAATCTGTTCCTTGGTTTTTTTAACACCTGAAACAATAGGCAACATAGGAAAACCAGCTGTCTTATAATCTTTTAAACAATAAAGAGATAAAGCCCAAAAATGCGGTGGTGTCCACATAAAAATTATTAAAAATAAAATTAGCGGTAAAATATCTAAACTTCCTGTAACTGAAAGCCAACCAATTGCAGGAGGAAATGCTCCTGCCGCACCACCAATTACAATATTATACTTCGTTCTAGGTTTTAGCCAAATTGTATAAATGACAACATAAAAAAAAATTGAAAATGCTAAAAAAATAGCTGCTGATTTACTAATTGTAACAAACATAACATAAACAGAAATAAAAGATAAAAAAATAGCTATTCCCAAAGCATCGTTTTTTTTAATTTTATCTGAAGGCAATGGACGTTTTCTAGTTCTTAACATCTTAAAATCTAAATCAGTTTCATACCACATATTAAAAGCACCAGCGGCTCCTGATCCTAGAGCAATACAAAATATTGAAACAAAAACAATCCATGGATGAATGGAAACAGGTGATAAAAAAATACCAACAAAAGCAGTAAAAACAACAAGTGTCATAACTTTAGGTTTTACTAAACTAAAATAATCTTTCATAAAATTTAAATAATTATCTTCAGATGAATTTTTTTTATTGATAGATATCATTTTTGCTATCATTAATTAAATATTCAAAATATTAATTAAAATTTTTAATTTAAGTTTTAGGTACTTTGTCGCCAAAAGTATGAAAAGGTGGTGGAGAACTAACAGTCCACTCTAAAGTAGTAGCTCCTTCTCCCCAAGGATTTGCAACGGCTTTCTTTCCGCTTAACAATGCTTTAAATACAAGATATAGAAATACTAACACACCTATTGCACTAATATATGCTCCTATTGATGAAATACTATGCCAGCCAGCATATGCATCTGGATAATCTGGTATTCTTCTTGGCATTCCAGCTAAACCTAAAAAATGCATTGGAAAAAAAGTTAAATTAACTCCAATAAATGTTAGCCAAAAATGAAGCTTTCCTAAACCTTCAGAATATTCTTTTCCAAACATTTTTGAAAACCAATAATAAAATGAGCCAAAAATACCAAAAACAGCAGCTATAGACATTGTATAATGGAAATGCCCAACAACATAATAAGTGTCATGTAACGCAAAATCTAATCCAGCATTTGCAAGAACAACTCCTGTTACTCCGCCTACAGTAAATAGAAAAATAAAGCCAAGCGCCCATAGCATTGGAGTTTTAAAAGAAATTGATCCTCCCCACATCGTTGCTAACCAACTAAATATTTTTATACCCGTCGGAACTGCTATCACTAATGTTGCAGCATTAAAATAGGCTCTTGTATCAATATCCATACCTGCCGTATACATATGATGAGCCCATACAGCAAATCCAACAACACCAATTGCAACCATAGCATATGCCATTCCTAAATATCCAAAAATTGGTTTCTTTGAAAAAGTTGAAACTATATGACTGATAACCCCAAAACCAGGAATAATTAAAACATAAACCTCAGGATGTCCAAAAAACCAAAACAAATGTTGAAATAACATTGGGTCTCCTCCTCCAGCCGGATCAAAGAAACTTGTTCCAAAATTTCTATCTGTTAATAGCATTGTTATGGCTCCTGCTAAAACAGGAAGAGATAAAAGTAATAAAAAAACTGTAACTAAAATTGCCCAAACAAATAATGGCATTTTATGCAATGTCATGCCAGGAGCTCGCATATTAAAGATTGTAGTAATAAAATTTATCGCACCTAAGATTGAGGAAGCTCCTAAAATATGCACTCCTAAAATTAGATAATCTACTCCGCTTCCAGGGTGTCCGACTTTAGAACTAAGAGGAGGATAAAAAGTCCAACCCGAGCCCATCTGATGTTGGTAAGCCATAATCATACATAAAAAGCCAGGGATTAATAACCAAAAACTTATATTGTTCATTCGAGGAAAAGCCATATCAGGAGCTCCAATCATAATAGGCACAAACCAATTACCAAATCCTCCAATCATAGCAGGCATAACCATAGCAAAAATCATTATCAATCCATGCATAGAAATTAAAGTATTATATAATTGATGATCTCCACCTAAAACTTGTAAACCAGGCTCAGCTAACTCTGCTCTCATAGCCAAAGACATTCCTAATCCTGTTAATCCTGCAACTATTGCAAAGATTAAATACATTGTTCCTATATCTTTATGATTTGTAGAAAATAACCATCTTTTCCATCCTGTTGGATGTCCATGAGCATGATGTCCTGCAGTAGTTGAATAAGCCATTTTTTATATTGTCCCCCACCAATATACAACAGTAAATAAAAAAATCCAAACAACGTCAACAAAATGCCAATACCAAGCTGCCGCTTCAAAACCTACATGATGATCCGGTGTAAAATGTCCTTGTATAGATCTAATTAAACAAACTAACAAAAAAGTAGATCCAACTACAACATGAAAACCGTGAAATCCCGTTGCCATATAAAAAGTAGAAGGATATATGCCTTCTGTAATACCAAATTTAGCTTCATGATACTCATATGCTTGTAAATAAGTAAATATTACGCCAAGAATTAAAGTAACTATCAAACCAATGATAAGTTGTTTTCTATTATTTTTTCTAAGAGCATGATGCGCCCATGTAAGAGTACCACCCGATGAAAGTAAAATAATTGTATTTATTAATGGTATGCCCCATGCATGCATTGTTTCAGGTTTTAAATAACCTTCTCCCTGTGGTGGCCAAGCACCTCCAATTGCATCTCTCCATTCATACTGTCCTGGAAGGCTAACATCAAAAAAAGCCCAGAAAAAAGCTACAAAGAAACAAACTTCAGAAGCAATAAATAATACCATTCCATATTTAAGTCCTATTTGAACTATTTTATTATGAAATCCACTATGAGATTCTTTTATTACGTCTTTCCACCAAAATATCATTGTAAGTATAACAAGAGTAAATCCTATTAACATTGGTGTCATAGAGCCACGCACAACTTCATTTGGATCTGATCCTGGAGATACAAATGAATTTCCAGTTCCAAAATAATGAACTGCACCAAAAGCAAGAATAATTACAGCAAGAGATCCTAAAAGTGGCCAAGGGCTAGGATCAACTAAATGATAATTATGTTTTTCAAACTTCATAAAATTTAATTTTTAATAATTTCTACTTTTTTAATACTTTCATTATTACTTGCGGCTGCTTTCTTATCTTGGACCCATTGATTAAATTCTGATTCAGATACCGCTTTAACCATAATAGGCATAAATCCATGCAACATTCCACACAACTCAGAACATTGACCATAATAAGTACCTTCTTTAGTAACTTCAAACCATGTATCTTGCGCTCTCCCTGGAACGCCATCAATTTTAATCCCAAAAGCTGGGACTGCGAAACTATGAATTACATCACTTGCAGTTGAAATAATTTTAATTTTTTTATTTACAGGAACAACCACTGGTTCATCAACGTCTAATAATCTAACATGTTTATTTCCAGTTTCTTTACTAATCTCATCACACTCTTCTTTTGTTCCGCAAAGCATATTACTATCAAAGGCTATTCCATGATCTGGATATTCATATGACCAATACCATTGATTACCAATAGCTTTAATTGTCATCTCGGTATTAGGATTAGAATGTGAAAAATATAAAAGCTTAAATGCAGGAATTGATATAATTACTAAAATTAAAACAGGAACTACTGTCCAAATAATCTCTAATGGTGTATTATGCGTTGTTTTTGTAGGTTTTGGATTATTACTTGCTCTAAATTTTACAAGTATATAACCCATTAATGCAAATACAAATAATGCAATTGCAATAATTATAGGATTCACAAAATCATGAAATGCCACCACTTTTTCCATTGTTGGAGTTGCGGCAGGTCTAAAATTAGTCTGCCAATCTTTTGGCCCACCTCCTGAAAACGCAAAACTAATAGTGCTTAAATATGCAGTAAAAAATAATAAAATTTTTTTCACAATAAAATCCCTATAAATGAATAAAATAAAGAAAATATAGTCTTAATCAACAAAAAAAATACTTATATTGATTTAAATCAACTATATTATTATAAAGAATAGAATCATGAATAAAATTTATAATTCATATGACATTTTTTTTAAAAATGAAAACCTAGATTTTAATAAAACAGAAAAAATTGTTAACGAATCATTAAGAAAAGCAGATGATGGAGAACTTTTTTTAGAATTTAAACAATCTGAAAATTTTACTTTTGATAATAAAAAAATTAAAAACGCAAGCTCTTCTACAGAAAAAGGGTTTGGAATTCGTTCAGTAAAAGATGATACTTCAGCATATTCACATTCCTCAGAAATATCTGAAAAAAATATTAAAAACTCTGGTAAAATAGTTCAATCTATTCTTTCATCTTCATCAAAATCTAAAATTATCAATCCTATAAGAACAAATAAAAAACATTACTCTAATATAAATCCATTAAATAGTTTTACATCTGAAGAAAAAACAAAACTTCTAAGATCAATAGATGAATATGCGAGAAAATATGACAAAAGAGTAAAGCAAGTATCGGCTTCCTTATCTGGGGAATGGCAAGCGATACATATTATAAGAAAAGGTGGTTATCACTGTGGCGACATAAGACCACTTGTTAGATTAAATATTTCAGTTGCCGTAGATAATGGGAAAAGAATGGAAACTGGATCAAATGGAATTGGTGGAAGAAAAAATTATATAGAATTTTTTAACGAAAAAAATTGGAAAGATCAAGTTAAAGATGCTGTTAGACAAGCTATTATTAATTTAAAGTCACGCCCTGCCCCGGCTGGGAAAATGCCTATTGTTTTAGGACCAGGATGGCCAGGAATAATTTTACATGAAGCGATTGGTCATGGCCTTGAAGGAGATTTTAATAGAAAAAAAATATCAGTATTTTCAAACCTACTTGGAAAAAAAATTGCATCAAAAAATGTAACTGTTGTTGATGATGGTACTATAAATAATAAAAGAGGATCACTAACTATTGACGATGAAGGTACGCCAAGTCAATGTACAACTTTAATTAAAGATGGAATCATGGTTGGTCACATGCAAGACAGATTGAATGCTAGATTAATGAAAACTAAATCAACTGGTAATGGTAGAAGAGAAAGTTATGAATATCTTCCAATGCCTAGAATGACAAATACATATATGCTATCAGGAAATGTGCCTAAAGAAGATATATTTAAATCAGTAAAAAAAGGATTGTACGCAGTAAATTTTTCTGGAGGTAGTGTAGATATAACGTCAGGACAATTTGAGTTTTCAGCATCTGAAGCTTATTTAATTGAAAATGGAAAAGTATCAAAACCTGTTAAAGGCGCAACATTAATTGGAAAAGGAGAAGAAGTTTTAAAAAAAATATCGCTTGTAGGTAATAACATGTCTTTAGACGATGGAATTGGAACATGTGGTAAAGAAGGTCAAGGCGTGCCTGTAGGTGTTGGGCAACCAACAATTTTAGTTGATGAAATTCTTGTTGGTGGTTCGGATATTTAAAAAAATATTGTAAAAAAAATTATTTTTTTGGTTTTTTAAATACTTTATTTTCTAAAATAATAAAATTTTTAATCATTAGTTTCCAAATTCTTTGAGTGATTAAATTATTTACTTTATATTTTTTTGAAAATTTTTTTATTCTTTTTAAAACAAGATTAATTCTTTTTTTATCTATAATTTGTTTTTTACTTTTTTTAAATTTTAAAGCTTCCATTACATAAAACTCTCTTTCTGAAATTAATTTGACTAATCTTTCATCAACATCATCAATATTTTTTCTAACTTCATTTAGATTTTTAAATTTTTTTTTCATAATTATTAAAATTATTAAATTAATTATTTTTAATATGAATTATCAATAAAAATTTTTTTAGAACAATTATTTTTTTTATCAATATATTTCTCAATAATCTCTTCAGCAGGAGTAACCCCTGAATATGCTATATCAAATAACACATCTAAAAAATGCTCTTCATTTTTTCCTTTTTTATTTAAACAATTTCTTAATTTTAAACCTTTTTTAGCCAATTTTAAAATTTCTATACAAATATTTTGAATTTTTTTTCCTCTTAATTTTGATTTTAATCCATATTTTTGAACATCCTTATTTAATTGTTCAATTTCTTTTAATTTCCAATTTTTTATAACAGAAAAAATTTGATCTAAAACAGTTCTATTATATAAAAGTCCAGTCCAAAAAGCAGGTAAAGCGCAAATTCGATTCCACGCGCCACTATCTGCTCCTCTCATTTCAATATATTTTTTAATTCTAACATCAGTAAAAATAGTACTAATATGATTTTCTAAATCATTAATAGTTGGATATATCTTAGGAATTACTCTCAAATTTCCTTTTAAAAAGTCTCCAAAATTTTGATTTTTTACTTCAATATATTTTTTGTCTTTTATTACAAAATACATAGGTACTTTCAATAAATAGTCAGTATATTTTTCAAATGTGAATTCTTTTGAAAAAACTTCAGGAATTATGCCGCATCTTTTTTTATCAGTATTTGACCAAATATAACTTCTATAACTTAAAAATTTTGATTTTTTATTATTTACAATCGGAGAATTTGCATACAAAGCTGTAATAAAAGGTTGTAATGCAAAACCAACTCTAACTTTTTTAAACATATCTTTTTCATTTTCATAATCTAAATTAGTTTGTATACAGCAAGTTGAAGACATCATTTCTAATCCATGAGACCCAGCTATTGCCATTTTTTTTTTCATTATTGAATATCTTTTTTTTGGAACCCAACCAATTTTTTTTTTAAAATTTATTGGATAATAACCTAGACCCAAAATTCCTATTTTTTTTTTCGAACAAATTACTTTAAGTTGATCAAGATAAGTTTTCGCTTCTTTACATGTTTGATGAATAGTTTTAACTGTTGCTCCGGACAATTCAATCTGACATCTTGGCTCTAATGATATAGTTGATCTCTTTTTTTTTAAAGATATTGGATTTTTATCTTCAAATATTTCTTTCCAATTATTATTTTTTAATAATTTAAATAAAAACTTAATTCCATTTTTACCATTATAATTTATTGGTTTTAAAGTATTTAAATTATAAAGAAACTTTTCATGCTCAGTACCAATTCTCCAAAATTTTTTTGATTTTGACCCATCTTCAAAGTATTTAATTATATCAGTTTTATTTTTTAAAATTTTATTCATATTTCTTTTTATTTATCAATAAAGCTAAAGCGCTTATAGCAGCAGTATCAGCTCTTAAAATTCTTTTTCCTAATGATAAAGCATGAATATAATTAAAACTTTTCAAAAAAATTTTTTCTTTACTTGAAAATCCACCTTCTGGGCCGATTAATATAGTATTAATTTTACTTTTTAATTCTATATCAAATAAATTATTAAAATTTTTTTTGTTTTCTGTTTCGTCACAAAATATTATATGATTTTTTTTATCCCAAATTAATAATAAATTTTCTAAATTTTTAAATTCATTTATTTTTGGAATAGAAAGCCTCCCCGACTGCTGAGCAGCTGCAACTGCACAATTATTTGCTCTCTCATAATTAAATTTTTTAATTACAGATCGTTCTGTAATAATTGGAAAAATATTAGAAATTCCTAATTCAGTAATTTTTTCTATTAAATAATAATTTCTATTACCTTTAATTGGCGTATAAATAATATTTAATATATTTTCTTTTTCTTGTTTTTTTATTTGTTTTTCTATTAAAATTGAGCATTTTTTATTATTTAATTTTTTTATAATTCCTTCCCATTCTCCTTGTTCACCATTAAAAATTGAAAGTTTTTGATTTTCTCTTATTCTTAATACATTTGATATATAATGTGAATTCATTGCTGATAAATTAATTAAAGATTGTTCTTTAATTTCAGTCTTTATAAATAATCTTTTTAATGGCAGAATATCTTTCAAATTTTTATGTTTAAATATACTTTATATTACTTAAAAAATTTTCTCTTACTAATAAGAATAAATAAACCAACTGGAATAATGTTATTAATGTTTCCAGCTATGTGGTCAATTTTAATTGTATTAAAAGAAGAAATCGACATTTATCTAACTTTACTAATTATTTATGGTTCTTTTATAATGAGATCTGCTGGATGTATTATAAATGATATAATAGATAAAAAGATCGATAAAAATGTTAATAGAACTAAATTACGTCCTTTAGTTTCGGGAAATTTAGATAATACTGATGCAATAATTCTACTTATTATTTTTTTATCAATAGCACTATCAATATTGTTAAATTTAAATACAACATCAATTTTTCTTGGAATATTAGTTTTGCCTTTAATTTTTATTTATCCTTTTATTAAAAGATTTGTTTATATACCACAATTATTTTTAGCGGTTGTATTTAATTTTAGCGTTTTAATTTCTTGGACAGCAGCAAGTGGGGTATTTGAATTACAAAGTTTAATATTATACGTTGCATGTATTTTTTGGACTCTAGGATATGATACTATATATGCATATCAAGACATTAAAGATGATAAAAAAATTGGTGTAAAATCTTTAGCTATATATTTGGAAAAAGATATTAAATTCTATACAAGTGTATTTTTTATAATATTTCTTATATTTTTTTTTTATATTGGAATAAAAAACAACTTAAATATGATTTTTTTTAGTACAATAATTCTATTTACACTTATTATAATTTCAAAAATTTTTAAAAAAAAAAAACTAGAAACAAAAAACTGTCATGAAATTTTTGTAATAAATTCTTGGTATGGTTTTTTTATAACACTTGTTTTATTTTTTAACTATATTTAATAATTATTTATCTATAAAAATGAATAAATCAAAAATATATGAAAAAGCTGAATTTTTAATTAAAAAATCAAAAAAAAGTGGCGCTAATAATATAGATGTTGTTTACATAGAGAATATTAACATTGATGTAGGATGTAGATTAAAAAAAATTGAAAAATTAGAAAGATCTGAAAGTAATGATCTAGGATTAAGATATATAAAAAATAATAAGCAAGTTATAATTTCTACTAATGATTTAAATAACAAAAGCCTTGAAGAACTTGTTTATAAAGCATCAAAAATGGTCGATGCTGTTCCAAAAGACCCTTATTGTAAAATTGCACAAAATAATGAAATAATAAAAAAAATTCCTAATTTAAAAATTCTTGATAAAAAAGAACCATCTATAAAATCTCTTAAAGAAAAAGCTATTGAAGCAGAAAAAGCTGGTCTTAATGTAAAGGGAGTAACTAATTCAGAAGGAGCAGAGGCAGGTTGGAATAAATCAAAAATTTTTTTATTTAATAGCAATGGATTAAATGTAAATTATGAATCAACTAATTATAGTGTTTATGCAGTTTTAATTGCCGGTAAAGGAACAAAAATGGAAAGAGAATATGACTTTGCTAGTAGTGTTTTTGAAAAAGATTTAATAAAAACAAGTTTAATTGGAAAAAATGCTGGAGAACTTGCCGTAAAAAGACTTAATCCAAAAAAAATTAAAACATGTAAAATACCTGTCATTTTTTCTCCTAGAGTAGCAAATAGTTTTTTAAAACACCTGTCTATTGCAATTAATGGAAATTCGATAACAAGAGGAACTAGTTTCTTAAAAAAAAAATTAAATAAAAAAATCTTTTCAAATGAAATAAACATTACAGATAATCCTTTAAAAATAAAAGGTTTGCAATCCAAACCTTTTGATGGTGAAGGGCTAGCAACAAAAAAAACTAATATAGTAGAAAATGGAGTGCTTAAAACATGGTTTTTAGATCTAAGCACTGCTAATCAACTCAATCTTTTATCAACGGGACATGCTTCTAGGGGCATTTCAAGTCCTCCTTCTCCAAATCCGACTAATCTTTACTTTGAACCGGGAAAAATTACTCGTAAAAATTTAATTGGTAATATTAAAAAAGGTATCTATTTAACAGAATTAATGGGCTCAAGTGTAAATTTAATAAATGGTGATTATAGTAGAGGCGGTTCCGGATTTTGGATAGATAAAGGTGAAATTACATATCCTATCAATGAAATCACAATTGCAGACAATTTAAATGATATTTTTAAAAAAATTATAGTAGCAGATGACCTAGAATTTAAACAAGGTTTGAATTCTCCGACAATGTTAATAGATAATATGACAGTTGCTGGATAATAATTATGGAAAATAAACACGAAAAAAGTATTAAATTAGTAAAAAGATTAATAAAAGAACATGTAAGACCATATTTTGGTAAAATGTTTTTAGCTGCAATTTGCATGGCGATTGTGGCAGCTTCAACTGCAACAAATGCATGGTTAATGCAACCTGTTCTAGATGAAGTATTTTTAAATAAAAATACTGAATTATTACTTTTAGTTCCAATTGCAGTTATGACAATAGCCATTATAAAAGGTTTAGCATCCTATGGAGAATCCATTTATATGGAATACTCAGGGGAGAGAATAATTTCAGATGTAAGATATAGATTATTCTCGCATTTAATGAAAGCTGACTTAAATTTTTTTCATAAAAATTCATCTGGAAAATTAATTTCTCGTTTTACTTATGATGTTGGATTACTTAGAGCATCAGTGTCTACAGCGCTAACTGGAATTGCTAAAGATTCAATGACATTAATTTTTTTAGTTGCTTTAATGTTTTATCAAGATTGGTTTTTAGCAATTATTGCTTTTTTTGTTTTCCCAGCTGCTGTTCTGCCAATACTTTATATTGGAAGAAAAATAAGAAAAATATCCACTTCTACTCAAACTGAAATAGGTTCTTTTGCAAGTTTATTAAGTCAAATATTTCAAAGTGCAAGATATGTTAAAGCATATACGATGCAAAATTTTGAAAAAAAGAGAGCAAAAAAAATTGTAGAAGATTTATTTAATCTAATTTATAAATCAGTAAGAGTTAGATCGAGAACAAGGCCTATTTTGGAATCTTTAGGTGGAATTGCAATAGCTTTAGTTATTTTTTATGGAGGATCAAAAGTTATAAGCGGTGCAACAACTCCAGGTACTTTTTTTTCATTTATAACAGCTTTATTGATGGCATATCAACCACTAAAAAGATTAGCAAATTTTAATGTAAATATACAAGATGGTTTGGCTGCTGCAGATAGAATATTTAATTTGCTTGATCAAAAACCAGAGATTATAGATAGTCAAAATGCAAAAAAATACATTCATAAAAAAGGAGAAATAGAATTTAAAAAAGTAAAATTTTCTTATGGATCAAAAACTACGCACGCATTAAAAGAAATAAGTCTAAAAATTCCTGGTGGTAAAACAGTAGCTTTAGTTGGGAAAACTGGGGCAGGAAAATCTACCATTCTAAATTTAATACCTAGGTTTTATGATATACAAAATGGTCAAATATTAATTGAAAAAAACAATATTAAAAAATATAAAATTCAATCTTTGAGAGAAAAAATTGCTTTAGTAAGTCAAGAAGTTACTTTGTTTGATGACACAATTAGATCTAATATCGCCTATGGAAATCCAAATTGCACTGAAAAAGAGTTAATTGAAGCTGCAAAAAAAGCAGATGCGCACAACTTTATTTCAAACTTTAAAAATGGCTACAAATCATTAGTTGGAGAACATGGGATACAACTATCCGGAGGACAAAGACAAAAAATAGCAATAGCACGAGCTATTTTAAAAGATGCACCAATTTTATTACTAGACGAAGCAACTTCGTCTTTAGATTCTAATTCTGAAAAAGATATACAAAAAAGTCTTAAAAAATTAATGAAAAACAAAACAACATTAGTAATTGCACATAGACTCTCAACAATTTTGGATGCTGATTTAATTTATGTTATTGATAATGGAAAAGTAATAGAAAGTGGAAGCCACAAAAATTTAATGAAGAATAAAGGTTTGTATTCAAAATTATATAAAATACAATTTGCAACCCAAAAAGAAAATGTCGGAAAAATTGTAAAAATAAAAGACTATATTGAAAAAAAAAAATAGATCTAAATAAGTGCTAAATTATAAGAAAATTCTAAGAACAAAATTAGCGTATAAAATAATATGTTGGCTTGGTTCAATATATATAAAATTTGTTTCTATTACTAATAAATGGACATTTATAAATAAAAAATTTGTTGATAATTTATGGAATAAAAATGAACCTTTTATCTTATGTTTTTGGCATGGGAGATTGTTAATGATGCCTTTAAGTTGGAATAAAAAAAAAAAAATTAATGTTTTGATCAGTTCTCATTCAGATGGTCAATTACTTTCAAAAACAGTAAAATATTTTAATATAGAAACAATAATAGGCTCATCTTCAAAAGGAGGTTCGGAAGCAATTAGAAATATTATAAAATCACTTAATGCAGGAATATCCATAGGTATGACTCCTGATGGACCTAGAGGGCCAAGAATGAAAGTAAATTCAGCAATTGTTAAAATCGCAAGCTTGACTGGTTCCAAACTAGTTCCTTTAGCATATTCAGTAAAAAACAAATTTTTTTTAAATAGTTGGGATAGATTCCTACTTGCATTGCCTTTTGGTAGAGGGTGCTTTATTTGGGGAAGCCCAATTAAAGTAAAAAAAAGAATTTCTTATAAAGAAGATTTAAAAATATCTAAAAAATTAGAAAAAAGTCTTATAAAATTAACAAAACAAGCAGATAAATACTGCAATTAAAAAAAAAAATTAATTAAATTGTTACAAAAATTTTTAATATTATTCAAATTAGGTTATCCAAGTTTTTGGAAAAAAAATAATAATTTATTTGAAAAAATTTTAATTTTTTTTTTATTACCTTTTAGTTTCATATATCTTCTTATTTTTAAAATTAATCAAAAAATAAGAAAAACAAATAAAGTTGGTGTTCCTGTAATTTGTGTAGGTAATATAAACGTTGGTGGATCTGGAAAAACTCCATTTGTTATATATCTAATAAAACTATTCAAAGAAAAGAAAATAAATGCACATATTGTATCTAGAGGATATCTTGGAAAAATAAATGGTCCTACAAAAGTAAATGTTAAAAAACATACTGTAAAAGATGTGGGTGATGAGGCCTTGCTTTTAGCAAAAAAAACTGATACTTGGATATCAAAAAACAAATTCGAAGGAGCTTTAATGGCAACATTAAATGGTGCAGAAGTAATTATACTTGATGATGGCTTACAAAATAAAACACTTCATCAAGATCTTAAAATAATAATTACGGATGGCACATTTGGATTTGGAAATGGTTTTTTAATTCCTTCTGGACCTTTAAGAGAAAATATACAATCAAGGATAAATAAATCAGATTTAATGATTATTTTTAATAAAGATAAATATCTTATTGAAAAAAAAATTAAAAATAAAATTTCTATAATTCATGCAAACTCTGAAATAAAAAATTTTAATTACATAAATAATAAAAAAATAATTGCTTTCTCAGGCATAGGAAGGCCTGAAAAATTTTACTATTCTTTAATTAAAAAAAAATTAAATATTATAAAATTTTTTCCATTTCCAGATCATTATTTATATAAAAAAAAAGAAATAAACAAACTTATAAATTATGCAAAAAAAGAAAAATCTGTTCTTGTTTCTACTTTTAAAGATAAGCAAAGAATAAATATTGCACAAAGGAAAAAAATTTTTTTTATAGATCAAAAAGTTAAATTAAAAAAAAAAGAAAAATTAATAAATATCTTAAAAAAAAAGAAAATTGTATAAAATAAAAAAAAATATAATTTATTTGATTGAAGGTTTCTTTCTTTTACTTACATTCATTTTTCTAAAGATATTGCCAATAAATATTTCTTCATTTTTAATGGGAAGAATTTCATCATTTATTGGCCCAAAACTTGGGATATCAAAAAAAGCATATAATAATATTAAAAATGTAATGCCAGAAAAAAATGAAGATGAAATTTTAAAAATTATAAAAGATATGTGGGAAAATTTAGGAAGAGTTTTCGGAGAATACCCACATTTAAAAAAATTAATTCCTGAGAACAAAAATAAAATTAAAGTATTTGGCAAAAAAAATTTATCATTAATTAAAAAAAATAAAATACCTGCAATATTTTTTTCAGCTCATTTAGCAAATTGGGAAATATCGCCAATAGCAGCTATAAAAAATGGTGTTCCAGTTTTATCTATTTTTAGAGAACCAAATAATCCTATTGTAAATTATCTTATAAAATATTTAAGATCTAATTTACCAATGGCACCAAAAGGTAAGGAAGGTGCAAAAAAACTTATAAGATCTCTTAGAGGAGGAACAAGTATAGGCTTAGTAATAGATCAAAAAATGAATGATGGAATTAAAGTTCCTTTTTTTAATAAACCAGCTATGACATCTGATGCATTGGCTCAATTATGTCTCAAAATTAAAACTTTAGTAATACCAGTTGAAGTTGAAAGACTAAAAAAAACAAATTTTAAAATAACATTTCACAATCCTATAAAAATTACGAAAAACGGAAAAAAAAAATCAAATATAGAAATTATGACCGAAGTTAATTTAATAATTGAAAAATGGATAAGAAAAAATCCAGGACAATGGTTATGGTTACATAGAAGATGGTAAATTAAAATTCTGGTTGATTCAACAATAGTAGTTCTGGGTCTATAGCTATATTATAAACATTAATTCTCCAATCTAAATGTGGTCCTGTTGATCTTCCTGTACTACCTACTTCTGCAATTAAATCTCCTTTTTTAATTTTTTCTCCTTCTTTTATATATATTTTTTTTAAATGAGAATATATTGAATTCAAACCTAAACCATGATTTAAGATTATCATTTTTCCATTAAAAAAACTATCTTCCATAATTAACACAACTTCTGCATCTGATGGTGCAACAATTTTAGTTCCAGATTTTGCAGCTATATCTAATCCATAGTGAGGTCTTCTAGGTTTACCATTTAAAATTCTTTGGTTTCCATATTTTCCAGTTATTATTCCCTTTACCGGCCAAATAAATCCACTTTTATATAAAGTTTTATTTAAAAAAATAATTTTAGATTTTTTTATTTTTACAGATTCTTTTTTTATTCTTTTCATTTCTTCTTTACTTGGTGTAACTTTATTTTTTGGTAAACCATCAATCCTTTGAACTTTATATTCTCTTTTAGATATAAGAATCTTGTGAGTTTCTTTTTTATTTAAACTTTCAATAACAATAAAATTTTCTAATTCATTATCTCTTTCTATAGCTAAAACAAAATCTCCTTCATCATTTACAAAAACTTTTCTTTCATTAAAATAAATTTTATTTTTATAATTAGTTTTGCCAAATAAAATACCTCCTTGAGTAAAACTTCCATTTAATTCTAAATCATCTGAAAAAACTTTAGCTAAAGAACTATTAAAAGTAAGAAAAAAAAATAAAAAAAATAAAAAAATATTATTTTTTCTTTGTAATTGCTTCAATAGTTCCATCATGAAATCTAATTTTTATATTTGTTTTGTCTTTAATATCATTAACACTTTTTATATAAATATCTCTTTTTAAATCTTTTATATATGCATAACCTCTCTTAAGTATGTTTTTTGGCGAAACAACTTCAAGGACTTTAGAAAAATTTTTTAACTCATTATCTTTAGATAAAATAGAAACTTTTACTGAATTATTAAATCTTTTCACAATTTGAATATATTCTTTTTTTTGTTGTATATATATTTGACCTGGTGTTAACAAATTATTAAAAATTTGTTTTAAATTCATACTTTTTTCTTTAAAAAAATTTGATAATGATCTTTTAAATATTTCAAAAGTTTTACTTAATTTATCTTTTAATTCTTTACGAACTGGAACAACTATAACTGCAGCCTCAGAAGGAGTTGCTGCTCGTCGATCCGCCACAAAATCTATTAAATTCGTATCAGGTTCATGCCCAATTGCTGAAATAATAGGTATTTTTGAATCAAACACTGCTCTACATAATTCTTCATCATTAAAACACCAAAGATCTTCTATACTTCCTCCTCCTCTTGCAATTATTAAAACATCTGCTTTAACGCCCTCAATTTTTTCATTATTAAAATATTTAATTGCAGATACAATTTCTCTAACTGCTGCTTTTCCCTGAACTGTCACAGGATATAATCTTCTATTAACTGAAAATCTTTCATTAATAATTTTTTCCATTTCATATAATACAGCGCCTGACTTTGAAGTAATTATTCCTAATAATTTAGGTATAAATGGAATTTCTTTTTTATATTTATCATCAAATAATCCTTCCTTTTCTAATTTTACTTTAATTTCTTCTTTCTTTTTTAAAAGTTGCCCTTCCCCTTCATAAGCTATTGATTCTATATTTAATTGATACTCTGAAGTATAACCTGTATATGTTGTTATTCTCCCTGAGCAAATGACTTCATCGCCATCTTTTGGTTGAATAAGCAAATCTTTTAATATACCTGCCCAAATGACTCCTTTGATATTATTTTTTTCATCTTTTAATTTTAAATAAACATGACCACTCTTAGCTTGTGTCACTCCTGATATTTCTCCTTTAATTTTTACATAAGGATATTTGTTCTCTAATAAATCACGTATTTCATTAGTTATTTCTGAAACATTAAATATAGGTATATTATCACTATTTAAGTCATCTATTAATTTATTGTCAGTCATATTATTTATAATTATGATAAATGTAATAAAAAAAAATAAAATATAAAAAATAAATCAATTGAAAGTTTTAGTTTTAGGATCAGGTGGTAGAGAACATGCATTGTGTTGGGCAATAGCTAAATCTCCTTTATGTAAAAAATTATTTTGTATCCCAGGTAATGCTGGAATAAAAGAAATTGCAGAATGTAAAAATTTGAATATGAAAAATTTTAATTCTATAAAAAACTTTATAAAAAAAAAAAAAATTAATTTTGTAATTGTTGGACCCGAAGAACCTTTAGTAAATGGGCTCATAGATAAATTAAGTAAATTTAAAATTAAAGCATTCGGGCCAAATAAAAAATCCTCAATTTTAGAATCATCAAAAAGTTTTACAAAAGATTTTTGTAATAGAAATAAAATACTAACCGCAAATTATAAAAAATTTAAAAATTTTCATGATGCTAATAATTATATTCAAAAAGTTAAATTTCCTGTCGTAATAAAAGCAAGTGGATTAGCAGGAGGAAAAGGTGTTTTCATAATAAAAAAAAAAATAGAAGCAAAAAAAATCTTGAATGATCTTATGATTAAAAATAAATTTGGCTCTTCCGGTAAAGAAGTGATTATAGAAGATTATCTAGTTGGTGAAGAAATAAGTTGTTTAAGTATAGTTGATGGAAAAAATTATATACCTTTATTATTATCCCAAGATCACAAAAAAATATATGAGAATGATAAAGGGCCAAACACTGGAGGTATGGGAGCATATTGCCCCCTTCCATATATAAAAAAAAATATAGTGAAAAAAATTAATAAAGAAATTATAGAACCAACTATTAATGCAATGAATAAAGAAAAAAGAAATTTTAATGGAATTCTTTATGCTGGATTAATGCTAGTAAAAAATAAAATTTATTTAATAGAATATAATGTTCGCTTTGGCGATCCAGAATGCCAACCATTGCTTTTTCTTTTAAAGTCCGATTTACTAAAAATTTTAATTAATTGTGTTAATAAAAAATTAAATAAAACAAAAATTAAGTGGAAAAAAGAATATGCAATAGGTGTTGTTTTAGCAAATAAAGGATACCCAAATAAATTTAAAAAGAATAATTTAATAAAAAATTTAAATTTAATAAAAGAAAATAAAAATCTTAAAATTTTTCATTCAGGAACAAGTTTAGATAAAAAAAATAATATAATAGCATCTGGAGGAAGAGTTTTGACTGTTACTGCTAGTCATAAAAATTTTAATAACGCAAAAAAAATAGTTTATACAGCAATCAATAAAATAAAATGGGCTAATAGTTATTATAGAAAAGACATTGGTTATAGAATAAAAAAATTAAAATAATCATCTTTTTAATTTAAAAAAATCTTTTAATAACTTAGAAAAAAAATTTTCTTCTATGCCTCCTATAATCTTAGGTTTATACATTGAATTTTTTTTATTAAAAATCTTTACTCCATTAGTTATTGCTCCAAATTTAATATCATAGGCACAAAAAAAAACTCTTTTAAATCTACATAAAGAAATTGCGCTCGCACATAATGAACAGGGTTCAAGAGAACAATAAATGTCATGCTCATCTAAAAATTTATTGTTAGTTTTTTTCATTACATTATTTATTACAATCATTTCTGCATGATTTAACGGATTTTTTGATTTATGAGAAGTGTTATGAGCTTTAGCAATAATATAATTACCTTTTGCAATAATTGCAGAAATAGGTACTTCATTGTTTTTTTTTGCTTTTAATGCTAATTTTTTTAATTCTTCAATTATTTTTTTATTTACTAACAAAATTTTATAAAAATCTTTATTAAAAATTACTATTATAAATAATTATTATGAAAAAAAACAAAGTATATAAAAAACCAGTTATTGGCATATCAATTGATACAGGATTTAAAAAAACTTATTCACAATTTCCATGGTATGCATTGAGAATTAATTACATAACAAGTATTGTTAAATCAAACGGCATTCCTTTAATGCTTCCATCAAATCCTCAGTTAGCAAATAATTATTTTAATTTAGTTGATGGAATTCTTTTAACTGGAGGAGATTTTGATATTGACCCTAAAATATATGGAGAAAAAAGAAAAAAAAATGTAACTCTTTTAGATAAACCAAGAACTAATTTTGAAATGAAAATGGCAAGAATGGCAATAAAAAAAAATAAACCAATATTAGGAATTTGTGGAGGTCAACAGTTATTAAATGTTGCTTTAAAAGGTTCTTTAATTCAACATATTGAAAAAACTAAAATTAAACATGAACAAATACAACCTAGAAACAAGCCAAGTCATAAAGTTAAAATCAATATAAAAAGTAAATTATTTAAAATTGTAAAAAAAAAAGAATTTAAAGTTAATAGCGCTCATCATCAAGCGATAAAAGAGGTAGGAAAAGATCTAGATGTAAATGCTATTGCTGAAGATGGAATTATTGAAGGTATAGAATTAAAAAAACATAAATTCTTTTTAGGTATACAATGGCATCCAGAATTTTTTATTAGTCAATTTGATAGAAAAATTTTTAAAGCTTTTATTAAAGCTTGTTATTAATTATATTTAATTTTGAAAAAAACATTCAAAGTATCAAAACTTATAGCTGATGCTGGAATTTGTTCTAGAAGAAAAGCTGAATTGTTAATTAAACAAGGCAAAGTTAAATTAAATAATAAAATTCTTACAAATATACCCGAAAGAGCTTCTTTTGAAGATTCTATAAAAGTTAATAATGAAAAAATAAAATTTATCAAAAAAATAAGACTATGGAAATACAACAAGCCCGTTGGGAGATTAACTACAAACTATGATCCTTTAGACAGAAAAACTATTTTCGATGACTTTCCAAAAAATTTCCCAAGAGTTGTAACTATAGGTAGATTAGATTTTAATTCTGAAGGTCTTTTATTGCTAACTAATTCTGGAAGTTTATCAAGATATCTTGAACTACCAAAAAATTCATTTACTAGAGAATATAAAGTCAAAGTAAAAGGTGATATAAATATGGAAAAGTTAGAAAAATTAAAAAAAGGAATATCAATTAAAGGAATAAAATATAAAAGCATAAATACTAAAGTGTTAAAAAAAAATAAATATTATTTTTGGTTAAAAATGCAATTAACAGAAGGAAAAAATAGAGAAATTAGAAAAATAATAAATTTTTTCGGTTGGCATGTTTTAATTTTACAAAGAATAAGTTACGGACCAATTAAATTAGGTAACCTTGCAAAAAGTAAAATTGAAGAAATAAATATAAAAAAATATTTTAAAAAAATACCATGAGAATAATTTCAGGAAAATTCAGAGGACAAAAACTAACAAAATTTAAAAAGGTAGGTATAAGGCCAACAACCGATAAAACTAGAGAATCTATATTTAACGTTGTTACTAGTTATTTGCAAATTAATAAAAAAGGTACGGACCTTCCTTTTAAAGGATTTAATGTTTTAGATATTTTTGCAGGAACTGGAGCTTTAGGATTTGAAGCAATATCAAGAGGAGCAGAAAATGTAACATTTATAGAAAAATCACGTGATAATTTAAGTGTACTATATAAAAATGCAGATCATTTAAATGTTAAAGAAAAGGTAAAAATAATTAAAAAAAGTATAAAAAAAGTAAAAAAAATTAATGAAAAATTTGATTTAATTTTCATGGACCCACCTTATGAATTAAACATGATGTTTGAAGAAACACTAAAAAAGATCCTAGATTTTAAAATAATTAAAAAAAATTCATTGCTAATACTAGAACACGCCAAAAAACAAAAGATTATTATTCCTAACGAATTTATAATTATAAAAAAAAAAAATTATGGAAATAGTGGTATTACTTTAATTAAAATAAAATAAAATTATCTTTTTATATTTCTTTTTAAAAAAATAAAATAATAAAAAAATATAATAAGACAAAAAAACATTAAAAAAGCTCCAAAATTATAAGGTGAATGCTTTCCTAAAAAATAAAAAATATTTCCCATAACTAAAGGACTTAAAATTCTTGCTAAACTTCCAACAGATTGAACAATTCCAAATGAGGCTCCTATTACATTCTTATTTAAATTCTTTGATATTAAACTATTTAACGAAGGGTTCCCTAAACCTACTGAAATACCTAGCATTCCAAGAGCAATTATTAAATAAGACAAATTTTGTTCTGAAATAGTAATAAAAAACAAACCTAATGACATTAATAAACAACTAAAAATTAAAAGTTTTAATTCTCCGAATTTTTTAGTCAATTTCCCTATAAAAATTCCTTGTATCATAGCTACTAACAAAGCTGTAAAAGTAAATGCATATCCTGTTTGTTTTGATGCCCAACCCATTGCCCTTTCAGTCCATAAAGCAAATGTAGTTTCGAAACCTGCAAAAGAAAACGTAACTATAAAAAAAACAGTTATTAAAAATAAAATTGAAGGAATCTTAAAAAGATTTAATAAGTCTCTAAATAAATCAATAAAATTCATTGAAACAAATTGTTTATTTCTTTTTTTAGGTTCTATCAATATAAAATTAGCAAGAACAAATGATATAACTGCGACTGTAAAGGCAAAAAAGAAAGGTGTTTTATAATCTATATTATTAATATCACCTCCTCCAAAATAACCACCAATTACTGGCCCAAAAACCAACCCTAAACCAAATGCAGCTCCTATTAATCCCATACCTTTAGATCGATTTTCAGATGAAGTAGATTCAGTTATATATGCATTTGCAATAGCCGTAGTAGAACCAAATATACCAGCGACTGATCTTGCAAATAAGATTAAAATAAAATTAGTAGCAAAATATAAAAATAAATAAGAAATTGCTGAACCAATTAAACATAAAATTAAGATTTTTTTTCTACCATATATATCGCTTATTTTCCCTAATATAGGACTAAATATAAGCTGCATTAATGAATAACATGCCATTAATAAAGTTACTTCATTAGGATTTGCTCCAAAAGTTTCTGCATAATACGGTAGCAATGGTATTATTATACCAAAACCTAACAGGTTAGAAAATACGATCAAAAATAATGCATACATATTTGTCTATTTTAAATTAATTGATTTACCTTTATCAATAGCCGGTTGATCAAAAGGATTTAAATTATTTAAAAAAGCTAAAATAATAGTTTCAAGCATAAAATTCATCATCAAATACCCAATTTCAAATTCTTCACATTTTTCTAATATTAATATTCTATATGGTTTTTTATATTCATCCAAAAGTTTACAAACTTTTTGCATTTCAAAATCTAAAAGTTTATTTAAAGATTTTTTTTTAAGAAAAGATAATTTTTTTATTTTCGATAATAATTTATTACTAATTTTAATTTGATCTTTTTGTTTTTTTAAAGTTATAAATGTTATTAATTTATCCTTAGGTCCTTCCAAAAAAAGTTGCAAAAGTGAATGTTGATCTGTTGCTCCCATTGAATGTAAAGGGGTAAACCCAACATTTTTTTTTCCTAAACTCTCTGCAATCAATTGTTCATGCCAAAATCCAAAATTTCTTAATCTTTCTGTATAAGTAAGTAACACAGATATATTTATTTTTGATTTTTGCGCAATGAAATGAATAGCTGCGCCCTCTGATGGTGTTTTTTCTTTTTTTTTTAAACATTTATCAAGCATAAATAATGCTCCTTTGGAAATTTTTTTTATATTAAGGCCAGAAATAGCAGCAGGTAATAAACCTACGGGTGAAAAAGCAGAAAATCTTCCAGACAAATTACTATCAATGTTTATAATATTAATAGAAAAATCATTTGCTAATCTTCTTAAAGAACTATTGCCTTTTTTTGTAATTATAACAAAATGTTTTTTTATTTTTTTTTCTGAAAAAATTTTTTTAAATTTTGTTAGAAAAATTAAAAATTGGACTAAAGTTTCGTTAGTTTCTCCTGATTTTGAGATGACAATAACTCCAGTTTTTTTTAAAACAATTTTTTTAAACAAATCTTTAAAATCTTGAAAATCTATATTTTCTAAAAAAGTTATTTTTGGAAATTTTGGATTTCTTCCAAAAGTTCTATATGCGATTTGAACAAATGTACGTCCAGCTTTGCTTGAACCTCCTGTTCCTAAAACAATTACATCTTTAAAATTTTTTTGATGATATTTAGCTAAATTATTAATATTTTTTTGATCAAAGTTTGAAAATTGATTTAAAAAAGCTGAAAGATATTGATTTTCTCCATCTTTAATTTTTTTAATAATAGGGTCTATTTTTTTTAAGGTAGTTTTCAATAATTCTTTATTATTTGCAGAACCTAAAAAAAAACTATTATAATTATGTTTCATATAAAATATATTTAAATATTATCTACATTCACCAAATTTTTTGGATTTCCTATAATTAAAAAAAATATTTGATTTTCATCAAGAATGTTTTTTGAAACTTTTTTTATATCTTCTAAAGAAACAGAATTTATATAATCATTCCTTTTTTTGAAAAAATCTATATCTAAACCATCTAATTGTGTATTCAAAAGGATTGAGGCAACTTTTTTATTACTGTCTAATCTTAAAACATAAGAATTAATCAAATAATTTTTTGCGTTTTCTAACTCTTCTTCAGTAACTCCTTCTTTTTTTATTTTCATTAACTCCTCTTTTATAATATTAATTACTTTATTAATATTTTCATTACTAGTTTGAGCGCCACCAGCGAAAAAATTATAATTATCATAACGATATAAATAAGAATATATAGAATAAACTAAACCTTTTTTCTCCCTAACTTCTGTAGTTAATCTAGAAAAAAAACCACCTCCACCTAAGATATAATTCATTACATATGCTGAATAAAAATATGGATCATTTTTTGAAATTCCCTCCCCCGCAAAAAGAATACTGGCTTGCTTTAAATCTTTCTTATGAAAAAAAGTTTTTGAAATAATTTTTTTTTTTAAATTTAGGCACACTTAAATTTTTTGTATTTTTTTTATCCAATTTTTTAAAATATTTGTTTAAATATTTTTTCAATTCTACTTCATTAATATCACCCGAAGCAGATATATAGAAATTATCAATCCTTAAATTATTTTCTAGAAAATTAATCAAATCTTCTTTTGTAATTTTGTCAAGATCGTCAATTGTACCTAAAGTATCGTATTTATAAGGATGGTCGTGAAAAAGAATTTCTCTAAACAATCTAGAACTAATTTGATTAGGATCTTTATAAGATTGTTCTAAAGCTAATTTTATCTTACTTTTAATTCCATTTATCTCAACTAAATCAAACCTAGGTTTAGATAAAGCTAAATCTAAAAGAGAAAACGAAAGATCTAGATTTTCTTTTAAAGTATAAAGATCAATGTAAAAATTATCATGACTTACACTAAAATTAAGAGTGATAGAATTATCTGCTAAAATGTTTTTAAATTCAATTGATGAAAATTCTCCTGCGCCTTCATCTAATAAAGCGGCTGTTAAATTTGCTAATCCTTTTTTTCCTTCTGGGTCAATTGCAGAACCTGTTTTAAAGGCCATCTTAATTGCAACAATTGGCAAATTCTTGTCATTGACCAACCAAGCATTTTTATCTTTGTAGTAATTTACTTTTTTTACATTTAAAGCATTTAAATCTGATAAATTTAAAAAAAATAATAAAAATAATAAAAAAAAATTTTTCATAATTTATCCTTTCGCTGGTATTAAATATCCAGTTACTGATTTTTTTTTATCAAAAATTTTTGGAATATAAAATTCTAAATCTTCAATAGAAATTTGATTAATATCATTAGGCCAATTGATTATTTCTTCCAAAGAATACCCAGTTGTTAAAGCAGAACCAAAAATTCTCATCCCCATATATAAACTATCTTGAGCATATATTGTATCATTAACAAACCTTTTTTTTATCTTTTCTAATTTTTTACTATCAAATTTCCTTTTTTTTATTTTTTCTAAAAAATCATCTAAATGCAATTCTATTTCTTCTAATTTAATATCTTTTTTTGGAATTATGCTAATAATAAAACTAGTATCACCAAAACCATCTGGATAATAATAAGTTGCTGCGCTTGTCGCTAATTTTTTATTTTTAACAAATTCCTCGTGTAACATACCTGTTGATAAATTACCGAAAATTTCTGAAAAAACTTCTAAAGTCAAAGACTCTTTTTTTGATTTTGTGTAAGTTGGCACTAAATAATGTCTTTTAAAAACTGGTATCGCAGTATTTTTTGACTCTAAAATAATTTTTCTTGGTGCATGTTGGGTTGGTTCTTGTGTCCAATCTCTTTTTTCGATTTTTGAAGGATTAATAGAACTAAAATATTTTTTTGCTATAGTAACGACTTCATTTAAATTTACATCACCACAAACTACAATAATGGCATTATTTGGTGAATAATATTTCCTATAAAAACTCATAACATCTTCTAAACTAAGATTTTTTATTTCATGTTCCCAACCTATAATTGGTTTTCTATAAGGATGATTCATATATAAAGAAGCATTTATTTGTTCAGAAAGTAATGAAGATGGATCATTATCTACTCTTGAATATCTTTCTTCGAGAACAACTGTTTTTTCATTTTCAAATTCCTTTTTAATTAATTTAATATTTTTCATCCTATCAGCCTCAAGTGACATAACTAATTCAAGTTTTGATTTGTGAATTAATTGAAAATACCCTGTATAATTTTTACTAGTAAAAGCATTTTCTTTTCCTCCATTTCTTGCAACTATTTGTGAAAACTCCCCTGGTTTTAATTTGTCTGTCCCTTTAAATAATAAATGTTCTAAAAAATGAGCTATTCCTGATTTTCCTTCTGGCTCATCAGCTGAACCTACTTTATACCAAATTGAATGAGCTACTGCTGGAACTCGGTTATTTTCTATAACAATTATTTTTAAACCATTCTTTAAAGTGTGAGTTTTTGGTTTAAAATCAGCAAATGCAAATTTTGAAAGAAATATAATAAAGAAAAATAAAATAAATCTCATTTTAAATAATTAAGAAAATATAAAGTAATAAATTAATCTTTTTTAACTAAAAAAAAAGATTTTTAATTTGCATCGCCCGTGCTTTCAAAATCTCGGTTTAAAGGCGAGTCAGATTGATTATCTGATTGATTAAGAATATCATCTAACAATAATTCTTCTTCATTTGATAAATCACTAGAATTTTGTAATTCCATTTGTTCAAAATTTTGATTACCAAATCCAGAAAAATTGTCTGATTTTTTTTTCGCATAAGTATTTTTTTTACTTAAAGTTGATGTATTGAAATTATAAGCATCTGATGGCACAGATGATCTTTTTGAAATTATTTTTTTTCTTATATTAGAATTTTTATTAATTTGTGTAGGAACATTATTTTGATTAAAAGAATTTAAATTTTCAAAACTTTGATTTTCTAAATTTTCAAAACTTTGATTTTCTAAATTATTATTTGTACTAGTTACTTGATTTAACTGATCATCATCATAAACAATGTTATCATTGAAATTATCATTCTCTAGGTCATTTGGTTCTAAAAAATCATAGCTTTCTTCTTCTTGATTTGTTGTAGAATTTTGTGGTGAATCAACATCAAACTCAGGTGGTATTGCTAATGGCGGACCAGATAATACTGAATTCTCACTAACCTGCTTTTCATCATCCCCTCCTATAATATTGCAAGAACATAAAAAAAGGATAGATAAAATAATTACAGTTCTTTCTTTTAAATTTAAACAAAAAAACATCATTAATATTAAACTTAAGCAATATTATCAGTTTGGCTAGTAAAAATAATATAAATATAAATTATTGCACCTACTGTTATATAAGAATCTGCAAGATTAAATGCTGGCCAATGATAATCGCCTATATGTACATCAATAAAATCAACTACAGCTTTATGATTCAATCTATCAAATAAATTACCTAATGCGCCTGAAATAATTAAAATTAATGATAAGCTTAGACTTAAATTTTTTGTTTTTAGAAACCAAAAAAAAATAATAGAAATAATTAATAATGTCACAAATATCATTATTAAATTAATATCTGTTAAATTTGATAACATGCCGAAACTTATACCTTTGTTCCAAACAGGAACAAAATTTAAAAAATTTGTAATTCTTAAAATATCTTCATTTAAAAAAATATTTTTTAGAATCCAAATTTTTGACAATTGATCAAATAAAACAAGGAATGGAATTAATAATATTAAAAAATATTTAGACTTTTTAAATTTTATTAATGACATTCGAACACCTATTACATAATTTTTTATTATTACTAACTTCTTTTGCTATTACCCAACATCTTTCACATTTAGAACCTTCTGCTTTATAAATATTTACTTTAATATTATTAAATTCTTCTAAATGAAAAGCATCATTTGAAATTTTATTAACTAATTTTGTTGATGACACAATAAAAAGATCATTTAAATCCTGATTTTCTAAATTTTTAGTTTCTTTTGAAATTAACAATTCAACTGATGCTTCTAAACTGGATCCTAAAATTTTCTTCTCTCTTTTTATTTCAATAGCACTTGTAACTACTTTTCTTATATTTATTATACTTTTAAATTTTTCTTTTAATATTCTATTATTCCATTTATTACTAGGTTTTGGAAAATTTCTCAAATGAACACTATCTTTATTATTAAAATTCTCAGATAACCATGCCTCTTCAGCAGTAAAACATAATATAGGTGCTATCCAAGCAGTTAAAAATTCAAAAATTAATTTTAAAATATATCTACATGACTTTCTTTTTTTACTTAATTTATCATCACAATAAAGACAATCTTTTCTTATATCAAAATAAAAAGAAGATAAATCATTTGAGCAAAAAAATAACAATTCTTTATAAAATTTATGATAATTATTTTCTTTAATGCAATTATCAATAATTTCATTTATATCAAATAATCTACACAAAATATATTTTTCTAAATCAGGTAAATCTTTATATTCAATTTTTTCCTTATCATCATAATTTTTAAGATTTCCAATTAAAAATCTTAATGTGTTTCTTATTCTTCTATAAGTATCAACTTGAGATTTAATTATATTTTCATCAATTTTAATATCTTCAAAATAATCTGAAGCTACAGCCCATAATCTCAAAATATCGCTTCCATATTTATTTATAATTTCATTTGGTGAAATAACATTTCCTTCAGACTTAGACATTTTCTTTCCATTACCATCCACAACAAATCCATGTGACAAAATATTTTTAAAAGGGGCTTTATTTTTTGTTCCACAGGATTCCAGTAATGATGAATGAAACCAGCCACGATGTTGATCTGATCCTTCTAAATATAAATCTGCAGGCCAACACAAATCTTTTCTTTTTTCTAAAACGTATGAATGGGTCGAACCACTATCAAACCATACTTCTATGACATCTTTTATTTGATCATAATCTTCTTTTTTATATTTTTTTCCAAGAAATTCTGAAGAATCTAATTCAAACCATGAATCACTTCCTTTTTCTTCAAAAATATTTGCAATATTATTTATTACATTTTGATCGACTAATGGCTCATTAGTTTTTTTATTAATAAATATTGGCAATGGAACTCCCCAAAATCTCTGTCTCGATATACACCAATCAGGTCTATCTTTAATCATAGAAGTTATTCTATTCTTTCCTTTTGCCGGAAAAAAATTTATTTTTTTTATTTCATTAAGAGCTTTCTTTCTTAAATCATTTTTTTCTAAAGATATAAACCATTGAGTTGTGTTTCTATAAATTAATGGTTTTTTTGATCTCCAAGAATGTGGGTAACTATGTAAAATATCTTTTTTATATAAAAGTTTTTTATTTTGCTCTAAATATTCAATTACAATATTATCTGCTTTAAAAACATGAGTTCCTTTTAACATAGGAACATCATCATAATATATCCCACTTTCATTAATTGTTTTTGGTACTTCTATATTGTTTTTTTTTGCAAGGTTGAAATCGTCTATACCATGCCCAGGAGCTATATGAACAAAACCAGTTCCTTCATCTTTAGTTACAAATTCGGCATCAAATAAAGGAACATCGAATGTGTACCCATATTTATCTAATGGATGTTGACAAATTATATTTTTAAGTTCACTACCATTAAATTCTTTTATTGTTTTTATTTTTAATTTCGTATCTGATATAAATTTATTAATTAAATCACTAGATATTAAAAATAAATTATTAGATACATCTTCTTTAACTAAAGAATACACAAAGCTTTTATTAAAAGCCAATGCTCTATTTCCTGGAATTGTCCATGGTGTAGTAGTCCATGCTAAAATATTTATTTTTTCTTTATTTTCTATATTTAAATTATTTTTTTTTATTGGAAACAAAATATAAATTGCGTTATCATTTCGATCTTTATATTCAACTTCTGCATCTGCTAATGCTGTTTTCTCAACAACTGACCACATAACTGGTCTTGAACCTCTATAAAGTGAACCATCTAGTAAAAATTTTCCAATTTCCCTTATTATTTGAGCCTCAGCATCATATGACATTGTTTCATAATAATTATCCCAATCTCCTAATATGCCAAATCTTTCAAATTCTTTTTTTTGAATTTTTATCCAATGCTCAGCAAATTTTCTACACTTATAACGGAAATCTTTTACATCTATATTCTTTTTTTCATTTCCTTTTTTTCTTAATTCTTGTTCCACTTCCCATTCAATAGGTAATCCGTGACAATCCCAACCAGGAACAAATGCGGCATTAAAACCTTGCATTTGCTTTGATCTTATAATTATATCTTTTAAAATTTTATTTAAAGCATGCCCCATATGTAAATGACCATTTGCATAAGGTGGCCCGTCATGAAGAACAAACTTTTTACTTTTTTTTAGTTTATTTCTCAATTTCTTATAAAGATCTTCCTTTAACCATTTTTGTATTAATTTAGGTTCATTCTGGGGCAAACTTGCTTTCATACTAAAGCTTGTTTCTGGTAAAAAAAGTGTGTCTTTATAATTCATTTTTTCTATTTAATATATTTTTTAGCTAACAAAACATCTTTCTTTATTTGTTTTTTTAAAAGATCAATACTATAAAATTTTTTTTCTTTTCTTAAAAAAGCTAATAATTCAACAAATATTTCTTTTCCGTAAAAATTATTATTAATTTTAAAAAAATGATTTTCAAAAAAAACTTTCTTTTCATTAAATGTTGGCCTATTTCCTATATTAGCAATACCATAATATGCTTTTTTATTATTTTTGAAAAAACTTTTTGTAATGTAAACTCCTTTCATTGGCAAAACATAGTCTTTTATAAAAAAGTTTGCTGTTGGATAACCTAAAGATTTTCCTCTGCCACTACCTCTTATTACTTTTCCTTCTAATAACCAATTTCTACCTAACATATCTTTTACTTTATTATAATCTCCTGTTTTAATTTTTTTTCTTATCAATGTAGAATTAATTGTTTTTTTATTTTTATTTAAAACACGACTTATAACTTTTAATTTATATAAATATTTTTTAGAAAGTTTTTTTAAAAGATTTACATTGCCTTTTCTCTTGTACCCAAAACAAAAATTATAACCAACGACAATAAATTTTTGATTTAAAATACTTATTTTTTTTATAAATTCTTCAGGGGATAATTTAGCAAAATTTTTATTAAATTTTTTAAAAATTAAATAATCAACACCTAACTTTTTAATTTCATCAATTTTAGTATTTTTTTTTGTTAATTTAAAAGAAGATTTATTCTTATTAAAAAATTCTTTTGGATGAGGATCAAAAGTTATAACAACTGATTTTAAATTATTTTTTTTTGAAATTTCTACGTTCTTTTTTATAATTTTTTGATGACCTTTATGAATTCCATCAAAATTACCTATTGTTAAAACTGCACCTTTTTTTAAACTTAAGTATCCATCTAGGATTTTCATATTAATTTAATTTCATTGGGGTGGAATAACTACGGCTACTCCTTCTAAAACAATTTTATCTTTCACAAAACATAAGGTTTTAAGTTTACACCAATTCTTTTTTAAAAGCTTCTTTTCTACTATTATCTGAACTTTAACAACATCATTTATCTTAACTGGCCTTTTAAAATTTAAATCCTGTGAAACATATATAGTTCCATTACCTGGAAATTTATTTCCAATTACTGAAGAAATAAATGCTGCAATCATCATACCATGAGCTATTCTTGTCTTAAAAATTGTTTTTTTTGCAAAATTTTCATTTAAATGAATAGGATTTTTATCTCCAGATGCTTCAGCAAATTTTTTAATATTTGAACTTGTAACTTTAATATTTTCAATATATTTTTGATTTACTTTAAGATCATTAAAATAAAATACTTTGCCCATTTATTAAAAAATAAAAAAAATTATTAAAACAATTTTTATAAAATTACTGTAATATTATATTTAATTAATATATAAACAATAGGAACATCAATGATAAAAATTTATTTAATTCTACCTATATTATTTTTAGTTTCATGTGCAAATGACATGAACTTTTCTAATTTTAATAAAAAAAACAAAAATTATAAAGTATGTTTAAATGATGCAAATCATAACATAAATACTAAAGTAAATATAAATCAAGATAGAAATGATATGCTTCAAACAGATGATACTATGGTAGATTTATATAATATTGGCAATGAAATTGATCAAATTAAGTTATCAAATAAAAGAGATGACATGATAAAAGATTGTTTGAATAAGGCAAAATAATAACATAATATTTATTTGTTTTTTTAATGAATTTACCAGAAATCATAAATATAAATAATCTTAATTTGTTAGCAAAAGGAGGTCCTGTGATGTTCATTTTATTAGGATTCTCAATTTTTGCTTTTGCAATTATTTTATTTAAACTTGCCCAATTTTTAATTACTGATTTGTCAAAAAATAAAGAATTAAATCAAATTCTATCCAAATTAAATGGTTCAAATGCAAAAAAACTTCTTTCACAAATACAAAAAATAAAATCTCCAATTGCTAGAGTAATTGAAGTAGTTATTGCAACTAAGAATGATAGAAGATTTGATAAAGATTCACGAGAAGCAGAAGTATCAAGAATAATATCAGTTGAAATCAGATTTTTAGAAAACTACCTTGGCGGCTTAGAAGTTATTGCCAGTATCAGTCCTTTGCTAGGTCTTTTTGGCACAGTTCTTGGAATGATCAAAGCATTTTTAAATTTAGAAAAAGCTGGTTCACAAATAGATCCAGCTCTTTTAGCTGGTGGAATATGGGAAGCGCTTTTAACTACTGCATTCGGTTTGGCTATAGCCATACCTGCATTAGCAGCGTATCATCTTTTTGAAAATAAAATAAGCAATACTAGAGACACAATTAATGATGCCGTTGTTAGAACAAATACTCTATTAAATTTTAAAAGATAATAAATTTGAAAACTCATACTTTTTATCAAAGAGAAGAAAAGGAATTAATTTCAATTAATATAACTCCTTTAATAGATATTGTTTTTTTATTACTTGTTTTTTTTATGTTGGCAACATCATTTATTCAAAAAAGTACAATTGAAGTAAATTTAAGTGGGGATGAAACCGCTGAATTAAACAAACAAAAAAACACATTAACTATTATTATTAATAAAAAAGGAATCGTTTATTTTAATAAAAAAATAATAAATACCAATGAAGTTAGAGAATTAATCAAATCAAACTTAAAAAAAAATCCAGAATATAAAATATTAATCAAAACTCACAAAAAAATTCCAGTTCAAAAAGTAATAAGGTTAATAGAAGAAGTTAGATTAGCAGGCACGGACAAGATAAAATTATTAAATCTAGATTAATAAAAAAATGGCTTTAAAAAAAAAAATAAAACAAATAAATCTAATACCTTTAATTAATATTATTTTTTTAATGTTAATTTTTTTTATGTTAGCTGGAACTATAACAAAAATCGATCCTCACAAAATAAATGTTCCTGAATCTATAATTAAAAGTGATCCAAAAACACCATTCTTAACATTAATTGTAAAAAAAGATGGAGAAGTATTTATAGATAGCAAAAATAAAAAGAAAGGATTACAAAAAAAAAATTATCTAAATGTTATTGAAACTAGAAAACCAAAAGAACTCGCTCTTAAAATTGATGCTAAAACTCCCTCAGAGTATTTTCTTAATTTACTAAAAACACTTGAAAAATATAATATAGAAAAAATAGTTATTGAGACTAATTATTTAAAAAATAATTAAAATGAATCAAAAATCTGATATATGGGTAATAAATTTAGCTTTTGTAATATCAATTATATTACATTTATATATAATTTTTTTTATTAGAGATTTTAATATAAATTTTAAAGAAAAAAAAAATAAATTTACTATTACATTAGCTCCATTAGGAAATTTAGATTCACAACCTAAAGAAGCAATAAAAAAAGAAAAAAAAATTCCTAAAAAAGTGCCAGAAAAAAAAAAAAAAAAGGTAAAAAAAAAAAGTAAAGTTAAAAAAAAGAAAAAAGTTGATTTAAAAAAATCATTACCTTCTGAAAAATCAATTGAAAAAAAAACTAAAGAAAAAGCTGAAGGTGGTAATTTAAAAGGAATAGAAGGTGGGGCTTCAAAACAAATTATTAGTCAATATGTGACTCAAATATATAAATTAATTGATTCTAAAAAAAAATATCCAAGACAATCTTTAATAAGAAAAGAGGAAGGTGTTGTTTTAATGGAAATAGTTATTAGAAATGATGGAACATTAATGAGTGTAAAATCAATCAAAGCAAAACATCAACGATTAGTTGATTCAAGTTTTGATGCTGTAGAATTAGCAGCTCCATTTCCACCATTTCCAGAAAAAATTAAAAGAAAAAAAATGAATATTCAAGTTCCTGTAATTTACAAAATGAGATAAAAAAATCTAATCCTTCATATGATGTCTTGCGCTAACCGGTTTAACTAAAAAATTTGCAATTAAAGCTACCCCTAATAAACAAGCCATAACTATCATAGTTTTATTATAAACTTGACTGGTTGGATCCGGTGTACCAGCCGGCAAGATTTCTAATAAATTTTGAATCGTTACAGTTTTTGCTTTTACAAGTTCATCAAGATTATCTATGCTTGCACCAAATTTTTCATAAAAGGTTTGAGGGTCAACTTTTTTAGCTAAATCATTAACAGCATTATTAATTGAACTACTCCTTAATGATGTAATAATAACTGGTCCTAAAACTCCTGCTGTGCTCCAAGCAGTTAATAATCTACCATGAATACCTCCAACATATCTTGTCCCGAACATATCTGCTAAATATGCTGGTATTGTAGCAAAACCACCCCCATACATTGTAAATATTATTAAAGTAGCTCCGTAAAATAAAATTAACCAGACAACAACAGGTGCTATATCAAATGTTTGAGCTGAAATAGGAATAGATGAATAGAGAATTATACCAAGGATAAAAAAACAATAATAAGTATTTTTTCTACCTATAAAATCTGATGTACTCGCCCATATAAATCGGCCTGCCATATTAAAAATACTAATAAGCATTACATACCACGTAGTAAAAGAACTTGTAACAATTAAAGCAGCTTTCTTCTGAAATATTTCAGTTATCATTGTTTTAGCTACACCTAGAACACCTATTCCTGCTGTAACATTGAAACATAATATAACCCATAAAAGATAAAATTGAGGTGTCTTTAAAGCTTCATCAATATGAACATGTTTTGTAGTTATCATTTTTTTTTCAATCTCAGCATCTGAAGGAGGTTTCCATCCTTTAGGTACCCATCCTTCCGCAGGAACTCTATAAGATAACGCAGCAATAGTCATAACTACAAAATATATTAAACCAAGTGTAAAAAATGTTTGTGAGACTCCGACAGAACCAGTGCCGACTAAATAAATACCTACATCTCCAGGAACTATCATATTTGAAATATCATTTGCTCCCACTACAACAACTTCTTTCAATCCATCTGAAGTTTCAGCAAATCTTTTCCCAGCTTTTGTAATTAAATCTGATTCTGCAATATTTGATATTAATTCTGGTGCTTTATAATAATATTGAATAAAAAAATCCTTAATACGCGCACCAAAAAAAGCTCCTCCTCCAAAACCCATAATAGCCATACCAGTAGCCATACCTCTTCTATCAGGAAACCATCTTATCAATGTTGATACCGGTGAGACATAACCTAACCCAAGTCCACATCCGCCAATAACACCATAACCGAGATAAATTAACCAAAGCTGATGATTAATGATACCTAAGCTCCCAATTAAAAAACCGCCGCCCCAACAAAAGGCCGCTACTAGACCTACCATTCTCGGACCAACTTTTTCTAACCATGTTCCGGCAAAGGCAGCTGCTAAACCTAAAAATACGATTGCTGTAGAATAAATCCACACTACTTCTTTAAGAGCCCAATCATCGGCAGAACTTGTGACAACGCCAATTGCTTTAATTAATGCTGGATTAAAAATGCTCCATGCATAAACAGATCCTATGCATAGATGTATTGATACTGAAGCAACAGGAACCCACCATCTATTAAATCCTGGTCTTCCAACAATTTGTTCTTTTAATAAAAGTTT
>MDTE01010665.1_pt1 | contig 81284 bp, 69 predicted proteins | sample 811231 | NCBI WGS metagenome assembly MDTE01 (sample SAMN05326651, study PRJNA326480) | marine metagenome | isolation source: seawater | place: Indian Ocean: Red Sea | collected 2010 | reverse complement strand
GAGAATCCGAGTAAACGGCGTAGCTCCTGGAATAACCCTGCTTTCCGGCGAACAATCGGAGAGCCGATTTCAAAAAGCGCATACCACGAACCCCCTAAAACAGGGCTGTACAATTGAACAAATAGTCGCATCCATACAACTGATCCTTGACTGCCCAGCCATGACCGGCGAAATCATCACTATCGACGGAGGTCAGCGTTTGCAGAAGCTGCCCCGTGATATCGCTTTTTTAACCTGATAGCTGAAAGCATCCGGACCTTGCCTGTCACATCTAAGAAATTTTTTCTCAAAGATTATGCGCTGCCTATTTCAATCGGAATTCACGATTCCGAAAAAGAAGCACCTCAACTTGTGATTATAAATATAGAAATGTACTTCGAAGATATGAGCCTAGAAACCTCAGACGAAATTGCAGATACGGTGAATTACGATTTTCTGCGAACCGATATCGAAGCCCTTGCCAAGACCCGGCACTTTAATTTACAAGAAACTCTCTGTCATGAAATAATAAAAATATGTAAAAATGTTAAAGGTTTTAAACGAATAGTTGTTTCTACAAGTAAACCAGACGTATATAATGATTGTGATACTGTCGGTTATGAAGTAATGTATGATTATTAATTTATTTTTCCGTATTTATATATCTTTATATATAATATAATTCATTGTTCATTCATCGGCCTAGCGTACGCGAGGTAGAGCTGCTGCCCGAATGTAGGACCAATAGCAGACTCAATCATGATGCGTCGGTCTGCCACCTGACAAACAATAGTAAGCCTTCGCGGTTATAGATCCCAACATAAATACGCGTAAGTATGCCCGCAGAATTAGTATAGGATATTACCGGTGCAACGGGGGGAAGCTTATGAAGCTTTATAATTACTGGCGCTCGCAATCCAGCTATCGCATTCGGATTGCGCTCAACCTGAAAGGGCTCGATTGGGAATATATTGCTGTTGATACCGCAAGGGGCGAGCAGCATGGCACAGCATACCGAAAAATACATCCAAACGGACAGATTCCTGTTTTAGATGATGGCGACAACCGAATATTGCAAACAATGGCAATCACTGAGTATCTGGAAGAGACCTATCCAGACCCACCACTCTACCCCAAAGACCCGGCCGAACGCGCCCGCGTGCGCGGCTTTATTCTCACCTGTACCTGCGAGGCACAGCAGCGCACCGGTAGACGCATCCGGGACTATGTAGAGGAGCGGTTCGGCTCAGAAATTTTACAAGAATGGTATGAATATTGGACGCCCCGCAGTTTAGAAATGCTAGAGAAACTGGTTGCCGCTCATCCTATGACCGGTGATTTTGTTCACGGCGACACGCCGAGTGCTGCAGATTGCTTTCTCGTGCCTTATTTTTACCAAGGGAGTTACCGCGACGCAGACTATACGACGATGCCAACACTCAAGCGCATCGTCGATAACTGTCTTAGTCTTAACGCCTTCCAGAGAGCCCACCCTGACAATCAACCAGATGTGGCTCCTGACAGCCGCTTTTAACATGCTAAAATATGGAATAATAAAACTTAGGAGACACATTCAATGGCTAATAACGTGCTGTTCATCATGTCCGATGAGCATCAGCAAAAAGCCGCTGGCTGCTACGGGCATTCTTTCGTCAAAACACCAACACTCGACAAATTAGCAAAAAGCGGCACGCGCTTCACCAACGCCTACACAACCTCTCCCATCTGCGTACCGGCACGCGCCAGCTTCGCGACCGGTCGATATGTGCATGATATTGGCTATTGGGATAATGCGCATGCTTATGAGGGGCGGGTTGAGGGCTGGGGCCATGCCATGCAGAAAGCCGGCATGCACTGTCTTTCTATTGGCAAACTTCACTATCGCAGCGAAGAAGACCCTACCGGTTTTTCCCAGCAAGTCGTTCCGCTCCATATCGTCGGCGGAGAAGGCAGTGTCTCCGGCTGTGTGAAACAACCACTTGGGCCGCCGATTAAGAAAAGTAAGCTCGCTATCGAAATCGGACCGGGCGAGTCCGGCTATACTCGCTACGACCAATCGATCATGGAAAAAACCTGCGAGTGGCTTCGCGATGAAGCGCCGAAACATTCGGACCAGCCCTGGGCATTATTTTGTTCGTTTGTTTGCCCGCATTATCCGCTTATTGCGCCGCCAGAATTTTATGAGATGTATCCCCATGATATACTGGAACATCCGAAGGGAAATGCGTTGGACTATGAGTTGCATCCTTGGATAGAAAAGATGCAAAAACTCAATTGCCATGATGATTTCTTCACCAAGGAAACTCGCAAGATAGCGATCGCATCCTATTACGGTCTCTGCTCCTATCTCGATTCCAATATTAAGAAGGTATTAGATACATTGGAAGCCTGCGGTCTCCGAGACGATACATTGATTGTCTACACCGCCGACCATGGCGAAAACCTTGCAACCCGCCGGTTATGGGGCAAATCTAACATGTATGAAGAATCAGCGGCCATCCCTATGATACTTTCAGGGCCTGGCGTTGCTGCCGGCAAAGTCGTCAATACACCGGTAACTTTAGCGGATGGATCTGCAACCATTCTGGAAGCTGTTGGCCTGGGCAAAGAAACGATCAACGATGGTAGAGCGTTACAAGAGATAGCTAATGAGCCAGACGATATGAACCGAGTCGCTTTTAGTGAATATCATGCCAATGGCGCGGACACTGCGTCTTTCATGATCCGTAAGGGTAATTTCAAATATATTTATTATGTAGATTATGAACCGGAGCTATTCGACCAAGAGAATGACCCGGAAGAGGAGTCTAACCTCGCCACGAACCCAACCTACGCATCAACCTTGACTGATTTTCATGCAGAACTAATCAAACGAATTGACCCAGAAGCGGTCAATGCAGAAGCCCAAGCATCACAAGCAGCCTTAGTGAAAGCTGCCGGCGGCAGGGAAGTCGTTCTCAATAAAGGTTCATTCCAAGGTACGCCTGCACCCGGCGAAAAAGCCGAATACATACAGTGAAAACACATAGGTGACCTAATGAAACTAATGAACGTGCTGTATATTATGTCCGACCAACATCAGGGAAAAGCTTCCGGCTGTTACGGGCATGATTTTATCCAAACACCCAACATCGATAAATTAGCCGCATCAGGGACACGTTTTACCCGCGCCTTTACCAATTCTGCCATATGTGTGCCTGCCCGCGCCGCACTCGCGACCGGCAAGCACGTTCACCAAACTGCGTATTGGGATAACGGCCATCCATATGAAGGAAAAGTAAAAGCCTGGCACCATATGCTGCAGGAGAATGGTGCATCAGCAACCTCCATCGGCAAACTCCATTTCCGGAATGAAACCGACGATACGGGCTTCGAGGAACAAATCATCCCGATGCATGTGGTCGAAGGCAAAGGCGACGCACGTGGCTGCATCAAGAGGCCCATGACAGGACCGATGAAGGAAAGTGGCACCATGACCCAATGTGGCCCAGGCGACAGCCCCTACCTAGAATATGACGCCAACATTGCCAATAAGGCCTGCGAATGGCTGCAAGCCAAAGCCGCATCTCCAAATAAAGATCCGTTTTGTGCATTTGTTTCCTTCGTTTGCCCACACCCACCTTATATCGCGCCACAGGAACTCTACGATATCTACGACAAAATGGAGATGCCAATGCCGAAAATGCGTGATCCTGAAGTAGAATATCATCCCTGGATTAAGCAGTCGCAATGGATGCGGAATTATGATGATTTTGTAACTGAGGAATCACTGCCAATTTTGATGAAATCCTATTACGGTACCACCTCATATCTTGATAGTAATATCGGCAAAGTACTTGCAACACTGGAACAAACTGGACTGCGCGATAGCACAATCGTAATCTACACCTCCGACCACGGTGAGAACCTTGGCACCCGGCGCCTTTGGGGCAAATCTAATATGTATGAGGAGGCATCCTTTATCCCCATGATTATTTCGGGACCTGATATTCCGAGTGGCAAGGTCTCCGATACGCCGGTTACGTTGATAGATATCGCGCCGACAATTTTGGATGCCCAAGATTTAGATGAAGTAAGCGTCGCGCAAAAATTACCGGGTAGCTCATTAATCAAACTCGCGCAGCATGATAGCGACATCAATCGCGTCGCCTTTACCGAATATCACGCAGCGGCAGCGGAACGATCAGCCTTTATGATCCGCAAAGGCAAATATAAATACATACATTATGTTTCGTTTGAACCGGAATTGTTCGACCTTGATACCGACCCTGAGGAACTAACAAGCCTTCATAAAGACGCCGCTTATACCGACGTACTCAAAGCAATGGAATCGGAATTAAGAGAAATTTGCGATCCGGAGGCCGTAGATGAGGCGGCATACCAATCCCAATGTAAAAAGGTAGAGGCTGCAGGAGGCCGCGACGCGCTAATGGCGCGCGGCAAGTACCAGGGCACTCCGGCTCCTGGCCATGACCCGGTGTTTATGACCTAGAGAATGAGAATATGAGTATTACTATAAAAAAGCTCGGCGGTATGCTGGGAGCAGAAATTTATGATGTCGATTTATCAGCTAACCTCGACAAAACGCAAATTGCCGACATTCGTAGGGCATTACTTGATAACCTAGTTATATTCTTTCGAGACCAAAACCTAACCGATGAAGATTTGGTGCGCGTAGGAAAATATTTCGGCGAACTCGCCCCATTACCGCCGCACCGTCAAAATCCGGGTAGCCAGCCAGAAATTCTTGTAGTCGAGAAAAAACCGAATGATAAACTAAATTTTGGTTACGAATGGCATTCGGACACCACCCATCTACCTATCCCCCCATTAGGCTCGATCCTCTATGCACTAAAGGTACCTAGATACGGCGGTGATACAATGTTTGCCAATCAATATGTCGCCTATGAAACACTATCCGACAGTGTAAAAGACACACTGGACGGCATGCGCGCCATACACGGCAACGGACGCATAATGCGAACACTTGAAGATAAGGTGTCGCCAGTGAGAGGCCAAGAAGCTGTCTCCGCCGCTTGGTCGACAGATACCTCTTCGCATCCCATCGTCCGCACCCACCCCGAAACAGGCAGAAAAGCGCTCTACGTGAATATTGCCCATACTCAAAGTATCGAGGGCATGGAGATTAATGAAAGCCAGCCTTTGCTCCAAATGCTCTATGAGCATTCGACACAAAACCATTTTACCTGCCGATTTCAATGGGAAAAAGGCTCAGTCGCCTTTTGGGATAATCGCTGCTGCCAACATCTAGCACTAAATGATTATCCGGGCGAGCATCGTTTAATGCATCGTGTGCAAGTTAAAGGTACAAAGCCTATATAAAGGGTAGTGAAGAATGAGCGCAATTATAGAAAATGATATAGTTGTTGAACCTGTCTCCGACGCTATTGGAGCAGAGGTGCGGGGGCTCGATTTGAGCCAACCCATGGATGTGAGAACCGCCAGCATACTGGGCGACCTATGGAATGCTCATCTCGTTCTATTGTTCCGAAATCAGAATCTGGAACCGCGTCAATTCGTAGATTTTAGTCGCTCTTTTGGTGATCTTGACGAAACACCGGTCGATAAAGACGGAAAGATGATGGTAGACGGTATTCCCCAACTACTTATCATTTCCAATGTTGAAATTGATGGTGAACCACTTGGCTCGCTTGGTAATTTGGAATGCGAATGGCATACAGATATGTCATACAACTCCAAACCGCCAAAGGGCAGCGGCTTATACGCACTTGAAGTGCCCGATCAAGGTGGCGACACAGGATTTCTCAATATGGAGCTGGTCTACGAAACTATAACGGAAGACCTTAAGGCTGAAATAATAGGCAAACGTATCAAACATGACGCCACTCACAATAGTGCCGGACAACGCCGTAAAGATATGCCCTATCCTACGGACCTGACGAAAAGCCCTGGCGCTTACCACCCCATCATCCGTACCCATCCTGATACGGGTAAAAAATCTCTGTTCCTTGGGCGCCGGGCTAACGCCTATATTGAAGACTTATCACTAGACGCCTCTGAAGAACTTCTGGATCGCCTTTGGGCTCACTGCACCCAGAACCGATTTACCTGGCATCACCAATGGCGCGTAGGCGACCTAGTGCTATGGGACAACCGCGCAGCAATGCACCGTAGAGATCATTTCGAGCCCAATACCCGTCGCCATATGCACCGCACACAAATCAGCGGCGATAAACCGGTTTAGGAGATAGGCCTATGCACCCCTTTCGTCCTGCAGAGCCAGGCGTTAAACTCTCCGACGTCGAGACGCCTGCACTTATTATCGAAATGAACGCATTTGAGCAGAATCTTGAAACCATGGAAAAGGCACTTGCAGGCTCAAACGCTCGTTTAAGAGGGCATGCTAAAGCGCATAAATGCAGTAATATTGCACTCCGTCAAATCGAAGCTGGAGCTGTCGGCGTTTGTTGTCAGAAAGTTTCTGAAGCCGCAGCTATGGTTGCTGGCGGCGTTAAAAATGTATTAGTTACCAATCAAATTATAGCACCGAGAAAACTAGCGCGCCTGTGTGCACTCGCCAAGGACTCGGAAATTGCAGTACTTTGCGACGATGCTGCAACAGTACCAATTTTGAGCAAGGCTGCGCGAGATGCTGCCATCACTTTGAACGTGCTAGTCGAGATTGAAGTAGGCGCCGAACGTTGTGGTGTCGATCCAGGTGAGCCTGTGGCTACCCTCGCACGATTAATTGATGCAGAAGATGGACTACACTTTGCTGGACTCCAGGCATATCATGGCAGCGCGCAGCATAAGACAACTGCCGAAGAACGTAGGCTTGACATTGAATCGACGTTAGAAAAAGTAAAAACCAGTAAAAGGGCCCTTGCCGCAATAGGCCTGGATAGAGACTGGGTGACAGGCGCAGGAACCGGTAGTTTTCCGACAGAACGCGATAGTGGGCTTTATACCGAAGTGCAAGCAGGCTCGTACGCTTTCATGGATGCGGATTATGCAAAGATTCTCGGAAATGACGGCATGCCGTTCAAAACATTCAGACATAGTTTGTTTCTGTGGACAACTGTCATCAGCGTTCCCCGACCCGGACAAGCCTTTCTCGATGTTGGACATAAAGGCCATAGTAAAGACTCAGGGCTCGCAACGGTGGCTGATTTGGATGGAGTCGAAGTCGATGGACAGTCGGATGAGCATACCAAGCTAAAGCTCGGCCACAATGCAAAACCACTTAGCACCGGTGACAAGGTGAAATTAATACCAGGCCATGTGGACCCAACCTTTAACCTCCATGACTGGGTTGTGTGTGTGCGTGGCGAAACAGTTGAAGATGTTTGGCGGATCGACGGCAGAGGCCCTGGTTTCTAGGGTCCAAAGTTTTGGGAGAAGAACCCATGGAAGCAACGGTTTTACAGGATAATTTCGCGGTGCGGATCGATGGCATCGATTTAAGTACTCTTGATGGCGACGACCTGGCCGAAGCAAAAAAGCTTTGGATGGAAAATAAGATTGCCATATTTACTGGGCAAGATTTAGACGATGACGGTCTCCTGGCGTTCACAGGAAGGTTGGGACCTCTCTTCGTCCACGTGCAACAGAACATTCTCGGCGATGGCCCAGATGAAGTTATGTATATGTCCAGTATGGATGCGGTTGCCCCGGTGGCAGGTGACCTCGCCTGGCATTCCGACCAGAGCTATACGCCAGGACCGGTATTTGCCACGATTCTCTACGGGATTACTATCCCCGAAGATGGCGGCAATACCCTATTCGCCGATTTGACGGCCACCTATGAGTGCCTTCCTGATTATCTCCGCGCTAAAGTGGATAATGTCAAAGCCTGCTATTCGCCAGTAAAGAAAGGCCGCCCGCGCCGCAGGCCAATGAAGGACGACCAAATAGATGAATTGTCTGACATTTGGCACCCACTAGTACGTAAACACCCCTACCTGGATCGGAAGGCGCTCTATCTAAGTCCGAACCATATGACCCGCATAGGTGATCTCTCCGAAGAAGACAGCGATGCGCTTTTGGAGGAACTGATTATCCACGCATCTAAATTCGTTTACTCCCACCGCTGGACGCCAGGCGACGTGATTATGTGGGATAACACACAAGTAATGCATCGACGCGACAGTTTCCCCTCCACACAACCGCGTTTTCACAAACGCACGGGCTTTCACCTGCCGGAGGAATTGAGGACGCCGGTCACAGCCTAACCTTGCTTTAACACCCCATAAACAGCCTCCGCCACATCGAATAAGCGTCGGTCTTTCATTCTTCCCGCTACTAACTGAACGCCCATGGGTAAACCGTTAGGTCCCGTATAAAGGGGCACCGTAACTGCTGGTGTACCGAGCATGGTCCAAAGACTATTAAAGATAGCGCTGCCAGTTCGTGTATGGCCTTCCAATGCCTCACCAGGGGCTGCAGGGCATAAAACCGCGTCTACGGCTGATAGTGCATCATCCACTTGCTGCTTGAGCAACTCCAAACGCATCGTTCCCTTACGGTATTGCTCATAAGAAGTCTCCACACCGTTCTGCATACGCCCATCTTTAAGATCATCGCTCAATTGATTTAGCCGATTCAGGCGCTCCCAGGCTACGGTCCGGGCAAACTCCCATCCAGCAATAGTGGTATGTAGCGCACGATAATCCTCTTCCCCTGGCAACGACATATCGATTACGGTCGCCCCCGCGGCTGCCAAGGTGGTAGCAGAATTCTCCAAATGATCATGTGTCGCCTTATCCGCATCATGCCAATTTGGCGTCCGGTAGTAGCCAATCTTAACCGTTGAAATATCCGGCGGATTGACCGCCTGCATCGCTTCTTCCAGAACTACGGACCGAAATAACGCTAAATCCTCGATCGAGCGTGTAATGATACCTACTGTATCAAAACTAGGCGAATTTGGCAGAACTCCGTTACGGTTTATATCCTGGAACGTTGGTTTATAGCCAACCGCACCGCAATAGGTAGCAGGCCGAATGACCGAGCCGCCAGTTTGCGTACCGAGTGCCATGGGGACCATTTTATCACCCACACCGGCAGCCGAGCCGGACGATGAACCGCCGGGCGTAAAGGCAGGATTAAAAGGATTACGCGTCTTACCGGGGAAACGGTGACCGAACTCGGTCGTCACTGTCTTACCAAGAAGCACAGCACCTGCCGAACGGGTGATCGCCACGCAACCCGCATCTCGGCTTGGTTGATTGCCCGCATGGATGGGCGAGCCATAGCCAGTTGGCATATCGTGGGTATCGATGATGTCTTTCGCTCCAAATGGAACTCCCTTTGCGGGGCCGTTATTCCCAGACCGATCAATTGCTCGAGCATGTGCCAACGCACTATCACGATCAAGATATTCCCATGCAAGAACCGCTTCCTCGCGATCCTCGATACGTTCAAAACAACTTGCTGTCCACGCTTCGGCCGTGAGGTTACCCGCTTCAACAGCTTTGAGGCCTTCCGTCGCTGTCAGTTCATAGGCTTCAGTCATATTCTACTCCTTCGCCGGCTGGGCTAACATTATGGAAGATGGCTCTTCTGAGCGCATTAAATCCTGGCGTAATCGTGCCGACATTTCATATATATAAGAGGCTGCCTCATACACTTCATCCATCATCAATCCGTCTAGCTTGAGCCCCGCCCCTTCGACAGCCGCCGCCGCTCGGGATTTAGTGGCCTCATCCACACCGGCAATATCTGGGATGACTGGTATTTCACCGGTAGGCGGTTTCTCCATATCTGGTGATAATTGCGGTCGACGAGCACGCCATACGGTTGCCTTTTCAAAAGCATAGGCCGCATTTAGAACAGTCGGCTCGGAAAAAGGCTTGCCACAAACCATTACGGAAACCGGCATACCATCATTATCAAAACCGTTACAAACCGAAATCGACGGACCAGCAACGACATTGTAATGCACTGATGCCTTTGCTCCTGTCCAATTGCTTATCGAATTATAGGCCGGAAATTCAGGTGCCGGTCCCTGACCCGCTGTAATCAAAACATCATAATTTTGATAAATCTCTTCCATCTCTTGCATCATTCGGCGGCGTAGTCGGCTAGCCTGCATGTAATCAATACCGGAAATGAGACAAGCCGGAATGGTGCGGCTGCGGAAGTCATGACCAAAATCACCGGGACGCTTCACCAAGTCAGGATAATTCACTGAGAAAATTTCAGACTCACCCATGGTCAGTTTTACAACCCGATACTCTTGTAACGGCCGCACCCGCACATCTTTTACTTTTGCTCCAAGGCTCTCAAATACCGCAATGGCCTCGTTCATGCCTTTGATGGAGGCGTCAGGAAACTTGTTTTCTTCCTCGTAAAAGTGGCGGATCACGCCTACCCGAAGCCCCTCTATATTGCCATTCAAAGCAGAACGATAGTCGGGGTATGTCACCTTTGCGCTGGCCGGATCGCCAACAGGGTCGTAACTCACCATTCCCTGTAGGCCGATAGCGATATCTTCGACATTCCATGCCATGGGTCCTGCGTGATCATAAGAATAGGAATTTGGGATAACACCGGCCCGGCTTACCAAGCCATAGGTGGGCTTAAGCCCCGCAATTCCGCAAAGCCCTGCAGGCCCCCGAATAGAACCACCTGTATCGGAGCCCGTAGCTAACGGAACCATGCCCGCTGCAACACCGCAACCTGAGCCGCTCGACGAGCCTCCGCTAAACCGGTCTAATTTCCAAGGGTTTCTCGCTGGTGGCCAAGGCAAATCCAAAGACGGTCCACCGTGGGCAAACTCATGGGTTGCTAATTTACCCATCAAAATCGCACCAGCCTTTTTCAGGTTAGCGACTGAGGTAGCATCTTTATCAGGCACATTGTTGATGAGTATTTTTGAATGCGCCGTGGTACGAATACCCTCGGTCTCGTAGATATCCTTCAAAGCAAATGGAATGCCGTGGAGAGGTCCTTTGTAATGTCCTGCGGTAATATCAGCTTCAGCCTTTTTCGCCTCATCGCGTGCTTGATCGCCAGTTATCAACAAAAACGCATCCAAAATTGGATTCAGTGCTTCAATTCGCTCAAGAAGCGCATCAACATATTCTACAGGCGATAATTTCTTTGTTTCTATAAGATTACTCGCCTCAGCAATCGTCAGAAAATGCAGATCATCGGTCATGGCTCTTACTCCCACTGGGGTCTAATTCTGCCATCTTAGCCTACCTATTGCTTGCCAGGCTATCCGGTGTTGCAATAGCACAATAATTGATCAGGAGGATTTCTATGAAAGGTGTTGTCGTTTGTCCGCAACCACGCGCTGCGGACGCAGGAGCTGCCGTTTTAAAAGACGGTGGCACCGCATTCGATGCGGCTCTTGCTGCTGCTTTTGCGCAAATGATTTGCGACCCCTTCATGTGCGGATTAGGTGGTATGGGTACATTGCAATATTTTCGTTCCGATACAGGCGATAACGGGATGATCGATTTCCACGCTCGTGCAGGGGCAAAAGTAAAACCCGACATGTGGGAGGCGGATTGCACCGGACGCACGCCGGTTTCTGGTTATTCATTGTTTGACGATTTTCGCTCAGAGCTAGGCTACACATCAATTATGACACCGGGGACCCCCGCCGGCTTCGGACTGTTCCATCAGATGCTCTGCTCTCGGCCCTGGGATGAGCTTTTACAACCGGCTATCAAATACGCACGTAAAGGTCTTCCAATGACGCCTTATACACGCCGCGTCTGGACCCGCTATCGCATGGAAGGCATCCCTGATGGCATGACCCGAATTAAAGCATCCGATGAATGCGCGCGGATATACATGCATCCGGAAGGACGCCTTTATGACGAGGGAGAGCTTTTTAAGCTGCCTGATTATGCCGATACCCTTGAACAATTAGCAAAGACCGGGCCCGATGATTTTTATAGAGGTGACCTTGCCAAGATTATTGCCGATGACTTGGCCGCCAATGGTTCATACGTGACGGCGGAAGATCTTGCGGACTACAAGCCGCAAGTTGGGCCACCAGTTGAAGGCCACTACCGAGGATTGACCGTGCGCTCAAGCCCACCGCCCAGTAGCGGCGCTACGTTAATTGAAATGCTACAAATTCTAGATCACGTGGATCTAGGGAGTTTTCCTCACACTAGCGCGGAGCATCTAGATTCGGTAGCCCGCGCTATGGCAGCTGCCCATGCGGATCGCAATGAACATTTAGGCGACCCCGCCTTCACCGAAACGCCCACCGAATTGTTAATTTCCAAAGATCGTGCAGCCATGTGGGCAAAACGTATTAAGAATGGCGAGACACCTGGTACAAGCCAAGAAGCGCCACCGTCCTGCACTACCCACCTCTGCGTATATGATGAACAAGGCAATGCCGTTTCAGTGACACATACGCTCGGCACCAGTTCAGGCGTAACTACGCCAGGGCTTGGCTTCACCTATAATAATTCCATGAAGTTATTTGATCCTATTCCTGGCCGCCGTAATTCCATGGAGCCCGGTAAAGCGCGCACTACGGGAATGGTGCCAACAATGGTATTTAAGGGTGGCAAACCAATAGTTATTGCCGGCGCACCGGGCGGCAGCGTTATTATTAGCGCTGTGCTCCAGACTATCTTGAATGTATTAGATTTCAGCATGTCACCAGTCGAAGCAGTAACTGTGCCGCGTATTCATTGCGAGGGCAAAGACCTCCATGCGGAAGCAACCGTACCCTTAGCTGTCATACGTGAATTGGAAACGATGGGCCATGCGGTTAATCACAAGCATGAGAGTTTCGCAATGGACATGTCGATGGCTCATGTTATCGTCATTGACAAAGATGGTATTATGCAAGGTGGTGCTGATCCGAGAGCTGGCGGTGGTGTTGCCTATTCACGCTAGTATAGATCGTCCGGCGAGTTTTGGGTAACTAAAGCAAAAAAGGCGGCAAGAATTGCACTTCCTTTGCAAAATTGTGCTGGGGTTTTCGTGATATACGGTCGCAACATATTCAAAGATGACGACCTCGCAGGCCATTAATGATGATAGAAACCTAATGCTATTGCCTACATCAGAACTATTCGAAAGCTTAGATTTCCCACTCGAAAAAGGTGGTAATCTTCGTAATTTGGCTATTGCCTATGAGACTTATGGCACGCTCAATAAGGCTGGCGATAATGCAGTTCTTGTCTGCCACGGCTATACTAATAACCAGCATGCAGCCGGAGACGATGGATGGTTCGCGGGGCTAATCGGTTCTGGCAAAGCAGTAGATACAGATCGATATTTCGTCGTGGCAGCTAACATGTTGGGATCGGCCTACGGCAGCAGTGGCCCCGCCAGTATCAATCCCGAAACCGACTCTCCCTATGGGCTCGATTTCCCTGACATCACAGTAGGCGATATGGTCAATAGCCAGCTTAAACTACTGGATCATCTCGGCGTTAACCAACTAGCCGCATTAATTGGTAATTCCTTCGGTGGCCACCACGCCTTTCATTGGGCAACCACTCATGCGGAAAAAGTACGCTCAGTCGTAGTCGTCGTCAGCGCTATCATAGGGCGGGGCGACCAGGCCACCGTAAATAAACTAGTAGCCCGCTTCTCTTCATGCCCCGGTTGGAATGACGGGCAATATTACGGTAACGAGAAGGAATCAGGCGTCTATGATGAAATGTTGAAAATCCGGGTCGAAACGCTCAAACAATACAGTTACGATAATAAGATTCGTCAGGAAAAAGGTAACGACCCGGGAATTGTTGAGCGAGAACTAATCCGCCTCGCCGAACCCTGGGCGAACGATTTTGATGCTAATTCTCTGATTGTTCTCCGTAAAGCAGCCATCCAATTTGATGCGCGTCCCAACATCGCAAACGCAAGAGCACCACTACTCTACGTACTTTCGCGGTCAGATAAATTATTCCCACCATCAATTGCACCTGATACCATCAAAATGCTGCAAGATGTCGGTGTAGATGCCACGTTCTTTGAACTCGATAGCGACAACGGCCACCGCGCGCCATCCGTCGATTGGCAGAATTGGACCAATGAGTTGGACGCGTTTTTGAAGAAGAATGCACGCTAACCCTTTAACTTCTTGAAAGTCTCCGGATCAAACGAATCGACTTGAATAAGATCATAACGCGCGGCTGCCGCCTCTTTCAGAGTTGCAAGCTCGGTCTTTGTAATGATTCCAAGAGTGAGACCTGCATCGGCGACCTCATCCTCTTCTACCTTATCGAGCGCACCAGCCTTGATGGCAGCTTTCAGTTTCTTTTCAACAGGAATACTTTCCACCACCTTGGATAAAGTTTTCTCTAAGCGTCCAAGTGCGTCTTTTGGATCGTCGGACACAAATATGTCTTGGCTCAAATGTTCTCGGGCAGGATTACCATTGAGTAATAGCTTGGCCACATCTGCACCAAGAGAATCGTTAGGCGGGCGATAGCGTGCTCCTAAAGGGAATATCAGCCAACGTAAATTCCATGCCACAAGCCTGTTCGGTAAATTATCCAATACGCCTTTTAGAGCTTCCTGTACGTTATAGAGAGCCATTTGACAGCCCCAGTCGAGTAAGGGACGGTCAGTATCACCCCGACCTTCATCGTGAAAGCGTTTCAACGTGACACTGCCTAGATAGAGCCACGCCAGCGCATCGGCAAACCGACCGCTTATCTTTTCGCGCCGTTTTAAAGAACCGCCCATGGTCGCCATAGCAGCGTCAGATAAGAGCGAAAAGGCCGCGCTAAACCGGTTAAATGCGCGATAATATGGTGCGGCAGGACCGGTAACTGGTGAGCGCGTGAAGCGGCTCCCGGTAAAACCCAGAAACCAAGCCCGGACCGCGTTCGAATGGACGAGATTAATATGCCCGAACAAAGCCTTATCAAACCGCGGCACATCGCCAGCATTTGCCGCCTCCATTTCATCATGCACAAACGGATGTGCGCGAATTGCACCTTGACCATAGATAATCATAGAACGGGTTAAAATATTTGCGCCTTCGACCGTGATACCGATAGGCACCGCCGTGAAGCTGCGCCCCAAAATATTGCGCGGGCCCCGGCAAATACCAGCACCAGCCTGAATATCCATCCCATCATTGACCACGAGGCGCATTGCATCCGTACAATATGCCTTAATAATGGCGGAAAGCACGGCAGGTTTCTGTCCAGCATCGACCGCTCCGGAGGTTATCTTACGTGCCGCATCCATAAGATAGGTATATCCACCAATCCGCGCCAAAGGCTCTTCAATGCCCTCGAAGCGACCGATTGGAAGTCCAAATTGTTCGCGCACCGTCGCATAGGCACCCGCGGTACGTGCCACCATCTGTGCCGCTGCCACCGAGAGTGAGGGCAGTGAAATTGACCGACCTGCCGCCAGACAATCCATCAACATGCGCCACCCTTGGCCTGCACCGTCCTTGCCACCGATTATAAAGTCTAAAGGCACAAAGACATCCTTCCCGACGATCGGACCATTCTGAAATGGAACACCCATGGGATCATGGCGGTCGCCAATCATGATGCCATCAATATCGCGAGGGATAAGTGCGCAAGTTATACCGATATTTTCTTCGCAACCGAGCAAACCGTCTGGGTCGAACAAGCGAAAGGCAAGCCCAATGACAGTCGCTACCGGTGCCAGAGTGATATAACGTTTCCGCCAATTTAGTCGCATGCCCAGCACTTCTTTGCCATCGAACATGCCCTTACAGACGACCCCCCTGCTGCGCGGCGAAGCGGCATCACTTCCCGCTTCAGGTTCGGTCAGTGCAAAACAAGGAATATCTTGGCCTGTAGCCAAACGAGGCAGGTAGTATTCCTTCTGCTCTTCAGTGCCATAGTGTAGCAGTAACTCTGCCGGACCCAGTGAATTTGGCACCATTATCGTGGTACCAAGCGGAACACTTCGGCTCGAGAGTTTTGTGATCACAGCGGAATGCCCAATGGCCGAGAAACCAAGGCCACCATATTGCTCCGGCACAATCATACCAAAAAATTTATTCTTCTTAATAAAGTCCCAGAGCACAGGACTAAGATCACGGTCTTGATAAATTTCATAATCGTCGGCCATACGGCAAAGCTCTTCGGTCGGCCCATCGACAAAGGCTTGTTCTGCATCCGTTAAAGGCATCGGTTTAAACGCCAAAAACTTTTTCCAATCGGGTCGGCCGGAAAATAAATCTTTTTCCCACCATACCGTACCGGCCTCCAATGCGACCCGCTCTGTCTCACCCATTCTCGGTAAAATGTGCTTTATGATGCTAACTAGATTGCTAGAAACAAGGGCCCGACGCAGCGTCGGCATTCCGAATATCAAGGCCAAAACGCCGATGATCACCACAGTTGTCCAGAAAAGGCCAGGCATACTGATGCCCGCTATGGCACGGGAGGTAATAAGACAAACCGCTGCCAAAACCCACGCCCAGTAGCCACGCTCCCAATAAAGCAATACGAAAAAAAATACGAACCCAACGATCAGTAATAACAAAGGTGATCCGCTCAGCATGGTTCATTTCTTTCTTCGACAGGTTCGGGATCATCCTCGTACCATTCAACGTCCCTATGATTGAAGGTAGTTTCCAAGCTCGGTTTTACAATACCAAAGTAGGGTGAAAGGTCGAAATCCCGCGGTGCATAGAGGCTATGATGGCGAATATGGAAATACTCTTTCGCCACAATCTGCCCCTGTTTCGTATCGTGCTCAGATTTCTCACGAATATTAGGCAAAATCGGATACTTGATACTTTGAAAAGCCTGGGCGATTAGTGACGAACAAATTGTACGCGTAGGATCCCCGCTGCCGAGTGCTAGCATTCTGCGACGAAACCTTTTAGGCACCGGTGGTTTTGGCAAAAGATAACGTAACAAATCGAAAATATTCTTTAAATCGTACTGCATTCCCCGGCGCTGCGCACTAACCATAAAATTTACCAACGCTTTGCGATCCTCATTGCTCAATCCGACAGGGCGGCAAATACGAGTATTAAAGTTCCGGTACTTAGAAAGCGGCACAGCAACCACTCCAAGCGAGATTTCAGCCTCTATCAACGCATTAGGCTCAGCACCGGTTGACGTCAAATTGTGACTTTCACCGATGTAAAAGGCCGCATGAGACCATGAAGACTGAGTAAGATATTTAATAGCCACCGATACCCGCTGATTCCCCTCAACCAACAGAATATCGCCTGGCTGTAATGTCTGCTGTAGGAGTCTAATCGGCGTCACCGACACCGCCGAATAGCTACCGGATTCTGTGTCCAAATACGAGGCCAACGCTTGGCCAATTTTGTTAGCTATCCAATTCAACATGAGATTAATTTCTAAGCGGCTTTCCGGTTTTTAGCATATGGCTAATGCGAGCTTTGGAATCTTTCTGTTTCGCGAGCCATAGGAAGGTACTTCGTTCTAAATCTAACAAACCTTGGTCTGAGATAGTCTCCGTAAGATCTGTGCTACCACCGGTTAACACCGCGGCCAACGCTTTGCTGACAACCACATCGTGTGGCGTTGCCTTGCCACTGGTCCTAAATCCATCGATAGCCATATCCAGTGCCACCTGACCCGCCGGCCCAGGCAACACAGCCTCGCCGGGGTCGGGCGGCGTATAATTATCCACCATCCTTAGGGCTAGCGCTTTAGCATCGGCGAGCACGCGATCTTTATTCATAGAAATACCATCACCGTCACGCAATACCTGCATATCACGCGCTTCTTCAGCAGACGTCGCCACCGCCGCAAGGCCGATAAGCTCAAATACTTTTGTAACAGCCGGCATCGGTCCCTTCCCCACTTTGGGATTGGTTATCCAGCGCAGCAGCATTTCCTTGCAGCCACCCCAGCCAGGGATCAACCCAACACCTACTTCAACCAGGCCAGTATAAGTTTCTGCATGCGCCTGTATGGCATCAGAGTGAAGCAAAACTTCACACCCACCGCCCAAAGCCATGCCCGAAGGTGCGGAGACAACGGGGAAAGGCGCAACCTTCATATCTCTAAAAGTGTTTTGACCTTTCTTAATTGCCCAACTGATCAGAAAATAGAAAAAAAATTTGGCCGCAATCATGACTACCCCGATATTGGCGCCAACAGAGAAATTACGCGCATCATTATGGATAACCAGGGCCTTAAAGCCACTTCGTATTTTTTTAATAGCCGTATCGATCATAAATAGCGAGAACGGGTCGAGGGAATTCATACGGCTATGAAACTCAAGACACAGCACGCCATCGCCAATATCCCAAAGACTGGCGGACATATTCTTTGCTATTGGCTTGGACTGGCGCTTTATATCTGCAAGCAACAAAACACCGGGTGCGCGCGGCACTTCCTTAAAGGTGCCCTCCACGCTCAAGAACTGCAGCACACCCTCGTCAGTTCGGTAGAATGATTTTCCCGAAACTGTATTTATCAATTCGGGCACCCTTATACCGTCAGCATTCAATTTCGTTGCAAACCATTCAACACCGAGTTGATCGATCAACTCGAAGGGCCCAAATTTCCAATTATAGCCGAGCCGCATAGCTTCATCGACTGCCACCACGTCATCAGCGATTTTCGGCACCAAGCTTGCCGCATAACTAAGCGTTTTAGACCAAACTGCCCAGCCATACTGGCCGCCGCTATCTCGGTGATCGAGTAACGCCCGCAAACCGCCCTTCTTCGAGGCTTCAACACTATCAAAGCTAGGTTTCGTTGCTTTGGCATAATCGCCAGTCACCAAGTCAATCGCCTCTTTGACCTGTTGCCCACCCTCATTACTGAGGCGATAAAAACCACCGTTTCCTTTCCGGCCTGTATGGCCGCTAGCAACCATTTTTTCGATCATTTCCGGCGGACGATAAACGCTATGAAAAGGGTCGTCTTCGGGCAAGCCTGCGGCCATGCTGGAAAGCACTTTGGGCATTAAATCGAGACCGACCATATCTAACAGCCCGAACACACCGGTACGCGGTATACCGGCTGGCCGGCCAATTACCGCATCTGCCTCTTCAATCGACATTCCCCGGTCCATGGCCTCAACCACAGCGCATTGCAGCCAAAAAATGCCAATCCGGTTCGCAATAAAACCTGGCGTATCATTACAAACTACTACGCTCTTTCCAAGGGTTCGGTCAGCGAAATTGCGGATGGTTTCAAGCGCATCGGACCGCGTCTTGGTGCCTGCTACCAATTCCAATAAGCGCATATAGCGAGGTGGATTAAAAAAGTGAGTGATAAGGAAATCTTTTTCCAACCCTTCCGGCATCCCATCGGTTAACTGGCGAAGTGGTATGGTCGACGTGTTGGAAGATATTATTGATCCCGGCCTCCGGGCTAAATCAATTTTCTCATAGAGCGACCGCTTAATATCAATGTCCTCGATGACCGCCTCAATGATCCAATCGCATTCTCCAAGTTGATCCAAATCATCTTGGATATTACCCGGCGCAATAAGACGGGCATTTCTTTTGTGCATCAGCGGCGCCGGGTCGGATTTCAACAGACGCTGGATAGCCTCTTTCGTAATAGCGTTTCGGTCTTCCTTTTTTTCTTTGACAACATCCAACAGGAGAACCGGAACACCACCATTGGCGATCTGAGCAGCGATACCCGCTCCCATAACACCGGCACCAATCACCGCAGCTTTTCTTATTTCCGCCACTTAGAGCGCCTCCATTATAGTAGCGATCCCTTGACCGCCACCAATACATTGAGTGGAAAGTGCGTATTTTCCTCCTTCGCGTTTTAAAATCTGCGCCGCTTTACCAGTAATCCGAGCACCCGTCGCACCGAGAGGATGACCTAGAGCGATAGCACCCCCATCCAAATTCACTTTATTTACGTCCAAATTGAGATCCCGCAAACAAGCAAGCGACTGCGACGCAAACGCCTCATTAAGCTCCGCTACATCAATATCATCTATACTAAGACCCGCGCGTTCTAACGCCTTCTTAGACGCAGCGACGGGACCAATACCCATGATTTCCGGCTCACAGCCCGCGACAGCAACCGATTTTATACGCGCCAACGGGTTGAGATCATTTTTTACCGCAAAATTTTCGGTAAAAACCAGCGTAGCCGCGGCACCGTCGGTCAACGGAGAAGACGTGCCCGCAGTTACCGTACCGGATTCATCGAAAACCGGCGATAATCCAGCTAAATCGTCCATCGAAGTACCCGAACGAATACACCCATCCTCTGTCACCGCGCCATTCTCGCCGTCGATTGGCACTATTTCACTTTTCAGGCGCCCTTCGTTTCTGGCAGCGGTTGCCTTCTCCTGGCTGGCAACGGCAAAAGTCTCTTGCTCTTCACGCGTCAACTGATATTGCCGCGCCACATTTTCGGCGGTATCGCCCATGGAAATATAGGCATCGGGCATAATGTCATTAAGACTAGGACTTGGCAGAGGATTATACCCACCGATGGGAACACGGGACATGGATTCAACCCCGCCGCAAATGAAAGCCTCTCCAGCATTGAGTTGAATGGCGCCAGCCGCCATGTGAATGGCGTACATTGATGAGCCGCAAAACCGGTTGATTGTCGCGCCTGCCACCGAAATCGGAAGACCGGCCTCTAATACAACCAGTCGGGCCATATTCATGCCTTGCTCTGCCTCTGGGAAGGCGCAGCCTAAAATCATATCCTCAACCTTGGTGGGGTCAATGCCTGTTTTGACCACTAAAGCCTTTACTACTTGAGAAGCCATAAAGTCAGGGCGTATTTTGGCCATATCGCCCTTCAACGCGAAGGTGAATGGCGACCGTAAATATTCAGCGATCACGACAGACTTCATGGCTTACACTCCTTCATTATCCGCCAGGCCAACGATTAATTTGTTAGCCTCCCGCTGAGCGGCTTCTTCGGCAATCAATTCTTTCTTGGATAGTTTGCCAACCATCGTCTTGGGCAGCTCCTCCCGGAATTCAACGAAATCCGGCATTTCTATGGGAGAAAGCCTATCCTTCAGAAATTTAAGTAGTTGCTTATCCGTCAGTGCAGCACCGGGTTTCAATTTCACAAAAGCTTTCGGGGCTTCTCCACGGTAATCATCGGGCACTCCGATGACGGTTACTTCTTGAACAGCATCATGAAGTTGAATGGCTTCTTCGATCACCCTTGGATAAACATTATAGCCACCACAAAGGATCAAATCCTTTATACGATCAACTAAGAAGATATAACCATCTTCGTCAATATACCCGACATCGCCGGTATGAAAGCGCCCATTAATCATCGACTTGGCAGTCGCCTCCTCCCGCCCCAGGTAACCCGCCATCACTTGTGGCCCTATGACACAAACTTCGCCCTTTTCGCCAAGCGGCTTTAAAGCCTGCTTTTCATCAGGGGATCGAACTTCAACGACTGTACCGGGAAGCGGCAAACCGATTGAACCTTGCTTGTTCTTCGCACCAATAGGATTGCAAGTTACTACCGGCGAGCACTCGCTTAGGCCATACCCTTCCACAAGCGAACAACCTGTTTGCTTCTCGAATTCCTCTTTGACTGCAATTGGCAAGGGCGCACCACCGGAAATACAAACCTTCAAACTTGTGAGATCGTAATCCTGTAAATCGTCATAGCCGTTAATCGCGATAAAAATCGTTGGCACGCCCATCATCAGCGTCACCTTATTTTTAGACAATGTTTCAAGCACTTGCTTCAAATCAAACCGCGGCAAAAGGTACATCTGTGATCCACTAATCAAAGAGAGGTTCATGACGGTCGTCATTGCGAATGAATGAAACAACGGAATGACACCTAAAACACTTTCATCACCCCCATCGATACTAGGCATCCAATATTTAATCTGTTGAGCGTTGGCCAGTACATTGGCGTGGGTCAGCATGGCACCTTTCGGCAAACCGGTGGTGCCACCGGTATATTGTAAAACAGCGATATCTTTTACCGGATCAACTTCAGCCATATTTACCAGGCCATTATTATCAACCAACTTGTCAAATTGAACGTGCTGCAAATCTTCAGATATATCGGAAATTTTACTACGCTGCAGAATCGAGAAAAGAACCCCCTTTATAGCTGGCAGAATATCGATCATGGGGCAGATCACGACCGTCCGCAGCAATTGCCCTTTCAGCAATTTAGCGACTTTGGGATAAAGCTGGCGTAGATCCATGCTCACCATAATCTTTATCTCAGCATCCTCGACGATTTGCTCCAATTCGCGTTCTGAGTACAGCGGATTCATATTCACTACCGTTCCGCCGGCCTTTAAAACAGCGAAGTAGCAAACAACCGAATAAGGGGTGTTAGGCAAACAAATGCCGACCCGGATCCCGTGTCGAACACCGATCTGACGGAATCCCTCGGCAGCTTTGTCTACTAACGCACCAAGATCTGTATAAGAATATTTACGACCCAAAAAATCAATTGCCGGTTTCTCGCCATGCTGCTTCACGGCATTATCAAGCAAAGACCATAGCGGCGCGTCTGCAATTGGTTCGCTCCAACTGACACCAGATGCATAGGATTTTTCCCATAGATACGGCACACCAACCTCAGTCATCTCTATCGGAGCGAGTTGGTCGGTTTTTTTCCATCAGTGCCTGACTTATTTTCTTAAACCGTGAACTCATCTAACCCTTGATCCTAATGGCGTCACTCATTTTGGCATGAAGACGATTGCTACCCACAGAAAAAGCTATAAACTAGGTAACTTTTCCACTATTTGGTTTGCCGTTTCTGAAAATGGGCTTGTCGTTTTTCCGCAAAGGCAGCTTCTGCCTCGCGATGGTCCGCGCTGAACCAAAGTTCAGCGAAAATATCTTCGGATTGCTCAATTTTTGTTCCTTCGGCTGCTATCGCCACCTTCTTTACAGCCTTTAGTGAAAGCGGCGCTGCTTTCCCAAAACCTGCCCCGATTTCTAATGCCCGTTCCAACACAGAACATTCTGCCACCACCTCATCCACCAAACCAACCTTTTGGGCTTTTTTCGCATCAATCGTCTCACCACCTGCTGCCAATATTACAGCCATTCCGCGGCCAACCAGTTGGACGAGACGTTCGATACCGTGCCACCCAGGGATAATACCAAGACGGACTTGCGGCAATGAGAATGTAGCGGTTGCCGACGCAATGCGTATATCGCCAGCAAGCATCATTTCAAAACCACCACCGAGGCAGTAACCATTGATAGCCATAATCACAGGGATGTCGAGCGCCTCCAACCCGGACAAAGCGCGACGGGTACAACCCATTACTGCGTCTAATTGATCGCGATGCTTAACAGACCGGTACTCCTTAATATCCCCCCCGGCACAAAAAAACTTATCACCACTCCCGGTTATGATAACGCAACAAAGGCTTTCGTCGCAGGCCACCTGGACAATCGCCTCTTCTAAATCCTTCGCTACCGATCCGTTTATCGAATTACCCGCTTCGGGTCGGTTTATGCTGATAATAAGTGACGTGCCGCAACGTTCGATCAGTAACATACTACAATTCCATTCACGCTGGTTCTTAATTCCGCAAGATCACATCGTCGTCAACCAACTAAACGACTTCAGTTAGTTCAGCCTCGAATTTTCGACTATCAAATCTATCACCTAGAGCAAGCTACTAATAAATGTGGAGCCTCCTGGATCGCTGAAGTCCTCTGCTTAAGCCATTTGGGGCAAGAAAACGCACTGGTATTAACTTTACTTTATCATGCCCGCCCTCACACCAAACTGCATCATTAAATAATACACGCTGAGCATCGCGCGCATGAAATTAAGAACACCAACCCCTCCAAAGGTCGCCAGCCCAGGAATTCGGGTTTCTGATGTATTTAAGAATCTTTTTTTGCAACGCGTGATAGTAATGATAGTCTGAAACTTCATCTATACTGAGTTGGTACTATTAACAGGAGGGACGATAATGGGCTTGAAGGAAAACCATGTCACTGTACCGACCAAACATGGGCTCTGCCCCTCTTTCATAGCTTGTCCAGACGAGGACGGTTCCTTCCCAGCGATCATTTTCTATATGGACGCGCCCGGCTTTCGCGAAGAAATTTGTAATATGGCCCGACGTATTGCCAAGTCCGGCTATTACTGCATTGTGCCAGATATGTATTACCGACTTGGCACGGTCCGGTTCAATCTACCGCGTCGCGACGATTCCATGACCACGGTTATCAAAGCTGCAATGAACCATTTAAGTCATGAGGGTGTGAATGAGGATACCGATGCTTGGATCCAATATCTCGACGCCCAACCGGAAGTGGATGAGGGGCCGATGGGATGCGTTGGGCATTGCATGAGTGGACGCCACATAACAAATGCCGCAACAAGGCATCCCCATCGTATCAAAGCAGCTGCTGCCTTTTATGGTGTCGGCATTGTAATTGATGCTGATGACTCACCCCACCTCTTTTTGGGTCAAGCGAAAGCCGAATTCTATTACAGCTTTGGCGAAAACGATCCTACGGTGCCCGACGAAGTTATTCCTGTTCTGGAAAAAGCACTCAAGAAAGCAAAACTTAAACATTTTGTCGAACAACCCGAAGGTGCTCGTCATGGCTATATGTTTGCGGAACGCGCGCCCTATCACCCCAGGCTCGCAGATGCAGGTTGGAAGAGATTACTAGACTTATTTGATCGAAACCTCAAAAGGCACTCAAAAAAGAAAAAGTAGGTTGCAATAAGGCCAATCTTCGAAGAGGTCCTCAGCTACATCTGTCAGCCAGTCTAGACCTTCAAAGCTTTTTTTTGGTCATTAACGGTATCTAGAATTTCGGCAAATGAGTCTTTGTTAGCAACAAACGTTGTGCTGAGTTGGAAAGAATTGTGCCGATATATGACGAATTTCAGTTGAAAATAACCCAAGGTACTTGCGACAATAAAAGCCATTTTATTCCGCTATCACCTTCTCGGCGAAGGCTTGTATTTTACGTAGATTGATTACGCACTTTTCCACCACCCCCGGATCCCAGTCGGGCAAAACCCGGGGTGCCGAACGGTCTTCGCCAATAGCGCGGCAATGTAGGTTCCGCATCCGCTCAATATAAGCCATATCTGCCATCATCTCGCGCACATCCGGCGTGATACGAGCCTCGACTTCGTCAGACAGTACTGGTCGATTAGTATGGTTTTGGTCAAAAGCCTCATCCTGAATACCGCGTTTGTGGAACACTGCATTTAACAAGCTTGTCCCCATCATCATGGAAAATTCAAGTACGGCTAAATAGTCCGTCTCAAGATCAAGTTTGGTGAGGGTAATATCCCATTGGTGAGCCAATTTCAGATGTGCATCAAGTTTCATACCCGCCCCCCTACTCGCCCATAACTTGTTCAGTGAAGGCTTGCATATTGCGAATAATGGCAATACATCTCATTGAAACCTCCGGATTCCAGTCGGGCAGGTCCCGCGCATCGCGAAGTTTACCGGAAATACCGCGGCAGTGGAGACCGCGCATCTGTTCCACATAATGTAGATCATCCATGATCGCTCGAACATCCGGTGTAATACGTGCTTCGGCTTCAGGCGGAATCGGAGGGCGCGTAGTGTGATTTTGGTCGTAAGCTTCCTCACGAATACCGCGTTTGTGGAAAATAGCGTTTAATAGGGTGGTTCCCATCATCATACAAATCTCGATGGCTGCCGTGTGATCTTCTTGTGGGTCGATCTTCGAAAGCGTAACGTCCCACCGCTGGGCGAGCGCTATATGTGTCTCTAAGTCCATGCCATCCACCTTTTATTGTTTTGAGATACGATGCCTGATGAGAGCCATCCAATATGCCGAAACTCAATACTTATGTGCTTTATAAACAGCAGATTACGATATAAACCGTTAAAGTAAATATTCTCAAATACAATCGCGGGAAGGTAAGCGCTATGCCAAAGCTAACCGGTGGACAGGCAGTCGTTCAGTCCTTAGAAGCAGAGGGCGCTCAGGTCGCCTATGGAGTGCTAGGCAGCCACCTCATGCCCACCTACGATGCACTTTACGATAGTCCGATTAAACTTATCACGCCGCGCAATGAAGATTCGGCCGGTCACATGGCTGATGCCTACACCCGTGTATCAGGCAATCCTGGTGTAGTACTAACCACAGTCGGACCAGGCGCTGCGGGTGTCGCCTGCGCTATGGGCGAAGCCTATAACGAATCTTGGCCGATGCTTCATATCTCAACACAAATCCTGAGCGAGCATATGGGCAAGGAAAAGGGCTTTTACCATGACGGTCCAGCACAAAGCGAAATGTTCGTGCCCGTCTCTTCTTGGCAACACACCGTGCAAAACATTGGCGAAATCCCCGAAGCCATTAATGAGGCTTACCGACGCATGCGCACCGGCCGGCCACGACCAGTCTTTCTCGAAATTCCAACTGATTTTCTTCATGGTGAAGCAGATTTTACAATTTTACCGCCAGCCAATGTCTCCCCGCCACCGGTAAATCAATCTGAAATTAAAAATGCAACCGACCTCTTGAAACAGGCAAAACGGCCAATTCTTTGGATTGGTGGCGGCGCAGTCAAAGCCTGTGCCTCCGTCGAAGTAAAGGCTATGGCAGAAATGCTGCAAGCCCCAGTATTTTGCACCAACGGCTCCAAAGGTGTTCTACCGGACGATCATCCGCTTGCGCTTGGAAATCTGCTGACAGTGAGCGACACATTACAAAACGAGGTGCTCGCCAAAGGAGATGCCGTGCTTGCCATCGGCACACGTTTTTCGCAGCGCGCCACTAAGCAATGGACGCTTCCCATGCCCGAAAACGTTATTCATTGTGATATCGACCCGGCGGAATTTGGCAAGAACTATAAAGCCAAAGTTACTATTGAAGGCGACGCCCGGGTGGTACTGCAAGCATTAATGCATAACCTGGAAAAGACTGGCTATATCGTTGCGGAAAGTCGCCTTGAGGCAATACAAAAACTCAAGACTACGGCTGTCGCTGAAATGAAAACCAAGCAGCCGGAAGTTTTCCAAGCGATGCAAGATATTCGCTCTATTCTATCGCGAGATGCTATCGTTGCATCCCAATCCATTATGGGACACTGGACCCGTTTTGGCTTCGAGTGCTACAAGCCTGGCCAATTTCTATTCGCCAATACGTTTGGTTCTATGGGCTTTGCCTTCCATGCTGCCGTTGGTGCCAAGGCCGCTTTCCCGGAACGAGAAATTGTTGCTTTCTGCGGTGATGGCGGATTCATGTTTGGCTGTGGGGAATTAGCAACGTTGCAACAATATAATCTATCTATGCCCGTCGTTATATTTAACAATGGCGGCTACTCCATAATCCGCCAGCGCCAAGAATCGCGCTATAATCGCCACATCGGAACGGTGTTAACTAACCCGGACTATGTCAAATTAGCTGAAGCCTTCGGCTTTCACGGCAAGCGGGTGCCAGAAATTGAAGGTCTGGCCCCAGCTATTGCGGAAGCCCTGAGGGCAGATAAAACCACCATAATTGAAGTCCCTCTTGAGTTTGAAGGATATCGAACGACAGCAGAGAACGAAAGGCTCATGACCGGCGGTTCCAACGCCGGGGTTTAGGCTAAATTAATCCAAAGGAGTTTTTGTGACGATTTTAATCACTGGCGGCGCAGGGTTGATCGGGCTTTACACAGCCCAACGCTTTGCCAAGCAAGGCAAAAGCGTGGTGTGTATCGACCTTCTTAATCGCCCCGCCCATGCAGCCTACATTTTGGGCGATGCGGCACCTGACATTCCCCATCTCCAAGCGGACGTGCTTGATCTTGATAAGCTCACTAAGATCGTACTAGATCACCAAGTTCAAGGTATTATACACGCTGCAGCGGTGGTAAATGAAAATGTCTTCCTTGCAAATCCGCTCATCGGCGTGAAAGTCAACATAATCGGTACCGCCAATATGCTGGAACTTGCACGTCAGCATGACCTCCAGCGAGTTGTATTTTGTTCATCTGGTACAATTTATGGGCCCAGCGCCGGCAAACCACTGGTGGAAGGCGATGAGGACCCGAAGGGCTTCTACGCAGAGACCAAAAATATTTCTGAACGCCTGATGAACCAATACCGGGAGAAGTACGGCACAGACTCTGTCTCTGCCCGAATTTCCAGCGTCTATGGCCCCGGCAAGACATGGAATGTGGAGCATTATCCCATGCAGAAGCTCTGCTTTCATGCACTCAATGGCAAAAATTTTGAAATGAGAGAAGGCGGCGATTATGTCCGCGACTTCACCTATGGATCAGATGCCGCGCTGGGCATCGCGCTCGCCTACGGTAAAGAGAAACTCGCACATACGGCATATAACATCGCCGTCGGCAAACTATTCTCGGTAACTGAAGTGGCTGATATATTGAACAACATCGTGCCCGGCGCAGCCTTAACCGTGGGATCCGGTAGCTTTGAGGGTAATATGGCGCTCGCCGGCAGCCTCCGCGGCGCGCTCGACATTACGCGCGCAAGAGGTGATTTGGGGTTCGAACCCGAATTTGAATTAGAGAAGGGCTTAGGCGCCTACATCGAGTACTTACAGGCACATCCTGAAATTATGAACTAATGCGTAAGGATCTGACTTAAAAACAATTGCGTCCGTTCGCTATCCGGTTTGGTGAAAAATTTACCCGGCTCAGCGGTCTCAACAATCTCACCCTGATCCATAAATACCATCGTGTCGGCCACCGTTTTAGCAAAGCCCATTTCATGGGTCACCACGATCATAGTCATACCGTCTTCCGCTAATTCCACCATCACATCGAGCACTTCCTTAATCATTTCCGGGTCAAGGGCGGAGGTGGGCTCGTCGAATAGCATTATTTTCGGCTGCATGCAGAGCGAACGTGCAATAGCTACGCGCTGCTGTTGACCGCCGGATAATTGTCCCGGGAACTTATAAGCTTGTTCAGGTATTTGGACCCGCTCGAGGTATTGCATGGCAATCTCCTCCGCGGCCTTTTTCGGCATTTTGCGCACTAACATAGGTGCTAGCGTCAAATTGTCGACCACTCGCATGTGGGGGAATAAATTGAAGGATTGGAACACCATGCCGACTTCACTACGGATAGCCTCAATATTTTTGAGATTATCGGTCAATTCTATCCCATCAACGATGATCGTACCGCGCTGATGGACTTCAAGCCTGTTGATACAGCGGATCATGGTAGACTTCCCAGAGCCCGACGGGCCGCAGACCACGACACGTTCGCCCTTTTTCACCGACAAGTTGATATCCGCCAAAGCTTGAAACTCACCATACCACTTGTTGACGTCTTTCAACTCAATGACAGTTTCATTAGTAGCTGCTCGAATAGCTTCAGTCATAAAATTTCCCTAATCATTTTTAACGCCGACCTTGATCGAGCCATTGCTCCAAATTCTGGCTGTATTTGGAGAGCGCAAAACAAAAAATAAAATAGATGAGTGCAACAAAGAGATAGGCCTCTATCGTGAATAAGCGCCAAAGCGGGTCTTGCATAACAGCGGTCGTAGCACTCAAAATATCGAACAGGCCAATTATCAAAACATATGACGTGTTTTTAAAAGCAGCGATGATGTGATTCACGATTCCGGGCAAGCAAACACGAAGTGCCTGAGGCAAGATAATACGTACCATCATTTGCCAGTAACCGAGCCCTGTGGCTTCGGCTGCTTCATATTGGCCGCGCGGAATTGCCTGTAAGCCACCGCGAATAACCTCCGCCTGATAACATGCAAAGAAAATCGCCATCCCAGCCATAACTCGCACCATGACATCGAACTCAAGCCCTTGTGGTAAAAATAACGGAAAAACGTTAACGGCAACAAACAGGATGGTGATCAACGGAACGCCTCGCATGCATTCAATGGCCGCAACACATACTGCTTTGATACCCGGCAGATGCGAACGCCTTCCTAGCGCAAGCAAAACCGCGATGGGCATACCGAATACCACAGTGCCCGTAAACAGCACCATGGTCAGCGGCAAACCACCCCATTGCTGAGTCTCAACAAAGGTGAGCCCAAGGATACCACCCCACATCAGCAGGCAGCAGGTAGCGAGATTGGCGATCCAAAGTGGCACAAGAATTTTCACATGCCAGAATCGCCGCGTTAGCGTAATGCAAATCGCTCCAACATAAACAATTAGGGCGACGACCAAACGCCAATGTTCTTCATAGGGATAAAGCCCGAATAACATTGGCCGGTGCTTTTCCGTGATTACCGCCCAGCAAGCACCTTCCGATGCCCGACAGACTTCGTGGGTTTGCGCTCCCCAGACCGCATCGGCAAATGCCCACTGAATGAACGGTGGGATGAATTTTATGATGAAGACACCAATGATGACAGTAAGGATGGTGTTCCCTATGGTACTAAAAAAATTCTCCCGCACCCAGCGTAACGCAGCAACCTTTTCTGCTACCGGCGCTTGCGCCTGTTTGCGCTTGCCATTCCGCATCCGATTCAACTCTATATCGGCCATCCCTACCGCTCCTTGATGGCAACGAGTTTGTTATAAAGGTTCATGCAGGCCGAAATCGTCAGACTAATTGTGAGGTAGACGAGCATCATTATTGCGATGGCCTCCACAGCTTGACCTGTTTGGTTCAACGACGTGTTACCTATATTAACCAGATCCGGATAGCCGATGAGGACGCCGAGAGAGCTATTTTTGGTGAGGCTCAAAAATTGGCTCGCAGTAGGTGGTACAATAACCCTTAGCGCCTGAGGAATAGTGATATAACGCATGACAAAACCACGCCGAAGCCCAAGCGCGTTAGCCGCTTCTATCTGACCTGCGTGTATTGATTCAATACCGGAACGCACAATTTCCGCAATAAAAGCCGCCGTATACACGGTAATCCCGATCAGCAGCGCTATATATTCCGGCGACAACGCCATACCACCTTGATAGTTAAAGCCTCGCAAAACTGGGAAATCCCACCTTAACGGTGCCCCGCCTATTAGCCAAACCACTAGTGGCAAACACAGGGCGATTCCGATACTGGGCCAAAAAGTCGCTATGTATCTGCCAGTTTTCTCGCGTCTGATACGTGCCCAGCGGGTAAAAACGGCCGCGCCACTTATTCCAACTACAAGTGCCAACGCAATCCATGGATAGAGAGGATGGTCGAAAGGGAACGGCAGCATCAAGCCTCGATTAGAGATAAAAGCGCCGTCAAATGGCTCGATAGCTTGCCGGGGGTGCGGTAAGAGTCGGATAATCGATGACCAAAATATTACATGAAGCACAACCGGAACATTGCGACAAATCTCCACATAACCGGAGGCCAGTTTCGCAACCAACCAATTACGGGAAACCCTAGCAATCCCCATAGCGACGCCTAGTATTGTCGCCAAAATAATGCCGAAAAAAGCCACATGTAGCGTATTCAAAATACCGGCGAGAAAGATCCGCGCAAAGGTTTGACTGGAATCAAAAGGAATTATCGATTCACTAATACCGAAACCAGCCGGCTCATTTAAGAAATCCCAGCCCGTAGCAATATTCTGTCGAGCTAAATTCTCATTTATATTGGTGTATAGATACCAACCAAGCAGCGCTATACCTGCCCCAAGCAAAACCTGATAGACAATGCCACGGAAGGCGATACTATTCAGGATAGAGTTATCGCTTTTGTTTATTTGCGGCTGGCCAGCCATAGCCCATTAGGCCTTCATGAAGTGCATTTGATTGCCAACTATAAGAGAAACGCCGCCCGACCCGTTCAGCCGAGCGGCATTTCCGGAAACATAATCTATTTCATAGGAAAACCATACATCAGGCCACCCTTTGTCCACAGATTATTGATGCCACGCGCCAGATTAAGCGGCGGGCCCCAATTACGGTCATAGACTTCACCATAGTTACCGACGGCTTTAATAGCGTCATAGGCCCAGTTTTTGCCAAGACCGATCTTTTTACCCAAATTACCACTGGCGCCCAGAAGACGTTTGATATTCGGGTCTTTAGACCCTTTCATTTTATCTACGTTCTTTTGCGTAATACCCCACTCTTCCGCATTAAAAAGTGCGTGAACCACCCATTTAGTGATGTCAAACCATTGATCGTCGTCGGCACGAACACCCACTGCAAGAGGCTCTTTGGAATACACGCCATCGAGAATAATATGGTCGCCCGGAACCTTTGCATCAAACTGTTGATGGCCCGGCAAGCCTGCCTGATCCATAGCAAGCACATCGCAACGACCAGACATATACGCGCTTACAAGCTCCTTAGAGTTTTCGATAACCACTGGGGTCATTTTCATACCCTTAGACTTGAACAACGCTGCAATATTCTTTTCCGTCGTACTGCCCGGGAAAACACAAATCGCAGCACCACCCAATTGATCAACTTTAGTAATGTTTAGTTTCTTACGCACCATAAAGCCGGTGCCGGTATAGAAAGTTGGCGGCCCAAAATTGAGACCAAGCGCAGAGTCGCGAGTCAAAGTGATAGTTGTCGTGCGTGATAGCATATCGACTTGGCCAGATTGAAGGGCCGGGAACCGTTGAACGCTGCCGAGCGGAATATACTTTACCTTATTGCCGTCTCCGAGCACCGCTGCAGCAACCGCTTTACAAACATCAACATCGAGGCCTTTCCATTTCCCTTTCTTATCGGCAATGGCAAATCCATATCGCCCTTGGTGAACTCCGCAAATTAATTCACCCCGTTTTTTTACAGCAGTTAAAGTTGGCCCGTCCGCGGCAAGCGCCGGTGCAAAAGTAGCTACAACTGCACTAATGGCGAAAGAGGCTATCGCCGATAAAAAGGCTAATTTTTTCATTTTTTAACTCCCAGGTTTTGGCAATTACATCAAATGTTATCGTGCAATCCCCTCTAACAATGGACAACTCAATAACAAATTTTATGCTGCGTCGCACAATAAGCAAAAGCTTTCCACTTGTAACCATGACAAATAGACGCGGCATCCGTCCATATCCACTCTACATGCGGGGTTATTTTAACTCCTAAGGAAAGGGAATGACATGCTCGACAAATGCCGGACGCCCTTTGAGCCGTTCATACCAAACGTCCATATTTTTCAATGCAGGCTTATCTGCAACCAACGCGTAATATCGGTGCACATGCATACCAAGGGCGCAGTCGACCATGGTTAGATTATCACCCATGATATAATCTTTTCCATCAAGTTGTTTTTCCAACATTTGGTACGATTTGGTGAGTTCTTCGCCTGCTGCTTTCATTGCCGCATAGTCACGCTTATCCTCTGGCGTATGGACGATACCTCGGAATATCGGGCCGGTCTTAGGTGTCGCGACAGACAAGTGCCAATCCATCCACATCTCAGCCTTTGCCCGCTCACCAGCATCCGTCGGATACATATCGCCAGCGCTATACTTACAACATAAATATCGGATTATTGTGTTTGATTCCCACAGGATGTTCCCATCAATTTCGATGGTTGGGACAAGCCCATTTGGATTCATTTGAAGATACCATTTCTCATCATTTTTGCCAAAGTCTCCGCCCACATCCTCACGTTCAAATTGAAGTCCCAGTTCGGCTGCACACCAAAGTACTTTACGAACATTACTCGAGTTCTTGCGTCCCCATATTTTCATCATATTTCGCTCTATTTTATTTTCACACTCTTGCTTTGAAACACTACGAAGGTCCGACGACACCAAGACCATTGCGCAAACCTTCTAAGACCATCACCATATCAGACGGCACATTGGCAATATTAGCGTCCGCCCCAAAGGTAGATACGAGAAACTTCATCATCTCAAATATATCGTTCTTTGTGGTTCCCTTTATCCAAAAGCCAGTCAGTTCCACCAACAAGTGCGCTGGATCAATTCCGTCCTGAACCGCCTGTACCAAATCGGCCTGCACTTCTCCGTCAAGTACCAATTCGGCCGCTTCAACCAAAACAATCTCACAACCAGCATTTATGCAAATATTAGCCTGATCAATCAGTTCTGAGACGTCCTGCTTTGAATTCTTCGAACCAACTTCACCATGCACTTCAATACCAAAATCAATAACCATTTTAATCAGTCGCGTTCGTTCGTCATCTGATAGCGGCACGCAATTATCAGAAACTTCGATGGCACTAATTCCAAGCCGCTTAGCCTCGGCGAGAAAAGGCTTCACACCCTGCCAGCCTTGTGTCGCAAACACATATTCCAGAAACTGACCACCAATGAAACTACGAGCCTGGTGCTTATCCAAGAGCTCGAGTTTCCGGGAAAAATAATCCTCTTGATACAGCCTCGACGAGCCGACCGCGATTTTCCAAAGATCGACATAAGGACCAGCAATTCCCAATAACGAACTTACGTGCTCTATGGGCTCGCCAAAATCAACTACCATTGTAAGACCAGTTTTACGCGGTTTAACGCTGCTTCGGCCTTCCGCCAATGGCACCAGATCAAAAGGTTGTTTGTTCATCGGTAGATGTAAATCGGGCTAGTCCAAGCAAGCGTTCCGTCTTCTTGTGTCAGCCGAATATAAATAGCGTTATCACCTTGATTTTTTAGTTCGATTGCGCGCTCGAAGCTAAATGCCTGATGTGTGTTCTCCGTTGGAAGTCTAAAAATTTTTAGGAAACGAGGCAAAACACCACTATTATCAAACACCTCATCTTCATAGCTAATATCTTCCAATGGCACGCCGCACTTAACTAACGGCGTTTCCAGCTTTAGCGTACCGCCATAAGGATCTTCCACCCATATATCGAAACCTCCAATATTGCCGGTCGTTAGCGCACGCCATGCAAGACCGCTATCGCCAACGCGATCTAGGGTCTTATCTCGATTGAAGAAGTTGATAGGAGACGCGTCGACTATCTTGTTATCTGACAGTTGAGCCGAGCCATCCCAAATCACCTGGCGGAACCGGCCCCGATACTCCGCACCTTCCCAAACCACACGAATACGATTGCCAAGTTCTTCTTTTTTATAAGGCCGGATTGTTTCTATGTGATCGAGCCCATTAAAAATATCGATACGCTCAATAGGTGCCGCACCTATGATATCCGCTGAAAACTTTGCGCCACCTTCTGGAAAATGCACAATATCGCCCATGATAGCCGATTGAGTTACCGCGCCCTCAGCTGGTCCAAGGTTAGGATCATCGTGATAAAGAGTTCCTTCTTTATCAAAACTAGCCTGCACATCAATAATCATACGCCCGCCATGTCCACCGGTCGTTCCATAGTGGTGGCGCTTGCGTATACAATCCAGCATTGCTTTGCGAGAAAGCTCAGGCATCAAAAAGCATGTAAGCCCGCCAACGGCTCCAAACAAAGAGGCACCGGGATAACTTGCACCCGGACGCCCCTTGTGCCCATCCGAATTAGAAACAATGCCGCAGCGATATCCCATCTCGAGAGCATCCTGTACTAGCCACTCAAAAGTTCCCCAAGAGGAGTGAATTTCCATAGATTTTTCAAAATGTCCGTCATGGGCCAGTTTCACATCTGCATAACGCCCGCCGCAATGAGCATAGCTGACCACGTCAAATTCCTTGTGCTCGGTCAATGCTTCAAATAATTCAGCAGCACTATTGCAATCCGTATCTATGTCGCTTTGATCTTCAACCAGCGCATGAGATGAACGTCGAATTTGACGACCCTCTTCAGAAAAATAGACATTGCGATCTCCACCCAGTCCGGTATTGCCTGACCATTCATATCCCGGCAACACGACAAAGCTACCATCAACATTAAACTCCGCTGACAGACGATCGAGTTCGCCCCAAAATTCGTTGGTGATTTGGAAATCATTACCTTGATGACCGGTCGCATCAATAAAAGCTTTATCACGCGCAAATTCAAAATACTGTCGGGCACTATTGTTGCCAATCGTTTCTTCCGACTGACCGTGCATATCACCCCAAAAATGTACTAGTTCAGATTCTTGCACGATGCGGAGCGGATTACTCTGTGCCGCAATAAAATTATCACCATCCACTAAATCGATGATCACTTCACAGGCCTTACTCACTGAAAGCTCGCTGACGTTAACCGTGACCTCTCCTGGCTTAATCGTAATAGTCTCGGGCAAGCCATTGACTGGTGCGCTCGCTCTCAACTCAAAAGTTGCGTCAGACTGATCCGATGGATTACCCCATTTATCCTCACCTTTAAATTTTAATGCAAAGGATTCATTAACGCGGCGCAACGTTGGCAGAACTGCAATCCAATCTTCAGGTGGTCCGGCAACAATGTTTATAACCGGCTGCTCCGGCATCGGCTGATAATTAAAAGTCGCGATAGGATCGACCAAAGTGTGAAACTCAAATGTATCCTCGAGAAATGTTTGCAGCCGCATACCAGGCGAGCCTTGGCTTGTGTCACCAAATGTAACAGTAATGGTATCGCCTTCCCGCAAGAAGCCTTTCACGACCTTTATATAAAGGCAACGATCCCACGGACGCACATTACCCTTTGGATCGTAGTTATATTCAAGCACCGCATTGTTGCTAGCAGCCACCGTGGTGTAATTGGCCCATTTCGGGTCATCAAATTGTGGGCGGGTTTGATCGGATGCAAAACGAAAACAGATACGCATAGACCCGCTATCATCGATGCCGAATTTACCAGCTGTGTAGACAAGTTTAAATGTCTGGTAGGAGCCTGCTTCAAAGGATCCGCTCGGGGATAAAGAAATACTACCGAGTTCTTCCGGGGGGATTGTCGGCTTAATAGGTTTGCTAACCAAACCACCCAACGCTCCGCCTGTAGCATCGTCGGGACTTCCCATCGGTTGTTCACTCATTTTCATTTTCCTCAAATTTCAAAAGCAACCGGAACATCGAACCTCTGCATGGATCGCTATGCACCATGTCTGTTTTCTAGACGAGCCATACGTTTTCCAAGGTAGTCCATTCGCCATAACAAAAAGGCGGTGAAGTAATCTCCATCTCTTCCTCCTGCATTTCTAACCGACGCAGCAATAATTTTGGAGACCACTCAATGTGCGATCATATTTGGCCGGCAATATGATGTCAAAACCGCTTTATTATTTCGATTTATGCATTAGGCAAAAGCTACGAGAGGCCTAAAAATGCTCCTCAAGGCCTTCGGATAACTCTTGGGGTGCGCGCAATTGATAATGCTTCTTCGAAAGAAGGCAAAGGCTGGGCAAAAAGTACTATTGAACGAATGAGTAAGGCCGCCATCGCGTAAAAAGTGAGCTCAATAGAAGTCTGGAAAGACATTTATACAGCGGCACGATTCAGGCCAACGCATAAAATTAAAGGCCCGCCGACCTTCGCCGGCGGACCAAATTTAGGTTAAAACAAGCGGCAGCGTTTCAACAATATTGGCCGCTAATTATGACTATTGTGGTCGCATGTCTGACCCATCAATACCTGCCACTTCAACAGGTGCCTTCATGGCATCTCGGCGGAAGGGTTCGCCCAATTCCTGGTTGAGGATTACTTCTATAAACGTAGTCTCTTTTTTGTTCATCTGCACGTCCACAGCAACCGCCAACTGATCGGTCAATTCCTGCATTGACGTAACTTGGACACCGTTGACGCCACACGCTTCTGCGATGTTGGCATACTGGACATCGAGATCAAGTTCTGTGCCAACGAAATTATCTTGATACCAAAGCGTAGTATTGCGTTTTTCTGCGCCCCATTGATAGTTGCGGAAAATAATCATGGTGATTGGCGGCCATGGGTCGCGACCACACGCAGTCATCTCATTCATGGAGATACCAAACGCACCGTCACCAGCAAAACCAACGACAGGTGTGTCCGAGTTGGCAATCTTCGCACCTAGAATAGCGGGAAAACCGTATCCACAGGGACCAAAAAGGCCCGGTGCTAAATATTTCCGTCCCTCATCAAAGCTCGGGTAAGCATTGCCGATTGCACAGTTATTACCAATGTCAGATGAAATAATAGCTTCTCTCGGAAGCGAAGCCTGAATAGCGCGCCATGCCATACGAGGCGACATTTTGTCTGGTTCACGATTACGACTGCGCTCATTCCAAGTAGTGCCAGGGTCATCGTCTTCATGATCCATAGAGGATAATTGTTGTTGCCACGCGGATTTGGTTTGATGTATGAGCGCCTCACGATCATCACGATTACTATCGCCGGCCGTTGGGGACAGACAACTACTAATCTGTTCAGCTACCTGACGTGCATCGCCCTGGATCGCGACCGTAACTTTTTTGGTCAACCCTATTCGATCCGAATTAACATCCACCTGAATAACCTTTGCGTCTGTTGGCCAATAATCAATTCCGTAGCCCGGTAATGTAGAGAACGGATTGAGGCGTGTTCCAAGAGCTAACACCACATCGGCTTTCGAAATCAGCTCCATTGCCGCCTTCGACCCATTATACCCCAGCGGACCCGCAGCCAAAGGATGGTTGCCAGGGAAAGCATCATTATGTTGGTAACCGCAACATACCGGCGCACTAAGCTTCTCAGCCAGTACAGCAGACGCTGGAATACCGTCGCTCAATACCACTCCAGCACCATTCAAGATGACCGGGAACTTTGCCTCGGATAAAAGTTTTGCCGCATCAGCGATCGCGTCCACACCGCCCGAAGGCCGTTCAATTTTGATAGTCTCAGGAATTTCAATATCGATAACCTGCGTCCAATAATCGCGCGGTACGTTAATCTGCGCAGGTGCACTGCCTCGCCATGCTTTTTCAATCACTCTGTTCAGAACTTCCGCGACGCGGGTCGGGTCGCGCACTTCTTCTTGGTAGCAAACCATATCCGCAAACAAGGCCATTTGAGGAATTTCTTGGAAACCACCTTGTCCCATAGTCTTATTGGCCGCTTGCGGTGTAACCAATAGGAGCGGCGTGTGATTCCAATAGGCAGTCTTCACAGGCGTGACGAAATTCGTGATCCCGGGTCCGTTCTGAGCAATCATCATACTCATCTTGCCGCTAGAGCGGGTAAACCCGTCAGCCATCATGCCGGCATTGCACTCATGCGCGCAGTCCCAGAAGGTTATGCCCGCTTTTGGAAACAGATCAGATACCGGCATCATTGCTGAACCAATAATACCAAAAGCGTGCTCGATACCATGCCGTTGCAATACTTTTACAAAAGCCTCTTCTGTTGTCATTTGGGTCATCTGCGAAACCTCCCCTTAACGTTAGTGTTTTGTAATATCTAGCCCATGAGACGGCACTTGTCGCCCGTTTCGTCTACTTCGTGTTCACAGCAGTAACGATTTGGTGAATTGCGACCTAGTATGAATAGGCATAATGCAAAATAAAAAATTCTTCAATTAACAAAATGGATTATCCCGTTAAATGAGATATTGAACAATATAACTGATCATAATTATTCAATATCTCATTTAATAGGACAATTTTTCCGAAATAGTTTTTTTTAGCTGTTTATTAGCCTATAGTTCAATGAATTCATTAGGGAGAAAATTTATGAGCCAAGCTCAGCAATCCGCCACCGAAAGAGACGACGCATCTATCATCGATGAATTGATGATAAATGGCCGTCGCGCCATGGCACAATTTGCAAGTGCAGACCAAGCCCGCGTCGATGAAGCTGTAACCGCCCTTTGCTGGTCAATCTATAAGCCAGAGCATGCCCGTGAAACTGCTAAACTAGCTGTAGAAGGCACGGGGCTTGGCAATATTGATGATAAAATTACTAAAAATCAGCGCAAGAATTTCGGCACCCTGCGCGATCTAATGCGGGTAAAGTCAGTCGGTATCATTGAAGAAATCCCTGGAAAAGGCCTAGTCAAATACGCTAAGCCAGTCGGGGTTGTCGGCGCAGTTGTGCCATCGACCAACCCATGCGCCACCCCAGTCAACAAAAGTATGATGGCAATTAAAGGTCGCAACGCTGTAGTCATTGCCCCTTCACCCGCTGGTTTCAAGGCGACAAGTCGCGTGGTCAAACTGATGCGCGATGAACTGGAGAAAATCGGACTACCCGCCGATCTTGTACAAATTCTGCCTGCACCAATCTCCAAATCACTCACCAACAAGCTTATGGAAGAAAGCGATTTGGTTGTCGTCACCGGCTCCCAGAATAACGTCCGAAACGCCTATAAGAGCGGCACACCCGCGATTGGCGTTGGCGCAGGTAATGTCCCAGTCATCATCGATTCAAGCGCCGATCTAGACGATGCCGCACAGAAAATCATGGCGTCTAAATGTTTTGATAACGCCACCTCTTGTTCCTCAGAAAACTCTGTCACCATTTTGGACGATATTTATGATGATGCCATCACTGCCATGAAGAATGTCGGCGGCTACATGTGCACATCTGAAGACAAGGAAGCAATTCTCAATAATCTTTGGGTCGACGGGCACCTTAATCGCCATGTCTTGGCCAAGGACCCCGATGTGTTCGCCGATGTCTGCGGCCTGCCGGAACTAGCAAAACAAGCTAAATTCTTCATGGTGGAAGATGAAGGCGCGGGTAAAGACCGACCATTGTCCGGCGAAAAGCTGTCTCTTGCGCTCACAATTTATCGAGCTCCTTCAATCGAAGCTGCCATGGATCAAGTGCAAGACGTCCTCAACTTCCAGGGCATGGGCCATTCCGTAGGGATACACACTAAACACCCAGCGAACGCGCAGATTCTGGCGGAGCGCCTTGATGTCGTCCGTGTTCTCGTCAACCAAGCCCACACCTTTGGAAATGGTGGCAGTTTCGACAATGGCCTCGGATTTACTCTAACCATGGGCTGCGGGACTTGGGCAGGAAACTCAATCAGCGAGAACCTTGGCTATCACCATTTCATCAATATTACCCATTTGGTAAAAACTATTCCCGAGGACAAGCCTAGTGAAGAGGACCTATTCGGTGCTCACTGGGAAAAGTACGGCAAATAATCACATAAAAGTAGGTCAACGATGAATTTTGAAGAATTCGCCGCTAAGCCATTACTTGCGGCCGCGGGCATCAACATACCAAAAGGCATTATTGCAAAAACAGCTGACGAGGCGGCAGCGGCGGCGGATCAGATCGGACCCTGTGTCATCAAGGCACAGGTGCCAACAGGCAAACGCGGCAAGGCGGGCGGCATTAAGCTTGCTCAGGACGGAGATGAAGCCAGGGCAATGGCTAAAAAAATAATTGGCATGACCATTGACGCGCATACGGTCGAGAAAGTGTTGGTCGAAGAGCAAGCGCCCATCGCCCAGGAACTTTACCTCGCTATTTTGAATGATTCGGAATCACGTGGCCCCATAATTTTGTTTTCTACATTGGGCGGTATGGACATAGAAGAAGCAGCGGAACAGGACCCCAAACAGGTACGGCGCCAACCAATCGATATTCGCCAAGGTTTAGACCTAGCCGCAGCAATTCGGATCCTCGGTGATCTGAATCTCGGCACTATGAGCATGCCTGTCGCTGATACCATGGTCAAACTCTACAATGCCTTCTTGGAAAATGATGCAGAGCTTTTAGAAATCAATCCGCTAGTGCTCACCAAAGATGACAAAGTTATCGCCCTAGATTGCAAATTCTCTATGGACGATTCAGCCGTAGTCCGGCATCCCGAAAAAGCTCAGACCGGCACGCCAGATAAAACCACAGAGCTTGAAAAGCGTGGCAAGGAACTGGGCCTCAAATATATCGAACTCGAAGGTACCGTAGGCATCCTGGCTAATGGTGCGGGCCTCACAATGACGACTATGGATGTGGTCAAATATTTTGGCGGAGTTCCGGCGAACTTCATGGAAATCGGGGGAGAAGCTTATACCAAGGGTAAACCAGCGCTTGAGCTAGTTCTATCTAATCCGAAGGTTAAGAGCCTGGTAATCAATTTTTGCGGCGCTTTTGCACGGTGTGATGTTATGGCTGAAGGCATAGTAGCAGCCTGGGAAGAAATAAAGCCCACACTGCCTGTATTCTTTTCGGTACACGGTACCGGTGACGAGGAAGCACGCCAACTACTGAAAGAACGTCTAAATATCTCACCTTATGACACGATGGATCAGGCCTGCAAAGCAGCTGTCGATGCGGCTCAGGCACATGAGGGAGGGGTCGTATAATGATCGTCCGCAAACATGAGAAAGTGATGATCCAAGGTATTACTGGCAAGCAAGGCACCTTTTGGACCGAACGTATGCAGGAATACGGCACCAACATTGTAGGTGGAATCGTACCAAAGAAAGGTGGCCAAGATCATCTCGGCGTGCCCGTTTTCAACAATGCGTTTGATGCAATGAAAGACGTGCCTTTCGATGTGGCAGGCTTATTTGTGCCACCGCTTTATGCAAAATCCGGCGCCGTTGATGCCATCGAAGCCGGAGTCAAGAAACTGGTTATTCTAACCGAACATATTCCAGTTCAAGATGTGATGTATATTGTCTCTGCTGGCAAAGCCAACGGCACACAGATCATCGGACCTAACACCACGGGCGTAGCGACGCCAGGCGAATGCTTTGTCGGCTTCATGCCTGCCTTCAACAGAAACATCATGCGTGAAGGTGAAGTAGGCGTGATCTCGCGCAGCGGAAGTCTTGGCACGTTAATCTCGCTCAATATCACCCAAGCGGGCCTTGGCCAATCGGCATTTATAGGCATTGGTGGTGATCCAGTGATCGGCACCACTACGAGGGAAGCACTTAAATGCCTTGATGAAGACCAAAAAACTAAGGCTGTTTTCATCCTGGGCGAAATTGGCGGATCCATGGAAGAGCATGCTGCTGAATATGCCGCCACCATGAGGAAACCAATCGTCTCGTTTATTGCAGGCGGAGCTGCCCCAGAGGGCAAGAAAATGGGACATGCTGGCGCTATCGTAAGTGGCAACAAGGGTACCTTCGCATCAAAAAGGGAAGCGCTGGAAAAAGCCGGCGTTCGGATGATCGACACACCATCTGACGCAGGAGCCGCAATGCTGGACGCGCTGAAGACGGCTTAAGCGCGAAACTTAACTTAGCTCTTCCTGTGCACTATTGGTTCTCCCACGCGAAGTCCGCGGCAAAGCCTTCCGCATAGCGATTCAGTGCGGGCACGTGCGCTGTGGCTTGGTCAATACTCAATCGAGCTAATGGCGCATGCATGGCTAACCCTGCAATAACGCGTTCACCGCGGCTAATAGGAACGGCAATGCTGATAATACCGTCATGGAACTCTTGGTTATTAATCGCATATCCGCGCTTGCGAATACTCTTCAATTCATCTTCAAGCGCCGCCAAGTCGGTGATCGTATTATCGGTAAAGCGTGCGAGGTCTAATTTTTCGAGGATACGCCTCCGTGTTCGGCTCACTAAATGTGCAAGAAATAACTTCCCCAAACCCGTCGCATAAAGTGGCACACGGCTCCCAGGATGCAACTGAGCACGCAGTGGGAAGTCGCTTTCAACCCGATCCAAATATTTTACTGCATCGCCGTCTATGATACCGATATTGCAGGTCTCACCCACTTCGGCCACTAACCGTGTCAACGACAAATGGCACGGTGTGTAGCGCACGCACCACTCCAACACATCACCAGCAACAGAGCTTAAGCGTGCCCCGATGCCGTAGCGGTTGCGTCCCGGTTCACGGGCTAGAAAGCCTGCCGCTTCAAGCTGACGCACGGTCCGGTGGACGGTCTGTTTGGGACGCCCTAACAACTCCGCCAATTCCGGCAACGCCAAAGGGCGATCCTCCTTTAAGATTATCTCGACAACCGCAAATGCCTTTACCATTACCGTCTCGGAATCGGTAGTCATATGATCGCTCTCGTAATCGCGTAACGTCAGGCGTTAATATATGGTGCGGACGGCGGGACTCGAACCCGCATGGCCATGAGCCAACAGATTTTAAGTCTGTCGTGTATACCAATTCCACCACGTCCGCATTTCGTCACGATCTTAAAGGAGCCACCGCCCGGGCGCTAGCGAACAAACTCTAATTTCTCAAATTTTTACGTATAATAACTAATATGAATGCGGCTTGGTTCACCTATGTCTATTTAGCCGCAAGGACCGGTTTGTTACAGCTGAATTTTCGCGCCCGGCACCCAAGGGGGAACCTCGGTCATGGTTCCTATCGCCTGGGCCATCTTTATCGTGTTGGCAATCCTCGTATATATAAATTCGCTCATACTTGAATAAAAGCTAATTCCGCTCACACGGTCCTGCGTGTCACCCAACCGGAATCCAAATAAGCAGTATTACCCACACGACTAGTTTGGAGATGAGCGCGATAGCCTTTTACACCGTCTACGACGATTTCCTTCTGGGTTGATGCTGGCGGGTCAAATTCACCATCCTGTAACAAGGCTTCAGTCAAAGTACGCCCTTGAATATACGCCGGCACTGACAATCCCAACAGTGTCAACGTTGTTGGGAAAACATCGACAATCCCAGCAGGTAATGAAGAGACATATTTAATTTTAAAAGCATTGCCGCCAACCGCTAGCCAATTATTCAATTCTATTGGATGCAATCCACCATGAAGCCCGCCGTTCACGGGATAGTCAGAATTCTGCAGCGTGTAACCGACCATTCCATATTCATTTTTGCTGTCATGGCTTTTTAGAACTAAGCCGATGTCCGGCGTACGCGGGTGATCCCAGCAAAGATCTGCGTGTTTTAGCGTCCCTTCTTCCGCGCGTGTTGAAATTGGACCGCACCAGTCTTCACCTTGCAACCACTCCACTATTCTCCGAATAAGGAAGGGATCTGAATCACGCACATAAATTCCACCCGCGCTAGATAGTTCCAACGCCGCATCGGCACCGTCTTCCAGTGTCTTGCCAACAGAAAACCCAGCCGCTTCCATCTTGCTACTGAGATCAAGGTTTTCCGCTTCGACCGTGATCTGTCCGTGGTCCGATGTGGTAATGATTTGAAGTGCCTCACCTGGCCCATCAGGTCCGTCGCGCCAATCAACAATGCGCCCAAACTGTTCGTCGACGCCACGAATAGCGGCCAAATTCTCTGGCGCCCCAATACCCTTATAATGGTAACTGGAATCAGGCTCACAAAACCATAACACCATCACGTCGGGGCACATTTCCGGTTCTACAAACTTCAAATAGATATCAGTCGCGTATCGGTTCCACTCCATGGATGGGATTTCGTAATCAGGGAAATCACCAACTTTTTCTTTGACCGCCGCAAGTCCGCCTGGTGCGACAGTCGCCTCCGGGGCATGCAGCGCCATGCGGAAGCCACCTACCGTTTCCGCCTTATGATTAAGCATCCGACCGCCACCGGGCGTACCGGCACTTAAACTTGCGTAAACTTTTCCGGCCTCCTTAAGAAACTCACCCATCGAAGGCACACCCAGCAATTTACCGTCTAATCTTTCATCACCATCGCGCAATTGCTCTTCAATACCCGTATTGAAGATTTGTCCAGGCGCCGCAATTGGGTCTACAAATTTATTGCCAACAATACCATGAAGCCCTGGGTAGCAACCGGTTACTAGAGCGGCTTGATTAACTCGTGTCTCCGTGGGGAAAGTGGAATGAGCGTCTGGCCAGTAGGCGCCACTACTCGCAAATCGGTGCAAGTTTGGGACTAGTTGCGGTGTCGCCATATCGGGACGAAGAGCATCAAAACAAACAATCAGGACACGGCGATCAGGCACTCTCCGTATCCTTGCCCTTGATTGGATCGCCACCAAGGTCTGTAATCATGTCGAAGACAGCTTGTTGAGCTTCCTCCAATTCCGTTTCGTCAAAGCCCCTAATCACAAGCGACAATCGGTAATCCCCACGGGCGTAGTGAGGATAAGAGCCAATATCGATCTCGGGAAACTTACCCTGAATATCGCTTAAACCACCAGCAATAGTCCCTTCACCCAAATTACAAAGAACGCTGCAACTAAGCTTTGTAGCCCCACCTTCTAAGCTACCCGTTATGTTGTCCATCATCGCTTGCATAATTCTCGGCACACCAGCCATCACATGAACGTTCTCAATTTTGAAGCCCGGAGCTGTTGAAATCGGGTTATCAATCAACTCAGCTCCCTCTGGTGTATTGGCCATACTCATTCGCGCGGCATTAATTTCAGTGCCATTGAATTTATAATGCTCTTCCAACCGGCGTCGTGCTTCCGGATTCTGAATTAGTTTTAGCCCTACCGCCTCAGAAACTGATTCTGCGGTGATATCGTCATGAGTCGGCCCAATACCACCGGTAGTAAAGACGTAGTCATAGCGATGCCTCAGTGCATTCACTGCATCAATGATTTCTTGCTTTATGTCAGGCACCACACGTACTTCAGCTAATTGCACGCCAACGCTATTTACACTTTCCGCGATATAGGGAAGGTTTTTATCATGTGTTTGTCCGGATAGTATTTCGTCTCCAATGATAAGCAATGCGGCTGTGACCCGCTTTTGTTGTGACTTATTATTTTGAGCCATCGTGACCTCCTGATTGGTAGAGCGATTGTATCTAAGGAGACGGCCAACGGGAATGCATGATTAGGAGCTTTTGCTAATTTTATAAAAAGCCCAATATCCTAAGATTTAAATTTCAAATTATGATTGTAACTCCACTCCTAAGCCCCTTAGCCAAAGCGCGCCCGTCTATTGAATGCTTCAGCATCCCTGCGACGACAGTTCTCATCATAGCTCCTAAGATACACAGTTATGGACTAGCCGTGATTATCGATAACTCAAATCTAATAACAAAAAAAGAAAGCAGCCAGCAAAGCTGGCCGCTCCCAATAACATTCATAAATTCCTTTAGTGAGCGTAAGATGGGTCCATCTTATCTAACCGGCGAAGATGTCCCGGCCACCCGCGATCACCTAGCTCCGTGCCGCGGTTCTTAAACTGGTTATTAGTGTGAGCTGAAACCGCTTCAGGCACGAGGTGTAGTTCTCCACCAGTAGACATTGCATCCACCTGGGCCTGGCATGATTTTTCTAACCTCATCAATTTATAAAAAGCATCCGAAACACTAAGCCCAGCAGTTAACAGCCCGTGATTCTTCAGCATTAAAGCCATATTTACGGGACCCAAATCACGTTGTAACATTTCCCGCTCATCCAAATTGACAGCCACACCTTCATAATCGTGGTAGGAAATTGCGTTATAGAAATGCATCGAGTGCTGCGACATAGGTAACAACCCACATTCCATAGACGAAACAGCGATACCAGCACGTGTATGTGTATGCATGACGGAATTAAGATCGTCTCGTCCCGCCAAAACGGCACTATGGATCGTATATCCAGCAGCATTTACGCCAAGCCCCAATGGATCTTCAAGAACATCCCCATCCAAAGTGAGTTTGATCAGGCTGGTCGCCGTAACTTCTTCGAAATACATACCATAAGGGTTCAACAGAAAATTATCCGGCTCACCTGGAACTCGCGCCGACAGATGGGTCCCGGTTAAATCCGTCATGTCGTATTGTTCACAGAGCCGATAGGCGGCAGCGAGATCGACGCGCGTCTGCCACTCTTCTGCCGATACTTTATCTTTCAATGACATACTAAATTCCTCCGACTTAATTAATCTTTGTAGCTGGGGTCCATCCGATCGAGCCGGCGCAAATGGCCTGGCCAACCTAAATCACCACCCGCTGTCCGGCGCTTTTCAAAAAGCTCTTTGGAACTTTCCTGCACCGATGGCTCAATCTCAATCACCTTGGCTCCCGCCGACATTCCGTCAATTTGTGCCTGACAGGCCCGCTCCAATTTATAAATCAACCAAAATGCATGACCAATATTATAGCCGCAGGTGAGCAACCCGTGATTGCGTAAAATAAGTGCCAAATTATCACCAAGATCCCGTTGCAAACGCTCGCGCTCATCATGGTCATGCGCAACGCCCTCATAATCATGATAACCGGTGCGGTCGATAAACCGCGCAGAATGTTGGGACATGGGAAGCAAGCCACATTTTAACGCAGAGACCGCCATACCAGCGCGCGTATGGGTGTGAAGTGCACAATCAACATCAGGACGCCCCATCATGACAGCGCTATGAATAGTAAAGCCCGCCAAATTAAGATCAAACGGTGTTTCTGTCAGCACATTACCGTCGTAATCCACCTTGATTAGGCTGGAAGCGGTGATTTCATCGAAATACATGCCATAAGGATTTAAAAGGAATGTATTGTCTTCACCTGGCACGCGAGCGGAAATATGCGTACCCAGCAAATCAGACATATCATAATGATCCACCAAGCGGTAACACGCGGCTAAATTAACCCGCGTTTCCCATTCCTCTTCAGATACCTGTTCTCGGATACTGAGGACGTCATCCGGATGTGCGCTGGCTACTGCTGCCATAGATTTTCTCCCTCAAAACGTTTCTATGATTCAGAATGCTGATAGATTCATATCACGATTTTTGCTCTACTGACCAGATGGCGAGCAGCGCACGCCACTACATAGGATTGAAGCTGATCGCCTGATGGATTATAGGCAGGGTTAATAAATGCAAGGGAGATACTCATGCGCGTTTACACAGGCATGCCACAGGACAATCTAAATAATTCGGCAGATGCTGCAGCGGAGGCAGAAAACGCTGGCTTTGATGGCATCGTCAGTTCGGAAAACCAACACGCACCATTTCTTCCCCATGCCGCAGCCATTCCAGTTACCAGCAAAATCAAACTAATGACTGGGATCGCTATTGCATTCGCCAGAAGTCCTATGGCGGTTGCGGAAACTTGTTTTGACTTACAACATAGTTCCGGCGGTCGGTTCATACTTGGATTGGGATCGCAAGTCCGAGCCCATAATGTCCGCCGATTCAGCGTTCCTTGGAGCGCACCAGTCCCCCGGATGAAAGAGTATATTGAAGCGTTACGTGCGATTTGGAGCTGTTTTGAGAAAGACGAAAAACTAGAATACGAAGGCGAACATTATCAGTTCAACTTGATGACCCCCAACTTCAAGCCACCCGCGTCCGGTCAGCCAATGGTGCCAATCACCATAGCCGCAGTAGGGCCGGCGATGCTCAGGCTCGCCGGAGAAGTCTGTGACGGAGTTAGGCTGCACCCGTTCTGCACGCGCAAATATATCGACCAGGTTGTGATAAAAGAGCTTGAAACCGGCATGAAACGAAGTGACCGAAAACGGGAAAGCTTGGAAATCGTTGGCGGTGGATACATTGTGACCGGTCCGGATGAGGAAACGGTAGCCAAAAATTTAGAGTGGGTGCGCTATCGTGTAGCCTTTTATGGCTCGACGCCAAATTACTTTCCGGTATGGGAAGTGCACGGACTGGAAGACCTTGGCAAAAAACTGCACCAAATGTCGCGTGAAAAGCTGTGGGATGAGATGCCCAACGAGATTGACGACGACGTGCTCAAGCTTTTTGCCGCTATCGGCACATATGAAAATGTAGCTAAGGAAATCGAGACCCGCTTCGGCGGTGCATCAGACTCCGTCGCGAGTGGCATCCGCGAAACCGACGATCCCGGCATGCCAGCTGGCCTCATTCAGGACATCCAACGCATCGCATCGCCATTTAAGAGCTACAATACCCCCTGGTAGAGCGTAGTGTATAACTTTGTCTGAAGATTACCTTTGTCTTCGCTTTATAGCGCGGTAGGATTTGTCTTATGTACGTAAAACACCCGACTTTTATATTTACTGCCGCACTGTTTTTGGGTGCGTGCCAGAACCTGTTGGTAAATGATAAATCTGAGAAGGCTGGACTACCCTCCTCCCCCACAGTTACAGCCGACCAAGTGTCCTCGCAGCATGGAACAAACAAGAAATCCATCGTAGTTCACTCAAGCGACCAAATTTCAACGAAAGAAACCGGACTTTCTGGAGAAAAATTAAAAGAAAAAACGCCGAAAGCAATCAGTCGCCCAAAAACTGAAAATGGTTCAACCTCCAAACCAAAACAGAACATACTGGCTGAGATCAGTAATTTTTTTAGCCAAATCTTCGGTATCAAATCCCTTGATAATACAGCCAGTATCGAAAACAAAGAACAGTCTTCATTATCAAGCAGTGCAACCGATAACTACACGCCTCCTACAAAACTGAGTGTTGCAAAAGCCACCGCTGGCAAACCCAGCAGGTCGGCGCCTGCTGCAGACATACGGCCAGAACAAATCGAACGTCCCTACTCTGCAGCGTATGGTGTCTATCAACCATTAGCTGAAATGGGCCATGCTTTTGCACAATATGAAATGGGTCTGATGTATTTGCATGGACACGGAGTCACAAATAATCCATCGAAGGCCGAACAATGGTTCCGTAAAGCCGCTCAGCAGGGTCACCCAGATTCAAAAAAACAGCTTCGCGCACTCATATTAGGTTCTGGTGCAAAAGTTGCCTCGGTTTCAGAGAATATGGGCGTTAAGAAATCAACAATCCTACCCACGCCTCTCAACACCGAAAATCTATTGGAAAATACTTCAACCGCTACTCCCCAATTAATAGTCCCAAAGGGCTCGAAGGAAAAAGTATCTTCACAGGACGAACCGCCAACGGTCCTCATTACTTCGGGATCAATAACCAGTGAACCATTAAAGCCGGACGAAAAAGAGCCAACCATTGTTGACCGGATTTCACCCAACCAGACTTTAAAGGCCCTAAAAAAGAACCCAGATCAAGCCAGCCTGACAAAAAAAACCGAGGATTCGACCTCAGGGTTATTAGGAGATGAGAAAAAAGCACCACCACCTCCAAATGCCGATTACCCCCGAGCGAACCCAACGCCGGCAAAAGCACCTGCGAGCCAAGTAAACGAAGCAAAATCTAACCCGGAAGAAATAGTCGGAAACAAACCCGCGAAACAATATCGCAAAGGGCTCGCTAAAGAGAGAGCAGCAAACGAGCCTAAAATATCGAGCACATCGCCCATCCCCGCTAATGAAGTCCTTTTGGTCGAACCAAAATCGGTTCAAACAAAAGTAAAAACAGCCACACAGGCCGTTGAAAGCCCCACCGAAGGTATCACAAAGAAATCTAGTGCTGTCGAGGGAACAAAAGACAGCGTTGCAAGTTTTAGAGAGGGACTAGCGGCATACAAGATGGGCGACTTTAAAAAGGCCCTTAGTTCTTGGCGGCCGCTAGCACAACAGGGTGAGGCAGAGAGCCAAACACGAATGGGCTACCTCTTCGAACATGGAAAGGGCGTCGAAAGAAACTATCAGCAAGCGGTCGAATGGTACCAAAAAGCAGCAAGGCAAGGTGAGCCTGCCGCGCAGTTCAATCTCGGCGTGATGTACCGCAAAGGGCACGGCGTAAAAAAAGACGATAAAATAGCCCGACAATGGTATGAAAAAGCCGCCGAGCAGGGTCACCCCATTGCTGAACGTGTCGTAGAAGTTATGAAGGCCTACAAAATTGGCGAATAACGAATAACTTCTTAACGACGTTGCTACATCACTTTTATTGAGTTTTCACCAAGCGTTAGCAAAAGCCTTGGCGCACCGGGAATTTCAAAACGACCACCCCTAAATTAAGCGCGGTTATCTGCAACCGGCTCATCGTTAATACGTTAATAATAATCCATGCCTGGGTCGCACGCGACTAACCTCAACGCTACATGCATTTGCCCGGTCGCCGTATCCAGCGGCCGGCCACCTTGGGCCCAATCTATACATACCGGCAGGTTAGCAGCTTCCGCCATGCGGATAATTTGATTTGCCTTATACAAAATACCGCATTTGCCAAGCTTTATAATCAATGTCGACAAACCATGTTTCGCGCGTATCAACTTCCATACCTGATACATTCCAAAACCAAGAAGCTTTTGATGTTCACCGCTCACCTCCATCCAAACTGGGATTGGCGTGATAGATTCGATTTTCATTAATGTCTCTTAATGAGACCTAGGACTCCGCTACCGGAGCGATCATATGTTCCTTTTCCAACAAAGGATATAGGCCACCGGCCATCAAAATATTAAGCAGAGACGTCGGGACTTCTTGCGCTTGCAAACTTTCACCAGTATCTAAATTCTTGACTGAGAAATCTTCAAAAGAGACTTCGGCTGTTTGCCCCTCTTCGAACAAGGACGCCACGCCCGGACATTCCATTGCCGGCAGTCCGAAATTTACCGCGTTTCGGTAGAATAGCCCGTTAATACTCTCTGATACTAGACACCCAATGCCTAGCAGCGCCAGATTCCGGGCAGCAGGTCGCGAAGAGCCCATACCAAAATTCGGCTCTGAGACTATAACATCACCCCTCTCCATTTCGTCTATCCAGCCCGGCCGCATAGCATCGAAAATATAAGCTAACTGTTCCTCCGGCGTAAAATAATAGGCTCGGTTTGGAATAATCTGGTCGGTGTTAACGTTTTCCGGAAACTTCCAAACCCGAGCGCGAACGATTTTTGACTCCATAATTCGCCTCCTAACTTAAATAAGGTGTAGGGTCAGCAATCGCACCTTCCACAGCCGATGCAGCTACCGTTGCTGATGAACCCATGTAAATCTTCGCCGATGGATCACCCATGCGACCCTTAAAATTGCGGGTCGATGCCGTTATGACATTTTCGTTTGCACCAACAATGCCCATATGTCCTCCACCACAGGCACCACAAGTAGAATTTGTGACCACCGCACCTGCTTCTAGTAAAGTTTCAACGATGCCAGCCTTGACCGCCCTACGGTAAATGCTTTGACTACCTGGCGTAATAATAAAGCGGGTTCCCTTGGCAACTTTCCGGCCGGCCAGCACCTTGGCAACACTTGCCAAATCATCGAACGTACCGTTAGCGCAGGAACCGACGAAACATTGATCAAGCTTGGTCCCCGCTACATCGCTAACCTTGGCCGAGTTGTTGACAACGCTATCGGGCAGAGCAACCATCGGCTTGATTTCACTTAGATTAATTTCGCGATTGTCGAGATACCTCGCATCAGCATCCGGCATTTGCGGTTCGAAAGACACTTTTGTGCGTTCTTTGACATATTTCACCAAAATAGCATCCGGCTCAAAGGTAGCGAATTCAGCCGATAATTCAGCGCCCATCGTCGCCATTGTACGCCTAGCATCTATCCCTAAGGTCTCGAGGGCAGGTCCACCAAACTCTACATTCTGGGAAACATGCCCGCCATGTTGTCCCGCTATTTGGAAGAATACATCTTTCATGAACGCATTGTCTGGCAATTGGCCAGTCAGCTCGTAACGAATGGTTTCACCAACTCGGAACCAGGTCTCACCTTTGGTAATGGCATAAAGCATGTCTGGAGTACCAACACCACGTGCGGCGCAATTCAATGCACCGGCGCTGCACGTATGTGAATCGCTGCATAGCAACACGCCGCCGGGCCGAGCATACCCATGCTCTGCCATAAGCACATGGCAAATACCCTGATCGTAGCCTATGTCGTGCATTTTCTTGATCCCGAACTGCTCGACGAATTTACGTGCCGTACTATGTGCGTGCGCGCTACCCACATGAGCTGCGGGTGCCCGATGATCAATCACTACAACAACTTTAGAGGGGTCATGAACATGCAATACTTCACGCCACACGCTAGCCATAAAGTTATTGTCGAATAAACAGGCAATATCTACTTTCACTGTTGCCAAGTCACCCGGCTTAAGCCTTTCACCACTGCCTGCCCGACTTAGAATTTTCTCGATAATGGTCATTCCCATAATCGGTCTCCCGTCAGTATTTTTTAATTCCGCGGACTGCTTAATTCACGTCGACCGCGTATTTTTCTTCCAATTCGTCAAGAAATTTTACATCAAGCATATCGTTTAACTCTTCAAAATTAACACAAAGGTCAGGGCGATCTATCGGCTCATTAGCTTTCACCATTTCATCGAATGCATCCATACCGTTGATCATGCCGCGCATCGCAGATGTCGTCAGCAAGCGCGGATAAGAAACCGCAGCAACTCCCATTTCCTCGAGCCGCTTAGGCGGCACCAACGGCGTAGTCGTGCGCGCGCGAATACCGAGACCCATATTAACCGTCAATGGCTTGTCAACATTTGCAGCAACCGTGCTTATATCTTCCTCTGATAAAAGTGCGTCAGCGAATAACAAGTCCGCGCCTGCTTCAGCATACATATTTAGCCGCTTAATAGCCTCGTCCAGGCCCAGCGGACCACGTGAATCCGTACGCGCCTTAATAATAAAATCTGGATCTTTCTTGGCATCACAAGCAGCGTGAATTTTCTCAACCATTTCTTCCGCTTCGATCACTGATTTTCCAACCATATGACCGCAACGCTTGGGCCAAGTCTGATCTTCGAACATAACCGCAGCCATACCCGCTTTCTCAAAGGCCTGCGTCACGAAATAGACATTAACAGCATTACCGTAGCCAGTGTCCGCATCCGCATGGAGTAATAAATCGCAGCAGTCGGCGATCGCGCGGCAGTTGGAAAGATTCTCCTCAAAGCCCATCAGGCCGCGGTCCGGATAGCCAAGGTGGCATTCCGATAGACCCGCCCCAGAAATCGCTCCACTTTTGAAACCACGACTCTCTACCAAACGTGCGCTATACCCATCGAATAAGCCCGGCGATATAAGAATATCCGGTGCTTCAATTAAATCTTTGAGCCTACGCCCTTTGCTATTTGAATCGGCCATATTGTCCTCCATTATTTCAGTGCTTTTCCATCTACAGCGTATTTCTTGTCTAAGTAGCCTAAAATCAGCAGGTCCATCAATTCGCCAATCTCTTTGAAACTTACCTGCAAGTCTTCACGTGCTTCAGGTTCCTCGCCGTCAATCATACTTTGAAAAGCAGCCATGCAATTCTGCATTAATTGATGGTGACATAACAACCGAAACATTCGATAAAAAGCGGTTTCTAGATGCAGAAATAATTTCAGTTATGGATAAAATCACCATCGAATTAAACGAAAAGTTCAATGCCGTTGCACCGGAAGACAGAAATTGTTGTATTACAGCTGCATTATCTTCTGGACGTGAGGTCAAGGCAGAAAAATGTCATACACGCCAGTACTCAGAACGCCCCATCCCGAAGCACTTGGTAGAAGAAAAGTTCCGCAAAATAACTGCCAATACCTTGAGCACAAAAAGCCAGGATGAATTGATTGATATAGTATGGCACCTTGACGAACAGGAGCAGATTGACCAGTTAGTGACCTTAACCGGCGTGTAATCGCCTAAAACATAGGAGTTTCGATATGACCGCCGCCGGCAAGAAATATCATTGCCCTAATATGGTGGAAGCCCCTTTGATGTACTACATCGACGACGGCATTCCCGCTGCAAGTAAAACCGGAGACGAGATAGATAACAGTCGCTCTTACGAAGGCAGCTATGAACATATAACGGTACAGATAAGGGATGCGCGGGTCTTAAGTGACGAATTTAAACTTGAAAAAAATGGGTTCGAATTGGTGAAGCATCCAACAAAAGTTCGCGACTTTTATGATCCCGACGAAATGCTCTCGGTTTACTACAAAGAAACCGAAGAGCTAATCAAAACCACATCAGGCGCTACTCGCGTCGAGGTATTTGATCATACATTACGTTCCAGTGACTATGATTTCCGCGCAGGCAAACCGGTTCGTGAACCGGTACGCCGGGTCCACAATGACTATACCGAGTGGTCCGGACCACAACGGGTACGCGATCTCATTCCCGATGAAGCTGATGAATTGCTAAAACACCGCTTCGCTATCATTCAGGTATGGCGGGGGATCAACAAACCGATCAAATCCGACCCTCTTTGCATTTGTGATTCGCGGCTGTTGAAAGATAATCAACTTTACCCCTCGCGGCGTATTTATCCCGACCGTGTGGGCGAAACCTATGTCGTGACCCACAGTCCGGATCATGAATGGTTATATTTCTCGGAAATGAATCGCGACGAGGCAATGGTTTTCAAAGTTTATGAATCGGCAAAAGACGGCCGCGCACGCTGGACGGCGCACACATCATTCCCACTACCAAACCAGGACCCCATTGCTCATCCGCGCGAAAGCTGCGAAATGCGGGCCTTGGCATTTTTCGGGCCAGAGTAAGGATCCCCCCCTACTGCCGACGGGATAGTTCATGCTAGAAATTTCTCTAAAGAACAACAACCATATTTGGGGAAAATTTCATGGCTAAAATGACAGGTGGACAGGCAATCGTTCGTACACTCGTTAATCACGGTGTCGACACAATCTTTGGCCTACCAGGCGTACAGCTCGACAACACGTTTGACGCGCTTTATGAGGCAAAGAACCAACTTCGCACAATCCATACCCGCCACGAGCAAGGTGCTGCCTATATGGCACTCGGTTATGCACAAGCAAGCGGTAAGATTGGCGCATGCATTGTTGGCCCAGGACCCGGCCTGTTAAACGCCGGTGCAGCACTCTGCACCGCCTACGGCTCAAACGTGCCGGTGATCTGCATTGCAGGGCAAATTCCATCCAACCAAATCGGCCTCGGTCTTGGGGCAACTCATGAAATCATTGACCAAAGCAGCGCCATGCGCGGCGTTGTGAAATGGGTCGGTAGGGCAGATCAACCCTCGGATACTCCCGCGGTTTTGCACGAAGCCTTCAGCCAAATGCTCGGCACTCGTCAGCTTCCGGTTATTTTTGAAATGGCCCCCGATATTATGGGTAAAACGGAAGACGTCAGCTTAATGGATGTGGAAGATTATGATGCAGCACCAGAGCCTGATGAAACCGCATTAGAAGAAGCGGCCAAACTACTGGGCGATGCAGAGAACCCGATGATATTTGTCGGCTCTGGCGTATTCGGCGCAGAGGCGGAATTGCAGCGTCTTGCAGAGCTTTTAGAAGCACCGGTTATAATGAGCCGCACCGGCCGTGGCGCATTAACCGACCGCCATTACCTGGCCCAGAACATGATCACTGGCCAGGGGCTCTGGGAAACTGCGGATGTCGCCCTTGTTATTGGCACACGATTTTCCTCACCAGGACTAGCCTGGGGGCGTGAAGGGGACGTCAAACTCATTCGCATTGATATAGATCCGGCCCAGGCAAAACTGCCTCGAGAAGCCGACATTACAGCTATTACCAGCGCCAAAAAAGCGATGCCGGTCCTCTTAGAAAAGATCGAACCTCGCAATAAGAAACGCGAAAGCCGAAAAAGTGAGCTGAATGCGGCTAAAGCGGATACTATTGCGAAGCTAGAAGGACTTAACCCGCAATTTGGCTTTGGTAAAGTTATACGCGATGCCTTACCAGAAGATGGTGTGTTGGTGACCGACGTCACGCAGATGGCAACCTATATGCAAAATTGGATGCCAGTCTATCAACCACGCACCCTGATAACCCCAGGCTACCAAGCCACATTAGGGTATGGATACCCCACTGCACTGGGTGCCAAGGTAGCTCTTCCAGAAAAGAAAGTTGTTTGTATCGCCGGGGACGGCGGCTTCATGTTCAACGTTCAGGAATTATCTTCTGCCGTAGCCCACAATATCGATGTTACATGTATCGTATTTGCCGATAAGGCATACGGTAATGTGAAGCGATTCCAGAAAGAGGGGTATGGCGGCAGACACATCGCAGTCGACTTGCACAATCCGGAGTTTGCCAAGATGGCGGAGACCTATGGAATGACAGGCATTTATGCGGATGGCCCGGACGCTTTGGCAGCAGCCCTTAAGGAAACCATGGACACGCCCGGCCCCGCGTTAATCGAAGTCCCTATCGGTGAGGTGCCCAATACGTGGGCGCTTATTAAGCGGCCATCGAGCGCGGGTAACAAGTCCTGATGGACAGTACTGAACAAAAACTCGTCAATTTTGCGTCGTCAATCACCTATGCTAGCTTGTCTGATGGGGCAATCCACGCCACCAAAGTGCGAATGATCGATAGCTTTGGCTGTGCCTTGGGCGCCATGAATGCACCTACCGTAGCCGCTGCGCGCAAGATCGCCAGTCCAGTTACCGAAGGGCGATACGCTCGGGTGTTCGGTACTTTAGAGACCGTCTCGTTAGAGCATGCAGCACTAATCAATAGTGCAATGGTACGTTACCTCGATATGAGTGACGCCTATTTAATGGCGAGCACGGCACATCCGTCGGACAACATTCCAGCCATTCTCGCTATTGCAGAGGCTATAGGAGCCACCGGTAAAGACGTCCTCTTAGCAACTATCATTAGCTACGAAGCTCAATGCCGTATGTGCGAGGTAGCAACTTTCAACAATAATGGCTGGGACCAACCTGTTTGCGGTGCTCCTGCCATCGCTTTAGCCTCTGCGAAAATGTTGGACTTAAGTCCGCCCCAAATGCGCGATGCGGTTGCCATCGCAACCGTAGCCAATGTAGCGCTCAACCAAACACGTCGTGGCAACCTCTCTATGTGGAAAGGGATGGCTGGTCCTGACGCAGCGCGCGAGGGCGTGTATGCAGCACTCTTGGCAGAAGCGGGCATGACCGGGCCAGAAAACGTGTTCGAAGGCACCGACGGTCTCTATGCGCAGACTATGGGTGCTGATTCCTATGATGTTCAGATACCTACAAGCTTTAAAGGTTATACTTTTGCACTTCAGCAAACCAACGTGAAAGTTTACCCGATCCGCGATGCCATCCAGGTACCAGTTATGACCGCCCTCGAACTTGGCAAAAAAGTTACAGCAAAAGACATCGAAAAACTGGTCATTCACACCTATCGCCACGGTTACTTGAATTGGATCGATCAAGCACCGTTCTGGGATCCCCAAACACGTGAAACCGCGGACCACTCCCTGCCGTTCTGCCTAGCGGCTGCCTTGATCGATGGGGACCTTGATAAAAATAGCTTTGAGAACGAGCGATTTTTAGAAGATGATGTTCGCGCCTTGATGGCGCGTATGAGTGTCGAATTTGATGACGAATATGACAAAGTCGCGCCTGCCACACGCCCCTGCCGATTGGAAGCGACAACTAAGTCCGGCAAAATAATTAACGCCGAGCACGTGCAAACACCAGCCGATATTCTCAGAGGCCCGGATGTTGCGACGGTTGAGGCAAAATTTCGGAAACTTTCATCAGCTTGCATCGAAGAGAAGCGCCAAGACCTACTTCTGGAGAAGCTCTGGGCGTTCGATACAATTAACCATATTGGAGAACTAATTGACCTTACACGGCTATAGCGCCGCTCCGGATCTACTGACACTTGAACGACCACACAATTAATTCCTGCTGCTTCTCTCAGCAGAACTCGTCAGCAAACAGTTGCTTGACGGCCGGTGGGCGGATACCGCGGATCAACAAAATTATGCGAGGTGGCACAACCACTTGCGCATAGTGAATCCACTAGTGATTCGTCTTCTGCGGTGAATTCTTTACCAATGCACCCAAGGTAACTCTCTAACTGCTCGAGCGTCCGCGGGCCTGCAATGATACTGGTAACAATTTTATTGTTAAACAGCCAAAGCATCGCAAAATCTATAATGGAAAGGTCACGTCCAATGATTTGTTTTTTCACCGCTTCGACAAACTTAAAATTCGTCTCCCGGAAATCTCGTTTCAAAATACTACTATCACCACGTCCGGCACGGCTGTCTGCATCAGGTTCCACACCCAAAGTATATTTACCTGTTAGAACACCGCGCGCTAATGGTGAGAACGGATTAACGCCAATATCGTAGAACTCGCAAGCCGGCAGAATATCCGTCTCTGCCAACCGCATCATAGCGTTATAATGAGGCTGACAGATTACCGGACGCGGCACTCCAAGCGCATCACAAATACGCATCAATTCGCCAATTTGCCAGCCGCGGTGATTTGAAAACCCCCAATGAAGTGCTCTACCCGAAGTAATAATATCACCCATGGCCGCCACACTTTCTTCGAGCGGCGTTTCCCAATCCACATGATGCATATAGTAAATATCCACGTAATCAGTCTGAAGCCGGGCAAGGCTAGCGTCGACTGCCTCCATCATCCACTTCCGCGAGAGGCCTTTTTTCCGTTTATCAGAACCAGCCGCCTGACCAACCTTTGTCGCCAACACCCAATCATCTCGGTCACTTTTAATTAGCCCTCCAAGAATTTCCTCAGATTTACCACTGACATACCCATCAGCCGTATCAATAAAGTTGATGCCCGCATCGCGCGCGCCATCGACTATATGAGCTGCCACTTGCGCGTCCGTGCTATCACCAAAATTCATCGTTCCCAAACAGATCTGACTTACTTTCAAACCGCTTTTGCCAAGCAATCGATATTCCATGAAGTTCCCCTCGGGATAAAATTTAACGGAGCCTAACGGCTACCACACGACTGCAAAAGAGCTTTAGAATATGCCCTTGGAATCTGCTTTGCTGCTTTCCAACGCAACCGCATCCGCAATCGGGTTAATCATCTCCAGCGCTTTTGCATCTATTATGGCTAATCGGTTGACTAATTCAATAAACCGGCTCTGCTCTGCATCCCCCACAATACCCTCGGTGAGCCCGCGAAACTTTTCGACATAGTCCCCGAAAATAAACGGCTTAGCACCCAACGGGTGTGCATCGGCACACTCTATCGCGTCCTCTATAACCGTTCCATCCGCTAAAGTTATCTTTACAACACCACCGTAAGCCTTCTCCGCCGGATCGATAGACAGGTAACGGCGCTCCCATTCCTCATCTGCTGCCGTCTTCACTTTTTGCCAAAGCTCTACCGTCTTCGGACGATGCGCACGCGTAGATGAATAGGAATCGACATGATGCCAAACTCCATCTTCTAGTGCCACGGCAAATATATAAGGGAGGGAATGATCAAGTGTTTCACGCGTCGCATCGGGCGAATACTTCTGTGGATCGTTTGCTCCAGACCCAATAACGTAGTGACAATGATTGTTAGTAGTAATTAGAATATCTTGAATTTTATTTAGATCGCCTATTCGGTCACGGATCCTAAAAGCAAGGTCGATAAAAGCTTGTGCCTGATACTCCGCAGAATGGGCCTTGGTCCAAGTTTGCAGAATTGCGCGTTTAGGCTCGTCGGCCTCGGGCAACTCAATAGTGTAATGCGCATCCAAACCATCGAGTAACCAAGCGATAACGCTGTCCTCGCCTTCGTAAATTGGCGATGGCGCTGTCTCCCCGCGCATTGCTCTATCGACTGCTTCGATAGCAAGTTTTGAGGAATGCGCCGGTGCCGCGGATTTCCAAGACGAAATTTGGCCTTTTCGTGATTGCCGTGTCGCGCAACAAACATGAAGAGTTTGGTTAATTGCCTGATATATAACTTCTGGCTTAAGACCAAGCATAGCGCCAATACCGGCCGCTGCACCCACGCCTGTATGCGCCACATGATCAATTTTATGACTGTGCAATCGAATGGCTTTCATCAAACTTACATGTACTTCGTAGGCGGTCACCACGCCTCGAATCAAATCCGCGCCACTGCGCCCTTTCTGCTGAGCTACCGCTATCAAAGGACAGATATTGTCCCCAGGATGACCAAATTCCATATGCAAAAACGTGTCATGGAAATCCAGTTCTCGCACTGCCGTGCCATTAGCCCATGCAGCCCACTCCGCGTGAACACGAATTTCATTACCTAAACCAAACAAGGTAGCGCCACCAGGCTTGGCATGTGCCAACGCCTGCGCCCGCGCCGTAACAATGGGGGCCCGGTTGATCGATGCCAGCGCTACCGAAGCGTTATCGATAATCCTGTTCACCACCATCGCAGCCACATTCTCGTCTACATCAACCGAATCTGCCGCAAGCATCGCGAGCTTCCACGCCAATTCTTCTTCACGATCATGGACTTCCGCCGATGACCAAACGCGTACTGAATGTTTTTGCATGCTGCACCTCCAAGAATTTTTTGGCATTATGCATTTCATGTGTGGTCGGTACAGCATCACGTCCCCTGTGGACGCCATTAACAAGCTATTCCAAACAGAGTCAGGAATTAATTTGGGTCCATCCTACAATGTGGCTCCCACCCACTTGGTTCCTTCGGTTCGGGCTGATGGAAACAAGCGGATCCTTAAAAACGTTCGATGGGGCCTCATACCCTCTTGGGCAAAAGAAGCCTCCATTGGCAGCCGTATGATTAATGCACGGGCCGAAACCGTAACTGAAAAAACTGCCTTCCGAAGCGCCTTCCGGAATCGCCGCTGCATCCTCCCAGCCAATAGCTTTTACGAATGGACACGGGGTGAGGGTGATACAAAGCAACCTTGGCGGATTAGGCTGGCGCTCGAAGACTTATTTGGCTTTGCTGCTATATGGGAAAGCTGGCCCGATCCAGAGGGCACAACCGTTGAGAGCTGCAGTATTCTTACCACTACCGCCGCCGCCGATATCCGCCCGATTCATCACAGGATGCCCGTTATTTTGAGCCCAGATGAATTTGAGATTTGGCTAAGGTCACCGGCAAATGACGCGCGTGCACTCTTAAATTCCCACCCCGGACCATTTGCAATTCATACAGTTTCGAAACGTGTAAACAAAGTCGCCAATAACGATGCTTCGCTTCTAATGGAAGTAGAGCCTATTCCAGTCACTAAACAATTAGGATTATTCTAGACGACCCTCTAACCTTGATAACGACGCAGACTTGTAACGATCCCTTGCAACGTCCGTACCTCCTGGCCCGTCAAACCAGCACGCTGAAAAATATTTCGAATATTGCGTACTGTAATGGGCCGTTTTTCCGCAACATGAAAAAATCCGCTATCATCTAGGGTACTTTCCAGACGCGCAAAGAGACTATGTAACTCGGCTTTACTTGCCGGCATTGCATCATTTGAGACAATCATTTCGTTTTCTGCAGACATACCAGCCATACGCCACTCATACGCAACAATCAAAACGGCTTGCGGCAAACTCAGAGAACTGAAATCAGGGTTGAGAGGAACTTCAATCACCGCGTCCGCAAGTGCAACCGCATCATTGTCGAGACCCGACCGTTCCGGGCCAAACAATAAACCATCTGCTAAATTCAACGAGGATCGCAATTCAAGCGCCACCGATCGCGGCGTCAATACGCGCTTTATCTGTTCTCTACGTCGGGCAGTCGCTGCAAAGATACGCCGCAAGTCCTCAATAGCGCTCTCGACAGTTTTAAAAACCTCAGCGCTTTCGATAACCTTATCAGCTCCAGCCGCAGCAGCTTGAGCTGCAGGATTTGGCCAACCATCACGTGGCTTTACTAAACGCAAAGATGTCAATCCACAATTCATCATTGCACGCGCGGTAAAGCCAATGTTCTCACCCAGCTGCGGCTCCACAAGGATGACGGTAGGCGACATCATGAGCCTTGATTGTCAGAGGCCGGCTCGATGTCATAGCCAAAATGGTGAATGAACGGCTCCAAAACGGGGAGCACCGGCTTTAATTGCTCTTCATAGCGTCGCCAACGCTCTTTAGAATCCGTATAAATCGGCTGGGTGACTTGCGAATAAGACGGCGTCAATATAGTTCTATTCTGCGCATGACGATCATAGGACAGAACAGAGTCATCCCATTCGAGTTCCAAGAAGTTCAGCATCGAACGCACCGTACCCTCAAAATTTTCCACCAGGGATTCGTAACGTAATGCGTACCATTTTATAGGTAGTATATCTGTATATTGCTGCCAAAGCCCCATCACCAAAGCATACAATTTCGCTGTCGATTCCAGGGAAGTAAAATGCATCATGGCCCGATTTGAGTTGAAATGCTGCATATAACAGCTAAGACAGGCATCACAAGGATGGCGTTCGGTAAATATAATCTTAGATTTGGGAAATAACCTATAAATAAGACCTACGTGCACTATATTTAATGGCATTTTATATACTAATGTTTTTCTATTATCTAATTCAATATACTTTCTAACTTCTCTGAAAAAGGTTGACCTAATACTATCTATATTTGAGTCGTTTATTTTACCTAAACAGTCAGGATACTCTCCAAACGAATCTCGTAAGTACTCTATCGTATCATCTATTACTGGTTTTTCATCAATAGTCTGTATTAGAGAATGGGAATCCAGTATTTGCTCCAATAATGTTGTTCCTGTTCTGGGAAAACCAACCACAAATACTAAATCTATATTACCGTCTTCTTTTATTTTACTAAATTTGCGTACCTCATCAAAGTAATTGATATTTTTATTTATTTCAGTCAAATATTGGTCGCGGTCTACTGCTAGCGTAGCCACCCTTTCCTCTATCAAAGAATTCCCGGAACTATAATATTCATATGCTTCCATGTAATTACCAAGGCGATCACTCAAATGACCTGCCTCAAAATATGCCCTGCATAAAATATTCGGTGAATATAAATATTTTATAGACCTAACTATTTCTTGTAGACCATCAAATACTTTTTTATTTCTTCCAAGAATTACTCCATTCAACATCCAAATCTCGGGATTATTTGGATCTATATTCTTTGCTTTTTTTATATATTCTTCTGATTTTTGAAGGTCATTCATTCTTTCATAAACAGTCGCCAATTTGGCATAGGCAAATGCGAGATTCGGGTCGATTTGCACCGCCTTTTCCAGGGCATTAATCGCTTCTTCAATTCGGTGCAAACCATTTAAAGCATTACCTAAGTTAGCCATGGCAGGTGCAAAATCCGGCAACAGCTCAAGCGCACGCTCAAAACAATCAATAGCTTGCTCAAATTTGTCTAAATCCGCAAAAACCGCCCCCAAATTACAATGCGCTTCCGCAAAATCTGGGGCTAACGCCAATGCTTTTTGAAAAACTGGTATCGCTTGCTCAATCAAGCCTCCCTGATGCAACGCGATCCCAAAATTATTGTGGACTAGCGGAATTTCAGGAGCCAAATCCGCTGCCCTTTCCAGTAATTTTATAGCAGCTTCGAATTGCCTTTCATTACGGAGAGCATTACCTAGGTTTACCAATGACGGTGCATGGTTTGGCTCGCTCGTAACAGCGGCCTCGTAATGTTTTTTTGCGCCCTCAGCATTATCGGCCTGTTCTTCCAGAACACCCAGCCCAAATAAGGCGTCCGCATGCCCGGGGTCCATACCGATAATCAGCTCGAATGTAGATCTTGCCCCGTCAATATCTCCCATCTCGTAAAGCTGCGCTGCCTCTGTCATCAGGTCACGGCCAGTTTTGGCAGGGGGTCCTGCCTCTAACGGTGTGTGTTGCCCATTTTTCTTATTACGAGATTTTTGCCTTCGCCGTTCACGTCTATTTGACATAGGTCGGTCGCCCTCTTATCCGACTAAAGGATTTTGCGTAATGAGTTTGTAATCGGATAGCGCCTATCTCGCCCAAAGGCGCGGCTAGTAATCTTAACACCCGGCGGAGATTGACGACGCTTATACTCCGCACCATCCAACATACGCCAAACTCGCTCGATAGTTTCTGGCGTATGCCCACGTGCAGCAATTTCGGCAACACTCATTTCGTCCTCTATCAGGCAAGTCAAAATATCATCTAACTTATCATAGGGCGGCAACGTGTCCTGGTCAGTTTGATCCGGTTTTAATTCGGCTGATGGCGGCTTAGTAATTATTCGCTCGGGAATGACCCTTCCGTCGGGGCCCAAGAACGTCGGCAAATTATTCTCATTCCGCCACAAGGACAGCTTAAATACATCGGTCTTATATACATCTTTTAAAACGGAATAGCCGCCGCTCATATCGCCGTACAATGTTGAATAGCCCACCGCCATCTCAGACTTATTTCCAGTCGTCAGCAGCATAGAGCCAAATTTATTGGATATACTCATCAGCAAGAGCCCACGGCTTCGTGCTTGAATATTCTCTTCTGTCACGTCCGCCTCATGGCCCTTAAACAAAGGCTGTAGCATTTCTCCGAAAGCAAGCATCGCGGGCTCGATAGAAACGATGTCATACTGGATAGCCATTAATTTTGCAGCCTCCGCAGCGTCATCAAGGCTTACCTGACTTGTATAGGGTGACGGCATCATCACGCAGCGCACGCGTTCAGAACCCAACGCGTCAACAGCAATCGCCGCACTGAGGGCAGAATCGATTCCACCAGAAAGCCCCAATAATACGCCTGGGAATCCAGCCTTGTTTACATAATCGCGTAACCCTAGAACCATCGCATTGTATATAGACGACAAATCTTCGTACGGCGCTACACACTCCCCAACTGCGCAATGCCAACGTCCACCGCGTCGCTCCCAGCGCGTCGAGATAACGGCCTCCTCCCATGACGGCAACTGCAGCGCCATTTTGCAATCCGCATTAAGAACAAAGGATGCGCCATCGAAAACAAGCTCATCCTGCCCACCAATCTGATTAAGATAAGCCAATGGCAATCCTGTCTCCTGGACCCGCGCCACCGCATGACTCAACCTTCGATCTACCTTATCGCGTTCAAAGGGCGAACCGTTTGGCACTAGTAATATTTCTGCGCCGGATTCTTGGAGGCACTCGACCACATCGGGAGTCCAGATATCTTCGCAGATTGGCACGCCAATACGAACGTCTCGAAAATTCATAGGACCCGGCATCGGTCCGGGCGTAAACACCCGTTTCTCATCGAAAACTCCATAATTCGGTAAATCATGCTTAAATCGATGGGTAACAACCCTACCACCGTCAATTAGCAAAACCGAATTATAAACTTTGCCATCAACCCGCCACGGCGTCGGCAGCAATATTCCAGGCCCCCCTTTTGTAGTATCAGCACAAAGCGTTTGAACCGCTGCATCAATCTTGTCGAGGAAAAACGGCTTCAGCACCAGATCCTCTGGCGGATAGCCCGCTAAAACCAACTCGGAGAAAAAAATAAGGTCCGCATCTGGCAATTCAGCAACTGCTTGCCGCACCATAGCCAAGTTACCCTCTATATCACCCACGGTTGGGTTTAATTGGGCCAATGCAATTTTTAATTGATCCGTCATTTAATCCTGCTCATCTAATCGCTTAGCTCTCACAAGCGGTTGTGGAGCCGCTTATCCTATATATTGATGAAAAATCAACCTTTAGGCACGCTTGCTAAAAAAAACCTGAAAATATAGCAAACAAAAACTGTAGACCCGGGCTATAAGCACGCGCAGCTGTAAAGCTATAACTACGATGGTTCCGTTGGTCTCAAAAGGACTTTCGATTCTCCGCTGATAGAAATATTAGCTACATCGTGAAAGTTAAAAAAGAAAAGGGTGACGAAAGACTGGAGAAATACGAAACTGCGCAGGCAATTAGCCAACTGCAGCTACCTTCCTTTCGACACTGCTGCCACGAAATGCCTTTAGCTCTTCGGCTAACAGGAAGGCCAATTCCAATGCCTGATTTGCATTTAAGCGCGGATCACAATGTGTGTGGTACCGGTCAGACAAACGTTCTTCATTAATCGCCTGTGCCCCACCAAGGCACTCCGTCACATCCTGACCGGTCATTTCTACATGGATACCGCCTGCGTAGGAGCCTTCCGCGTGATGAACGGCAAAAACCTGACGCACTTCCGATAAAATACGATCGAACGGACGCGTTTTGTAGCCGCTCGCTGACTTAATCATATTGCCGTGCATGGGATCGGAAGACCAAACCACCTTTGCACCTTCTTTTTGAACTGCCCGAACAAGTCCCGGTAGATATTTCTCTACATTCTCATGACCCATACGCGATATGAGCGTAATACGCCCCGCTTCATTAGCCGGATTGAGCACCTCTAGAAGCCTTAACAAATCATCCGCAGCAAGGGTTGGTCCGCATTTAATACCGATAGGGTTCTCGATGCCACGCATAAATTCAACATGCGCCTCTTCTAAGTCACGGGTTCTGTCGCCAATCCAGACTAAATGCGCGGAGGTGTCATACCAATCTCCGGTGAGACTATCCTGGCGCGTCATAGCTTCTTCGTACCAGAGTAACAACGCTTCATGACTGGTATAGAAATCCGTCTCGCGGATTTGTTGCACCGCCTCGCCGGTAATACCGCAGGCTTTTAAGAAACCGAGTGCTTCATCAATACGCGCCGACATTTCTGCATAGCGTTCGCTAGCCGGACTGTCTGCCACAAAATCCAAGTTCCATTGATGGACCTGATGTAAATCAGCAAATCCACCTTGTGCGAACGCACGGATGAGGTTTAGGGTCGCCGAGGCTTGATTATAAGCACGGACCATGCGCTTTGGATCAGGTGTGCGCGCGTCTTCGGTGAACTCGATGCCATTAATGATGTCACCGCGGTAGCTTGGCAATTCAACATCGCCCTGCTTCTCAGTCGGCTCCGACCGAGGCTTAGCAAACTGGCCTGCCATGCGCCCAACCTTCACAACCGGGCAGGATGCACCAAAGGTCAGCGCAATGGCCATTTGCAGCAGTACTTTGAAGCTGTCACGAATATTGTTGGCGCTGAACTCCGCAAAGCTTTCTGCGCAATCACCGCCCTGCAGTAAGAAAGCCCTACCTTCCGCCACCTCAGCCAATTGTTGACGCAAACGCCGCGCCTCACCAGCAAATACCAACGGCGGCATTGCTCCCAATTCAATCTCCACAGACTTTAATTCGTCCAGATCCTGATATTCGGGGACTTGACGGATAGGGTACTCACGCCAGCTGTCAGGCTTCCATGTTTTCGCCATGACGATCTCCAATTTCGTCTTTGTTCAGCAGAGGCCGACGCTTTTACGCCTATAAACGTCGAATATCCAGCCTAAAAGGCACTATTATTATAATTCAAGTCTCGGGCCCTTCCGATTTTGTATCGAATCACGATATAACTTTGAACCATACAGATGAATAGTTAACACTACCATCAGCCGTTAGGCTTTTAGATTAGCGCAATAGGAGAAGCTAGAATGAACTCCGAACCCGGCAAACCCGTTGTAGCCCCCTCTGCCTGGGTCGGTGCAGACCTTAGAAGCAGTGAAAGCTGGATATATGAGCTTAGTCAAACACAGATCAACGAACTAGATAAAGCTTTGCAGGCAGTTGACGCGACAGGTCTTGATGCTCCTGTTATCACCAAAGAACATTTTCCTCTGCCCACACTTAGCAAAACTATCGCTGATCTCGCCCATGAGGTAGAAGAAGGCCGCGGCTTCCAGATACTACGCGGCATCCCCGTTGAGAAATATAATTACCAACAAATGCGCCGACTGTTCTGGGGTATCGGCCTGCACTTTGCGAAACCCTGGCCGCAAACCAAAGACGGCGATTGGTTCATCGATGTTCGTGACGAAGGTAAAAACTACGACGAAAATGCACGTGGCTATCACAGCACATCGGAACTTCGCTATCATACGGATGGTACGAATATGGTGGCACTACTCTGCCTTCAGAAAGCGCGCGAAGGCGGCGAAAGCTCCATCGTTAGTTCAGCAGCCATCTACAATCGCATGCTGGAGAATCGCCCCGATCTGTTGGATGTGATGTACGAGGGTTACCCCCATGATCGCCGCGGTGCGCAGCCCGACGGCGAACCGCGTCTCGCTCCCTGGAAACTCCCGGTCTTCTCTTTTGTAAACGGCCGCTTCATCTGCGTCTATGATAGAAAACCCAGCGAATGGGGGCGCAACTTGGCTGGTGAGCCGTTCACTAAGGTTGATCACGCTGCCTTTGATTTTATAGACGCACTTACGCAAAATGAAGATTTCCGGTTAGACATGGCATTTGAGCCTGGTGATATTCAATTCCTGAATAACTTCCTCATACTTCATTCCCGGAAAGAATATTTTGATGATCCAGATCCAGCGAAACGACGTCACCTATTGCGTCTTTGGCTCGACAATCCAAAAAGCCAGCGCCGCGCGATAAATAAAATTCACCTCTATACAGACACGCCCCTGCCGGACAACATTGATATTAAGTTGTCAAATTAGATCACGGGTTTAGATAGATGCTCAACAACCCGGAAAAAGTCACTAAATTTGCTAAACTACTGGAAAAAAGTAAACGCGCAGTTATCTTTACTGGCGCGGGCATTTCTACCGAATCCGGCATTCCCGACTTCCGTTCACCCGGCGGCATCTGGGAGCAATTCAAACCGGTCATGTTTCAGGATTTTCTGGCGAGCGAGGAAAGGCGCCATGAATATTGGCATCAAAGGTTTTTCCGCCATGACGATATGGCCAAGGCTGAGCCAAACCGCGGTCATCGGGCGGTTGAAAATTTGGTGCGTAGCGGTAAAGTCACTGCAGTCATCACGCAAAACACCGATGGGCTTCATTTAAAGTCCGGTATTCCCGCAGAGAAAGTCATCGAGCTACATGGTAATTCTACATATGCTTCCTGCCTAAATTGCGGCGCCAAATATGATTTAAAATGGATCAGGGAAGTGTTTGAACGCGACGACAAAGCACCCGACTGTGTTCGCTGCGGCGGACTTATCAAAACCGCCACGGTTGCCTTCGGCCAATCCATGCCGCAAGATAAAATGCGCGATGCAGAACTTCATACCAAAGCCGCGGACTTATTCATCTCCATCGGCTCTTCGCTCCAGGTCTTCCCGGCCGCCGGCCTTCCCGTAGCCGCCAAGCAAACTGGATCAATCCTAGTGATAATCAACCGCGACCCCACCGATCTGGATAGCTATGCCGATATTGTATTAAATGAAGAAATTGGGCCTGCATTGGGCGATGTGGTTGGAGTGAATTAGATACGTAAGCAACCCAGCCTCGACAATTGGTTTTAGGGGCGTTGCAATCCGGACACTGGAGCAATCAGCATTGCCCATAAGCGATTGAGACCTTCCATCGGGTCTCCTCGATGCGTCTGGAAAGTAACATGCTCATCTGGACCGGCCGTAACAGAAACGCCAATGGACCAGAGGGCGTCAATCTCATTGGGGATCATCGAATATCGCACATCAATGATCCGGCCCGCCACCGACGGGTCTCGAGCCAGATAGCCGTCACTTAAATGTGCGAAGCGTTCAATATCGTACGCTTGTCGAGTATTCTTCCCGAGCATTGGGAAGTCTTTCCGGACAACAAGCTTAAATACAGAAGCGCCAGGAAAGACACGTGGCGCTATCGTCACGCGCACTGCATCGACAAAAAACCGCTCGCCTGTCTCATAAACCACTTTCCACACCACAATATTACCGAAACTTGGTTTGACGGCTAAACGTACTGGGATATGACCTCGAGACATGGCCAACGAGGTACCCATCTTAATTGCCTCATGACGTTGTAACACTCCTGCACTAAGGTACAAACCAGCCCACAAAACCGCCACGAGAGCGAACCTAGACTTTCCATAAGTTACAGCAAGAAGCACTAATACTAGTACGGGCAGGGTGAAGAGCGGGTCGACAACAGAAATGATGCCAAAGGAAACGCGCTCTTCGCTGAATGGCCAACCCAACATAGTACCATACGAAGTAAAGGCGTCGAGCAAGCCGTGCGTACCGTACCCAAGCGTGCTGTAGAGCCATAGCATCTTAAACGGAAGGTCGATCCTGCGACGAAGTAACAAATAGAAAAGTCCGGCACAAACTAGCCCACCAACCGGAATGAAAAAAACTGAGTGGGAAAACTGCCGATGGTATTCCAGAAATAGCAATGGGTCCGACGATGAGCGGATTAAAACATCGAGGTCGGGCAGCATTCCGGCGATTAGACCCAAAAATCCGGCCCTGAGCAGCAAGCGGCGATTTGGTGTTACCGCTTGCGGCAAGGCCGCTCCGATCAATCCTTGTGTCAAGGGGTCCATTGATATCCGTTTAAAAGCTTAGGTATCTGCTCTTAAGCTCTTTCCGTGCGCATTGTCACCAATTCTTCCGCAGCCGTTGGATGAATGCCTATAGTGGCATCGAAATCTGCTTTTGTCGCACCCGCTTTCAACGCTATGCCGATACCCTGCATGATCTCGCCTGCATCCGGGCCAACCATGTGAGCACCAACCACATAGTCTGAGCTGTCATCGACAATAAGTTTCATGAATGTTTTCTCATCGATGCCAGAAAGTGAGTGCTTCATTGGTGTGAAGCGTGACGTGTAAACCCGGAGTTTACCAAATTTTTGTTTTGCTTGCTCTTCGGCATAACCGACTGTACCGATATTAGGCGCACTAAAGACAGCAGTTGGAATATACTCATAATTCATTTCCGGGCGTTCATCGGTAAACAACGTCTTTGCTAACACCATACCCTCCGCGAGGGCAACCGGAGTTAGAGCCACACGATCAATCACATCTCCTAAGGCATAGATTGAAGGAACGGAGGTTTGAAACTTATTGTCAACCATGATCGCTCCATTTTTTGCCAGCTCCACGCCGGCTTCTTCGAGCCCCATGCCACCGCTGAGTGGCCTCCGGCCGGTCGAATACATGACCATTTGAGTTTTTACTACCTCCCCAGACGTCAGTGTCACATGCAGACCCGAACCATGCCGCTCAATAGAGACTACATCCTCATTGAAACGCAGATTAATACCCTTCTTTTCCATTTCTTCGGCCAGGTGTTCGCGCACATCTTTGTCAAAACCGCGCAGAAATAGGGGGCCACGATAGACCTGTGTTACTTTCGCGCCAAGCCCATGCATAATACCAGCAAACTCAACTGCGATATAACCACCGCCTATAATCATTATCGTTTTGGGGAAAGATTCATTGTGAAATACTTCGTTGGATGTAATCACATGCTCGTTACCGGGAAAATTCGGCACGAATGGCCAGCCTCCTGTAGCAATCAAGATATTCTTAACTATGAACTGTCTATCGCCCACTTTGACAGTATGCGGGTCAACCACTTCGGCCCGCTCAAAGAAAACATCGCACCCAGCCCCCTTGAGTAGCCCATCATAAATGCCGTTTAATCGATTAATTTCGGTGTCTTTATTTTCGCGCAATGTCGGCCAATCGAAGCCGGGCTTATCCATATACCAGCCATAGCCTTTAGCCATTTGAACGTCTTCAGAGAAATGCGCCGCATAAGTGAAGAGCTTCTTCGGCACACACCCAACATTAACGCAGGTACCCCCCCAATAACGTTCCTCTGCAATTCCTACCTTCGCGCCGTATTGTGCGGAGAATCGGGCGCAGCGCACACCGCCAGATCCACCGCCAATGACAAACAAGTCGTAGTCGTACTCAGCATTCTCAGATGCCTTCTCAGCCATGGGAATTACCCTTCCTTGTCTAAGTCAAAATACGGATTGGAGATTAGGCGCGTCTTTGCCTGTGGGCAATGCCGCCACCACCATCGGCATGGACCCTTTCACAGTACACGTAATATTGCTGGCGAAATTATTTCTCTGCAAACGGGATACTAAGCTGGTCCTCCCAGACCGAATTGATATAGGATTTGCTTTAAGGCACGCAATAAAGCTCCAAACCGTACACCAGGAAGGTATATTATCGTTCCCCCTACGTCACGATCAGATGAAAAAACTAAGCTGCAATTGTGCATTAACTACCGCGCTAACAACCTTGTGGATTCCTGTGGAGCTCGAGGCAGCAAGGAACTAGCGGCAGCTCTGAAAAAAGGCATCAAAGCTAATAACCTCCCGATAACATTAGAAACCAACCATTGTATGAGCAAATGCCATCTAGGACCGACTCTCCGGGTCGTTCCTAACGGGCCATATATTATGGGTTGCCAAGAAAGCGACGTGCCTGAACTTCTTGAGAACCTAAAAAAGGGTGACATTAAAGCACTCGCTGCCCGCTTTCCACTACTTGGGACTGAGCAGGAATAGGCAAGTTAAACCAAGCTTGGTAAAGAAATATAGTTTTCCGCAGCTCAGGATCACAAATCACGGAATAGGGAACCATGAAATTCAGCATTAGCTTAACCTCTGGCACGGACCGACCTATAAGCGCGAGGGAAATCACCGAGTTTGCGCAGACCTCAGAAGCACTCGGCTATCACGGCATTTACGTCACAGATCACTATTATCACAGTCATCCAAATTTCCATTCTATTAGCGCTGCCGCTGTTTTGTGCGCAGCAACCAAGCGAGTCAAACTGGGTTTCTCCGCCTACCAGGTGCCGCTCCGTCACCCCATTGCAGTAGCTAAGAAATTCACAATGTTGGATGCGCTTTCCGAAGGCCGCTTCATAGCTGCACTTGCCACAGGCTCCTATGACAAGGAATTTGATGCTTTCGGCATTCCCTTTAAGAAACGTGGAAAGCTGATGGATGAAGGTATTCGTGCCATCAAAAAGCTCTGGACCGAGGACGAGGTCACCTTCTCTGGTGAATTTTATTCCTTCGAAAATGTGACGATCACGCCAAAACCAGTGCAAAAACCACATTTACCAATTTATATCGCCAGCTGGACTGGTGGCGGCCGCCCTGCAGCACGGGTCGCTGAATTTGGCGATGGATGGCAGGCTTCTGGCCTCCATACGCCGATCTCGCAACTATCAGAGGGCTGGGCCCATATTCAGAACGCTTGTGAAGCAATCGACCGCGACCCGGCAACGATCCAGCGTTCTTATGTGAACACGGTGGTGCATTTTGGCGAAACGCCTGAAAAAGCTTGGAACGAATTCCTAATTCAATCCGAAAAAAATAAAAGTCGGCATCGCGAACTATGCTTTATGGGTACTCCGGACGATGTTGCCGGTGGCATTGAGAAACTTCAAATAGCCGGGATGGATGAAGTAACCTTTTTGCTCGGTATAGACGAGTTGGATAAAGCGAGAATACTCGCCAACGAAATCATGCCAAAATTCTCTGGCTAGAATCGCGCTACTATTATTTGTGGAAGAAGCATTTTGTAATCTTGGGGGCACCAAGTTGGACTGTGAGCACGTCCAATAAATTTTGGAAGAAATTAAAAGATCAGATTCGTGCCTTTTTTAACCCAGCCTTATGGTCTGCGGCATTAAAGTAAGGCAAATTATCCCGCGATGAACAGCCCATCACGGCCAATCGTTCAGCAATTTTGATCGCCTTTTGATATTTGCGTTCCGCTTCAACCAAAGTATGGGTCTTAAAAACCTCGCCACATAACGAGATTCCGTAATGAGCTTGTAAGGTCCTTATTTCCTTTCCTGCGAGCATACCGTCGGCAATCAGAGCAAGCTTAAATTCTTCTTGTTTAGCCAACTGGAAATCGTTTTCGACTAGGTAACCACGGATGTTCCCTTCTGCTTTTAGAGCCACGTCCCAGAACTCTGATTCAGATTGTGTCGGTTCTCCGGAAACTTCCAAAAACGCTTTACAAAAGGCCAAAAACACTTGCTCTTTTACGTCTGCCGATTTCCAAGCAGTATTTCCGAGACTGCCCCAAACAGACAGATCCATTTCGTCATAGACCTTTTCAACTCGGTCAAAGAATAAACGGTGTAAACCTATCTCGTTCAATGTACTATCAAGGTTTTGCTCCTTGTGAATATCGATGGCCGCATAAGAACCACAGACGGGGCAGGTATCATCGCTATAAGCGTTCTTCTTATAGATATGAGAGCAACGTACTTTGCTCGGCAACTGATTTTCACAAAGCATATAGCTGTCTTCGCTGTCCTCACCGATCTGTTGCTGGCCAATCCAATTAAAGCGATTCATATACTGCATATAAGATCGCCTATGGCTCCACAGGCTCCATTCCAGTTTTTCAACCGGCCCAAAGGTGCTCCAATTCGAACTCACATCGATAACGATACATTTGTCCTTACCTGGTGCCGACCGCAGTCCCCGCCCTACAGACTGACCCCATAGAACTTTCGAAAGAGTGGGGCGCAGATGGACAATGATGTTACATTGAGGGTTATCCCAGCCTTCTGCCAATACGCCGACTGAAACCATTGCCTCGACTTCACCTTTTTCATGCATCTTGAGCAGCTTCATCCGCTCACTGATTGGCGTTTGAGCAGTAACCAATGACGCTTCGATACCAAATATTTTGATACTTTCAAGTGTCGCTTCAGCAACCGTTACGTCTGGGCAGAACCAGGCAGAAATTGGCTTAGGTGAGACATTTTCGCGCTCTTCACTATAAATATTTAGCGCGTAATCGATCATTGAGGATTTAACAATGGCCGGAGCCAACTTAGCGACGGGAAAATCACCCGAACTAATATCAATCCCGGTAAGATCAAGATCATGAACGAAGTGAGGACGGTAGATCGGTTTTACCAGAATACCTTCTTCAATCAACGTTTCAATATTGGCGCAGTCAATAATAGTATCAAAAGCAAGATGAAGTTGATCGCGCTGATCGCCAGTACGCCGTTCTGGCGATGCAGTCAGCCCTATAAAGCGAGCTTCTTTTTTCCCGTGTTTCTCAAAATCGTCTAGAATGCGCTTGTAGCCAGTGCCGTTGGGCGACACGCGGTGTGCTTCATCGACAATAATAAGATCAGCTTTAGGAATAGCATCCGCCAAAACGTCTTTCGCCCTCATATTCGTAGAAAGCAAAATTTCGTAACCCTCAAATGCCGGCCCATCGTCCGATACGGTCAACTTTCGCACACGATGCTTTTTGCTGAGCGCACGCTCTAGCTGTTCTAGAAGCACCAAGCGATGGCAGAGTACTACGATATTTTTTCCCTTATAAAACCGCTCGACAATCTCGCTAGCGAGAACGGTCTTACCAGCCCCTGTCGGAGCTTTAAGGATAAATCTTTGGTGCTGACGGATGATCATCGGAAAATCGTCGACGATCTTTTGTTGCCAATTTCTAAGACGCATTGAAAGCCAAATCAAAAGGTGAGGGGGTTACTTAATCGTGGAAATATAGAGTAGTTAGGGGGTTAAACATTAGAACAGACATTCTATTAGCACTTCTTGCTCTTGAATGGTCTTTTTTTTACCCTTTGCTGCTATCCAGTGTTTGTCGATGGAAAAGCAGGTGATAATCAAATTCCGCAATCGTATTCAAAGCTTGGGTACTGCTCAGACTTTGTTATGATAACATGACTGGCGAATTTGATTCTCAAAGGATGAATTGAATACCAACCACTCTTGTCGGATAAAAAATATACAGCAGTTGCAGTACACCAACTAACATTGCAACATTCGAGCTGTGTAACCAACAGGTTGATAGAAAGAGACACTGGCTTGATGACAGACCCAGAAAGACCTCAGACCAACCTCGATTGGCTAAATATATCTCTGAAGAAATAAGTTCTAAGAATTAAGACTATTATCTGAGACCACAACCCAATTTTATTTCCCATCTAGTAGCCAAAAAAATGCGATACTTTCTCACATTATTTTCTCTTATTACTTTTCTGACATTTTCAAAATTCTCTTCAGCAGAAACTATCCAAATTCTATTTACAGAAGATGATTCGTACAGCATTGAGGTTGCCCACATCGCTGTTGGAGATACTATAAAATGGTTGCCGAAGAATGAGGGGCATAATGTTGAGTTTATTGCCGGTCCGGAAATGCATTCGCTACCGGCAAAGTCAGAAATAAATGAGGTTCACACTGTTATTTTTAAAGTCCCTGGCGTTTATTTGTATGGCTGTACTCCTCACATGAACATGGGCATGTTAGGTCTGATTATCGTCGGCAACGATTTTCATAATTTGGAGAAAATAAAACAGATCCCATTGTCTCGGGTTGCAACTTCGGTCAGGGATCGGTTGATTGGAATTGCAATAAAACAGAAACAGCAATTAACTTCAGGACGCCACCCTCTAAAAACCAAGTCACCACAAAATTTTTTTAAAATGGCAGACACGACCCCATCTGAAGCACAAGCCGCAACCCTACGGCACCAATTGGTCGCAAAGCCTATTATTTTTCCCCCAACCGCGGGGTCATGCGCTTTCCACGTTGCGGATGGATCTCATGAAAAGGTGAATAGTGTGAACAATCCGACCCCGAGAAAAATGTACCAAATCAAAGTAAAAACAATACTCAAGTAACCTATTATCAATCCAGCCAACGCCATTCCAGCCCCCAGTTGGGATCCCTCGCTTCGCCTAATTTGCGATCTTGCAATATGCCCACAGATAATCCCAGCAATTTGCGGAAGGAGCGGAATCAAAAAATTTGCCAGAACTCCAAGTAACGACAGCACAAAGGAAATAACTGCCAATACGTTTGTGGTTGGATTGGCAGCTCTATCCTCAATAATTTTTGGTTTATTCATAAGGTGTAAGCCCATGATATGGTTCGAAAGATATCAGGCTTGATTGAAATCTTGCTAGACGGATTATTCACCCACCTGAAAATATTGCTAATCTGGAAAGTCCACTCAAGGGCAGTCAGGTTTCTCTAACAGTAAGTCTGACAGCTATAAGAAAGTTCTTACTTTTTCTCGTCGGGATCAAAACCAGGCTCGTACCAGGGCCGGTCTACATCTTTATCTTCTGCATGCCCCATGATGCCAAGCTCCGGATCAGATGCCGCGTCTTTCGCCATAAAATAAATATTCGGCCCTTCATCGAGCGCGACCATCTGATGAAGCGCGTTCGGTGGGATATGCACCATATCGCCGACTTCCATCGTATGGTATTCACCTTCAACCATAGATTTAAAACGCCCTGCAATGACATAATTGAATTGCTCTACTTTAGGGTGGCGGTGCGGTTGCGAGCCAGAGCCTTGCTGCTTCTCGATCAAACCTGCCGTAATGCGTTCGCCCTCAACGACATTAGCTTCCGCTGTCGTAATGGAAAGTGCAATTCTCTCGCGCTTTTGCTCAATAATTCTATGGAAATATTTCACAATACAGTCTCCTGTTCAGGATAAAATAAAAATAATCTAGAAACTTTCTTTGTAAATTACTCGTTATAAATTAATTTATTTATACCGGTTTATCAATAGGTTACTAAGCCATATCGCTTCTCGCCCGTCGGCTGGCTCCAGCCCTTTAAAATATAATATTTTTGTGAGGGTTGATCTAGGCTCTGATACCAATCCGATCGACTAACTCCGAAGGACAATGTCAAGTTCACCAGTATCTTTTTAATGGTGCCCCTGACCACAATCATAGAATCCATGAGAGGTTATTAAAATGTACGGTTCAAATCGGAGAAATTAATTGTATAAAAAATCTCCCTTAAACCGGACATTTAATGTCCAAGCAGAAATCTTAAATTCAATCTCAATTATCCAACTATTGAGACAGTGGCAAAACGAGACAGATGATGAGTATCTATGAACGAGAAATTTAAAAAATGGATTAAGGGCTTAGGTCTAGTCGCATTCACCTTTTTTCTGGTTAAGGGAATAGCGTGGATTGCAGTCTTCTATTTTGGATACCAGTGGATTACCTAACCCAATCTAATTCTGGATATTCCTTTGAAATGGGCAGCAGGCCACCTCGAGAGATCCTTATTTCACGTTCATTGCTACGACCTACTATCCTGATGAGTATTTAGTCCCTCTTCGTAGTATTCATCAATTAAGCGCAAATCTTTTGGACGGTTATACGGTCAATTTTCCGGAGACGTAGAATGTGTAGGCTTCATCTTATTGCATGGTTTTTAAACGCAAAACTAGTAGGTTGATTAAATCTCCCTATCAAATATGCGTTAAGAAATACGATCAACATCGTTTATATTGCTCATCAAATGACACTGTATATTGACGAAAAAAATCTGGAAGATATCGACGACTTTGATGCGATCATCGATGTTAGATCACCCAGGGAATTTCACGAAGATCATATTATTGGCTCTGTAAACCTGCCAGTTTTGAAGAATAGTGAATACGAGAAAGTAGGCACCATCTATCAAAATATCTCACCATTTGAAGCAAAAAAAGTTGGCGCAAGGTTGGTATCTTTAAATATTTCTTCGCACTTGGAGACATTTTTTCATAACAAAAAAAAATCATTCCGGCCCTTATTTTATTGTGCTAGGGGAGGCCAAAGGTCAAATTCGTTCGCAATTATTTGTGCATCTATAGGATGGAAATGCTCCACTCTGGATGGCGGGTATAAAACATATCGGAAATCAATAATTGATGAGATCAAACAGTTTTCTGAGGTTTCCAAGATTATCATTATCAGCGGAAAAACTGGGAATGGTAAAACCGAAATTCTCTCACACATTGCATCGCTGGGCGGAAATGTAATTGATTTAGAGGGCTTAGCTTCTCACCGAGGTTCAATGTTAGGTAGTCTTCCTGGTACGGATCAACCAAAGCAAAAATACTTCGAAACATTGCTAGCCGCACAAATGAAAAAAATTGACTTATCCCGGCCGGTTTTTCTAGAGGCAGAAAGTAATAAAATTGGTGAAATTAATATACCGGCAGAACTTTTCAAAAAAATGCGCCATTCAAAATGTATCGTTATTGAGAATACGGTGGAGAACCGAGCTAGGTTTCTAGTTTCACGGTACACAAATGTAATTGAGGATGAGATTGTCGTTGAAAAATTCTTTAAGTTCTTAACATCTCGTTATCAACCAGATATTCCGCAGAAAACGAGAGATCTCTGGGATTCGAAAAGTTGGATTGATTTGGCTACCCATTTGCTCGATAGCCATTACGATCCTTCTTATGAGCGCTCAATGAATCTGAAAGACCGTGAAATACTCTCTCATGTAAAATGCAAAGATGATATTGAAGAATCGGCTCCTGACTTGGCCCGTGATATTATTTCTAAATATGGATAGCGATAGGTCCCACTAATAAAAAACTTACGATGTAATTCATCGCACCCGTAGGATACTACTCCACAGTGATTCTTTAGTAAGAAGCTCTCATCGAAAATGTAATGATATTTTGATCGAGGTCGGTACTATCCAAATTTGAGCGCACACGACTGTGTTCGTAGTTGGTTAAAAAAACAAGATGTTCATTGAGAGGCACCTCAGTGCCTAACTTAATGTAATGTCCAGAATCAATGCGCTTATCTGCAATACTGAGCGTCAAGCTGTCATAAAATTTCTTATGGAACTCGTAATCAAGTGTTAAGGCAGCAACTTGTTTAATTAAGGGCAAATCAAAGCCATACCGCACCCCTATACGTCCATAATGGGCATTGAAATCAAATTCCGAGCCAACGGTATCTTCAATTTCAAATCTGTACGCTAGTTTGAGATAGCTTTTAGCCTCATTAAAAAAATAATACCCAGTGATTTCACTCCCATGCAGGATTGAATCACGTTCATTAGCTGTAACAAAATCTTTGTGCTGATTGTTGTAGGAAAGCGTACCGTAAATAATATCAGTTAAAGCATACCCAATTGACGCATCTGTATTATGCAGCCCAAGGAAATCATCTCCTGACAAGTAAGACCTTGTGTATCCATAGTATATACTTAAATCTGCGCCTTTAACTTCCTTTGCAGCGTACATAGATCCGGTGTGGCTAACTATATCAAATTCAACGAGCTCTTTATATCGTGTGTGTGAAAAATCGTACGATACGTCTAAATCGACAAAACTTTTTTTCAACAACTGATACCCTAGCGATACATCCAAAACGGCAGCAATATCATCTTCATCCGATGTCGTATCGACCGGGTCAGAATTAACATTATCATCGAACTGAATGCCCGCACTGCCCGACACCGACCATTTTTTCTCTGTCTGCTTTTTTGCCGTGTCGTTTAATGAAGGAGCACTTCCAACATCTACATTCATTCCCAATTCGTCAGCCTGAGCAAGATTTGGGTTATACGTAAAACAAATGAACACACAAAAGCATGAGATTACTAGGTAACCGTTTATAGCTCGATTAATTAATCCCAGAATCATTGACCAATCTTCCGCGCAGCCCCTTTAAGCCGGTTCCTGATTACCTCTTTGGCGGCTGATCGGGCTACATTCCTTGCAGCTGTCTTCGCAGCTGTCTTCGCGGCTGTCTTTGCAGCCGTCTTCGCGGCTGTCTTTGCAGCCGTCTTCGCGGCTGTCTTTGCAGCCGTCTTCGCGGCTGTC
>MDTE01134739.1_pt1 | contig 81438 bp, 73 predicted proteins | sample 811231 | NCBI WGS metagenome assembly MDTE01 (sample SAMN05326651, study PRJNA326480) | marine metagenome | isolation source: seawater | place: Indian Ocean: Red Sea | collected 2010 | reverse complement strand
ACGGCGCGTCGCCTATCACAGAGGAAGTGCTGGTCACTGCGATGAGGCTATTCGATGCCGATTTTTTCCAGGTCTATGGGTTAACCGAAACCACCGGTGGTGTCACCATGCTGACGCCAGAAGATCATGATCCCGGTGGTGAAAGAGCGGGATTACTGCGTTCATGCGGACGAACGATCGATAATCACGAAATTCGTATCGTCAATAATGAAACAGGTGAGAACCTTCCCGAGGGTGAAGTCGGCGAAATTTGGATTCGCGGTCCCCAGGTCATGAAGGGTTACTGGCGTAACCCGGAAGCAACCAGAGAATCCATCGATGCAGACGGATGGTTCAAATCCGGCGACGCCGGTTACATGATCGACGGCTACCTGTATATTCATGACCGAGTAAAAGACATGATTATCTCCGGTGGCGAAAACATTTACCCTGCCGAAATCGAGAATGTCCTGATGAAGCATCTAGGGATCAGTGATGCGGCAGTCATCGGCGTTCCCAATGAACGCTGGGGTGAAACCGTCAAAGCGATCATTACGAGAGGTGATGACAAACTGAACGAAGAAGATGTGATCAGTTTCTGCCGGCAGCAACTGGCGCACTACAAGTGTCCCACTTCTATTGACTGGATGGAGGAGATACCGCGTAATCCTTCGGGCAAGATATTAAAGACCGAGCTACGCAAGCCCTATTGGAAAGGCAAGGACAGAAACGTTTCCTGAGCTTGTTTTCTGACAAAGCGTCCCTCACTATTGGCGTGTTTTTTGACATGTGACTTTTTAATAGGGACAGAACAATGCTCCAGCAAACGGACCGTTTGGCACTCGCCGTACCCAATGCAGATCAAGCAGCATCGGGACTAAACGCGATTTTCGATAGTGTTGTCGTCGCTGACACAGTTGATACTGATGCGAATGCAAGACGCATCACACTCCAGTGGGGGTGTGATCAACTGGAACTCTTTGAACCCAAAGGGCCAGGACCGGTTGCTGATTTTGTTGAGAATGGAAAAATAGGATTATTCGCCGGCGGGTTTGCACTGGACGATCCGGCTTCCGTTGCAGCTCGAATCGAGCAGGCTGGCATCAGGGTGACACAACAAGGCGACCGATTTGTGGTTTATCCCCAGGATCTTCGCGGTACCGGTGTAATCCTGAGTCCAATCGCGAAGCGCGAAGAGCGTGTGGGCCTTATGGATAAAATCTGGCAGATCACCTACACGGTGCCGGATCTTGATGAAAGTGTTGCCTTCTATAGCAACCTGTTCGGTGTAGAAAACGATCTGACTAACCTTTATACCAGTGAGGTTTGGGGTTACCACGCGGCTATCACATGGTTCGAAGCTAAAAAGGGAGCCCCTCTAGACAGCCTGGAGTATCTGGACCCTTACCAGCACGAGAAAGCTGCCGGGAGATTCCTTGCAAAAACCGACGGGATTGGTGGTATCTACATGTCTACCGCACACACGCCTGACCTGCCGGAGATCAAAGCGCGGGTCGAAGCGACCGGTGGTGGCTGGGAAGGCGCACCCAAGGGCTCGCTGGGATTCATCCATCCACGACGCACATTTGGATTATTACTTGGTATTACCTACTTCGATAGTATCGACGGTCGTCGTCCAACCCCGGAAGAACCGGATGCCTGGGACCACTAGGATCTTTGGATACAAGCATGCTGTCTGAACCTGCAATCAATATCGATGCGATCGCCGAGGAATATGGTCTCGCAGAGCATATAGCGGAACTCGATGAGATTGGACTCACTATCATTCCCCAGTCCACACTTAGACTCAGTGATAAATGGTTTAACGAAATTCGTGACACAATTTTACGAGTTGGGGAGACACGAACGGGTATCACATACGATCTCGCCCGCGGCCCTTCAGATATTCCTGACGGCCGTCCGCGGGTAATTGGTCATGTAATTCTCTCGCATATGATCCTTGAAGATCAGATCTTTGAACGCGTAATGACACACCCGGTCAAGAAAGCTCTGATGACCCACATGCTCGGTAAAGGACATCGACTAGCCATCAATGATGCTTGGATAAAATGGCAAACACCCGACACCTGGGAGGGGGACGCCACGACCGGATTCCATACGGACCAGAGTATCGTTCCCTCGCCATGGAACTGGCAAACTCCTCACATCGCCAACATGAACTGGTGCCTGACTGATTACACCAAAGAGGATGGGGCACTCGCCTATGTGCCCGGCAGCCATCATGAACAGCGATCACCAGAACTGGGGGAAGCGCTACCGCGGGCCGTACCTGCCGAAGCTCCCGCAGGTTCTCTGATAATGTTTAACGGAGGTCTTTGGCACGGCTCTTATCGAAAAACAACACCAGGACTACGCGTAACCATACTGGGTCAGCATTGCCGACCCTACATACTGCCCTTCCAGGACTTCAAGGGAAAAATCCCCGAGAAGATGTATTCGGCTAGCTTAGACCCTGGATATCTTCGTAGCCTGATGCGGGAAGACGAGACTCAACTTATACAGGGTCCAGTCAACCCAAAGCGGCAATAGCTAGTAGGTCAGCCTTAAACCGATTACCACTCCTCGACCCATATCCTGCGCAAAGTTTTTGATAGAAGCTGATGTGATACCAATCTCATCCTTCAATGTTTCTTCAAGGCGATCGGCAACCTTATCGATTAATTTTTCTCCGCCCAGCACGGTGACAGACAGGCCGGTCTCCGCTGCGGTTTTCTGAAAAACTGCGAGACGCGCGTATCCTGATACTGGACGAGCCCACCTCAGCACTGGACCCAGAGACCGAGGCCTATCTGGTGGATGCACTACAGGAAGCGGCTAAAGACAAATTAGTCATCATCATCGCCTGTCGACCATTGCCAATGCCACAAGGATTTGCTTTCTTCAGGAGAGCGAGATAAAGGAAGAAGGTTCACACGAAGAACTAATGTCAATCCCTAGCGGACACTATCGAAACTATGTCAGGCTCCAGGCTACGGGACGAAAATCTTTACTCCATCTCCTGGAAGATTGTAACCTGCTGATCAGCCTCTACAGTCTGCATCGAAATGGACCCATCTGGCCAAGCGACAGTGATGTCTGCCTGCGTCTGATCACCTAGACCAAAGTGCACTTCGTAGGGATTATGCGATACATAATTATTACTGCCACCCATTTCACGTACTTGTCTCTCGCCAGTTGGCAAAACCGCAGAGATATGGGCGCCAATACCAGCAGTATTTGTGCCAGAACCTGTAAGGCGGACGCTTAAATAATGATTATTATTGATTGTTTCATTCCGATAAAGCAGCAAGTGCTCATCAGAATTATTAGAGATAATAATATCGATATCACCATCTCGCTCTATATCGAAACACGCCACACCTCTACCTTGCCCAGCATCATCCAGCCCTACAGCCGCTGAACGTTCAACAAATTCAGCATTTCCCCTGCCATGATAAAATCTGAGACGATCTGCAGTAAAGTCTCCAAGCGCACTATCTATCCATCCATTAACATGAAAAATATCCAATAACCCGTCATTATCAAAGTCTGCTGTACAAGCCCCCCAACCCCAACCACCATTGGCTATACCGGTGCCATTAGAGATGTCTGAGAAAATACCATTTCCATCATTGCGGTATAAACGGTTACCAAATAGGGTCCGGGCAATATCATCTTCTTCACCGGTAAGTTCAAGATTATGGATGGAGGTTACAAACCAATCCATATCACCATCGTTATCAAAATCCCCAACCGCTGCTCCCATCCCATTTTGGTCTACGATAACATCGCGGTTCGTGATTCGGGTAAAAGTACCATCATCATCATTCCGGTATATTTGACTCTCACCATAATCCGAACTCATCAGCAAATCGCCATCACCATCGCCATCAATATCGCTGAAATTCGGTGTGAAAGTCCAATCAGTAGTTCCCTCAATCAGGGTGTCTGCAATTCCTGTGTCGATACTGGTATTCGTAAACGTCAGATCACCGTTGTTCCGCCAAACAGTTTCAGTATCCTGTCCAGAGTAACGTTGAACATCCCAATGGGTAAGGAAAAGATCAAGAAAACCATCTCCATCATAGTCGTAGAACGTTCCAGAAAGAGTGTTCTCAGCGGTTAACACTAAACCCGCTGAGGTAGTTATATCAACAAACACACCTTCCCGATTTTCAAAAAGATATACTGGATCGCCCTCTACAGCTCCGATAAAAAGATCCAGATCACCGTCGCCGTCAATATCACCAAATGCAGGACCACTACCCCAATTAATAACATCAATGCCAAGATTAGATCCAGACTCTACAAAGACTCCTTCCTCATTTGAGTAGAAATGGTTTGGTTGACTATTGCCTCCAACCACAATGACATCCACAAAGCCGTTTTTGTCAACGTCTGCTGCAGCAAGTCCCCCACTCAAGAACGGCGTTTTCTCATCCCTTTTTTCGGCAGTCGAATAAGATCTGCTTAATCCTGACCCATTAACCCTAGAAAAGAGGATAATATCTTCCCTAGGCGCTGGATCGCCTTGAGATACCATACTACCTGCTAGAGGCTCTGATGATGCAGCGCCACCGCCACCGCCACCGCCACCGCATCCAACAGCGAACGTTACAATCATTAGTATTACAATTAATCGATGACAAATTTGGGACATTACGTGCAATCGCCTTACGTACAAAAATGCGTTTGTGTAGTAATTTTGTGTAGTAATATTGCACGGAGCGAACCATTTTTGCACGAGTAATCGTATAAGTCGCATGAGTCGAGGGCAGAGAATAAGAGTGTGCGGAAGAAGTTCCGCGGCTTTGATATTATTAGTTACACTTATCAGTTGTGGAGGGGGTAGTGGAAGTGGACAGTCTGGAGGGGGACCGGAAAACTCTGTCAGCGCAAATATCCGTCTGGAGGTAGCGAACGGCACGGGACCTGCTCTCGTTGCCGCCGGCAGCGTATTGAGTATTTCTGCAGATAGCCCAGAGACAAATTACTATTTCTCCCATTGGTCCAGTCAAAATGGCGGGTCTTTTGCAAATCGGAACGACCCAACAACTTCTTTCACAGTACCGAACACAAACCCCGTCAACATCAGGGCTAACTTTCTACCGGGGGTTCCCCCTGAGGCCGATGCATCAATTGCACGTCGGTGGAACGAAGTCTTGTTGCAGGCCATTAGAAATGATTTTGCCAGGCCCGTCGTACACGCGCGAAACCTCTTCCATATTTCTTCGGCTATGTACGATGCTTGGACTGCTTACGCGCAACTGGAAAAGCCCTGGCTTCTGGGAGATTCTAGTCATGTCAATTGTGATTTTACAAGTATCAGCGCGCCTGTTGAGATAGCATCTGCTCGAGTAGAAGCGATCAGTTATGCCTCATATCGACTGATTAGACATCGATTTCTCGACTCCCCAGGGGCGCGAAATATAGCTCTCGACGCCGAGGCCCTAATGGGCTTTTTTGATTATGATATCGAAGACACCTCAACTGATTATAGTGATGGCTCTGCTGCTGCACTCGGTAATTTTATTGCGCAATGTTATATCAATCTGGGTCTCGTGGATGGTTCTAACGAAGAAAACTTTTATACAAACCGACACTACGAACCCGTGAACCGAGAACTACGCCCTGAAATATCGGGAAACCCTTTAATTTCAGACTTAAATCGTTGGCAACCCCTGCATCTTATCGAATTCCGCGATCAAGCAGGTAATCCAGCTGTCCAAGCACCTGGCACCATCATAAATAATACTGAAGTAAATCGACCAGAATTTCTTGGAGCAGAATGGGGATCGGTTCTACCATTCGCTCTCGACCCGGAAGACCTCACTATCCATACAAGAGACGGATTCGATTACTGGGTTTATCATGACCCAGGGGAGCCGCCCAGCTTCGAAAGTGAATCTGAGGAAGACTACCGATGGGGTTTTGCTGTTGTTGCTGCATGGTCATCGCATCTTGATCCCGCGGATGGAACTATGATGGATATATCACCTGCATCACTTGGCAATATTTCATCTTATCCAACCTCGCCCGCAGGCTATCCTACTTTCTATGACATTATTCAGGGCGGAGATAGTAGTGAAGGGTATGAAGTAAATCCCGTGACAGGCGCAGCCTATGAGCAGCAGTTTGTACCAAGGGGCGACTATACCAGAGTTTTAGCCGAATTCTGGGCTGACGGCCCTGAATCTGAAACACCGCCTGGACATTGGTTTGTCATTCTCAACGAAGTTAATGATCACCCCCTATTGGAGAAACGTTATGCCGGGTCTGGACCAATATTAGATGATCTGGAGTGGGATATTAAGGCTTACTTTACGCTAGGCGGTGCGATGCATGATGCAGCTGTAACCGCTTGGGGAATAAAAGGTTGGTATGACTATATCCGCCCCATTTCAGCATTAAGAGCTTTAGCCGAACTTGGCCAAAGCACAGATCCGAACGCTGCCTCTTATAACCCTGACGGTATACCTCTTTACGACGGTCTAATAGAACTCGTCGAGTCAACTGATTCCATATCTGGATTTAGAGATGAACATGTTGGCAAAATAAAGTTCAGAGCCTGGCAGGGTCCCGACTTTATCGAAGATCCGAATGCGGACATTGCGGGAGTTCAATGGATTCTAGGTGAAGACTGGTGGCCATATCAACGCCCAACCTTTGTTACTCCACCGTTCGCAGGATATGTCTCCGGGCACTCTACGTATTCGAGAGCTGCTGCAGAAGTGCTGACCGCGATTACTGGTGACCCGTTCTTCCCGGGAGGAATGAGCGAGTTCGGAATAAAAAAAGATGAATTCCTCGTCTTCGAAAACGGTCCCAGCGTCGATATGACTTTACAGTGGGCAACCTATCGAGACGCCGCAGACCAGTGTGGGTTATCAAGGATATGGGGTGGCTTGCACCCTCCAGCCGACGATATTCCAGGAAGGTTGATTGGGATCGAGGTAGGAGAAGATGCATTTAGATTTGCCAAAGAGCTTTTCGAAGGGCCCCCGTTACCCTAGAGTCTGAATAGAGAGCGATTTCCTCTCACCTTACCGAATTACTTTGTTCGTCTTTTAGCACCGGTAATCGTTCAGGGTTCTACAACTCTCATTAGTGCTTAGCAGTACCAATAAGCAACGCTACTCATTTCATTACAAAGGTGGTTGCCGTGGCCATGCTCAATCGTGACCTTGATTTCGTTACTGAAGTGAATGGGATTTTCTAGGTGATGGACATAACTTGTCTGATAGCCCCTCGTGTTGTGCTAAAAGATTGACGAGCCATTATGCGAATATGCATTGTCTTGCATTTCCCAGGCTTGGTTCAAATAGTCTCGCTTCCCGTACCATGTAGACTTGGGGGCCACTTGTAACCATCAACCCAAATCATATCGTCAATCTCACCCCACCAAGAACCCGTAATGTTCGTCACACTAATATCACAACCGATGTGGTGACCCCGACCTTTCGTTTCCAAAATTACATAGTTCTTATCCCAAGCATCCCGACCCTTATTAACAATGTTAGCTTCTGGAGTGTTTACTTCGACGTGTGGACCCTATCCATCAAAAGGATTAGCTCTTCTAAATTCTGCATGGGCATAAGAAAAATCATCCAGAGGTGAGTCGTACAGTTCGTAGTCAATATAAAAATATTGTCCATGTGGCTCGTTGCTTTGATTTATTAGTTCCACCTTTGCATGCTTCGTAAAAGGCATTGGCAAGTAACAGTTAAGTGCGCAACCACTATTAAACCTATTATTATCTTTTGTCGAAGCGGTAAAAAGTAGCGACCGGCATGAATTTACAATGCTATGTCCAAGTCTAAAAAAATCGCCCAATGGGCATAGAACCGAAGGAGAATCGGCGCCATCCCAGGTAAACTTAAGCAAACATTCTCTGTATGTTATTTCGCTGAGTCAGCCATAAAGGGGTGATACAGCCGGGCCCTTCAATCTCCGCAAGCACTCTTGACTTCCCTGGCGGGACGATCCAAAAATCACTATTTCGGCCACGGGTATCCCAAGAAGATTTTCGTCCAGTTTTTGCTTTACGCAGTTTTGCTAGGCTTTTAAGTTGCATCGAGAAATATCGGTACCGATTTAGGACTAGGTTTTAGAAACCTCAGAATCAAACTTCCTCGCCTATATTTCAACTCATGGAAATCTCGAGAGGAACCACCTCCCCTATGATTCAATCCAGTAGTACGAAACCAAACGTTTTACAAAAAAAACCCTCCATAAGGAGGGTTTTTCTTAGTAACGGACTAGCGGACTAACCACCAATCTTGGAGTTTCACTACTACATGCTCCAATTAACAATCAAACCCAACCTTCTAGAATCAGTGAGTGTTCCTTTCGGAACATAAAGTGGGTTTGATCCCCCACCAAATGGAAGGTAAGCAACCAAACCAGTCTCATCCATTAAGTTCTGAACGAAACCAGATATTGTGAGGTTCTCGTCAGGAGAGGTCCAAGTAGCTCTCACATCCACACGATTGTACGCTGCCATTATTTGCGACTCGATATTACGAACCATCGGATATCTCTCACCAGTGTAGTTTAACCAGCCTGAGAAATTGAATGATCCAGGAATCGAATCAAAGGAAGTTTCATAAGCGGCAGTAATGGCCCACTTATGCTGAGGCTGCTGTGGCAGCCTGCTACCCGTCCAGTCTTTTGGCAAGGTATAGGGTGCAGTCCTCATCTCCCCTGAGGTTTGGTCCAAATAAGTATGAGACCCTACCAGTGGATTCGGATCGCCCAGAGCAGTCGCTGTAAAAGTACCTAGCGATGATTCAAGGAAAGTATAGTATCCACCAACCTTGAACTGGGGAGTAACGTAATAATCACCTTGAACCTCGAAACCATAGATTTCAGAGTCTGGGATATTCGTCGTGTACTCCTGCAAAGGACTTGAAGCCGTTGGCGACAGACACTGTGTAGACTGATTAGCGCTACAAACGGGTAAACCCGCATCCATTTCAGCTACCTGTTGACGATCTTGGAAATCTTGGAAAAATGCTGAGAACTGCATATTCAGCCTTTGATCCATAAACAAGCCTTTGACGCCCCCCTCATAATTAACGAGGTGTTCTTCTTTTATAGGAGGGTTATACGCGCTGGAGTCGTTAAAACCACCCGCACGATAGCCGGTTGATATACGACCGTAGATCATATAGTCATTCGACGGACGATACTCTGCGTCCACTGACCAGATCACAGCATCCCATGACACTTTCGGTGCTGCTTCCAGGGCGTTGGCACTGGTTGGCTTCTCGACAGCCTCATAAACGGTAGTAAAAGGAGTGTCTCCCATGTACCAGATATCATTCTTCTGCCAATAGATGAACTGTACGTTACGATACTTCGTGTCTTCCGTGTGTCGCGCACCCGCTGAGAACGTCCATTGCTCGCTCATGTCGTAAGTAACGTGAGCGTAGTACGCCTCTGCTTCCAATATTGAATCAGTACCGAAATAGTTTTGTGTAACGTTGTCGTCCGGGTTAATGTTCAGGATGTCTCCCTTTGGATCACCTGTACAGTAAGTGCTGTCCCCGCCCCAGTCAGAGCTGGAACCTTCAAACCCTGCTGCTGTACATGCCGCGAAAGTGTTTCCATAATCTACAGGGTCCCAAGCAAAATTGTCCCTTGATATCGCCCAAAGGTTAAAACCTTCGTGCTGGTAAACCCCGACAATAAAGTTCAATTTACCATCGAAGTTAGACACAAGTTGCAATTCGTGAGACTCATCTTCCATTTCAAATGGTGATCGGTTACGACGGTCATACCATGTACCGCCTGGCGTTGGAGCTGCGATCTGATTAGTTAGGTCAAGGTCACGCGAGGTGTTCTGGTAAAGCTGATTCTCTCCGTAAACATATTCGAGGACCAAGCCATCAGTGATCTCTAACAAGGCGTTAACTTCCCAACCTTCTCTCTCAACATCAGAAGTCCCGGGACGGTTAACGTTAAGGATGTTTTTTAGATCATCGCAGTTGTTCGCAATTGCTCTACCGCAATCTGCTACCGCGGGGGACTCTTCATAATAGCCATACCAAGGATTTTCAGGGGCATCGTAGCTTCCATTACATGAGTAGGGCACGCCACCGATGGTTCCTGTCAGATTATCGTCGGTGAGCTGATCGTACACTGTGTTGTGTGCAAACGGACCTTCACATATGTAAGGGATATCTCTATCAGGGTTATAAAGCATCAACGGACTTCTTGGGATACCAGTATCATGGCTGTAAGAGTAACGAACATTGATATCAAGAGCTCCAGACTGCAATCGTAACTGGGGGGCATAAGTAGTTAGATCAGGGGCATCATAGTTTCCACCCAGACCAATATTTTCTTGGGCACCGTCGCCAGTAAAGCTACCGGCAGTGATCCGGAAACTAAATGGGCCGATTAATGGACCACCAAAAGCGATAGAAACTCGCTCGGTAACCTGGTCTGTAATTTCCGCCATGGCTTTGACGTCCCATTCGCCAGTTGGCTTGTTCATGAAGTAACTGATGGAACCACCGATTGAGTTCTTACCATGCAATGTACCTTGTGGACCTCTAGCAACTTCTATTCGGTTGACATCGAACATGTTGCCAGCAATTCCAATTTGGGACCGGCTGTAAGCGCCATTAACGTATACGGCTACAGCGGTGTCTGCGTGGCTCGCGCCAGCAGTGTATGTGCCGATACCACGCATGACCGTACCCTGGCCATCACCCTCTTCTTCTTGGCCAAACTGAAGTCCCGGAGTAAGCGCTTCCAGATCCTGATCATCGTATATCCCGAGCTGATCAAGTGCTTCAGTATTAAATGCGGTTAATGATACTGGAACATCATTAATAGTTTCTTCACGTCTTTCAGCCGTAACCACGATCTCCTCAATTTGGAAGCCGGATTCGGTTTCTTCAACGTCTTGCGCATACGCCGGAGAGACGAAGGCTAAGATCAGCGCCATCCTCCCCAACTTTCCCCATATTTCATTTCCCATCTTAATAAGTCTCCTGTAATTGGACTCTTAACCTATTGTTACTAATCCCGCTGGCGCGAAACGCGCCAAGCTAAAATATCCGGACCTCCCCCCACCCCCTAAAGGCTGATGAATCCGAACCATTTTGCCAATGCAACGTCATAGATAGCTAGCGATAGATACACAAAAAAGCAACGCCGCCACATGGTTGTATTTGAACCGCGAATATTGACTCCGACAGCTTATAACATCAACTATTATATGTATCTGTAGTATAAAAATAGCCTCATTTTTATCGCCTTTCTCTTTATTTTATGAGGACATTTCCCATAGAATTCGAAATTATCTCCCTGTTTTGCTGCGCAATTTGGGGTATCCATCATGAATAAACGGTAACCCCAGAACGAACACTTATGCTAAAACTAGACAAGTGCAAAACAATCGATGATTTCGCTCTGTGGCTAACTACTGGCTTCAGTCTGCCAAAAGCTAAGTTTATCCGCGACATGCTCAAAGGGATTAACACCGCCCGATCCGTCAGACTAGCGGACGTGGCCAGGGTACTAAACGAACCCAGCATTTTGCATTCCACTCGCAACCGACTAAGCCGCAACCTCGCGAACACTATACTCGCAACTGAGATTTCTGACCGATTGATAAGACAGGGGGCCCACAGCGTCAGGCGGGACACTCGGCTGATCGTCCGTACGTATGCTCTGTGTAAACCAGACGCACGAAAAATGCAGTATCTGTATGACGAGACAGACCCGGAAATGAATAGCTATCAGATTTGTGAGATTGTTGCGAGTAACACCGGTTCGCAAAAATATCTGCCGCTGTACTCTACTTTCTGGTCTAGACATGCACCAGATTACATCAGCGACGTTGACGAGATAAATCGCGCGATTCATCGAGTGCTCAGCGTGACAAATGGTCGAGGCATTGTGTTCCTGGATCATCCCTTTTTGGAGTTATCAGTTCTCAGCGCACTTGTAACCAAACTGGCAGGAGATGCTAGCGTGCAATTCGTAGCAACTGTCCAGGATGAGAACACCAATCAATTAAGATACCGTCAGCAAAGCAAGACGCTGTCGGATCTTAGAGAACTATGCAACACTCCCTATGCATGCCGAATCTTCAAGGTGTTGCCACAGAACAGTGGATTACCAGAAAAAATGCAAGTCCCGTCAGATTTCCAGGGACTCTACCAGGAGATAGTTTCATCTTCGGATGGTGAGTTGACGGAACATTCTATCAATATGGAATTTGGCTCGCTCGCCGTCCGCCATCAAGATTCACAGAGACGCCTGCACCTGCTTGTATTGAAAGGAGAATTGAGCACACACCTGCTCACATCATTGGATGATATGCGCACGCGAAGATCTCTCCTTGCGCCAGTGTGGTCCTGGTTTTCAACGTGGGAGGTGATCTCAGCGCACTCGACTATAACCGACGATTTCACGCCTGGTGATATTGGGGTAATGACATATGACCGCATGCGACTGCTCCTTACCCTGTTGCATGCCGTTGTCTTTTTTGAAGCCCGAACCTATCGACTAAAAGACTACTCTCTGACCCGTTTGCAACCTCACGAAGGGCGGAGATTCCAGCGGAACTTTCTGCTTCCGGAAGACGTCGCAAGAATGGGCTCTCGAGAATAAAGCAGATATTGGGGAATGGCCGCATCGAGCCGAAATGTCTACTATTAGGCATACTCGTGAGGTTTAGGATACAGGAATTGAAAGAACTAAAACTTGGTATCACAGAAAAAGGAATCGTACACAAAGACCAGAATCCCTTCGATCTCGATACTCGATTTCGGATGGTCAAAGAAAGCGGTGTGTATGACTACTATGATAAGACCCCGGAAGATCCCGCCCTGTTTGACGACTATATGGCGGCTAGTGAGAAATATGACATCCCCATTCGAGCTGGTGGATGGTTCTATGAACTTGGCAAGGATGAGGAGCTATTTCGCGATAAACTCGAGCTATCAGCTCGTTTAGGCAGCAAGGTGCATAATACGCAAGTTAGAGCCAGACATGCTGACGGCCATTTCGTCACCAACGATGAGGTTTTTGAGTTCTATATGATGGCAGCAGAGCTTGGCGATGCCTGTGGATGCTATCCAACCTTCGAGGTACACATCAATATGTGGTCAGAGGACTTCAGGCGAATTACCCAGGTGGCAGACATGGTCGAAGCTCGGGGTGTCCCTTTTCGCATGACACTCGATCATTCTCACGTAATCTTTAAGATCAATAATGAAATTGAACAAAAGGTATTCGACATCAAGTCCTCAATCGAGGCCGGTGAATTGGTACTCGACCCCTACAAGTCAGGCAGTTGCTGCCAGGAATGGATAGACCGCGGATTCGTCAATCATTCTCATGCGCGGGCTGCAGTGCCTAATAATCCAAAAAACACCCGTTACACGTATGAAGATGGTAGCCCGGGCCGAGGTGCACAATACCCGTGGTTCGAGCCGGAACCTGGACAGTTTCCGGGAGAATGGCAGGAAGCAAAGCTCGAGCCTTGGAAGGAAGTAGTTCGACAATTGTTCGCCTATCATGCCAACAATGACGATAGCCCTCTAGGGCAGGTTTCAACGGAATTCATTCCCGGACCTGACTACGGGTTTGGCCATGGTTATTCCATCTTTGACCACTCGGTAGCCTGCGCGGGCTGGCTTCGACAAACCTGGGAAGGAACTGTTAACTCAAAGCAATGAACGATAGCTGATGAATAAACCCACCGAGAGAACGGAAAAACTGCTTCACTACCTATCGCTGTCTTTCTCCATGCCCGAGTGAGCCGTAAGCGCGGTTGGCGGTGTAAGCACCCTGCTGCCAACCAACTCCTAGATTTCACGTTCTGTAAGGGGGTTCAACAACTATCGCTTTACCTTAATTAATGTTCCAGACTTTTTCAAAAGGAGCAAACGACTATGAGTTCAGTTTTATATCATTCTTGGAGCATCCATGATGTTAGCGCCTCTGGTACACCACGATGATGATTGATCATCAGTGTGAAAAAGAAACCTGGCGACAGTGATCGCATTCTAAATCCACATAAGCAGCGATAACGTCATCATAAAGGGCACTCAAGGGCTGATCCGGATGAATAGTCGAGCCACTGGGCTGGCAGAAAGAGTCAGCGATTGACGACCATGACAGGTTAGTCTGATGGCCTTTTACAGCCTTAAGCGCCGCACCCAACGCCGCGGCGTTAGTCGTCTCGAAGCGATGTACAGGGCAACCGTGAACATTAGCGAAAACCTTAAGGATTTCTTCATTCGCAGAGCCCCCTCCGGTGACGTTCAGACTCGTAATATCAACACCCATCCAACGGGAATGAATATAGGAAGAAATAGCCTGTGCCTCGATCACTGCCCGAACATTTCCTGCAACATCGTCTTCAGCCAGACCTTTCCGAACAACCCCGGCAGGTACATTGGGAACGATTTCCCGATCGAAATAGGGAAGCATCATACGACCCTTATTACCAGCCTGTGTGGTGTGCAGAATCTCAGTAAAACCCTGCCAATCAAGCTTATACTGATCACGCACCGCCTCTCTAGCTAAGCTCCCATTCATGAAACAGATAAGTGCCATGTAGTGAATATCATCGGGGGAGGAGAAAACACACCCTTCACCCTCTGATGAAAACCGTGGTTCAACCATACAGGAGAACAGCGTATCGGAAGTACCAAGACTGAGCGCCGCTTGCCCTGGATTTACAAGACCAAGCCCAATCAGACTACAAGGATTGTCACCAGAAAAAGGCAATACTAGGCAATCGTTAGTAAAACCATATTTCTTAACAAAATAAGGGTGAATGGATCCCGCTGGCTCAGCCGAAGACGCAATAGGCGCCATCAGGTCCGCAAGGCCAGTCGCGGTTGCCTGTTGCGCGACCACGCTCCAGTTACGGGTCCTGATATCCATCAGATTTGTACCACTACCATCACCCGCATCGATGCAAACCAATTTACCAGCCAACACGCTAGCCATAAACGAACTAACTAGAGAGATCGTTGCCGTGACTGCATAGGCTTCCGGTTCATCCTGAAAAAATCGCCGAATTTGAGGTCCACTAAAACGCTCAAACGCGGTATTACCCGTCAGCTCGAGTAATGCAGCCTGACCACCGACCGCTTCTTCTATCTCTCGGCACTGACGATTTGTAGACGAATCCATCCAGATGGGTGCAGTATCGCGTGAAAAAATACCCGCAAGTTGATCAAACAAACTACTATCAGTCTCAAGACCTCTAAGCGCCGCAGTCGCGCTGGCATTAAGGTAAACTGTTCCATGTTGCTGACCGCTGCCAGACACTGCAGCGATCTTGGAAAGATCCTGCCCACTTTCTCGCAAACGAACGAGGAGCAGTTCAAGTGACTCAATCCACATGAGAGGGAAGCTATGAACAACGCCGTCTCCCTCATCTAGCACGCCATTTTCAATGCCATACCTAGCGGCAAAGTGCTCATCAAAATTGATCGATTCCTCGGCAACAATCTCGCGCGCATCCGTGTCGACAATGAGTCCAGTCATCGACTGGGTACTAGCATCCAGGCCCAGATATTGGGGCATCTCAAGTGACTTCTTTATCCGCGCGGAGACTCAGGCTGGCATTACGCAGCTTCTCCTGCTGCGCGTATATGCTGCCTCCTTCGACACGCGGCAAACTCAAACGCACCGGCAAGTTTTTCATCCGCGGTTCTAGGGTTGGCTCACCTCGAACAATGCACTTGTCCATCTCTTCGATCGAATACCCAGTGGGAATAAGCGGCCAAGCATCGGTAGCGTAAAAGCCAATAAAGAACATACGCCGCGGCTTATCAGATTCGTTGGGTTTCGATCCATGCACCATTCGAACATGGTGTAACGTGATACCACCGGCTTTCACAGTTACTGACACTGCATCCTCGGGCTGGAATGTCGGGTCGGTTACCGCCCCAACGAAAAGCCCATCTTGATGGTGATCCCAAACCTTGTCCTTATGACTTCCCGGAATCACCATTAACGCGCCGTTCTCTTCAGTCATGTCATCCAGCGCGATACCCACTTCCAGCAAATCATCATTGGTATGCGGATAAAACGCCCAGTCCTGGTGCCACTCAACGGCAGAACCGTGTCCAGGATTCTTCATATTCATCTTGTTGTTGTGGTAGCGCAAATTCGGTCCCAACAGGGACTCGACGATATCCAGAATATCTTCATGATGGACAAACTTCTCATACACCGGATGTTTGCTTACGGGACGAATAATGCGGCGCAATTGAGGTGACTCTGCGGTATGCCCGGGCTCTAGATCAAAGGTAGCATCATTCTCGGTAACATTTCGCGATTGCTCGACGAACTCGCCTGTAACCCGTCGCAATTCGTCCAACTCTTCTAGCGACAGCACACTATCAACGGAGAGATAGCCATCGGTATTGAATGTTTCAATCTGTTCGGCAGTGAGCATAGACCTTTCGGTTCCCTTACTTACACATAATTGACGACGTCGCGAGAAACACTTTCCTCATCAAGCTGACGCAGGCACGCAACCCAACTCAATGAGCGAATTACCCGTATCCCGAAGCGTATCCTCAATGCTATGGGGCTCAAGCCCAAGCTCATTTATTGCCTTGGTACAGCGACATCGAAAACGTTCACCCGTCGGCTCCGGTCGGTACCCACCACAGACATTGTGATCGGAGAAAAGCGCCTGCAACATGTCGAGAAACTCCTCCCCGGTTGGTTCCCCTGATTCATCCTTTGCGGTCAAACAATAACGCGAGGCATTAGTGGCAACGTCACTTTCGACTGCAAGTCGCTGTGCTTCGGCAATATCTCGTACATCAATAATGTTCCACTTCATGGTGCCATGCGACTCCATCTCACGCTCGCCCGAGAGCGCCACACCCAGACGGTGCTGCCAGGTCGTATCATGGGGAACGCCCAATAACGGACCCATAATGTGAAACGGGCATATGGAAATGACATCTATGCCACTTTCCTCACCGAAGTCATTACACAACCGTTCCGCGTCAAGTTTTCCCTTGCCGTATGCCTTCTGCTCGTTCGTCCAGGTCATCACCCCATCTTCATTGGTATGACGCTCCTCCAGTGTCTCGTAGGTACCCCCACACCAATCATCTTCGGTAAATATGTGATCTTCGGCACGATCGGGACCTCCCGGACCCAGAACTGCCGCGACCGAAGAGGTGTAGATAATCCGCTTCACCGTTCCTGCTTTCCGACAGGATTCCAGGATCGCCGCCGTCATATCGACAATGCCCTCGTATTGTTTTAGCGGCGAGACACGACCGTAGGTGGCCGCATCGCTACCGATATCGGCAGCCACATGAAACACGGCAGAACAACCAGCAAATGGCTCGTCATAAGCGCCTTTGGCTGCGTCATAGAGGTCACAGGAAAAAAACCTCACGCTACCTGGACCTTTCTCAGCTATTTCACGCAGGTAAACCATTTTGTCTTCACGACCCGTATCGCGCACACAGGCGTGCACATCGTAACCATGTTCTACGAGATTCTTAACGACATGTGCACCTAAGAAACCGGCAGCGCCGGTTATGGCAATCGGTCCATCGGAAGGTCCAGAGATTGCTGACATTATTTATGTCCTGATTGAGAAAAGAGACAACGGTACGCGGTTTACAGCAATGGCTCAAGCCACGTATTCTTCGTTTCTCGAATAGGAACCTCACGGATGCATCCATGCGACTTTTTTTGATTGTAGCCCTAGCCTGTGCGATGCATAGCTATGGGGCTGAAAACAAGCCACCCAATATCGTATTAATCTTTGCTGATGACCTCGGCTATTGCGATACTGAACTCTACGGCTGCGACATGGTTCCGACGCCAAACATTAACCGTCTTGCCAGCGAAGGTGTTTTATTTACTGATGGCTATGTCTCGTCTCCGGTGTGTTCGCCTTCACGGGCTGGGCTGCTTACTGGTCGCCACCAGCAACGATTTGGGCACGAATTCCTTCCGCGAATAGGCGAAAAAAGCGACGATGGTCTTCCACTGTCTGAGGTAACACTTGCAGATGCGATGAAAGAGGCGGGTTATGCCACTGGCATGGTAGGTAAATGGCATCTGGGCACGGCACAAAAATTCCACCCGGTAAATCGTGGGTTCGATGAATTCTTTGGTTTTTTCGGCGGAGCAACTGCCTATATCGATCCGACTCGAGATGATGTGAAGGGTACTCGTCCACCCAGATTAACACCATCTGGAAAGTGGGTTGGCCGAGATAGCCTGCAACGCGGCACCACAACGATACAGGAAGATGAATATATTACGGACGCATTTACTCGCGAAGCGGTCACTTTCATCGAAAAGCACAAAGAGAGCCCGTTTTTTCTTTACCTTCCACATCTCGCCACTCATCAACCACTTCAGGCGACGATGAAGTACTATGACCGTTTCCCTAGCATCGAAGACGAAGAAACCCGTATCTACGCCGCGATGACGTCTGCTCTAGATGATGGTATTGGCGTTCTGCTGGATACGCTGGCCAAACACGATCTGGAAGAAAACACGCTGGTGATCTTCACCAGTGATAACGGTGCAGGCAATGCTGACTACTGCAACAATGATCCTCTCCGCTTAGGGAAACAAACGATGTACGAAGGAGGCGTTCGTGTGCCATTCGCGATGAAATGGCCAGCCGGGCTGCCCACAGGGATGACTTATAAGCACCCAATCAGCACGTTGGATATCTTCCCCACTGTTATTGCAGTCGCCGACGGTAAGCTACCAAAGGGAAAAGCCATGGATGGTGTTAACCTCCTTCCTTATCTCAATGGATCGAACAGTATCAAACCGCACGACAAATTGTTTTGGCGGGCTGGCAAGATCTGGGCAACTCGGGACGGCGACTGGAAACTTATTTTTGCGGCGAATCGGTACTGGCTTTATGATCTCTCCAAAGACGTCGGCGAAAAGACAAACCTAGCCGCAAAGAGACCAGACATTGTCGAGCAGTTAACCGCAAGCTGGGAACAATGGAACAGTGGCAACGTTGATCCACTTTGGCCCTCCTACGCTGCTAAAGGCATGGACTCATTTGCCGTAGATGGTGTCCACATCAACTGGACATTCTAACGCTCTCCTAAAGGCTAATAGCTTTGGCCTGTAACTATGCAAACTAAACCGTGGGGAGCTTTTCTTTATAGGGATTACCGTGTCCTATGGGCCACACTGGTCTCAAGCGCCATCGTTCTCTGGATGAGGGTTCTTGGCACTGCACAGTGGATACTCGATGAAACGGGGTCCGCTTACCTGGTTGGACTGATTGGGGTCGTTCAGCTGGTTGTACAAATACCCGCTACGCTGTGGGCTGGCACGCTGGCGGACCGAATGGATCGAAAACGTTTGATGACGCTGGCCCATGGCACAACCGCCATTACTTTGCTCAGCCTTGGTATCCTGAACTGGCAAGGCTTGTTAACGCCAACGCTGATTTACCTCGGCATCGCGATAACTGCCGGGACTCACATGCTAGCAAGTCCTGCTAGGTCGGCCCTGATCCCCATAGTTATTCCACAAAAAGATCTGTTGCTCGCAGCATCTACCGACACCGCCTCACAGAATGCCTCTGCAATCGCAGGCCCCCTACTGTTTGCTTTTGTGGCTGTCATGACTGATCTCACAATTGTATTCATGCTTGGCGGACTCATCGCACTGGCATCAGCTGTATTGCCAATTCTTATTCGAGTAACCGGTATCGCTGAAAGTGAGAACGATGAGCAGTCTTCTCAACTAAAACAGACTATCGACGGGTTTCACTACGTTTCCAAACATCCGATACTTCCTGGGTTATTCCTCCTAGACATTGGGATTACTGCGGCGTCTTTCTATCGTGAAATCCTGCCGGTCTTGGCATTGGGGCTTTTTGCTGGCGGCGCGAGCGCTACCGGCATGTTGGGCGCAGCCAACTCTACCGGTGCGATCCTCGGTTCCTTTGTTGCACTATTATTAATCGGCTATCGCGCCAAAGGCATGCTTGTCCTATATGCGTCATTCGCTTATGGATTTATTCTATTTGGCTTTGGCACAGCAAATAGTCTTTGGCTCGGCATGTTGATGATCGGACTGCTTGGTGCCACAGATGCAGTAACTGTCGCTGTACGCCACACCACAGTGATGCTCACCACACCGGACAAAATGCGCGGACGTGCATTCGCCTTAATGATCCTTGCTGCCCAGACCGCAAATAATATCGGTACCATCTGGGTTGGCGCATGGGTAGGAACCATTGGTGCAGGCAATACCATGGTGCTTGGTGGCATCATTTCAATCACAGCAACCGTACTGATCTGGGGTCTTTGGAAGCCTATTAGGGAGTTTCGTTCTGATTGAGCCATCTTTGAATACACAGTACCTTATGTGCGAGTATGCAAAAAGTCTGTTCTTGTGATCAAAGGTTATGTCCGAATCAATTATAGTCTTCTGGCAGCCCGGCTGAACCAGTTGTCTGCGAACCAAGGAGTTCCTCTCAGCTCGTGAAGTTGAGTATGTATCAATAAATGTAGCGGATAACCCTGATGGTATGGCATACCTCAGAAGTCTTGGTGCCCGAAGCGTGCCGGTCGTTTCACGCGGAAAAGACTTTATCTATGCACAGGACCTGAACCATGTAGCGAGGTTTGTGGAACTCGATGAAGATGTGCAGCCTACACTTCCACCTGACATGCTTGTCGATCGTCTGAAAAGAATTCTTGATATTGCCATCTCATGCGTAAACCAAATTCCCGCTGAAAAACTAAGAGATCAATTTCCAGGCAGACCGCGCAGCTTGCTTTCATTAGCGAACCATATATTCGAGATAGCGGGAGGGTTTGTAAAAGTTACCCGAGGTGCTGACTTCACTGGTGACGTGGCGGCTGCCACGCCGAATTCGGACAGATCTGTTGCGGAACTCAGTAGCTATCAACAGCAATTGATAATTGATATCGATACTTGGTGGAAGGATTGCGACGATAAAACTTGCGAGCGGTTGGTAACCACCTACTATGGAAATCAAAAACTTCACGCACTGCTGGAACGCTGCGCCTGGCACAGCGCCCAGCATGTAAGACAGGTCATAATGGTACTCGACAACCTGGGTATAACACCGATTATGTCACTGACGCCAGATGACCTTGATGACCTACCCCTGCCGGAAAAGGTCTGGGATTAAATAATACAATAAGGGGCCTTAGTCCCCTTATTGAGTCACGTCACAACTAATCCTCATTTGGTAACGGATCTGCATCGTGAAAGTCTACCAGGCAAACAGTGACGCACTGTGCAATCAGAGTTAATGACCAAAAATGGTGAACCCACAACCTGAACATCCCCATCCCCCTAGGATGCCGTGAGTCTCACCCAAAACGCCTTTCTTTACCTAAGCAGTAACGTTTTTCGCAGACCTATGGTTACAGATATGCCACATGCCCCTAGAAAAAAAATGGAGCTATATATACAACTTCCTGATTGTTTTACCACCCTTATAGGAAGCTTGAAAGCTAATCGGACTGCCATTGAAACAAATGCGATTAGTAACCAAACATTTTTCACTTTACATCTCCATCAGTTAAATTTGTATCTCTATATTCACCTAAACAGGTGATACTAAAACAATGTTTCATCACAACTAACAATCCACACCGAGTACCAATGGCAGAGCCAAATTGTTAGTCTAAGAAAATGAACTTTGGACTAATGATCATGGCTCGTGGGCCTGGCGCAAAAGCGCAAGGGCTCACTACCATGGCCAAAGCTGCTGAGGATGGCAATCTCGACATGATCGCCATCAACGACCATATCGTCGTCCCCACAGATATCAATTCGGAATACCCCTATACCAATACCGGCGTTTGGCCTGGGGCCGCTGCAGGCGAATGTCTGGAAATGGTAACCGCAGGATCTTTTATAGCCGCAGCAACTGAAAGGATCAGAATCCTGACTTCTGTCCTGGTAGTCCCATACCGACCTGCAGTACTAGCTGCGAAGATGCTTGCAACCGTCGACGTATTATCTGAGGGACGGTTAACTGTGGGCTGTGGTGCCGGCTGGATGAGTGAAGAATCGGCTGTGCTCGGAGTACCACCCTTCAACGAGCGCGGCGCGGTAACTGACGAGTATATAGCTGCTTTCAAAGAGCTTTGGTCAGCAAAGTCACCTCGTATGGATGGCGGCTACGTTAAGTTTGAAGACATAATCTTTGAACCAAAGCCTATTCAAGATCCACACCCACCAATCTGGGTTGGTGGCGAAAGCAGCGCAGCCATCAAACGTGCCGCACGAATAGGTGACGGTTGGTACCCATCAAATCACAACCCGGCAAACCTGCTGAACACACCTCAACGTTTCGCCACCGCTTCTGCACGTTTGAATGAACAAGCAGAAAAATTTGGCCGCGACGGCGCCAATATACACCGGGCCTATCTTGCGTTCTATCCTGTCTCAAAGGAAATTAGCGGTCGCACACAAAAAGATAGGCGCTGTCTGTCCGGTACTGCTACTGAAATAAGAGATGATATTGCTGCGTTTGAAGATGCTGGTGTCGATACTATTATCTTCTCTGTTGATGGCAGAGAGCTGAACGAGATTGTCGACAATGTAGCCTGGCTGAGCAGAGACGTCTTACTGTAGATGCTTGCCGTTGCTTCACAGCAGGGAAATTAAAACAACAAGTAAAGGTATTTAAATGGCTACTCGACGCTTTAACAGACCGGACCTTACAGACGCAGTGGAGCAGCATGTTGGTCCCTATCAAGTGGCACTGGTGTATCGACATATCAGCAACGATGAGGGACCAACAGTTCATGTTTTTGGTCCGGTTGAGGGCGAGCATAAGGAAATACTTCGCTTCGATTGTTTTAAGAAACAACCACACTTCCACCTAGGAATTTCCTATCTGGATGAACCTGTTGAAATGATCCAAGCGACAGGGTCGTTATCTTGGGTGTTGCAGGAACTCAACGAGAACTTTCCTGCCTACCTGCTACGTTCTAGGGCTAACAATGAGCTGCCGGATGACTGGGCCGCACTGATGAGGATTGCCGTCGACAAATTTAGGAGTAAGGCGGCCGAGTGGTAAAAATATTACACAGACTTTCGCTGCTTGTTCGCAGCACTCAATACCTGATAACAAATTGGTAGAGAAAAGTGGCGAAAAAATACGAAGAAATCTTGAGGAGTACGCTACTTTCGCAAGGTAGATGCCAGGTTGCCAATTGCTATTCACTTTTACAATACGATGTAGGACTAATCTAGAACCATGGGCCCAGGAGCGATTGATGACTGAACACAAAGACATGCTTACCATATTAGAGCAGCAACGCGCTGCATCCTTAGCAGAAGGCAAGGTTAGCGCCAAGGTAAGAATCGACAGAATTGATCGAGCAATCAATTTACTCCAAACCCACGGTAAACATTTAAGAGAAGCAATGTCCGAGGACTTTGGTCATCGTTCAATGCACCAGTCAAAGCTCACTGATATCGGCGCATCGATCAGTCCTTTGAAACATGCAAAAAAAAATATCCGTAAGTGGATGCGTCCTGAGAAACGTTCCACTTTTCCTTTTAGCCTGCTGGGTGGCCGAGGTGAGATTCAATACCAACCGCTGGGCGTGATTGGTTGTATTAGTCCGTGGAACTTCCCTGTACAGCTGACTTTCTCCCCACTCGCTGGCATTTTCGCAGCGGGGAATCGCACGATGATAAAACCCTCTGAGTTAACACCCCATACATCTGAACTTATGCAGGTGCTTTTTTCATCTGCCTATGACGAACAAGAGGTCGCATTGTTTGCAGGTGATGCCAAAGTTGGTATTGCCTTTAGCTCTCTGCCGTTTGATCATTTACTGTTTACTGGAGCGAACTCCGTCGCCAAGCACGTGATGAGAGCGGCTGCAGAAAACCTTGTGCCTGTCACATTAGAACTTGGTGGGAAGTCCCCAGTGATCATCGGCAAAAGTGCAGATGTGCAGCAGGCCGCTCGCAGCATCATGGCCGGAAAAACACTGAACGCAGGACAGATCTGTCTCGCACCTGACTACGTGTTCGTTCCAGAAGGCCAAACCGACGCTTTCGTCGAGGCAGCGAGGGACTCCGTCACTAGGATGTATGCGAATCTTAAAGACAATCCGGACTACACATCGATCGTGAATAAGCGCCACTATGATCGACTTGCAGACTATATAGACGAAGCCAGATCATCAGGTGCAGAGGTGGTGGAGCTTAATCCTGCAGACGACGATTTTAGTCAGCAGCAACATCATCGCATTCCACCGACCCTGATACTTAATCCAGAGGATGACCTACAAGTCATGCAGGAAGAAATCTTTGGTCCGATCCTACCAGTAAAGACCTATAGTGACGTTGAGGACCCGATAAGATTCATTAATGAGCGCGATCGTCCACTCGGGCTTTACTACTTTGGTAAGGATTCCAACGAGGAGGAAACCGTGCTAAACAATACGACATCAGGAGGCGTCACCGTAAACGACGTCATTATGCACATTGCCCAGGAAGAGCTCCCATTCGGTGGTGTCGGTGCGAGTGGCATGGGAGCCTACCATGGCCATGACGGATTCAAGACATTTAGTCACGGTAAGGCAGTCTACCGACAGTCTAAGCTAATCGCGCGCCTCGCGGCCTTGGTCGGGCCGCCATATAGGTAGTCAGTTACGAGTTATGCGTTAGCAGTTGTTAGTACTCAATAATCAATCATCGCTAACGAGCACCAGGGTCCCTGTCGTCGACAGGGACCCGCCCGTGCCGTTAACGATACAGGTTCTGGCGTTGGTCTGTTTACCCTCTACACCATTAATGCCATCTTCCGCGGTACCTGAAAGCTGCCGATAGGCCTCTACCAAGAGTTGCATGCCGTACATGCCTGAGTGATTGAACGACAACCCACCACCGTTAGTGTTAATTGGAAGTCTTCCTCTTGGCGCGGCATGACCTTCTTTCCATAGCAGATGGCCCTTGCCCCGAGGTGCTAGCCCAACCATTTCAGCCGTCAGGGCTGGCGTGATTGTAAATGAGTCGTAGAGCAGCGCCAATTCCATATCCTCCGGGCCCAGACCTGCCATTTGGTAGGCGGTTCTACTGGAAGAAAATGCTGACGTTGCGGTGAAATCCTTCATCTCCAGCATATTGGAATGACTCATGTTTTCACCTGCCCCAGCAATCCAAACCGGATTCGTCTTAAGACTTCTGGCGATCTCGGGTCTCGCAACTAGCACAGCACCACCATGATCAGTAACCAAACAACAGTGCAGCATCGTTAGTGGCCATGAAATCATTCGCGCGTTGTTTACAGTATCAAGCGAAATTGGTCCACCAAACTCATGCGTCTCTTCAGAAAACATAACAGCCCGAGGGTTTAGGGTTGCCCAATCGCGGGTAACAACCGCGACATGGGCGAAATCTTCCGGTGTCGATCCATAAAGATGATTGTGACGGACCATAGCGTGAGAATAATTCGACGGTGCACCAGAGAAACCGTAAGGGGAACTCATTTGCACCGAAGGTGATGCAGCACCACCACCGCCATAGCCACCACCCCCGCCAGCGCCGATACGTCTTGCAGACCAGCCATTCTGGCCATGGGTCACCAGCGCCACATCAATCACACCAGCGTAGATTGCGAGCAAAGCATGATGCACATGAATTTCAAACGAACAGCCACCAACAGAGGTCGTATCGATGTACTTGGGATGCAGCCCCAGGTGTTCAGCAATCTCTGAAGACATCCCCGCGGAAAAAATCCCATCAATAGACGAGATAGGAATCCCGGTTTGATCGCTCACATTCTTGATCGCTTCGATATGAAGCTCAAGAGAGGTTTTTGGGGCCTCTGGATATCCTATTTCATTACTTTCGGCAGCGCCTACAATGGCTGCGGCTTTTGAGACTCCCATACCCTACTCCTCCACTACTCGCCAGAAAGGCAGGTAAATATCCTCGCTAGCCTCTTCGAATTCTACTTTTACCTTACTGCCAATCTTGATGGACGCAGGATCATTTGCATCGACGCCACGCAACACAGTGACCATTCGGTCTCCCTCGTTGAGATCAATGTATGCAGTTACAAAAGGCACCTCTTTCGCCCAGCCGCCAAAGGCTCTGTGCTGAACAGCGAAAGTATGAATACGCCCCTCACCACCACCTTCTATCCAGCTAATATTCATGGAATGGCAAAATGGACAAATATGCCTGGGATACCAATGCACACGATTGCAGTCTTCACAGCGAGGCAACAATAGCTTGCCTTCTTTTGCACCATCATAAAATGGTTGGGTCAACGGACTCGGACTCGGCAAGGGTTTATCGTAGGCCAACTTTTAATCTCCCTCTATAAAGAGAAGACAAGGCTATCAAAAAATAGGGGGCCTAGGACAGGTGAACCAGAACTTTTCTAGTACCAGGGTGATGCCTGTGCTCCCAGAGGAAAATACCCTGCCAGGGACCAAGCGCCATCTTACCTTCGATCATGGGGATACCAATACTGGTCAAGGTTAGTGCCGATTTTATATGGGCTGGCATATCGTCCGGACCTTCCGTGGTGTGGGTATAGATACTTGGATCTTCCGGTACTAATTTGTTGAGCCATTGCTCAAGGTCGTACCTAGCACTGGGTTCATAGTTTTCCTGGATCACAAGACTCGCCGAGGTGTGTTGAATAAAGATGGTACAAAGGCCTTCAGCCAGATCTTTTGCTGCCACCAGTTCAGCTACTGCCTTGGTAATATCATGTAAGCCCTGAGCATCAACTTTGACTTCAATTTGTTCAATCACGATGCTGTCTCCAGCTTTGATGCCTCAATAAAGCTGCGTATATCGGCCACCACCTGACTGCGGTAGCGATGGCAACGTGAGAAGGCGAGGATAATATCCACATGACCCATCCTGTGATAGACCTCTCGATTGGCGACCCCGCCTGCGGCGCGTTGCTTTTCCATCAGACTCTTTGAATGACCGCGCCTAACCCGTTGGTCATCTTCTCCATGCAGCAAGTAAAAGGGAGGCGCTTTCTCATTAACGAAGTTTACTGGCTGAGATTTCGAATACTCAGTTACCGGTGCAAAAATGTCCCAATGACTAGCTTCTGTATACGGGAAGAAGTCATATGGGCCTGCCAGCCCGATAAATGCTGAAACACGCTTTTTGCTGCTCTTCAATGCAAGCAATGCACCCAATTGTGCACCGGCCGAGTGGCCCATCACGATAATGGGTGCATCTGTCTTGCAGGTGATATGAGCAAATGCGGCCGTCACATCTGAAATGATGTTAGCAAACCTGACCTCGGGATATAGCCGGTAATCCGGCACAACCACATCACAGCCCATTGCCAACAACCCATCGGCAACGAAACGATAATCTGATCTATGGCCGCTCTGCCAGTTACCACCATAAAAGAACAAAACCACGGGACGACCGTCACCCTCGCCAACATACCAATCAAGAACCTGGCGCGGATGCGATCCATAGGCCTCAGTGCGCTTCTTGTAAGATCCCAACCGGGCGGCCAGGTTGAGCAGAAACAGCCCAAAGCGCTCCACCCTATTCTTCAAATGATCCTTTACTTTCAATAGCTTAAGGCACCAAATTAACGTAGACTTCACTACTAAAGATCGATCTTACCCGTGGATAGTAAACAATGCCAAACGACTTCTGGGTATTCGGATACGGATCCATCCTATGGAAAGTAGACTTCCCTTGCGTTGAACGTCGTACCGCGCACATCAAGGGATGGACTCGCCGGTTCTACCAAGGCTCCGTAGATCATCGCGGAATACCGGGCAGTCCTGGTCGAGTCGTCACACTGATCGATGCTCCCATGGAAATTTGCTGCGGGATCGCCTACCGATTATCAAATAAAGGATTAGAAGATACGCTCGCGGCACTTGACCACCGAGAACGTGGTGGCTACAACAGGCTGGAGATAGACCTCCACTTGGAAAGTGGTGATCGTGTGCACGGGATTACCTATTTCGCAAGCAAATCCAACCCAAATTATCTTGGTCATGCGGAAACTCACGATATTGCAAAACAGATTCTTAGCGCCCGAGGACCAAGTGGAGATAACGTTGAGTATGTCTTGCGACTTGAGCAAACACTTAGCGAAATCGGGTCACCAGATGATCATGTGACTGACATCGCTAACCATTTGCGAAAGATGAAGCGTTAGTCGAGCTTCACGGTCTTATCTATTTGAGCCCAGGCAACCTTGGATGTTTCAAACGCGACCGCACCTACGTCCGCCGCCTGCATACTGGCGGCGGTACCGTCCAGTACGCGTTTCGCGATTCCCTGTTGAATCGCAGCCATCTTGAAGATATTAAAAGCGAGGTAAAAATCCCAATCATCAATACCATCGCGTCCAGTGCGTTCACAATAGCTTTGAACGTACTCCTCTTCACTCGGAATACCTAGCGATGCGTTATCCACGTTTCGAAGGCCCTCACGAAAGAACCGGCTCAGGTATGCAAAATCTGCCAGCGGGTTACCCAAAGTACTCAATTCCCAATCCAGAATCGCGATCACTTCATTACGTTCCGGATGGTAGATCATATTGGCAATCTGCAAATCACCATGTACCACACTACATGAGTCATCCTCGGGGATATTATTACTCAGGTACTCTATAAGATTATCCATGTAGGGATTGTCGACCGTTTTAGTATATTCATACTGCCCACCCCAACGGCTAATCTGTCTTGCGACATAGTCCGAACGCTTACCGAAATCTGACAAACCCACAGCTTCAAAATCCACGTTGTGCAATCGGGCAACCGCATAGTTCGCCGCATCATAGATCTCGGATCTTTCTATATTGCTATAGGGTCCAGTGATGCTGTCTGCAATCACCCTGCCCTGCACATACTCCATGACGTAAAACCAGGTACCAATAACATCCTCATCGGTGCATAGCGCATAGGTTTTAGGCACGGGAACATCCGTATCCTGTAGCGCAGAAATAACCTTGTACTCTCTATCTACGGCGTGGGCTGACTTAAGCAACTCTCCAGGTGGTTTGCGGCGCATCACATAGCGCTGATTACCAGAGGACAAAAGGTAAGTTGGATTTGACTGACCGTAAGCAAATTCCTGAACGGATAAGGACCCGGTAAAGCCGTCCACATGGTCTTCCATATAACCTTGTAACGACGCGACATCGAATCTATGCTTCTCCTGTACATCTGTTGTGCTGGTTGTGCCGAGTATTTCCATCTTCTCTACTTCTTTGCCGAGAGAATTTCGAGCACATCCTCGTGATGGGTCTTGGTGTTCACCTTCTCCATCACGTGTTTTAGCTTGCCGTCTTTGCCTATGATGAAAGACATGCGCTTGATTCCCATATATTCGCGGCCCATAAATTTCTTCAGACCCCACACTCCATATTTATCGGCAATCTTATGATCTTCGTCTGAAAGAAGATCAAAATTCAATTTCTCTTTGTCTCGAAATTTTACAAGTTGTTTTAAGGGATCGGGACTGATGCCCAAAATCACAGTTTGCCGACTGGAGAACCGTCGCTTGGCATCTCTGATACCGCAGGCCTGCACAGTGCACCCCGGGGTCATTGCTTTGGGATAGAAATACAACACGACATTCTTTTTGCCGCGAAAATCCTTTAAAGAAATCTTTTTGCCATCCTGATTTAGGAGTGTGAAAGCTGGGGCAACACGCCCAATCTTAGGTAGAGACATAGATACCAACGATTACTCTACAGTCCAGGTATGACCACCACGTAATAACGCATTCACATCAGCAGGACCAAGATCCTCACGAACCTGATCACGCTGTGCGTGCACATCAGTTTCATAGGACTCTGCTGGATTACAATAAAGCACACCAATTGGTTCCGGATAATCTGGTCCTTTCAATTCGGCCAGCATATATGCCATCACCTTGTTCGTTTCGTCGTGCACCAGAATATCATCAAGCTCAACGCCATCTTCACCAATAGTGACAATATCCAGATGCATATTTTTTGGATCTAAGCGAATACCCTTTTGGTTATCTACACCGAATGTAAGCGAGTTGCCATGCTCAAGGATAAGTCTTGAATCAGCGGCGTTCTTCTTGTCCTTGATGTAATCAAAAATGCCATCGTTATAAACCGGACAGTTTTGATAGATCTCGACAAAAGACGCGCCCTGATGATCATGCGCTCGCTCCAAGATGGGCGTCATGTGTTTGGTTTCTGTATCAATGCTTCGCGCTACAAAACGCGCCCCTGCGCCAATTGCAAACGTACACGGCCTAAGCGGCAAATCAATCGAGCCATTGGGCGTAGACGGCGAGGTAGTCCCCACACGTGATGTCGGTGAATACTGTCCTTTTGTGAGACCGTAAATTTCATTGTTAAACAGTAGAATCTGCAAATCTATATTACGCCTCAGCACATGCAGCAAATGATTGCCGCCAATAGACAAACCATCTCCGTCACCGGTAACTACCCAAACATCAAGATCTGGGTTCGCGAGCTTTACCCCGCTCGCAATAGCGGGTGCACGCCCATGGATGGTATGAAAACCATAGGTTTCCATATAGTAAGGGAACCTAGATGAACAACCGATCCCTGAAATAAACACCATGTTTTCTTTTGGCACATCGAGCGTGGGCATCAGTTTTTGGATCGTTTTAAGGATCGCGTAGTCACCACAACCAGGGCACCATCTAACTTCCTGATCCGAGGAAAAATCCTTAAGCGTTAACTTTTGTTCCGCGTTCATGATGACTCCAACATAGCTTTGATCGCTTCTTCTACTTCACGGATTTTAAATGGCTGACCTGACACTTTATTCAGTCTTTGTGCATCAATCAGAAACTTCGATCGAATAACTTCAACAAACTGACCCATATTCATTTCCGGAACTAACACCCGATCAAAGCCACGCAGTAAGTCCTCAAAATTTGAAGGCATCGGCCACATATGACGCACATGGATATGGGAAACATCCAGCCCCTCGGCACGACACCGCTTAACGCCCTGATGAATGGCTCCATAAGTGGAACCCCAACCGACGACAGCCAACTCGCCAGTTTGATCTCCCAGGCTAACTTCCTGTTCAGCAATATGGTCTGCTATGCCATCAATCTTGTCCTTACGAACATCAGTCATCTTCTGATGATTGTCCGGATCATAGGAAATATCACCCGTCTCGAAACTTTTTTCGATCCCACCGATACGATGTTCTAAGCCAGGGGTTCCTGGTTTCGCCCAGACTCTAGCCAAGGTTTCAGGATCTCTGTTCGCCGGAGTGAAATTTTCCGGGTCATCAGCAAACTCAACCGGAAAGGGCTCATAATCGGAAAAGTTAGGCACATGCCAAGGCTCTGATGCATTGGCAATATAACCGTCACTTAATACAATGACAGGTGTTGTAAACTTGGTAGCAATACGCACAGCCTCGATCGCTACCTCAAAACAATCGGCGCAAGTCGATGCTGCAATGATGGGCAGCGAGGTGTCGGCATGCCTGCCAAACATAGCCTGATTCAAATCTGACTGCTCAGTCTTGGTTGGCAGACCTGTTGATGGTCCACCACGTTGAGTATTCACGATGATGAGCGGCAGTTCAGTTGCGCAGGCAAGAGAAATAGCCTCCCCCTTAAGAGAAATACCAGGACCTGAGCTAGATGTAATACCGAGAGAGCCGGCAAAAGACGCACCAATCGCCGCACATGCTGCAGCTATTTCATCTTCAGCCTGGAAGGTAATCAAATCAAATTGTTTCTGTGCCGATAGCGTATGCAACAAACTCGAAGCCGGGGTAATGGGGTATGAGGCGAACATCAGGGGTAACCTTGCGAGCTGTCCGCCGGCTAGAAGGCCATACGCCAACGCTTCTGTCCCAGTAGTGTTTCTGTACAACCCAGGCAACACATCTGCCTTTGGAACCTTATACACCTCAATACCTGTCGGAAGTTCCGCGGTTTCACCATACGCGTGACCCGCATTAAGCGCCTCAACATTCGCATCTGCTATTTCCGGTTTGTGCGCAAACTTAGCCTTGAGCCCATCTATAGTTGATTTGCGTGACCGATCAAACAACCACATGACAAGACCAAGCGTCCACATATTCTTGCAGCGCAGCGCAAATTTGTGAGACAGGCCATATGGTTTCACCGCCTCCAATACCTGCTTACCGATATCAATCGAAATTAATCGATATGCGTCTAAGGAACCGTCTTCGAGAGGATTACCTTTGTATCCTGCACGCACCATATTTTTTTCGGTAAACGAACCATTGTCGACAACGATAAGACCACCATTCACCAAATCCCCAAGATTCGTGATCAGGGCTGCTGGATTCATGGCTACCAGCACGTCGACCTCGTCGCCTGCAGTGGTTACATCTTCCGATCCAAAATAAATTTGGAACGCTGAAACGCCAAAGGTTGCACCAGCTGGAGCTCGAATCTCTGCCGGAAAGTCGGGAAACGTTGCCAGATCATTACCGTAGATAGCGGTCGCCTCTGTAAAATTATTTCCAGTCAGCTGCATTCCATCACCGGAGTCACCAGCAAACCTGACGACAACATTACTAACAACGCGTCCTTCTGTTTCTTCTTTCACTAGTTCTTCAACGACTGACATTACGCACCACACCAAAAAAAGCACGAGACAATTGCTCGTGCATTATCATCTTTATCATTAACGGATAGACCGAGTAAATCGACACTGTATTCCAATCGAACTGATAAATATTTACCGCTAATCGTGAATCTTAAATTCACTGTTCCAGTAACGGTTCCACGAATGGCAGCTAGTGGCGGATTTTAACAGAAAGATCATACATTTAAAGGTATACAGAAGTCGTCTAGTCATCTAATACCTGCAGCGTGACAACAACCGAACCAATAATAATCTGGTCCCGATTGATTGACCGTCGCCAACCGCTTGTCTTCAATGGCCTTAACATTTAATGAGATGCCGTTAGTTGGGCCAAGATCCTCTATACAAACACTGTCTTGAATGAGTTTCTTCCGGGCATAATTTTTTAATACACCGGAATGATTGATACTAGAAGTTTTTCTATTTCATTTACGATTCTCATTTTACAAAATAACATCCGGAAATCTCGCCGACCTGGTATTGGAAATCGGACGGTTACTCGTCAAATGGTAGGTGTAGACCAGCGAGAATTTAGTCTTATCGGTAAGATTCCGACCCGCAGAGTGCAGCAACCTACTATGAAAGAACAGCACATCGCCAAATCCTAGCTCAACCGGTACTGATTCGGTAACCAGCTTCTTGTTTGCCGCTATATCGCCACGCAAAAACTGTGCCGCATCAAACCGTCCAGGTGAAAAATCCAGACTGTGCGAACCCGGAATCACACGTAGGCACCCATTAGAGACATCCTCTTTGCCAAGGGCCAACCACACACTGATCAGATTTTCCTCGTCAAAAGACCAATAGCGATTATCCTGATGCCACCGGGTAACACTGCTATAACCAGGTTGCTTGGTCATCACGCAGTTGTGATGACATTGGGACAGTGAAATCTCCGGCGAGTCAAACAACGTGGATATTGTCCCCGCAACTAGGTCCGCCTGCGCCCAATTGCGAAACTCATCGTGCCGAGAGAATGCCTGCAGCAGGCGTCTCGAAGTCGTCGCTCCCTCCGCAAAGTTATTCTCGGGCGCACCTGGATACTGAAGGTCAACTTCGTATTCGATTGGAGCAAGCTGCCCGGCCAAGTGGTTCTTGGCAATTGCTAACAAGGATTCACACACCTCTGGATCGACTAGTCCACGACGGATTAGAAACCCATCTCGCCAGAATGCATCACTCTCGAATTCACTTAGTCGCAGAATCATCGAACCAACTGACCCGCTTTGAACTCCCAAGAGTCACCAATGCCTGCGCGAGAGAGACCAAATGTAGATTTCGCATTTTGAAATTCAATCTTTCCCAAACACTGCGCCACCCCTACGCAAAGGTGGGCAACCCTTTTATTTAGCAACCGTTTGAGTAGGCCTTGTAACAACTCCGTCCGATCTAGCATAAAGGTTTTACAAATTACATCTACGGTCCTTGGCCGACTCACTTTATCTAAAAGACTCTCAAATCCAATCTTAATCCCTGCGCTATATAACGCCCATACTCGATCACTTGGATATACAGCCACTAGGACAGCTGCGGCACGGGCACGGATGAAAATTGACTGCGTCTCATCTGATGCAATACCAATCAACCGCCCATCAGAGTTATCTAGCTGCAGGGGTGCTTTAGGCACCTCCCATTCATAACCTTGCAGCAGATCCAGCACATTACTGTCCATTAATGGTACTGGAAGTAGTATCGCCGAAACCACAAACTAGGCTAAAAGAAAGAATTTCTAATGCCCATTTTATAAGTCTTCATACTCACATTATATACATTGCTTCACCGTTTCGATTGCCACAAAATGTGGCAATAAGCATACCAGAGGGATATTAATGTCTAGTGTTGAAGAATACATAGTCGCGAAGCCGGCAATAGTCTCCGCTGACACCGATGTTTATGAGGTGGTGCATCTAATATTGTCCAACCAGGTTTCAGGTTTCAGGTTTCAGGGGTCATCGTTATCGCTCACGACGGCATGCTTATTGGCATGCTGTCGGAAGTCGATTGCCTATGGGCGATGACAAACAGCTTCTACACGGTGGCGACCCAGGAGGCCCGATTAGAAACAAATCGAGTTAGTCTGGAATAGGAGATGGCCCTGGCACTAAATGGGAACGAATATCACGGTAAGGGTTTGCACTCTGCGTCCAGAGAACTTGCCCTGCTAGCTGAGTGTTTTGAGTCGAGTGGGAATGGAAAGCACGGGTGAGAGCCACTGTTCGAGGTGAGACAATATTCAAGTCCTGAGAAACATCTGCAAAGAATGATGGTATCGTCAGAACACTCTAAGAAATCAGAACGAAGCTGGTATAGTCACTTTCTCGCAGTACAGACACGTCTATATTCGAAACAAAAGAACTGAGTTCTTCTCAGACCCACCCAGCGATCCGACAGGTAAACCGGAGACACAGGACCAAAACGGGAAGTCGCAAAGACACCCGAGGAAATTCGATGAAAACTTGAGGCCAGACAAGCACTATCGTCGGACAAGGCAGTATTTATAGCTAAAGACATCAGGCCCGCCGGAAGACGAAAAGTATCTTGTAGGCCTCCACAAGCACCAAAACCTTAAACAAAAAAACCTGAAAACCCATCGGAAAAGCCACTTTTGAAGCAAAAGATATCGCGCCGAAAGCTGAATCTGAATACAAGGTGACGAAGTGGACCTAAGTGAAGGCGGTTTTCGAGGCCGAGGACCGATATACTATAACTCCTACCAAGAAAGACAAGGAGATAAGCCATGAACTATCATCTTCCCACCGCAAAAACATTCATTTTCGTCAGCGCTATTCTAACTAGTACCGTCTACGCAAGTAAGGAGAACGCAACATACGTATGTGAGCTCTCAGGAAACGTTCGTGTTATTAGCGTCGAATACGTCAATCCAACTAGCGCAGTCCCATGTAGGGTGGTCTATGAAAAAACTAACGAGAACCGAGTGGAATATCCCTGGAGCGCGAGAAACGAACGCGGCTACTGCGAGGAAAAAGCTGAATTCCTAGCCAATAAGATTTCTCGCCTGGGATGGAAATGTGCCGCAACTGAAGATGGACCGAAACATGAGAACTTGAGCAACGATTGAATATAGGAGGCATCACTAGCTGGCTATTCTATATACAACGAACGATAGAGTTTTCACTGGATTACAGACGACCCTTGTGCAATTCGAGCTTTCCCTTAACGAGATTGATCCGAAGTAGATCATTAGCGCCTTCCATCAACCGTAACGACCTGACTTTTCGATAAGCGCTTTCCAGTGGGTGACCTTTCACAAGCGCTTGACCACCAACCAGTTGCACTGCCATGTCGACTACGCGCCCTGCTATTTCCGTACAAAAAACCTTGGTCGCAATTGTTTCATTCACATCATTGTCACTGCTTTCTGCAATGCGCGCCGTACGATACAACGCGCTTCTAGCAACATAGGTTTCGATACGCATATCTGCGTATCGCATCCTCACCCCCTCACGTTCACCCAGCGATACACCGGTTCGATGAGGTGCAATTAAATGCCCCTCTAGAAAGTCGATAACCCACATACACATACCGGTTGCCTGCGCGGAAATCATGAGACGCACATTACCAATATTACCCAAAGCCCGCGGCATGCCTTCGCCTATTTTTCCAATAACATGGCCGATAGGAACACGAACATCATTGAACATCATCGAGACATGTCCACCTCCTTCCATCGAATCAAACTCCCGTTCTATGGTTACGCCATCGGCATCACGATCAATAACCACCATGGCAGTGCCTGCCTTACTACCATCGGCATTTTTGACATTAACAAGGGCAGAGACAAAATCTGCAGTCGCACCACCAGTCACATAAGACTTCTGCCCATTGATAATCAAAATATCGCCATCAATACGTGCCCAGCTTGGGCGTTTTGCAGTATCTGGCTCTGTGAAACCGAATGCCCCTCGCTTTTCACCACTCATCACAGGGTCAAGATAGTTCGTTTTAAGCTCGCCATCGGCGGTGTGCAGGATGCCGGGGCCAGGCCCAAAGATATAATTAGTAAGCGGCGAATTTGCTTGCGCCCAAAGTTCCCGCAGCATAGTGAGTTCCAACACACCAGCGGGCCGACCACCAAATTCCGTCGGTTGAGTCTTATAAAAAAAGCCAGCCTCCTGGGAGGCGCTTCGAACCTTGTCCCTCAGAAAATCTGGTACCAAGTCACCTTCCAACTCAGTCTCGAGCGGTCTCAGAACATCATTCACAAAGGTTTCTGCTGCATCGCGCACAGCAATAATTTCTTTCGATAACAGCTCTGGCATGAGGTCGTACCTTGAATTTTTTCAACATAATAAAATCAGGTTTTAACCAACGTGGCAAGCAAGCTTCGCACCTTTATTATTTTGTTGGCCCAAAGGTTTTACTCCAATTCCGTTAGCCAGACTGGGGGCTGATAACCTAGAAAATCATCAGGCTTTTGAATGTCTAGAGAAGCAACATGAATCCAACTCACGAATAATAATAAAATCAATTAGTTAGCACTATCATCTCACGCCAAGATTATGGTGCACAGACATATATTCCTAGTTACAAACAATTACCACCAATTATCCAAGAACTGTCCACCCTTGATTGCAAATGTTTAAATAAAAATTAATTCTTCCTGTGGTACATTAATTTCCAAAGTCGCAGCAGGCTAGTTAGCTGGAAACGGCATAACCTCCGCACTTTTCAAAAGCTTCATGTTTTCGTCATTCAGTTTATATCTGGATAAAATATTTATTATGCGCAAATTGCCGTCCCATCAATTTCGGAAGTGTTGCACTAATTCATGAATTGCATCACATACCCCTTATGAGGTGGTTAAAAAATCGAATTTGAAACACTAAATAGTAATCTCGCGAAGACTATCGCGTCGTCGCACCTCGAGCAGACTGTTTTACCCCTATGCCCGCAGATTTCATTGTATTTACTATGCGCCGGCTACGACCAGGGACGCTTACCCCATGAAGAAATGCTAGCGATAATGGACTCCCCTGCGTACTGGGCGTTCTGCTGGGCAAGTGGACAGGTACTGGCAGCATATATATTGGCTCACCCATACGAGTTCAAAGGCAAAAGTGTTCTCGACTTAGGCTGTGGGTCAGGAGTGGTCGGTATTGCCGCTAGCATGGCCGGTGCGACTCATGTCATCGCCTGCGATAACGATCCGATGGCTATAGATGCCGCCAAGGCCAATGCAAAACTCAACAACATTACGATGAGCTACTTAACAGATTTGACATGTCTCGATAGCAATATGGATATCGTAATGGCCGCCGACGTACTCTACGATCGCGAGAATCTAACATTATTACATACGTTACCTAGGATTGGTGAAGACGTAGTGGTCGCGGACTCGCGCATCAAGGATATGGAACTGCGCGGTTACCACCTGATCGACACTAATGAAACAACAACCATTCCTGACCTGGATGAATATCAGGAATTCAATCAAGTAAAGATCTACCGTGCAGATCGAGAGGAACGTTAGAAGAAGTCGCAGAGATTTCTGCTGAGTAGCAAAAGATTCATATCACCAAGTGGCTTGACCTCCTCCTGAACAAAACGCAGCTCAGACAAAGCCTTCGACGCTTCATCAGCGGTTTCGGGGATCCAAATGCGTGCAATTTCAAAGTCTCTGCGCTTCAAGACTGACAGTCCATGAACGAGTAACTTTCGACCGAGACCCGCGTTTCGAAACTTGGGATGTAAATACCAGACAATCACTTCACCAGCATTATCAAGCCAACAATCTGAAGCGGGTGCTACACTCACCACGCCAAATGGTTCATCGTCCTCAGCTAGATAAGAAAAAATCTCCGGAACGGCAAACATGTCCGACCAGCTAAGAAGAAGCTCCGAGGTTAGCTGAGACAAGCTCTCTGCGTCTTCTGCGTCAGCTCGACGAATACCAACATTTACGCGTTTTGCTAAATCTTTCATACAAAAAAAGATTGGTCGGAGGATGAAGCGCCACAGTAGCGCAAAACTATCCTCGCTGCTATGCTTCTCCGCGAGATATGGTTAAGGAATATCGAGTGATAAACGAGGAATTACAGGAAGAAAAACTGCCATCCATAAATTTTATGGACGAGAAACTATTCAAATCCCGCTTCATTTCAATTTTCGGACAGATCAACGAGAAGATAGCACGCACTGTTACGGAAAAGTTGCTAGCCCTGTCGGCAGAAAGCGATGAGCCAATTACAATTTACATAAGCTCACCCGGCGGACACGTCGAATCAGGTGACGTAATTTACGACATGATCAAGTTTATTAAACCTGAGGTCAGGATTATTGGCACGGGCTGGGTTGCCAGTGCTGCAACAAACATCTATCTCGCTGCGAAGAAAGAAAACAGATATTCATTACCTAACACTCGATATCTTGTGCACCAGCCTTCCGGTGGTTCCCAGGGTGTCGCGACGGACATCAAGATTCAAGCCGAACAAATCGTTAAGACCAAGGCCCGTATCAATAAGATCATTGCGGATGAGACAGGACGTTCTATTGAACAGGTCCAACAGGATACTGATCGTGACTATTGGATGTCAGTCGAAGAGGCCATCGAATACGGTATCGTCAGCAAGGTCGTAAGTTCCGTCAGCGAATTAGGTTGAACGCACGAGAACTGGCGCTTAAGTCTGTCTAACTCCATGCCATGGGGGACGCCGGGCTTTGGAGTCGACTCTATATCCGAGAACCAAGGCCTGCAACCAATTCGGCATCACTTTGATCAACAGATAGTGACCCAAAAAATATGGGTAGAAACGTTCACTGTCTTCTTCATGCCGAATCTGATTTTTTGTCTCAATACCATTCACCAGTTCCGCTGCACCCATTAGCGTAACGTAGCTTATGCTTTCTCAATACCAGTAATAAAACGTCACTTTATTGTTATGGCAAATCTATTAAACCTTTCGAGTAACAGACTGCGTTGTAATACATACCCCAAATTGTTTATCAGGAAAAACGGATCGAGCACATGGCTGACCTTCACTATGAACGGTGACAAGTGCACAATATTTTGCATGCACGATGGTCTCTCAAGCAAGCTCAAATACCTTGTCATCATCTTCAAATACTTTAAAGAATGGGATAATAAATATATTTATAATCAATAATTTATAACACATAGTTAATCTTATTTTTGTGACTCTTTTACCAGTTCAGGCAAGCGGGCTCGCATCCAGGTTTCGATCACCTCATAGACATCAACCCGAGCGGAGTCTGCCACCAGCACATCGGCATGACCGTATCCTTCCAGCAGATGTAACGTAACGTCCCGAGATCCACTGCGCGTTGCAGAATAGACACCGCTCAGCACGAACTCTGCCCCCATGTTTCCCGAACCAAAATAGATAATGGGAAGACTCATATGGCCAAAATGATCGTCCAAATCTGTCGCCGGATCATCAGCATGCGCCGCAATCGAACGACCTTCAATATTTTGAATAGAAGGGAAATACCAGTCGTAATCCACCATCTGCTTAGCGAGAATCCGAATAGGTGACAGTCTCTGTTCAGTATTCGCGAGAGCACCCGGGCCCCATGCACGATATAAAACGTTTGCTAGTTCCTCACCAACAGCCTCGTACTTATCGCTGCTTGCAGGACCATTAGGGTCTTCAATCACACGTGACATCAGCGCAGTTCTGGCAGTGTAACCGCGACGCGATAGCACACTGGCGTAATCCCGTCTTTTGTCAAATTGAGCGAGCGCAGACGCAAGGTCGAATCCTTTAGGATTCGACTGTTTAAAACTACCATCTAACGCAATCAATCCTTCAAATTCGGTTTTGCCCGCAAGTGCATAAGCATAGGAGACACCGCGACTAAACCCACCAACAAACAGCGGATGGTTTGGCAGAAGCAACCGAATCTCTTGCACTAACAATACCGCATCGTCAACAAACGCCGCGACAGTCCACTCCTTCATAAAATCGATTTGTGTTATCTCATGACTCACGAAATGGGTACGATAGTCCATGGCAAAAACCTCAACGCCACGATTGGCAAGATACAGCCAGAGGTTATACCGCTCATTGAGGATAGCGAGCTCACCATTCATGTTGGTCCCTGGCAGGAAAAACAAAGCCGCTATAGTTTCAACGTCGCGGTTTCTATACCTGTGGACCCCAACAAGATCGAACTCACCACCTGGCGCAACTCGCTGTTTCCAAATCGTTTCGGTTAGCGAAGCAAGAGGTAGCACAGGTGTTTCTTCCTGCACTACTTCCCACGCGAACGTGATACCAGGAAAAAATAATATCCAGGATATTAGTCGTAACATCTATTCACTCACTATGGAACTACGTTGATGCTACCAGCATGACTACTTCCTGTGTATATTGCTATGTTTCACCCTCGTAGCGTTCAAGATAGAAGGAATAACAGATGTCGGCTAGAGCAATCGACTCACTGATTAACTCGAACTTTCTCGACGCAGACCAGACTGGTGGAACCAGCTATCTTTTTAAAGACCTGAAAGATAGACGCAAGATAGATGATGTTGATGAACTTCTTGAGCAGCTAGACAGGTATGATATCGGCGCCTGCGTAATCTCTATCATGGAAGATAAATATGCAGACTGGGTGAGTAAAGGACACGTCAAGTATCCGAAGAAAATCTTGCCGGCAATGATCGTTGACCCGCGCAAAGGGATCGATGAGATTAGAAAGGTAGTGCACTACCATGAAACCTTCGGTGTGCGCTGCCTGCGCATTCCCCCGTTTCGGTACACCCTGCCGCCAACCGATCGGATCTATTGGCCATTCTATGTAAAAGCATGTGAACTAAATATTGCCGTTAGCATGAATGCAGGTATCCCCGGACCGAGAAATCCTGGCTGGGTACAAAACCCAATCTATTACGATGAAGTGGCATTTCATTTTCCGGAACTTCGCCTGATCATGACTCACTGTGGTCAGCCTTGGACAGACGAAACCATTTCCACCATAGCGCACTGGGACAACGTCTATATGAGTTGTTGTGCCGTCGCGCCCAAATACTGGCCCGAGCAATTCGTCCACTTCATTAATACGCGTGGCAAAGAAAAAATGATGTTTGGCACCGAATATCCCACCATCGCCTGGGACCGAGCCCACGAAGAAATTGACGCGTTAAACCTGAGGGAAACTGTGCAAACGCTTTTCTATAGTGAAAACGCCATGCGGGCCTATCAATGGGACGCAGATCTTAGTTAAGAAGTACATCGTTCTGTAGCTCGTCCAATATCGCTTGAATACTCTCTCCTCGGATATCCCGTTTAACTTTAGCAAACGAGTCACCATCCAACTGAGCCAATTGCTTCGCTTTCTCCATCGCTCGACCCATCAGTTCTTCAAGCGGAACCACCTCATCAAGAAATCCAGGAGCTATAGCATCTTCCGGGCAATACATGGTCGAACTAATCGCCGCGTTCGTAACGTGGCGTTTATCTATACGCGAATCAACCAACGTCAAAGCGAATGACGGTAACGACATACCGATCGCGACCTCATTTAGTCCTATAGTAAAGTCCCCGCTGATGCCAATACGATAATCTCCTGCCAGCAACAGGAAACCGCCTAGCGCAACACCCGAACCCGTCGCAGCCATTAGCGTCGGCTTGGGAAAGCCGAACAAGCGCATGGCCAAACGCGCGCCACCTAAGGACTGAGCTCTCCTTCGTTCATCATCATCGCCCCGAATAACCTTCAAATCGAACCCACCGCAGAAAACACCAGGTCGGCCAGCCAATATAACCACCTTGGCTTCTTTTTCGACCTGATCCAACGCGGCATTCACGGCACCGATCATTTCCGGATTCATAGCATTGGCCTTGCCATCATCCATGGTTATCGTTGCGATATCATCCTGTAGTTTGTAGCTTACGTTCGACATGCTTATCCCTAATAACTGATGTGTAGATACTTACAATATACCCGCAAAATAAGAAAGAATTCCAATCTGGGCTTGTTAGTTGACTGGCTTTTTGCAACTGTGGACTAATGCTACCAAGTCACTCGATAATGGTGCTATGAAGCTCACCCCAGAAGAAATAACCGCCGGCAAGCTCAACGAAAGTAATTTCGAGCTGGCGACACAAACCCTCCATGATGAAGGCATCGTTATCCTTGAAGAAGTGCTTGACGAGCCCTGGGTACAGAAAATGAGAGCTGCAGTCAGTGAGCAGCTCAACGCTAAGTATGAATACGCAGAGAAAGAACTTGCCCGAACTAGCCGACATGGCGGGATTCAATCTCCAATCAGAATGCCGTTCATGAACCCTTTGATTATCGAAAATCCGTTGGTATTTCAAATACTGAAACAGGTATTGGGAAAGCGGTTCTTTGGGTGTCTACCTTACGGCTGTAACACGACGTTCCCGGGGAGCGAAGCTCAGAACGTACACCGAGATTGTGGACATGTATTCCCGGAAATTCAGGACCCCATGCCACCCCTCATGATTGTGGTCAACATTTCACTTGATCAGTTCACAGCGGAAAACGGTGCAACAGAGGTCTGGCCGGGATCTCATCTTCTGATCGATGGAAGCCGAGATGAAACATCAACATTGAGAATTCCACCAGAGCGTTACGCAGACCTCACGTCAGAACAGACCCTCATGCCTGCTGGTTCGATTGTTTTGCGTGACATGAGGACGTGGCATCGCGGCATGCCTAACACTACGGACGAATCAAGAACCATGCTCAGCATTGTTTACTATCGACAATATTTTTTGCCCGATAACTTTACAATCCCCTTAAGCGAAAAAGAATTCAGTCAGTTTTCTGACAAAGCGAAGCTGGTCTTTCGACTAAGGCGAGAAAAAACCCAGACCTCGTGACTATTAAGGCGTTTTCGAATCTCCGACAGTTCGTTCCGTCGCCCTCCCTGCTCCTGCGTGAGGAACTTTTTGTACTCAACTTCAGACAGAAGCTCTACACAGTGGTTTCACTGACCACAGCTTATAAAACCGTCAATTAGCAGAACTCAGATAAGGCCTCTCCTTTTGGTTTTACTCGTTAGTTACATCTCAGCAGCTTTGCCTCTGAACCACACTGCACCATGCAGCATTAGCCCGCTGAGAATTAGCGTTATAAAAAAATCTACACTGGCTATTCGATCTGCAATTTCAACAATACTACCTGTGAGCTTCATGCCTCCAAGTTGAGGGGCAATGTGATGTTTTATCCAGATTAAGATTGTCTCCTCACCAAACATAGATTCTATGATCACAATTGCCAAGGGCACACCCACCGCCCATATAAAAGGGACGCTTCTCGCGAAAGAAGATACAAAAACAATCCAGCAGTAAAAAGGTAGTTGCCAAAGCAATACAAGGACGTAGTGAAAACCAATATCAGCCCATTGATCGAACACTACCGTCGACGGCTGCCACAGGGTGGACCAAACTGGCACGTCATAGCCGAGCGCCGCGACGGACGCAGCTAACAGAAAGATAAGCTGAGTAACTGCGATAAACAGAAAATGCACCACTGGCACACAAACGATCCCGGTAAATAACTTTACGCCAACCGTCTGTAAATCAGACACCGGCAGAGACTTCCAAAAGAGAATACTGCGATCTTTTTTATCTCGATAGAGACAATCGAGCAGGTAAAAGAACACCACGAAAAGCAGAAAAAAGCTGAAAACAATCGCTATAAAGTCGTATGCCATACCCATAACACTTCGACGGTCTTCCAGAGACATATCACGAAACAGATCCACACCGTACTGCATAAACCTCACATCAAGCTTAGTTAATTCCCCAGGATCATCGATAGATACGTTTGCTGAGCCCACCGCGAATACCGACAGCATTACAAGCACCAGCAGGCCAACGGTCACATAGGGGAAGAAAGTGTTCCTGTGTTCCCAGAATTCACGTCTAATCAAGGTCGGAATCATTGATCTACTCCTTACTCAGCAACGCAACAAAAAGGTCGGTGACGCTAGGTGTACTGACTTCACCAAATGGCTCAAGTGTACCTCGCTCTGTATCGAAAAATATCAGGCACTTCTTGCCGATAACGTCGCGGCTATGAATAGGTTGCAGCGACATTGCCTGGTCCAGATGTTCCCGGTTCACCAACAACTCGCTATAGGATGCTGAAAGGGAATCCATGGCACTATCGAGCACGATCTGTCCCCGGTCTATGAACAATAGATGTGTCAGCAGGCTTTCAATTTCTTCAACCTGATGGGTACTCACGATAATGCTGGTATTTTTATCGAAGTAATCGTTGAGTAGTCGCTCATAGAATGTCTTGCGGTAGAGGATATCCAGCCCCAGCGTTGGCTCATCAAGCACTAACAGGTCGACGTCGATGGACATTACCAACGCGAGGTGCAACTGCGTTGCCATCCCCTTAGATAACTGTTTAACACGCTGATTGGGAGAAATATCCGTCTCTTTTAATAGCGCTATGGCTTTAGCACAATCGAATCGTTCGTGAACACCCCCTACGTATTTAACCGCGTCAGAAACCTTTAACCATCGCGGCAAAACACCGACGTCGGCGATGAAACACACCCGTTTCATGATTTCATGTCGTCCATGACGTGGATCTCGACCAAGGACAGATAGCGAACCTTCAAAATTGGTAAGACCAAGAATCGCTTTTAGCGTGGTGGTTTTTCCCGCACCGTTAGGCCCAATCAGCCCAACAATAGAACCTGGCTCGACATCAAAACTGACATTGTCCATGGCGCGCGTGCTACCGAAACGCTTATTTAAATTTCGCGCAGAAACGACACTCATTCCGGCACCTCCTTAAGTAAGTCTTCCACGTGTAGGCCAAGGCCCTTATCTTTTCAACGGATTTTGGCTACTCCTCCTGCAGAAACCTTTTACGCTGGACCTCTGCGAGCTTGCTGCTCGCACCTTCACAAACAAACATCCCGAGACCCCTTCGTTTTTCTACCAGACCTTCGTCCACCAGCATCTGAAAAGGTTTAGATATGGTGATGTGATTGATGCGCTGTTCTGCCGCTATCTGCCTGACCGACGGCAAGGGATCGCCATCTTCAAATACCCCTTCCAGAATAAGCTCCAGAAAGCGGTCATAAAGCTGACGATAAACCGGATCCCTGTCGTTCCAGCAAATATCCATACGAACGATTGGCTTTTTGTGATCTAGTGTTAGATATAACTATAACGCCATCATATACAGTGACGTCAAGCATCGAACAACTGACGTTTTAAAACTGAGCTATCGGTTAGGTGTAATCAGATACTTCTCTCCAGTTGCCTGCTTGCTGTAAACAGAAACGGCTTCCACCGTCAGCGCGTCTTGCAGTGATACTTCCTGCGTATACTGACTAGCAAACGTGGTCTTAATCTCCATCGCCACCCTCTCGCGCAGCTTCTGTGCGGCTTCGGGCCCTACCTTCTGAAGAAAATTGGGCATTAACCATCCTCCCATTCCCCACGCCATACCGAAGGAGCGATTAAAGGTAGTAGGCGATCTATCCAGACTTCCGTAGATATAAACCTGCTTATGGACAGTCGAGCCATAGCGTCCGGCCGTCGCGGAGCCCCTAACTGCAGCAGCCTCCATCGCAGTCAGAATCTTGGCCCCCATGTCGCCCCCGCCAATAGCGTCAAAACCTATCGTGGCGCCGGTTTCGGCAATAGCATCTGTCAACTGCGCCATAAAGTCATCGTCAGATGAATTGCAGACGCATTTTGCACCGAGGCCTTTCAACAGTTCGGCATGCTCCGATTTGCGCACGATATTGACAAGATCGATGCTTTCGTTGATGCAAAGCTTCTGCAGCATTTGTCCAAGATTCGATGCCGCCGCCGTATGTACAATGGCACTGTGCCCCTCCATACGCATGGTCTCTATCATGCCAAGAACAGTCAGAGGGTTAACAAAACAGGATGCACCCTCTTTGGGAGTTGTACCCTCCGGCATCACCAAGCACTGCCCAGCCTTTATGACCCTATATTTTGCGTACATAGCACCGCCAAGTATTGCAACGGTCTTGCCCATTATTGCCTGCGCCGCCTCAGACGACCCGGCGCTCACCACGACTCCAGCACCCTCATTACCGCAGGCTAAGGCTTTGCCAACCCTGGGTGCCACATACGAGCGCATGGCTTCAGGTATCTTTGCCCTGACAACCGGACTATCCGATGTCCCTGCTGCTTCCGCTGTCGTCATATCCGCGGACGCAAAAAGCATCCCCATGTCTGATGGATTGATAGGTGACGCGTGCATTTCGACGATGACTTCATCATTGCCCGGAGCAGACACTTCTTCGGTTTCGAGCAAAAGCTCCAAATGACCATCGTCAGTAACCAGCGACTTTAATTGCAGATTTTCCATGCGGATATCCTGTGTTCGTGTGCATACAAAATACTATTAATCCGCCAACCGATCCATCCATCAGTGCAATAAAGTATCAGCTATAATAACCATCCAGGAGGAAAGCCATGCCTATTCCTGTCGGCATCAAAGTAATGTCGCGATGGGTGCCCAAAACGTTTCCCTATCTTGACGAGGTCGTCGCACCATCCGTGCTCTATCTGGGTACCTGATCATGTACAACACTATGACCGAGATGTGGCTGAAGGCTGGACCATGATGACTTACGCACTTTCTCGCTATCCCGATAAAGTGTGCGGGCATGAGGTCCTCTGTAATAGTTTTCGCAACTCGGCACTTCTAGCCAAAATGATCGCAACAGTGCAAACAATTTCTGGTGGCCGAGTCGTTTTGGCTATTGGCGCAGGGTGGAAGGAATAGGAATACCGGTCCTATAACTGGCCATTTCCTAACCTCAAAGTCAGAATCTCACAAATGGCTGAGGCAATAAGGGTTGTTCTAAAAATGTGGTCGGACTCCCCTGCCAACTATGATGGTGAGTATTACCAAATCAACGAAGCACATTGCGAACCGCGACCTAATCCTCTCCCACCCATAATGATCGGCTGCGACGGTGAGAAATATTCACTGCGCGGTGTCGCAGAGCTCGCTGATTGGTGGAATCACCTTTACAAAACCAATGACAATCTGATTCGTAAGCAAAGTATCCTTAAAGCGCACTGTGAAGATGTTGGGCGCGACTACAATCAGATTACGCAAGTCGCTCATATTGGCATTCACATCGCACCCAACGAGGCTGAACTGAGTCAGCTAATCGATGGGAATCCACCAGGCGATAGATATTTTATAGGAACGCCGGATCAAGTCACCGAGCACATGTTTGCCCTTGTCAACAAGGGCGTTCATCGGATTACCGTGCACTTTCGGGATGCGCCGAAAACCACTGAAGCACAACTATTTGGTAGTACCGTGATCCCGGATCTAGCAAGGGTTTAATTGCCGCTAAAAGCCGGACTCCCGTTTTCCGCTAAGGTAGTCTCCGCATCGCCATTCCACCACCAAAGGGTTGGGAAACCATGCCAATTCATGTTTTCCGCACCAAGGGGTGGATGCATGATCCGATCCCAATGGGTTACGTGACGCCCAACCGGATGGCCATCGGGAATTACGTAATAGCTATGCAGTAATACTCTATCCAAAGCACGGCCCAGCATGTTCATCATCGCCTCTGAGTCTGCGCGGGCAATTTTTTCTATGAGGTAATCTACTGCAGGGTTCTTAATGCCAGGGTAATTTCTCATATTAGGCAAATCTGCATACTGGGAAGTGAACTGACTGCGCATGGCAACAGCATTTGGTAACTTCCACGTGTAGATCTTGCGAATAGTCGCATCATAATCATAGGTACGCAGTCGGTTAGTCATCAGTGTGCCTTCCACACGTCTAAGTACAGCGTCAATACCGAGTCGCTTCAGGTTTTCCACAAATGGAACCAGCATCCGTTCATGATCACGAGAGCTAATCACGAAATCGAAACTCATTCGTTCTCCGGTTCCTGCATTCAGACGCTCAAAATCTTTGATTATCCATCCGGCTTCTTTCAGCAATGAGTCTGCTCTCTGCAGAGTATCTCTATTACGTCCAAAGCCGCTGCCCTTTGGCAACTCGACTGGCTCAGTGAAAACTCTATCGGGGATCTTACCGCGAAAAGGTTCCAGAACGGCTAATTCTTCGGTAGATGGGAGTCCACTGGAACGCAGGCCCGACCGAATAAAAAAACTGTTATTTCGATTCATGCCCTCATGCCAGAAAACACGGTTAGCCCACTCAAAGTTATAGGCGAGAGTTAATGCTTCACGAACACGGATATCATCCAATGGAGGTTTACGAGTATTGAGGATTACGCCCCAGTGCATGCCATAGGCAAAACCCATTTTATAGGTTTCTTTCTCGAAACGGCCATCATGATAGCCCTGAAAATCGTATGCGGTTGCAAAGTCCTTTTCATTTTCTTCGAACCACCAGTCGATTTCTCCAGCGCGCATAGCCTGGAGCATTACTTTCTTATCGAAATAATAGGTGAGCTCAATGTAATCAAAATTAAAATGACCAACATTGAGGTTGAGGTCTTTAGCCCAGTAATTTTCGTCTCGCTTAAACAAGACTTTGTAACCGGGCATTACCGACTCTATAAAGTACGGGCCGTTCCCCATGGGAGGAGCCATGGTTGTTTCGCCGATCTGCCTACTCTCCCAATAATGCTTGGGTTGCGGTGTAAACGTGACCGTCTGCATGATCACCTGTGGTGTTTTCTCCGCGGTTTCTTTGAAATGAAACTTGAACGACCAATCATCGATCTGCTCAAGTCGATCAATATCCCGGTATAACTGACGCCAGCGAATCGATCCATCGCGCCTGATGGTATCAAATGTCCAAACAACATCTTCCATAGTTATCGGCGTACCGTCCTGCCAGTGAGCATCTTCTCGAAGCTTAAACTTCACCCAGGTGTAGTCATCGGGCACCTCAACACTCTCCGCGAGCAAACAATAGTAAGTTGCAAGTTCATCCTCTGATTTACGCAGCAGCGGATCATGGATAAAGGAACCGAGCCCCCATCTAGGATCAACCCAGACGATCTGATTTCCCTTATCGGCATATACATTCAGGTTGGTGAACGTTCCAATACCACTCATGCGTACGTGGCCGCCTTTAGGTGCATCGGGATTCGCATACCCCAGATAAGGCACATCCTCAGAGTATTTCAGATCTCCAAAATAGGAAAAACCATGGCTTGGTTCGCGAGACCACGAGAGTGGTGCTGTAAGTAGCAGCATACACAGCAACCCAATGGTACCCTTGAGAGTGATTCGATTTAATCGGGGCTCGCACAAGTCGACCCCCTCACGGTAAAAGGAACCGAAAATCATCGCGGCAACTTAAGTCTACTTAACTTGTAAGTTCTTTACCTTGTACATAGCACCGCCACCAGGTCCACCCCTAGCTACAGTGCGCTGCCAAAATCCGGGCGTAACGCAATTTTCAGGTAAGAGTCCAGACCATTTATCCTCTGGCCTACCCCAGGTTCTGATCATCCCCGCTTCCCATTCAGCAACATAGCCACCTCTGCCGCTTTTCGGTCCAGTACCCTGTCTCAGCAACGTCATATGAGACGTCGTCCCTGTCGCCATATGGAAAGAAACTGTATTACCGCCTTCAGTGCCCTGCTCCTTGAGTTGGGCAATGGTCGTATCATCGACACCACCTGGCGTGAAGTCCAGAAGCAGACTCGGTTTACCTTCGTAGATGACCTCGGAATGTTCCTTGGTTACCGTCATCTCGTCGGCCACATACTTGGGCCATCCCCAAGCATTGCCTTCAAGGGCTGTATAGAAATTTGGCACAGGAATGTTGATCGTCAACCAAGACTCAATGCCATCAGGACAAAGTGCCTTAATCATGATGCGCCCTTCCATAAAATTCACAGGCTCTCGGTTCATATCCCAATAGGAAACCATAACTTGTGGTTTCTCCGGCATGCGGAGTGGTGGATAGAGATAACCGCTATAGAGATCCAAGTCTGCTGGTTCAATGATCGTCGAGTGCCCATAAGTGCCTTCACCCGCATCTGCTTTCGTCTTGCATTCTTCATCTGTAAGTTGCGGGGGTGGATTCGGATTCGGCATTCCCATGCTATTTATCACATCTTCGTCACTGTCTATCCAGTTACGGACGTTTTCGAGTAGTCGCCTGGCAAAAATCTCCCGGTCCAGCTCTTCCTTAATTTCCCAGCGCTCTATCGGCTTGCCGTCTGCGTGTTTTTCTCTCGGATATGTAACTAAAGTACCCATCGTCTAACCCCCCTTATTGAGTTTGAATGTGCATTAATTTGCTTTATGCCCTTGGGATTCTACACCTATCTTGATGCCGGTACGCTTTAGTTAAATGGAATTTTTCTGGATTCCTCATACTTGGCGAGAGGCTCCGCCTCAGCCTGAGCGCCACCAACCGGATTCCGCACCCCGACTTCTGGAAATCGGGTACCCTGCCTCGCGAGCCTGCCAACCATCGAGATTCTGGGTTCACCTTCCGCGAACGCGAGGCTGCGATGCAGTAATGATGAATAAAACACCACAAACTCCCCTCGCTTTAACGGCAGCGGCGTGACTCTGTCCTTAACTGCCTCCGGTGTATCAACAATATGTCGTGGCAGATCTCGATCAAAACCCGGGACTAGCTGGTGGGTTCCTTTTATGTATTCAATGCCACCGGTGTCCCGGTGGATATCCTTTAGTGCGATCAAAATACTAAAGTGATTGTCGATATTGTAGATATCGATCGGTGCATCACCGTCTTCGAAATGACGATCGTGATGCCAGGATATTTGTGGGTAGCCGTCTCCTTTGGCGAAGAAATTGCTGCGCCACAAAAAGAGGTCGGCTCCAAAATTCTCTGCTACGACGGATTGCAGTTTCCTGTCGAAAAACAGATTCCTGATGACGGGAACATCCAGATGCCTGTCCTTAAGGGCACGTGGACCCGCGTTTAGTTCGGTGACTACATCGCACGCTTCATCCAGGGTGGACTGATCAGCGAGTTGATAGGTAGCACTTAACCCCTCTTCTTTTAGGTGCGGATCCATAGATCACTCTCCTGAATCCGCGTTACCATAGCATGACAAATCAGTTTATTGGCATGATCCCGGTTTGCCGGTAATACACTGTGGGTTCCGCCGCGGCCTGCGCGCCGCGCGCCGGATTGGGGGCACCATCTTCCGGAAATTGGGTGCCCTTCTTGGCGAGTCTTGCCGCCATAGATATTCTTCCCTCACCTTCGCCAAAAGCGAGGCTCCGGTGAATCATCGAAGAATGAAATACGACGAATTGGCCTCGTTTGAACAACAAGGGACTAACTCTGTCTTCGACAATTTCGGGCGTCTCATTAAAGTGTCGCGGGATATCCCGGTCAAAACCATCGATAGGCTTGTGAGTTCCCTTCATGTATTCGATACGTCCCGCATTTGCGTCAATGTCAGTTAGCGCCACCAGGAAGGTAAAATGGTTGCTGGTATCGTAGATATTGATTGGGTCAGTACCATTTTCGAAGTGACGATCGTGATGCCACTTGTTGTCGCCGGTACCTTCTTTTTTTACAAAAAAGTTAGTACGCCACACAAACAGGTCCGTACCCAGGTTCTCAGCAATAACCGTTTGCACATTCTCGTCAAAAAACAGCTTTTTGATGACTTCGACATCCATATGCCGGTCAATTAACGGATTGGCGTGTTTGTTCTCTTTGCCGGTTTCACGTGCCATGACATTCTGCATTCGTTGTCTGGCCTTTAGTTCAGTGACGACCTCGCAGGCCTCATCAAGAAAAGATTTATCCGCCAGTTCATAGGGCTGGCTAACCCCTTCTTCTTCTAATCGAGTGTCCAACGGCTTTCCTAAATTAGTTTGCTCGTTACTAAAGACGAGACTGGGAGGTTAATCCTCAGGGTACTTCATCAACCACCGATAGTTAAATGCTGCTGCTTCGGTAGCTCGATCCCGCTGGCCGTAGCCGGTTATTGGCAGTTTGCTACCGTCAATATCCGGGTATACGTAAGTCGCATACCACTCATCCAGCTCGCGACGCAGATCAGCAATAAGACTCGCCAGCCCGGGTTTATTAAACAGGTTCTCGTGTTCGTCAGGGTCCTCAATAACGTTATACAGTTCATGCGCACCGGCAGGGTAACGCCAGATAAGCTTCCATTCCCTGGAACGGATCATACGCACAGGACCATACTCGTCGAAGACGAAAATACTTTCTCGCTCCCCCATGTCATCGCCCCTAAGTAGTGGGGCAAATGACCGACCAGGCAAACCGTCCGGTACACGCTCAGCACTACCAGCATAGTCGATCATTGTTGGCAGCCAGTCATATTGGCTGAGTAACTTTTTGCTGACTACATTCTCTGGCACGTAGCCAGGTCGGCTGATAATGCAGGGCACCTTGACGCTGGTATCGAACAGGTTCTGGGGCCAGGTGCCGTTACCCTTACCCCAAATACCGTGATGGCCGGTATTCATGCCGTTATCACCCATGAACACGATCAGCGTATTACTACGCAAATCGTTCATCTCGAGCCAATCCAACAACCGCCCAATGTTGCTATCCATCGCTTCTATCGACGCAAAATAACCTGCAAGATCCTGGCGACGCATCTCCGCGTCTAGTGTTTTCTGCCGCTCTGCGGCATCTCCAGGCGCAAGAAAATCGTAGCGCTGGAAACCCCGCGCTAGCGGCTCATCCGGGCCTGGGGTCGATTCAAAAGGACAGTTGTTGTAGTAGTCATCCCAGATCTTCGCAGGGTGATGCTCCCTACCCCAGGGCTTGTGCGGCGCTGTGTAGGTTACATTGAGACAAAAAGGTGTTTCTTTATCCACCTGATCATCCAGATACTTCAGGGCGTTGTCGGTGAAGAGATCCGTTGCATAGGTATTCTCAATATGAGAATACTCACCGTCCACTACCATGGGTACATCTACATAGCTGCATTGCCCATAAGGCATTGGGTACCAATCCTTGAACCCACATCTCGGTTCTCGGCCATCACCGAGATGCCATTTACCAGACAGATAGGTGTCATAACCAAGTTCCGCCAGCAACTCCGGGTAACACGTCATGCCTTCAAGAAACTGAATGCTATTTGCCGGCCCTCCTGGTCTGGGTTTACCCTGCTGGTCGTGCGGCATACTGATGAAATCATGCACCCCATGTTGCGAGGGAATTCGGCCGGTCAAAATGGATGCTCTTGCCGGCGAACAGACGGGCGACGCGCAAAAGAAGTTTTCAAAACGGATACCTTCAAGCGCCAATCGGTCGAGGTTTGGTGACCTGATCTCATTATTGCCAGCACAGCCCATGGCCCATGCGCCCTGATCATCAGACAAGATAAAGATGAGATTCGGTTTTTCGGGATCATGACTCGCCATGTATTCTCCTAGCGGTTACCCTTTGCGTCAGCTGCGCTCATGCGTTCCAACGCTTCATCAAAAAAGTTTTCCAGCCCCTGGCCCCCGGCTTTTGTCACCAGAGATACAGGATCAGGCCCGTTTGCATGGCAGTAGCCACCTCCAAGCGTGTCAAAAGCTGACACCTGAAGTTGTTTAACGTCCAATACATCGATGACCTTTCCGGACGTTTCGCCACCGGCCACGACAAATTTACGAACACCCAATTCATGCAACCGTTTGGTCGCTTCACCTAGTATTTTTTCAGCGAGGTCCGATGCGCCCTGTCGCCCAAGTACTGCCTGTACCCGTTCAATGCCATCGGCATCCATCGTGGTCGAAATACCAACCGGGCCCTCTTTCAGCTTGGGTGCAGCCCAATCGATAATAGTATCAATCACGTTCTGATCATCAGCAGCCTTTAAGAGATCCACTCTGTAAAGGGGGTACTTCTCCTCGAACAGTTTGAGTTGACGGTTGGTTTTACCGCTGCAACTACCCGCCAATACCGCTGCATAACCAGGCGCAGGTGGTAATAGCGAGGAAGGCTCACTTTTTCTGCTGCCCTGTTGCCAGGCACGAGCAAGAAATATGGGAAGCCCATCTGCACCGGTCGAAAGCGGCGTGTCGACCGATAGACGCGCGATGTTCTCTACGTCCGGCACATCATCAATGCCATCTGCGATAAAAAATGACACGCCGTCATTGATCTGTTCTTTCAAATATTGCTCAGCTTCAGATTTCTCACCACGAATTACTCCAAGCGGTAGTAAACCCACGTTAACGTTGCTTTGGGCCTGCAGGACCTCTATCAGATTGGAATTGGTCATCGGGGTAACAGGGTCACGGCTCGCACCTGACTCATGTAGCATGACTGTATTTACAAACGCCCTCCCCATGTACACGGTACAGCCAGCCCACCTGGTACAAAAAAGCACATGGTCAGCGCCAGTTAGCTCCATCAATACTTGCGCAGCAGGGCCTATGTTTCCCTGGTCAGTCGACATAAAGAGCGCGCTGTATTTGTAGTAAAGGCGCTTAGTCTTCTTTGCGAGTAACGCTTCACCAATACGACGCACCTCGGAAATCGCTTCCTCCGGTGGCGCCAGGCGAATCTTGCGACCAATGACAACGGCTTCTGCGTCGTTATCAAGGTCGGCAAGTGCCTCAACTGAAGTCACGAGTGGGCAGCGAACGCCCTCTTGTTCCAGTAGACTCGCTACCATCATGCCACCAGTCAGATCGTCTGCGATGACGCCCAGCTCAAGCAAGCTATTTACTCCCTTAGATTAATTGCGGACAGTATGTACACTGTACACTACATGACGTAGCACAAGGGACGCACCTCAAAAGACATGCTGAGATACTGACTTTATGGGACGTCCTTTATAAGTAACGATGATTCAATAGCAGGAGTATTCCAATGGGCAACCTTCCCCATCATTTCGATTCCCCCGAAGAGGCCTACTTCGGATTTTTTCGCGCCGATAAGGCGAAAGACGGCGAGGCCTGGGCTGCCGCTAACAGTTATCCCCATGTACGCATCACCCCAACCACAAAACTAGTGGGTATGGATGCAAAATCCACTTCGTTCTTTGTCGAAACGCCCGAAGAATACGCGGCGGAAGCTGACTGGACAGAACGAGAAGCAACAGGCTGGGTAGGCACGAAGGGAAGACAGCCCGTACGCTTCCACGAATCACCTGACAAAGTCCATCTGTTAGGTGGCTGGACCAGATACAACAAGGACGACAAACCGATACGATCAAATCGAGTCACTTATATTATGACTAAAGTTGATGGTTCCTGGGGGATTCAGGCTCGCTTTAGCGTTCAGTCTTTCGATGGTCCCGACGACGAAGTGGGTAAGAAGTGCGAGGCGCTTGTCGAGGGGTACATCGAAGCCATGAAGGCAGGCGACGATGTGGAACAGATCAGCTTGTGTCGATACCCGTTTGTGAATGTTGGCGTCGGCGAAGTCACAGTTATCAATGATGCGCAGGAAATGCAAGATCTGTTTTACAAGGTACCGGCACGAAACGTTACTGCATCTATCGTGCAGGCACTGCAAACCAGTGATAGCGGCGCCCTTGTTTCAGCGGCGGTGGCCTTTGATACCGGCGAGCGAGAAAACCATCTACTCCTGGTAGGGAAACTGGACGACTCCTGGACCATCGCGGGCGTTTCAAGCATGATAGACACGGTCGAATAAGTAAGACAGTGAATAGATGTTTACAGGATGGAGTACTCCACTCGGATTAGTTACAGAGGAACTGAGTCAACGGGAATATGAAGGGCATCCTGTGCCCGACAGCATTAAGGGAAAAGTCGCAGCACTGGACGTCGAAACAGACGGCATGAATCTCGCTGTTATCGACCCTATCTTCGACGAACTGAGTGCACTGCCTAAATCCTCTGACTTCCCCTACGTACAACCAAGCGATCTTGATGCGATCAAGCGTGAACGCCCGGACGGCCCCCGTAAACTGGGCAACGTTAACAACGCTGAAATACTGGATCGACTGCACGGTGCCTGGAGCGGACGTGCCTGCGGCTGCGCCCTGGGCAAACCGGTAGAGGGTGTGGGCATGCGCGGCGCAAAAGGGATGGATGGCAGACAGACGATCCGCACCTATCTTGAGAATCGCGGCCACTGGCCGCTCGACTTCTACTTCAGCGGCGAAGATACGGGGGATGACATCAAACTCCCTTGTCAGCTATCTCATCGAGAAAACATAGCCTTTATGGAACCGGATGACGACATCCACTACACCTTGATCGCCCTGCATGTACTGGAAAAGCATGGTCCCGACTTCACCTGGAAAGATGTCGCCAACGCGTGGAACAGCTGTCTTCCCTATAACGCAATCTGCACCGCTGAGACCCAGGCAATCCTAAACTACAACCTTGGCGTGCCACGAACCTCACTCATGGGAAGGGTGAAAGCCGATTGGGTTACGCCGGAATTCACCAGCACCCATCGCAACCCCTATCGTGAGTGGATTGGCGCGCAGATTCGTGCGGATGGTTGGGGATACGCCTGCGCAGGCAATCCGGAACTTGCAGCAGAGTTTGCCTGGCGGGATGCGCACTGGACTCACAGGGCCAACGGTATCTATGGCGAAATGATGTTCGCTGCCATCATGGCGAGCGCGTTTCTTGTACATGACCCTATCGAGCTGATTAACATCGGACTCTCGGAAATTCCCAGGAACTGCCGTCTCTCAGAGGCAGTGAATGCCGCGGTTGAAAAGGCTGCTGAGACTAAGGAATTCCACAGCTACATGGATTGGGTTCAGGAGCACTATGGCCACTTAAGTCCAGTACATACGGTTAACAATGCGCTTGTTGTCGTCGGTGCAATGATCTACGGTCAGATGGACTTTCACCAATCTATCTGCACCTCCGTTGAAGGCGCGTGGGACACAGACTGTAACGGAGCCACCTGCGGCTCTATCGTTGGTGCGGCGAGTGGCGCGAGCGGAGTTAATTCTGCTCTCATTGCACCACTCAACGATACGATTAAACCCCTAGTGTTTGGCTTTCAGGAAATAACTATGGCAGAACTTGCTGAAAGAACCCTTGAGGTACAGAAGGGCATCGCGGCAAGATACTAAGAACTGCATCTTACTGCGATACGCAAGACCCACCTTTGAAGAAGGTCTTATTTGCACTCTCTATGTCGACCAAGTGGCGGAAGGATTCAATCGTTTCTGGATAGGCAAAAGAATTACCCATATTATCGGCACAGCCTTCTCCACAATTAACCAAAGCTATTCTTAGAAGAACATCATTTTTGCCAAACGCAATGATCAGGTCATCGAGACGGTGCTAGCATTTACTTCTAACTAAGGAAGGCAATTTTCCAAACACCCCACGAAGAAAGCAGCAGGGTTCCACTTATTAAAGATGACCTTGGTGCAGCTCGTTCTTGCGCCCATCTTTCGAGTTCTAGATACGATTCCTGATGACGACCATTACCTACTCACCCTCTTCGGTTCAACACTGGCTTATACACTTGAACATTGTTCTTTTGATCCAATCCCGGTGGAGCACGGAAAGCTGCGCACTTAAGTTAACCGCGCTTATCTGGCCAGACAGGCTCATGGGTACCTGGTGGCACTGAAGGCCTACCTTGATCAACCCGGATGGTGGAAAACTTCGCAGCATGCGGCATGCATTTCAATTCTCCATAGCCTGATAAATAGGTTTTCAAGCGACTGGCATAGTCAACTGCCGCAGCGTGATGATCAAAACCAATCCGACCAAGACCACGCAGCCACTGCGAAGTTTGTGCGAGCGATACACGGATATGCCAACTTCCACCTTCGCTCGCTCTCCTTAAGAGAGCAGCTTGTACCGCATACGCCATGAAAAAACCAGTCGCGTAGTCGAGAATTTGTACCGGTAATGCCTTAGGAACCTCGCTGGATGCAGACTCCGCCTCTGCATGATTGAATCCGGTAGCGGTCTGCACAAGAGAATCGAAACCACGCTTAGCTGCCCAAGGCCCCGCATGACTATAGGTGCTAAGCGAAACATAAATTAGACCATGGTATTTCTTGGCCAACTCTTCTGCACCGAAACCGAATCTTTCCAAGCCACCAGGACGATAACTCTGCACAATGACGTCTGCCTCACGCAGCAAATTGTGTAGATCGCTGCAACCCTTCTGGGTTTCAAGGTCCACTATTGCTGACAATTTGCCTCGACTGGTGTCCATAATGTGCGCGATATTCGGTAAATTCGGAGAGTTAACCAGCATCACATCTGCGCCATATGCTGCAAGCACACGTCCACAAGTTGGACCAGCAAGAATACGCGTCAGGTCAAGCACTCTAATGCCGGTTAGCGGTTGTGCACCTCTAGAAAGTTTTGGGAGGGCCTGTGCATGAGCATCGCCTATATTGTCAATCGACAGTAACGGAAGTTTTGCCAGGGCCTGTGCCTGAGGATGTTTATCCCACGCATCAAAAGACCTCACTTTTGAGACCACTAGACCAGCTTCCGAGGCAACTGTTTCGAACTCTTGAGCACCCCACTTGGAGAGAGCTGCCAACACTTCATTTCGTTTCGTCGCGTCACCCGCCGTCAACCCAAGTATCTTCAGCACACCATCTCTATGGTGATCAAAATTTGCATGGATGCGAACATAACCCTCACCACATGGGTAAAGACCAGACAACTTCGCCCATAATTTAGGCATTGAACTATCGATAGTGAAGTGTCCAGTACACTCGTACTCAGCATCATGCATATCAACGTTAACTCGCTGTCTTTGACCTGTTCGCTGATACCAGACCTCCGCCGCTGCTAGCGCTGCTGCTCCAATACTGGTTTGTGCTGCGACGCCAACATGAAAGGAACTTGGCAATACGGGCTTCGCATCTGACAGGCATATATATGCTAACGAATCCTCCGGCAGGCCATTCTCAGACCAAATAGATCTTAAGGCGTCAATTGCTGTGGTTGTCATGATGGTCCTATAGCTAGCCCATGGATGTTATGATTTATGTGTTACATAAAAGATGCAAAACACTATATCCGATGAAGCGCCGTCTTGGTGAAATTAGCCAGAAAAATTCCGCTGTCCTTGGCGTTGCAGGAGATTTTATTGCGTTAACAAAACCCAGACTATTGTTAATGGTGCTGGTTTCCTGTGGTGCAGGCTTTTATCTGGCGTTATCTAAAACAACCGACCTTACAATGCTCATCCATGTACTCATCGGCACTGCGCTAATTGGTGCAGCAGCAAACTGCCTGAATCAATGCTACGAGGCGGTCCCTGACTCTTTAATGGAACGAACACAGAGGCGACCTATTCCATCTAAGAAACTCTCACGAAATGAAGCTGGTGTGTTCGGCATAATTATCTCCATTATTGGTTTCACCTATCTGATAATCGCCGTTAACTGGACCGCAGCTTTCATCGGCTTCCTAACATGGGGCACCTATCTGTTCATTTACACACCAATGAAAAAAAAGAGTGTGTTGAATACTTGGGCGGGCTCAGTCGTCGGGGCCCTACCACCACTCATTGGATGGGCGGCTTCTGGCGAAAATCTTGGCGCGGAAGCATGGACGCTATTTGCAATACTTTATTTCTGGCAGTTTCCCCACTTCTTTGCGCTCTCCTGGATGTATAAGGAGGACTACAAGAAAGGTGGTTTTCGAATGATCTCTTTCTATGATGAGACAGGGAAGCGGACCGGATTTCATATAATCAATAATACGCTAATCCTAGCCGTGGTGAGCTTGGTTCCACTTCAGCTTGCACAGTTCAGCTGGATTTACCTGCCAACTGCCCTACTACTTGGCTTGCTGTTTATCGGATTCAGTTTCGCGTTTTATATGCGGCCCTCTTTCGAACGGGCAAGGCATACCTTTAGATACTCTATTGTGTATCTACCCCTTTTACTGCTCTCGATGATTCTGGACAAAGCGTTTTTGTGACGACTATTGTTAATCTGGGAGAAATTTTGGATAAGCCACTTTCAATTGCGGTAATTGAAAAGAGTCTTACTGTACGACAAAAGTTATCTATGACGGCACCGATCTGCCACTGATTCATATTCCAAGCCTCGAAGGTATACGGGAAGCCGAAGTGGGTATATTGAAGCAGGTGAGGTTCCTCTAGTATGTAAGTATAATGCCCAACTCAGACAAAAAAACTGTCAACATCAAGATAGTTAATTAGAAGGAATAACCAAATGTTAAAACCCGGATTACGACTCAAAAGCGTCGTGTGCGAAGCAGAAATCATGGTCATCAAAGCTACCGACGGAGATGACCTCACCTGCGGTGGCGTTGCCATGGCTGAATCGCCAGAGTCAGCGGATGCCAATCCTGACCAGATGGATGGCTGCGTCATTGGTAAACGCTACGTTAACGAAGCTGAAACCGTTGAAATCCTGTGCGTAAAAAGTGGTGACGGCTCTATCTACTACAACGGTGAAGAATTGATGACAAAGGACACGAAGAAGCTACCCTCCTCTGATTAACTTATGAATATTGCCCTTTTCCTGCAGATGGCGGCGGAAGCCTGCGGCGATCGCTGTGCGCTGACTCATGATGGTACCCACTACACCTACGCGGAACTCTATGGCGCCGCCAAACGCGCCGCCTCCAGATTCTCTGGAGCCCAGTGTGAGTACGTAACGCTAATTGATGAGTCAAGCCCCGCTGTGCCAATCGCCCTTATGGGTGCCGCCATAGCTGGCATCCCCTATGTACCCATTAACTATAGACTCAGTGAAGAACAGATCATCCCGCAGTTGGAAAGAATTGATCCTGCCTACCTGATCCTTGGGCCAAAGCAGAGTGATCATTCTCCAAATCACTGGATAACTCAATCGACCAGTGAATTCATGAATAACGTGTTTAACGGCGATGAGTTGGAGGTTCCCTGGCACGAAGACCCTTCGGCGGTTGCTGTACAGCTATTTACCAGTGGTACTACGGGTACCCCTAAAGCGGCAATCCTAAGGCATGAACATCTAGTGTCCTACATACTCGGATCGGTAGAATTCATGGGAGCGCACGAGGAGGAGGCCACCTTGGTTTCTGTGCCTCCTTACCATATCGCAGGTATTTCGGCGGTCATGAGTTCTATATACGCCTGCCGGAAAATAGTACAACTACCCACCTTTAACCCTTTTGAGTGGTTGAGCCTATGTGCACAGGAAAGTGTAACCAGTGCTTTTGTTGTTCCGACTATGTTAACTCGTATTATAAACGAACTCGAAGTATCAGACATTCAACTCTCAAGCATAAGTACTCTGCAGTCAATTGCTTACGGCGGCGGCAAAATGCCAGTACCTGTAATCGAGCAAGCGCTAAAATTATTCCCGAACGTCGATTTTACCAATGCCTATGGGCTCACTGAAACCAGTTCGACTATTACCCTACTTGGTCCAGAAGATCACCGGACCGCAGTTGATCACGATGATGTTGTAGTGCATGCACGACTCGGATCTGTCGGTAAGCCACTGCCATCACTCGAACTTGAAATCCGTGACGAGCATGGCAAACCCCTCGGTCCCTGGGATGCTGGCGAAATATACGTTCGCGGCCCACAGGTATCTGGCGAATACGACGGCCACAATGTTCTTGATGATGACGGCTGGTTTCCCACCCGCGACGCAGGTTACCTAGATGATCATGGCTACCTGTATCTTTCCGGGCGCGCTGACGATGTCATCGTGCGAGGTGGAGAGAATATGTCGCCGGGTGAAATAGAAGACCTATTGCACAAGCATCCGGCAATCACCGATGCAGCGGCCGTTGGAATGCCATCTGAAGAATGGGGAGAGGTCGTAGCGCTAGCGGTTGTTAAGACCGAAGGCCGAGAGATCACGGAACAAGAGATTTGTGATCATATTCGTCAGCACCTTCGTTCTTCCCGTGTACCCGAGATTGTCCATTTCGCACCCGAGCTACCCTATAACGAGACCGGGAAACTTCTTAGACGAGTCGTGAGCGAGTGGTTCCGGATCGAGGGTGACTAACCAATCACTTCTGATAAGTAATGCAGAACTGCTCTCAAGGCCTGGCAGGCCAAGCGACATTTCGATCTCGAACGGTATCATTGCCGAAATCGGTGAATTAACACCCAGCGGCTCTGAGGTGAGAATTAATGCAAAGGGTGGACTCCTCATACCTGGCCTTAATGACCATCACGTGCACCTCATTTCCTACGCCGCGTCACTTACTTCTGTGCAATGCGGACCACCAACAACGACATCTGCAGAAACTCTAGCAGAGGCATTAAACAATCAATCGGGCACTTGCTGGCTTCGCGGCATTGGTTTTCACGAGAGCGTCCATCCCAATCTAGACCGTCAATGGCTGGACGAAAACGGCCCCAACAGACCAATCAGAATTCAACATCGCTCCGGTAGATTGTGGGTCCTCAACAGTCAGGGACTAGCACTCATTCAGAATGCTGCAGCTGCACTAAGATATCACGAACGCGCACGTCTCAATAGCGATAATGGTCGGCTCTACGATGTGGATGAACTGCTCGGGTCGCTTACCAGAGAGCAGCCACCACCCGTTGATGTTGCAAGCGGCAACCTCGCGAGTTTTGGTATCACTGGCATCAATGACATGACACCCTCTAATGACTCGAAAACCTGGCAATGGTTTTCACAACTACAATCGTCAGGTTCATTGCGGCAAAAAGTGAGATTGTCCGGCCGGCCGGAGCTAACCGAGTGCGTAAATGCGGGCGATCAGCTAATTATGGGCGAAACCAAAGTGCACTTACACGATTCGTCCTTGCCAGACTTCTGGGAACTGGTTGAAACCATCGACAACAGCCACCGAGTTAGTCGGACTGTTGCAGTACATTGCGTAACCGAAACCGAACTGGTGTTTACCCTCTCTGCATTTCGTAGCGCTGGCACCATATCTGGCGACCGGATTGAACACGCTTCGGTGGTCCCACCACTGTTGATCGAGCAGCTGCGAGAACTCGAACTGGGTGTCGTAACACAGCCGAATTTTATTCTCGAACGCGGCGACAATTATTTAAGAGACATTCCCATCGCTGAGCACCCATTCTTATACCGATGCCGATCATTGATTGATGCCAACATACCCGTCGCATTTGGTACCGACCTACCATTCGGTGACCCCGATCCTTGGGCATCTCTAAAAGCCGCGACTAATCGCCAAACCGCGTCTGGTAATTGTCTTGGTGAAAGTGAATGCATCTCGCCCGAGATCGCACTTAATGGTTACCTGGGTGATCTATCACACCCATTCGAAAGCAGATCAATCAAACCTGGTGAGCCAGCCGACTGCTGTTTACTCGATGTACCATGGGAAGTGCTAAAAGCTGACTTGCATAGCAGCCATGTCACTCTGACGACGCGAGATGGGGACGTCATCTATAGCCGAAACTAGTCGACAATCTCGTCGATTAACCCCCACGTTAGGGCATCATGTGCTGATAGTTTCTTACCGCTAATCGCAAGTAGGTTAGCTCTATGTCGACCGACTCGTCTTGGAACACTCACACACCCCCCTGCTCCAGGTATAAGGCCCATAGCGACTTCGGGAAGTTGAAAGAACGCGTCCGACGTCGCCGTGATGTGCTCTGCAAAGGCAGACATCTCAATACCGGCCCCTATACATGCGCCATGAACGTTGACGGAATACTTATCAGCATGGGGAGCAAGGTATTGGGCTGGCATCCGAAGTTGGCGAATTCTATGCGCCTCTGAAAGGTCGGTAGCATCTCCAAATTCAGTGAGGTCCCCACCTGCGCTGAAACATGCCCCGGCACCGGAAACGATAACCTGCTCGATGGAATCGTCCATTGCAACCATCTTGAACGCTTCGCTAAGACAATCACGCATCGGCACTGAAAGCGCGTTTCTATTTTGTGGAGTGTTTAGGGTAATTCGAAGCAGCTCCTCATCTCGCTCAAGTAATACTGGATCGGAAGGCGCAAAATCAACCACTGCCTTCTTCGATTCTTTGTAGGTCGCCAGCCAACGAGCAAACTCTTCGCCCGCTTGCAGCGTAGCGTAACCAAGAGATTCCATTGATAGAGCACTGGCCACTGGCAAGCTCTCTGTCACTCGGGTCACCTGAACAAGCACTGCACTTGCCTTCGGATACTTATCGATAACACCAGCGATCTCTTCACAGTCAGCTTCGTCGTCAAACACCAGATCAAGTCCTTCAGCCAGCGAACTCCCTTCCTGACCAACACCAACAGTGGGTACGGGCTGCCGCATCAGCCAATGTCGGAGGACACGATTCTCATCGTCACTGATTGATTGATCGCGAAGATCAAGCCCTAGAATATTAACCGACTGCGCATCCACCACATTCGGCTCACGCGAGAGCTCCCTGATTTGACTTACATTGAAAAGTTGCACTGCCTCACCTCCAATAGACTATTAAGAAGCAACTCGCACCATTTAATCAACCGGAATCAGACCTTCACACTGTTAGCCAATTGCTGCATTCTTAACGCTTTTCTGAATATGGAGGCGGATATGCCCGAGCCTTTAGAAGGAATTACCGTCATCGAGATGACTATCGCGGTGCAGGGTCCTGCCGCGGCCCTCTTTCTTCGCGATATGGGAGCCGAGGTAATTAGAATCGAGCCACCAATAGGTGACGGCACTCGTTACCTAAAGGGAAGGCAAAATGAGACACAGGAAGACACCATGGGAACTCAATTCGTTGCCGTAAATCGCGGCAAACGGTCAGTCTGCCTAGACATCCACTCAGACCTAGGCTCTAAGGCAGTGATGGCGTTACTGGAAAAAGCAGATGTATTCCTCACCAATTTTCGCGAACTAGCTCTTGATAAAATGGGTCTTTCCTACGATAAATTGAAACAGAAATTTCCTCGACTCGTTTACGCATCAGCCAATGGATTCGGCCCCAGAGGCCCGGACGCAAATAAGGCCATGATTGATGCGGTAGCTGCAACAAGAAGCGGACTAATTCATCACACTGGGTATCCTGATCAAGCACCCGCAATGCCCGGCGCGATTATTTCCGACACCGCCGGCGCAATGCAACTGGCATTGGGGATAATGACCGCCCTCGTCTCCCGGGAACGCCACGGCAAAGGGCAACGCGTACAAACCAGTTCCCTGGGGGCAATGCTGTGGTTGCAACAATGGGAAATAACGCACACTGCAATGACGGATGCGAACTTACCGAGAGATGGCAATCATCATCCGCTGCTCACCGGATTTTATGGCATCTACGAAACAAAAGATGGCAGATGGATCACATTGACTCAGGTCTTAACACAGGAAGGATGGGATGCGCTATGTATTTTTATGGAAATCTTTGACATGACATTCGACTCCCGTGTTCAGACTCCTGGACAGCGTTTGGGCAATGGATTATCGACGGAGGATTCCACAGAGATCCGACAGTTATTTGCAGATGGATTTGCCCGTAAAACTATAAGTGAATGGGAAGCGTTTCTGAACAACCAACCAGAGATCGTCTGGGAACGAGCCCGTAGTTGGCAAGAAGTTCTTGAAGACGAACAGAATATTGCTAATGACTACCTGACCACAGTAAACGTACCTGGCGTAGGAGAGACGAAAACAGTTGGAAACTTGGTGTCACTTAGCGAAACGCCCGGAAGCGTAAAAGGTGACCCACCTGAGTTGGGAGAAGCGAACAATGAAATACTAACTGAGCTCGGCTTTTCCGAAGTCGAGATTAGCAAGATTGAGAACACCGCAACGGAACAACGAGAAGAACGTTTAGCGATAATGTGCTGTGTGCTAGAGGACGTAAAACGAAACAACAGTTAGGCACATATCTGCTCTAACCAAACGCTCCTCTGTCTTTAAGAGATTGTAGTCCTTCCGAAGAAAGCCCCAGATCTTCGCCGACAACCTCATCGGTATACTTTCCTAGTGGACAGGCAGCGGTAATTTTCACTTCACTTTCAGACATTCTGGCAGGCCACCCTAACAGGCGTATTGTACCGCGTTCCTCATGCTCGACTTCCTTGATGAACCCGCGCGACTCAAGATGAGGGTTTTTGTATAAATCTACCGAATCCAGCACCGCACTAGCGGGTACATCACCCTCCGAGAGAACCCGCATAGCCTCAAACTTGTCGTGCTGTATGGTCCAAGCCTCGATAATTGAATAGAGTTCATCCTTGTTCTTAAGTCGATCAGTCTGGTGTTCAAATCGCGAATCCTTCGCCAGCTCCGGGCGTTTAATCACGTCGCAAAGCGCCTGCCACATCCGCGGCGTGGTTGCCATGATAAACAGGTAGTCGTTTGGTCCCCCGCCATGGCAACGATACAGTGTCATCGTGGGCAAGTCCCCGTTACCTGTTCTTGTTACCACTTCCTTACCACCCTGGGCACGGGCAAGTCCGCTGCGAATGTAGTAGGTCATGGCTTCCTGCATGGAGATCTCTATCTTCTGGCCTTTGCCGGTCCTCATCCTCTGGATATAAGCTGCGAGAATTGCCATAGCCAGTTGAACGCCCGTGCCCGTATCACCAGTCGTTGGCCCAGGTCGCATCGGTGGACCATCTGTTTCTCCCGTAATTGAAAACGCGCCTGCAGCGGCCTGAGCCACCATGTCGAAACACTTGTAGTCTGCATAGGGACCATCTGCACCATAGCCCTTAATACTGGCGTAGATAATTTCGGGGTGGGCTTCCTTAACCGCATCATGAGTGAGATTAAGTTTCTCTACTACACCTGGGCCATAGTTTTCTACCAACACGTCATACTTGGGGAGCATCTTGAGCAAAGTGTCGCGTCCAGCATCAGTGTCTAACGCTAATGTTACGCTGCGCTTATTGCTGTTCCACATAAGGAAGTATTCTCGGGTTTGGCTCGACACGCCTCGCCCAGGATCACCAGTACCAGGCCGCTCGATCTTGACGACATCCGCCCCCATCCAAGCTAGTGCCTGAGTACAAGATGGTCCTGATTCGTATTGGCTTAGGTCCAGAATACGCAACCCATCAAGCGCGGCCATGTTACTATTCCTCCTTAGTCAACCAGGCAAACTGCTGCGGCTTTCTTCCCGCGCGCGGATCCAGTAGCACATTAATTATCGCAGGCCCTTCAAAGGCCATAGCATCATCTAAAGCACCTTTTAGATCTTTAGGATCCTCAACCAGAATACCCATACCACCGAATGCTTCCATCATCAGATCGTAGCGAGCTCTGGGTGTTAACACACCTGGTGGGATGGGTTTGTCCACGGGTAACTCATCGATTCCACTGCCAATACCGCCGTTGTTCAGAATGACTATTTTCACTGGCAAGTTATTGCGACACATGGTTTCCACTTCCATCCCGGAAAAACCAAATCCGGAATCACCTTCCACAGCAACAATAGGACGGTCTGGATGAACCACTGCTGCAGCGACTGCGAAACCCATACCGACGCCCATCGTGCCATAGCTACCTGCATCAAGACGCGACCTAGGCAGGTTATTAGGCATCTGCGTTCGACCAATATCCATGGTATTGGCCCCTTCGCTGACAATCATCGCGTTCTCTGGCAACCACTCGCGAATATCTTTGAACGCGCGATAATAATTAGTGGGCACATTATCATCATCAGCCATCGGCTGAACCATTTCCTGGTTAGCAGCGGCTTTTTCCGCAATCGCAGTGCGCCATTCTGTTTCTGCGGGATAAAACCACTGTCGATTATCTAGGGCACGGTTCAGTTGACCAACTATCGCTTTGCCATCACCCAGCAGCGCGACTTCCGTTGGCACATTAGTACCAATTTCCTCCGCTGCTGCATCAAGTTGAATCACCCGAACGTCTTTAGAGAACCTCGGGGACATCCCAAAGTGCATGATCCAGTTCAAACGAGCACCCATCAAAAAGACAACATCCGCCTGCTGCAATGCAAGGGTTCTTGCAGCACCAACCGATAGGGGATGATCGTCAGGAATCACACCCTTACCCATTGGAGAAGCCAGAAAAGGTAACTGCGTACGTTCAATAAACTCTCGGACCTCCTCTTCAGCGCGAGACCAGGCCATACCCTTACCCACAATGACCAGCGGACGCTCCGCGGACTCAAGCGCGGTGAGAGCCGCTTCAATATCTTCTTCTAACGCTTGTGGCCTGGGGGCGTCAGGAATCGTCGACACGAAACGAATCTTATCGTCATCGACTTCCTGGGTGATGATATCGTCCGGCATATCGAGGTAAACAGGCCCCGGTCGCCCGTAGAAAGAAGTACGTACGGCCTGCTCGACATAAAACGGAATTCGTCTAGCATCTTCTACTGCATGGGCATACTTACAAAGCGGTGTTGTTGAAATAACCTGGCTTTCTTCCTGAAAAGCACCCCGTCCATTTTGACTCACGGCCGATGCTCCACCGATGAGAATCATTGGCCAGCAGTTGGATTTTGCATTAGCTAACCCCGATAACGCATGGATGACACCAGGGCCTGAAACAACAAGGCATGCCTGTGGACGACCAGTTAGATATCCAGCAGCCTGTGCAGCGTAACTAGCTGCCTGCTCGTTTCGCATACCAACGTATCTAATTCCAGCCTTCTGGGCCTGCTCAGCAATGGAGCCTACAGGGAAACCAACAATACCGAACATATACTCAACGCCCTGCTGCTTAAGTGATTCCGCGATGATTTTCGCACCTGTAGCCATAGTGCACTCCTTATCCTAGCTATCAAAAGAGGTAACAGAATACGGCTAGCGGTCTTAAAATTGCAAATTTGGAAACTAGCGCGAACGCGATGTCTCAGGAATTAAACACTACTGGATCGGTCTTGTTTCACACAGAGCTGTAACGCGGTGCATCAGTCGTTCTTCGCTCACGTCATAGTCAGGACAAGGTGAGTGCAACACACATCGGTTGTCCCACATAGCAATGGTTCCAACCTCATAATCAATACGAAATTGATAATAAGTGCGCGTTGTGTGTCTATAAAGATATTCTAGAATGGCGCAACTTTCATCCGGCTCAAGATCAATGATGCGTTGCGTGAAGTTTCGGTTCACATACAACGCCTTTCTACCGGTTTCGGGATGTGTGATGACAACAGGATGGGTCACCGGGTGTTTGATCTGTTCAAGATCAAATTGTCGTCCGTCATGTATGGCGAATAACGGATCGACAAACACCTTCATGGCATCCGAAAGATCTTCATAGGCTTTATATTGGTTGGCATAGAGTGTCCCGCCCCCCAGTGATGGCACTTTCCGGGCAAGCAGCATGGAATATTTCGGCGGCACCTCTTTCCAAGAAACGTCCGAGTGGAATGCTTCCCCTCGAAGCTGACCAATAGTCATAACGTCATCAAAACCTTCGACCGTCGGCGAGTAACCATGGATGTCGAGTTCGCCATAATGCAGACCAAATGTTCGCAAGTCATCAACACTCACATCAGCCTGACCGTGTATCGCTAACGCACCATACTGCAGCATCAGGTCATTGACCTGTGCATAGCCTGCATCATCCATCTTAGTGATATCGAGGCCCCAAACAGCAGCGCCCCCTGCTCCGGTTAAGGGCTTAACAATTACTTGTTCCTGATTTACTGCAGCACTCATAGCGATACCTCCTATCACCAATAGTATGCGACTTTAATCACGGTCGCACAAACCAGGTTGGATTGCCCTTATCGCTGGTGTAATGGGAAACCTGTTTGGCAGGTCTGGGAAGTAAATATAATTAAAAAAATATCGGTAGGCCAATCTCTCTTTTGAATCACGCTGATTATTATACTAATCATACTCCTTTACAGGATGATCGATCTAGGTACTGCTCTCTTTTTTATCTCAGGATGTGCATGGAATTCTTCCAGCCGGGATTTTTTTGGCCCAACCTTTGGCTCCATAACAGAAGCTTGTACTTCCCCAGATTCGTGACACCGTTACTGCCGTCGCCATAGATGTAATCGGTATCGGTCTTGGTGTTACTGCCAATGGAGTAACCCTCGACTGAATTATCGATACTGGCGTCGAGAGGCTCTATACCGTCAGCAGGATAATGTTTACCGGTATATCTTTTCTGTCGGTTTCGCTAGTCTTCTGTGCAGGCAAACGCTTCAATCAAGATCGACGAGCAGCGAGAGAACCGTATGCATAATTCCCAATCTTCGGAGAGACCAGATGACAAATAAGGATACCAGCGGCAAAATCATTTCACCCGCACTCGACGTTGGCCTCGTGCCCCGAGACTTTGTCGCCATGCTTGCATTCTATGAGGAAGGCTTAGGAATGCCGCGATTGGAAGACATGGAATTTGCCGACATCCGTCTAACACGATTCGAAGCAGGTCAGGGTATCGTGAAGTTTAATCAGGCACCATCAGCGCCTAAGGAATCGACCAGCGGCCTGCACGAAAGCAGGGGAATGAAACTGCTGACTATCGTTGTGCCAGATCTGAAAGTGACCTCAGCGTCTCTGGTTAACGCCGGATTCGAGGCACTTTCAATCGAGGATCACGACCAATATACGCTGGCGTTCACCCACGACCCCAACAACACCATGGTGGAACTCGTCGGCGCTCCTGACTTTTGCAACAGCGCGGTACTCAACGCTGTCGGACTGACAGTCAATGATGCAGATGCGACCCATTCATTTCTCACGAATGTGCTTGGTTTTGAGGCGGGCAAGTCCGAAGACCTGCCAGCGCTGGGGACCAGAAAGCATGAATTCGTTGCCGGAGATACCACACTCAAAGTGTGGCAACTGGATTATCTGCCGGCCGAAACCGGCTCAATACAGGACTACCCCGGAATCCGTTACCTAACCGCCCTGGTAGATAGCATCGACCCAGTGGTGGCGCGCGCGCGCGATGCCGGACACAACATCCCTATCGAACCTCGGGATCTTGCTCCCGGTGTGCAAATCGCAATAATCGAGGACCCAGATGGCAACTGGTTCGAGCTGGTGGAGCTTGCCTAATCATCTGAGCTAAAGATCTGCAATATAAATGGGCTTACCAGTCCGCGACGATTCCAGGATACCGAGGGCCACCTTCATCGTGTCGATATTATCTCGACCTGAACTTAGTGGCTCATTCCCCGTTCTAATACATTCCTCAAAGTGCAGGATCTCATTGACGAAGAAGCTCGCACTAGGAAGCACAATGCCGCTGGTATCAATTGGTTCAAACGGCGGTTTTTCCCTATCAGAGGCTTCTTTTTTTCCCCCGTACATGACAAGGCCAAAGTGCCGAATCGGACTATCGTCTTTGGCCGTCGCTGGTGGCGTGGAGTATATGGTCCCCTTACTGCCAAGCACCATATAGGAAGAGGCCTCAGGAACAAGATTGGTGGTCCAGCTGCTAAAAACATCACAAATAACGCCGTTCTCAAATTCGATCGATGCAGTAACCAGGTCTTCTGCACCATTGGTCATTTGTGGCTGCACGGTCCTGCATATCCCAGTCACGCTTTTGACATTACCAAGGTAGTAACGCAGAAGATCGATGTAATGTATGGTTTGGACCAGCAGAACTCCCCCACCCGCCTTGGCGTCTATATACCACGAATCCTTTGGGCCCTGACGGAAAACATGGGTACGAGCTGCATGAATCTCTCCCAGTTTGCCATGCTCAATTAGATGCTTCACGGCATATGCTTCGGGTGAATAACGTAGATGCTGCGCAACCATCAGAGTGACTCCTGCCTGGTCTGCCGCTTCAACCATCTCTCGACAATCCTCTAGCGTACTCGCCATGGCTTTTTCGACGATCACATGTTTACCAGCTGCTGCTGCAGCGACAGCCTGACGGGCGTGCAAAGAGTGAGCCGTGCAGATGTCCACCGCGTCGATATCCGCATCATTGAGCATGTCCTCGTAGGACAAATAAACGGTCTCAACACCTGCCTCAGAGGCATACTCTCTAGCCAACGGCTCAGCAATGTCGCATATAGCCGCCAGCTGAATCTGATCTGGGTGATCCAGATAGGCTGGCAGGTGAAACTTAGAAATACTGCCTGTGCCAACTAAGCCTACCTTCAAGGGTTTATACATATTCTTGATTCTCCCTGTGCTTTTGCACAAAGCTGGGCTACCTGCCAGCATTAACTGACCTCAGGGATGACCTTTTCAGAAATCAGTCGTATACTTTTCAATACGTCCTCGCGAGAGTCAGATCCACCGAGCATCGTACAGATGATTTCGTCGGCGTTGAAGTCTTCACGCAGCTGGTGAATTCGGTCCACTATCTCCTCCGGGGTGCCATAAAGATCGCTCGAACGCTCTGGCTCGTCTGCAGAACCCTTCTCCCTTAACGTATGCTCCACCCGTGTTTTCCGAGCAGCTTCTCGGACGCGGTCAGCCTCCCGCTGTGTGGCTACCACGCGTGTATTCATGCGAATCGATACAGAGGCATCACCGGGGTGTCCGGCATCCAACCAGGCCTGTCGATAATTCTTAACGTCATCCTTTAACACTTCATCACCACGCACGTTGTGCAGGCTGCCGCCGCCAATCGCAATTCGGTAGCCTAGTCTACCCATCGGTACAAAGCCCTGTTGGCTATCGAGGGGAAGCAAGATCGGCGGATGGGGCTTCTGGATGCACTTCGGCAGGAAATTCGAACCATCGTCGGGCAACGAGGGGTAATTGTAGAATTCGCCCTTAAAGCCAGAGAAAACATCTTCGGTTAAGACCTGCCGTATGACTGCCAGGTACTCGTGTAGATGCCTCTGGCGCACCTCATCGCCCGCTGTATCTCCCCCAGCACCGTAGATGAAACGGCCGTGGCTTAGCTGGTCCAGCATGGCGATCTGTTCTGCAGTTTGCAGAGGGTTAGCAGGTGTAAAGTTGTCAAAGACCCAGCCAAATTTACGAGCGTTGCCTCCGCGTCGATTTATAGGAGAACCGCCTTCCTTAATGTCAGTAGTAAATCCCTCGCCTGGAGCCTTGAGACCAGGCAGATGCACCGCTGTCCCAATCTTGATCCGGGTGGTACGTGCAGCGATCGAGGCGGCCAGCAAAAGGGTATCGGGCACCATGGTGCGAAGCGGCACGCCTCCGGACCAAACCGTGTCCCATCCAGCCTCGTCGAGGGCACGGATCTCTTCAAAGCTGGCGTCGTAGGTTTGGGTATGCGATTCGCCTTGCATTGATACCCAAAACTGCAAATAGCTTATTTTCATAAGAACCCTCGATGCTCACTGCAATTGTTGCCCTCTTATAACACAGTAGACGGGATGAGGTACGCCAGTTGTCGTTATAGAGTCCGTTGATCCGGCAGACTGGAGGTAATGCCGAAAATTAGGCTACTCGCTGATCTCCAACATATGGAGTGCAGTCGACTTGGCCCATTTGTAGTCAGCCTTGCCATTTGGAGCCCGTTGGACCTGGTCAACAAATAACACATTCTTGGGAACCTTGTAACCGGCCAAGTGTTCATGACAATGATCCAGAAGTGAAGCATCACTCACGGTATAAGGAGCGGAACGCGATACCACTGATACCACGCGCTCACCGAAGCGGCTGTCTGGCACACCGACGACAAGACAGTCCTCCGTACCACTGTGTTTCTTGATCACTTCTTCGACTTCTTCCGGGAACACCTTCTCACCTGCGGTATTAATGCACATGGACCCTCGGCCCAGTAATGTCACACCACCATCTGCTTCGATGGTGGCAAAGTCACCCGGAAAGATATAACGCTCGCCATCTATTTCGCGCACCGTTTGCGCCGTTTTCTTCGGATCCTTGTAGTAACCAATCATCGAGCCCTGCGTCGCGATCATCCCAATCTCACCGGAGCCAGGTTCGACTGCTTTATTATTTTCATTAAATACTTTCATATTCTCATCCGGTTCAAACTTGGCCGTGGTGGCCGCAGATTCCCTGGTCGAGATAGAGCTACCCATACTGCCTTCCGTTGAGCCCATCGCATCAATCAAGGTCATATCATTATGTTTGAGTAATCCTTCTTTGACGTCCTGGGACCACATAACGCCAGATGAGATGATCAGTTTGATGCTAGATATATCATAAGGCTTACCCCTGTCATGAGCTTCGTTGAGCGATCCAAGCATTGGCCTAGCGAATGCATCGCCGACAATAGTGAGCATGGTAGCCCTGTGCTGCTGTGCCTCCATCCACAGCTCGTCAGGTTTCAAGCCAAGGTGTTTAACGGTAATAGCAGCACCCCCTGCCAACTGCGTCGCTATGGAGCCTACCCACATACCTGTACCGTGCATCAATGGGCAACATACAAGCCCCCTGGGCAAACCGACGTCAGTCTGCAGCCGGATAATATTATCAGGAAGGTCCTCCATGGTTTCTGAGACTTCCACACCGTGGAACTGGGAAAATCTCGCCAGCCCCATACATTGCATGCCGTTGTCGTACATGACCCCCTTGGGCATACCAGTCGTACCGCCGGTGTAGAGCATGTATAGATCATCGGCCTTGCGCTCGATGCGAGCCATTGGCCTTGCAGTTGATACCGCTTCCTCGAAATCAATAGCACCAGGTATCAGCGGGGTATCGCTATCATCAGCAAGCTGAATAAGGCACTTGAGGTTATCTACCTGTCCACGAATCGTTTCAATACGCTCGGCATAAGTGGACTGATAAACAACTGCCTCGGCATCCGCATTGTTGAGCAGGTAAACCAGCTCCTCTTCCTTGTAACGATAATTTATATTGACCGGACAGCCGCGCAGCTTGTTGATACCGTGATGCACTTCCTGATATTCGTTACAGTTGTGCAGGTAAATGCCCACTTTGGCACCGGCCGCTACACCATGTTCCGTTAAAATTCCGGCAATCCTAGACGCACGATCGTCGTACTCCGTCCATGTTCGAATCACGTTGTCACATATGAGTGCAGGTTGGTCACCCACCGTATCTGCGATAATTTCGTATGCGGTTGCCAAATGCCACTCTGCCATGTGATACCTCTTACTTTATCTACGTAGTATAAGCGCACTGCCCACCTGGGCCGTATGCCCGGTGACCAGACCAATTTCAGCATCCTTAACCTGACGAGCTCCGGCATGACCTCGCAGTTGCTGCACTGCTTCATACAAATGGTTCATCGACCAGAAGTAGCCCTCCGACAGCTGACCGCCATGAGTGTTTACCGGTAGCTCTCCTCCGAGCGCGATTCGTCCGTCCTCTACGAACGGACCCCCTTCCCCTTCCTTACAGAAGCCATAACCTTCCAGCTGATAGATGACCGCAAAAGTAAAACAGTCATAGATCTGTGCAAAGTCCATGTCATTTGGCCCAACGTCAGCCATATTATAGAGCCGTTTCGAGAAATATTTAGCAGCCGCTTCGGCAGGTTCCGGTGCCTGCGCTGGAAATCCGGACGCATAACCGGGAAGCGGCCCACCTCCCATCGCGGCACCCATAATATAGACCGGTGACTGTTTAAGGTCTCTGGCATTCTCCGCAGAGGTAAGCACCACAGCGTAACCACCGTCCGATGCGAGGCATATATCCAACTCGCGCACCGGATCAACGACCATCGGAGAATTCAGGTAGTCCTCCATTGTGATCGGCTGCCGCGCAAGTGCCCTATCATTAAAAGCAGCATGCTCACGGTGTGTTATCGCCACTGCTCCCGTATGCTCACTGGTGGTGCCATACTTGATCATGTGCCGCTTCCATCTCATGGCGTTTTCCATGCGAACGCTGTCTAGCCCAAAGGGTGCCATGAACTCTGCCTCACCAGTGACACTTTGATAATCGGGGAATTGAGAGATGCTAGCCCCTCGAGGATGACCGGTAAGCCTTCCAGCTGTGCTCGTTTTCATGGCACGATAGCAGACAATGTTCCTAGCAAGTCCTGCTTCAATGGCTGCTGCCGCCATTTGCACCACGGCTATTGACCCTGCGCCACCAGCATAGTTGTCGACCTGGAAACTAATTTCGGGAACACCCAGTCCAAGGGCTATCTGATGCGATGGGGCAGCTGAATCCAATGCGTGAGCGCAGCCTATCCCGTCGACATCCTGACTAGCTAAGCCCGCGTCCTCAATCGCCATCTTGCACGCCTGCAGGGCCAGCTGTACGTCACTGACACCTTTAAGCTTCGATTCCTGTTTGCTATCAAATTTGCTGCCGCCATCCGTTGCTGAGTGCCCGATACCTGCAATAACTACTTTGTCTTTTAGACTACCCATTGCTTTCTTCGCCTATTTACACAACAACGCCCGTGGAGCCAAACGACCAATTACGCCGGCTTCCATTTTGGTAATGATATATCTTCAGTGATCTCGTCAAAAAAGACCTCGACTGGCATATTGAGCTCAACATCCTTCGGTGAACAGCCTTCGACATTACCGAAAATCCGCAGGTCGTCTTGTTCGGACAATTGTACCGATGCCACAACGTAAGGGACGTCACCCGCGAAGGCCGGACTAGCTTGGTGCACAACAACCCAGCTGAAAACCTTTCCTCTCCCACTAACTTTGGACCACTCTGCGGAGAAAGAATTACACACATGGCACATCGGCCTTGGGAAGAAACGATAAGTACCGCAATCTGCACACTGCTGCATCAATAGCTCGCCACGTTTGCAACCTTCCCAGAACTCTCTAGTCTCTGCACTAGGAAGTGGTAGCGGTTTGTCGTACTGTTCCATATCGCAATCCTCCTCTGGATGTGTCATCAACCAGTATTCAATGCACCCGTGCGGCCCAGACCACTATCTTCCTGAGCAAAGGGAATAGCCAGCTAAGTTCCGTAAACGCCGCCTAGTGTTCCTGGCTATAGTTAGGATGTGCTACAACGAGCTTTTGCCAAACGTTAAAATTGTAATCGTTAAGAATCCATCGTTCTGTACTATCCTGTATGAACAATTGTTCTTCGTTTAGGGACAGATCCATCAGCTCTCCTCCTTATATTTCAATCATGGTTTAACAAACAACATCTCGATACTGGTGCCTGCAATAATGTCGTCCACATACTCGCGGTCCCCTTCATCAAGCCTGGCGTATGCCTGACGCAACCAGGTAAGACAGCGCGCTTGATAAGGAAACGGTGTCTGAGTCCACTCCTGTCCGTCAATCGTGGTTTGCACAGTATCGGTACCGGTTTCAATAGCTGCCGAATTAGCCAGCAACGCGGGAACGTAGACTCTGCCTATTTCCTGCAGCAGAAGAGACAGGGTTTCCGGTAGCACATCCCGTTCATACCACCCATCTTCCGGTGCGAATTCACCCGAAAGGTCTGAGAGCATATCAACCCAGGCAAAGACTTGGGGTGTGCGCTCAAGACAGATAGCCATGGGCGTTGGGTCGAAATGCGTCAACTGGGTGAGTTGTCCGTATAATCCAAAGTCACAGGCGGATGGTCGCGATCCGAGCACGTAAGGACCACTGCGAATGTGCGTATCCAGAATGTCCAGCAGCCTCAGGTAAGAGGCCTCTATCACTGGAGCGGTCGTATCATTGCTACCCACAACGTAAAGACGGTTCACCTGTCGATCACGAATTGCATCACTCATTGGAGAAATTTTCTCTTCCTGCGAGGTCACGTGACCCCACCTTGGCAGCATCAAACCGCCTTGTGTCGCGTCTTTATCAAAGTGCCATCGATAGTGAAACATTGCCTTGGTGACCCACTCATCCGCATAGTCCTCAATCAGATAATCAAGAAACGCCACAACAGGATCGTTTGGAATGATCGAGCGCCCGTGATACATGACTTCAAGTTCGCGAATAATCGGCGTTGAATCGACGACAGCTTCGAGTTCGCCATCCCTTCCTGGCCAATAGAAAGTAGGCTGGAGTACAACCTTCGCAGCGGGCAGATCGTACTGCGCCGATATCTGAGTCTGCAGGTAACGATAGGGAATACGCCGGTAACGCAACACCGCCAACATTTTTCTCGTGTAGGGTGAACCGGGCGAGCCCTTAATGGCAATCTGTCCTTCGAAATCAGCTTCTTTCATTCATTTTTCTCGTGTTTATTGATTTACTCCTAATGAATCAAGAGGTGCAACCATACCGAAGATAGTCTATCCATACACCCAACCGGGGTAATGAGAAACTCATGGAATCCAATCAAGCATCTCATTGGGCAGCTTATGCGAGCGTGGCTTGCCTGGCTTCCAACAGATTAGTCGAGTCCAACTGAAGTGGAGTTCGGTACATTTATGATGTGTTTTTACACACTGAGAAAAAGCTCAGATCTTCACTAGAAGCACTCAATAAACGTCGCTGGCACAGCATTTACAGACCCAGTGTTATTGAACGATACCTGGTAGGCTTGGCCGATTGAGATTCTGGCGGCTTATACAATAAATGCTTCTCGCATGTTTCTGTCCTCTGTTCGATTAGTCAGGTTATTTAATTATAAATGATATTTTCTGAGTTAGTTTATGCTACTTGGGCTTACCAAACTAATAACGGTATCTTACAGACTGATATTTTATTACAGAGATTTTTCACGATCGCCTCTTACGCACGGCCAAGTTGTATCTGCGTGTCTTTAAGGTCAGCGGCGGAAAAGTCATAGCGGAATAGAACGATGGCCGCCAACATATAAAACAATGCCGGAAACCAAGAGAACAAAAACATCAACCAGAATTTCACCTGTTCAGTCTGTGGAACACCTGGTTCGTATCCCATGTAGCCAAGCACCTGCAGAGCGGCAAAACCACACACCGCACCTCCCAGCTTGTGCACAAAAGTCCAGATGGAAAAATAAGAGCCCTCTCGACGCCTGCCAGTTAAGGACTCATCATAATCAATGACATCGGCCACCATCGAAGGTGGTAGCGTCATAGTGTTGCCAAAAGAGAAGCCACTAAGAATCAATAGAATCGAAAAATACCCAATACCACCTTCCTGGCCCCACCACACCGCAATGGTCACTGCAGTCGCCAGTGCAATACCGGCTCCCCAGGTATTTCTCTTGCCCCAAACCTTAGCTAGATAGTTCCAGAATGGGATTGAGCAAATGCCCGCAAACATATAAAGCTGCAGGTAAAATGCCCAAGTCGGCCACCATCCGGGCATCATTTGTGACCACCAAGTCGGCGTACCAATGATATAGATTGATACGTAGATAACGAGAACAGCCGGTACCGCTGCGCCAATACCATTAAAAAAGAACGCCAACAAAAGGCGTCGAAAATGTTTGTTGTCGAAGGTCTTAATCCAGCTTTCAAAGGGTCGCATTTTTTCACGACCCCGAAACTCTGGACGTTCCTTAACAACTGAGCCAGAGACAGTCAGGATAAGTGCCGCACCACAACCCAGCACCGCTCCCATGATAGAGTAACCGTCACTACCCCCGAACTTGTAGATCAAAAAAGCCGGTACTGCAGTCGCCACTAATAATCCAGTTAAGGCGCATACTTCACGAACGGCTATCAGCTTTACACGCTCGTGGTAGTCATCTGTCAACTCTGCCCCAAGGCTAAAATAAGGAACAGCACCAATGGTCCAGAACAGGTAGAGTAGAATATAGAAACTCAACATATAACCCAGAAGATAGCTCTGACTTTCCGCCGGATTTTCCAGAATCGGCGGAGAAAACAGAAAGTAAAACGCGATCGCGATTGGAATAGCGGCGCCAAAAATCCAGGGCCTACGCCTGCCAATTCTAGTATTCGTTTGATCGGAAGCCCAACCGATAAGCGGATCTGTAAATGCATCGAACAATCTTGCAATCAACAGCGCCCAGGCAACGAGTAATGCTCCCAGACCAACAACATCAGTATAGAAAAACTGCAAGTTGACAGAGATCACCAGTCCTAAAAAAGAGAAAGCAGCATTTCCAACACCATACCCCCAGGTTGTGTATGCTGGAAGTCCTTCCACTCGAGTCGACTGGCTCAATGGATTAATTCCTATTTATGAAATTGGGGGGCTACTGCTTTTCAAGCGCATCCAGATCCCTGGCGTTATGTCGCTCGGCAATGCCACTGGCGCTAGGTCGATTGACTTTCCTACCACGTTTTACTGCCGGTCGATTATGGATTTCGGTTGCCCACCGCAAGAGGTTCGTATAGGAGTCCACGTCAAGAAATTCCTTGGAGTCATACAGGCCCGTCACAACTAGCTGACCATACCAACTATAGATCGCCATATCAGCAATATTGTATTCGTCACCACAAAGAAATTGTCGTGACGACAGTTCACGGTCCAGAACATCTAATTGACGTTTGATTTCCATAGCATAGCGATTAATCGGATATTCCCATTTCTCCGGCGCGTAGGCATAAAAATGGCCAAAGCCACCACCCAGATATGGCGCACTACCCATCTGCCAAAAGAGCCAAGATAGACATTCCGCTCTTCCAGGCCCCTCCAGGGGAACGAAAGCTTCAAACTTTTCAGCTAGGTAAAGCATTATCGAGGCCGACTCGAATATTCTTGTAGGCGGTGTCGTGGTGTGATCAGTCATGGCGGGTATCTTGGAGTTAGGATTAATTTCAACGAAGCCGATACCAAATTGGTCACCATCGCCAATATTGATGAGCCACGCATCGTACTCTGCACCCTCTTTGCCGATTGCCAAAAGTTCTTCTAGCAGGACCGTAATCTTAACGCCGTTAGGCGTTGCTAGAGAGTAAAGCTGCAAAGGATGCTTACCTACCGGCAACTCCTTGTCATGGGTCGGGCCAGAGATAGGACGGTTAATGCTGGCAAATTTACTTTCCTTGTCTTCTTCCCATTGCCAAACTTTCGGAGGGACATAGGTTGTGGAATCATCCATTGTTATTGTTCCGATAGGTTTTTGTCAGCTTGGTTAACGAAGCACACTAACGCAATCACGGGGCTGTGTCACCGTGGATCAGCTCAGTAAACAGGTATCGATTAATAGTGTGTTTTTATAAAGGATAAGGCTATTCGTAGACTTCTCGCGCGATTTCCCAACGATTGATTTTGTCCCAATCATAGGTCACACCCAGACCAGGACCGCTAGGCACAGGCACGCAACCATCGCTATCGACGTCATCCAGCTGATCGCTGTAGTCGTCGGCATAGATGGGTGGCTGAAAAAAGTTCCACACACCAGGAGCAATCAGTGCCAGCTCATAGTAGTGGGTATTTAACATCGCAGCCATACAATGT
>MDTE01089755.1_pt1 | contig 81546 bp, 78 predicted proteins | sample 811231 | NCBI WGS metagenome assembly MDTE01 (sample SAMN05326651, study PRJNA326480) | marine metagenome | isolation source: seawater | place: Indian Ocean: Red Sea | collected 2010 | reverse complement strand
CAGTGCTTTCTTTGGAACTGTCTCCGGATCCGCAGTCGCAAACGTTGTAGTCGACGGCGTTTTCAACATACCCCTAATGAAACGCACCGGATTCAAACCGGAGTTCGCAGCCGCTGTCGAGGCAACCACTTCGGCAGGGGGACAACTTGTGCCCCCAGTAATGGGTGCAGCGGCCTTCATAATGGCTGAATTTACAAATATTCCGTACCGAGATATTGCGATCGCAGCCATCACACCAATAGTTCTCTACTACCTGGCCGTATTTGTTTCTATCCACATACAGGCGGTCAAAGGCGGCCTCGGCGGCATACCACAAGAAGAAATACCCCCGGCGTCACATCTGTTCAACTCGACGTTTATTGGTTCTTTCTTGTTACCCATGACTGTATTACTGGTGTCTATTTACGTTTACAACCGCAGCCTTACATTTTCAAGTTGGGCTGCTACTACAACAATAATTGCATTCGTATTAATTCGACCCGGGAAGTCATTCATTGACCGCCTTCGAGTAATTTGCGAGGGTGGTCGCACAGCGGGTATTGAGATAGCACGAATAGGCGCGATCGTTATAGCCGCTCAGTTGCTGGTTTCTATTCTGGGAATGTCCGCCATTGCATCGCGCTTGGCGAACTTCTTGGCAATGGGGTCCCTCCCGGTTGGCTTGGGATTGGTATTTTTAGCGCTCGTCGTAATCATTCTTGGATTCGGCGTTCCGACTGCTGCTGCATACGTGATCGCAGCGTCATTTTCGACCCCAATCTTTAGTGCTCTAGGAATTCATCCGCTACCCGGGCATTTGTTTATCCTCTATTTCACGGTATATGCGAATGTGACACCACCAGTAATGCCGGCCACATACGCCGCTTCTGCAATCGCTAAGGCCAATGCAGCTCAAGCGGGACTGATAGGAATGAGGCTGCTATTTCCTGCATTGCTTGTCCCATTTATCTTTGTTACTCACCCGGAGCTGTTGTTGAACCAGGGGTCTTTTGGTTCTCTTGCCGTTCTTTTCTTCTGTGTAGCTGCAGGACTATGTATAACCGCGATGGGACTTGGTGGCTGGTTTGGCCGGACACTCGAGCGATGGGAACAACCAATCATCACAATTATTGGGGTATTGATTGCTTGGCCAAACTTCGCGATGACCTGTGCCGGGATCGCGCTACTAATCACTGTGGTCCTACTTAGATGGAGAAGCGGATGGCCCCAGGCGAACGCGAAGCGAACCCAGACGGAGTCACAACGACTTCCTAAGGAATCGTTTGACACGCCTCCACAGTTTCCAAAGTAGCGAAACGTTCTGATTTTTAAGCGTTTCCGGTGGGCGCGGAGGGACTTGAACCCCCGACCCCCTCCTTGTAAGGGAGGTGCTCTAGCCAACTGAGCTACGCGCCCGAGATGCGAGACCCTACCGGCGGTCCGATTCTGTGACCTACGGGTATCGTCCAGTCAGAAGCTGCGGCGTGCCGCCACTAGCGCCTCGGTGAGAGCCGGCCCCGCACCAGCCACCGGGGTACGACGCGCCCCGGGATCCAACACACACAGATCCCGACCCCCGGCGTCGACTACTTCGACTCCGGCCTCGCCGCATACCAACATCGCCCCTAGATAGTCCCAGACGCCGTGGGCATTCTCCGAACAATCCATATAACCGTCGAGTCGACCGTCTGCCACCGCACACAGGTCAAGGGCAGCAGCCCCCAACGCCCGGAACTGACCCCAGCCAAGATGGCGAGGCGGCAAACCCGAGAGGCCGATTACAGCCTGTTCCATCGACGGAACCGACCCACGTCTGACCGTCTCGCCGTCCCGACGTGCACCCCAACCCCGCACAGCGTCATACCGGGTGCCAGTTACCAGATCGGCCACCACGGCAACCCAAGGGCCATCACCATCCACCGCACACAGGCTGGTAGCGAACCAGGGAAGGTCACGCGATGCATTGGTGGAACCATCTAGAGGGTCCACAACCACTACAGGGGCGCCCTCCAAGGTCGCTTCCATTAGGCCAGATTCCTCGCTGAGTACCCCATAGCCGGCCGGGTCGAGCACCCGGTGCACTGCCTCGTCGGCGACCAAATCACTGACGTACTGGCCAGTCTGACCACTGGACGGACCCCAGTCGTCGTGGTTGGCGAGCGCCTCGACTACCGCGTCGACTGCGTCATGAAAGTCGCTCAACACTGTCGCCGCATCAGATAACGGCGGCGCAACGGACGAATCAGGCATGAATCCAGTGTGCCAAACCGACGTGGTCCAGGACGAGGGCGGGATCTACGCTGTGTCCAACCCGAACGCAGCGCATGCGCACTCTGCATCCGACCGATCATCAAAGGACACCCACGTGGCCGTCGTCGACATCGCAGGCTTCGTCGCCGACCTCAAAGACCATGCAGCCGACCACGGCTTTCATGTACATGATGAGCGGCACTTCGTGGAGACCTACTCGATGCATCAGGCCTTCGAGATCGACCTCCACCCCGAGGCCCACTGTGGGGGCCCACTTGACCTTCGGCTATCTCTTGACATTGAGGTTCGTACTCTGCTCGCCTTCGAGGACGAAGTCATGTCGATCCCGGAGGATGTCGAGCCCAGCGAGGACCTGACCATTGAATTGGTCTTCAGTTGGGCACTGCCGCCACTGGGGTCCGGTCCCGACCTTCTGGTGCTGGCTACCGAACTTGCCGGGGTGGGCGGACCAGATCTACCTACACAGGTGTCGGCCGTGGACTCTTTCGAGGCCGTCACCGACGCACCGCTGCGGTCGCTCGGCGTGATCGCCCGTCTAGAGACCCCTCTGGCAGCTCTATTGCGGGGCGGCGAGGCTGACTGGCTCTGCGACGCTCTAGAGCGGGCCCGAAGTGTCAGCGAGTACCTAGTCGACCGGGCGCCCGCTTGGTTGGGCGAGAACCTGTAATCGACTCCCCAAACCGATCCTGCCCGACGACAGTCGGGCGAAGCGCCTGTGGTGGACTCGGCAATGACCTATCTCCGATTCTTCAGAGGACCCTGTGCCATTTCCAGTCGATGAGACCGATCGCTTGCTAACCACTACCAGAGCAGTACGTCGTCGGCTCGATCTCGATCGTCCAGTCCCGGCAGAAGTGCTCCTCGAGTGCATCGACGTGGCCGAACAGGCTCCAACCGGTGGTAATCAGTCCAGCCGCCGCTGGCTTGTGATTCGCGACCCCGAGACCAAGGCTGCGCTCGCCGACCTCTACCGGTCGGCAGGCGGGGACTGGATCACCGATACCTACGCCAAGGTCAAGGGGACCGGGCACCACAACGAAAACGCGATGCGGTCCGCCGACTATCTGGCCCGCAACCTTGAACACGTCCCAGTAATCGTACTAGCCACCATCTACGGCATACACGACGGCAGCGGTCGACCCGGCCTGTTCGACTCCGTCATTCAAGCGGCATGGAGTCTGTGTTTGGCGCTGCGGTCCCGCGGTCTAGGAAGTGCCTGGACCACGCTGCACCTCAATAAAGCCGACGACGTGGCCAATCTCCTAGATATCCCCGCAGACGTCAGCCAAGTTGTTCTCCTTCCCGTGGCATGGACCATCGGAGAGGACTTCTCCCCGGCCGTTCGACAACCAGCTGAGGAAATCACCTGGTTCGAACGGTGGGGACGGACTCTTCAGCGCCCGACAGACGAAGCTCCTGCCCATGAGGACGGGGCCGGAGTCACCGTTGAGGTCGACGTTAATGCGCCTCCGGAGGACATCTGGCCTTACGTCTCCGATATAGACCTACCAGCACAGTTCAGCGACGAGTTTCAAGGAGCTGAGTGGATCTCACCCGAACCGGGAATCGGGGCCACCTTTCTCGGTCGCAACCACAACGAGCGGATGGGCAATTGGGAAGTGACTTGCCACATCACCGCCTATGAAGAAAATCGAACGTTTGCTTGGAACTCTGCCGATCTGGAAGACCCGGCAGCCCAGTGGCGATTCGATCTGGTTCCTCTGGCCGGTGCTACCCGGTTGCGGTTCACAATGGTGCTTGGGCCTGGCCCATCGGGGCTTACCGCGGCCATAGCTGCCATGCCCGACAAGGAAGCCAAGATCATCGCGAATAGACAAAAGGGACAGACCGCCAACATGCGTCGCTGTGTTGAAGGGATTAAGGCACTCGCGGAAAGCACCACCGGAGAAAAAGGGAACGGAGACCTCGCATGACCACACTCGGGCTATCGGTTCACGACCTATTGACCACTACCCGCTCAGTCCGCCGGCGCCTCGATTTCGACCGTCCGGTTGATCCCGCCCTCCTCGAGGAATGCCTTGAATATGCTGTTCAGGCTCCGACCGGCTCCAACCGGCAGGGCTGGCGGTTCATTGTCGTAACTGACTCCGAAAAGCGAATGGCTCTCGCCGACCTGTATCGGCGTGGTTGGGAGCGATACATGACGCTCGCGGCGAGTGCCGGCGCGATCGCCGAAGGGGCGGCACCGGATCGGGCTGCCCAGCAGATGCGAGTCATGGAGTCGGCCGCCTACTTGGCGGAGAACATGCACCGGGTTCCGGCCATGGTGATTCCCTGCATTGAGGGTCGAGTCGACCACCGCCCTATGGGAGCAGCGTCGATGATGGCTTCGATTGTTCCCAGTGCGTGGAGTTTCATGCTCGGCGCAAGAGAACGCGGACTTGGGACCTGCTGGACGAGCATCCATCTCATGTTCGAGAAGGAGGCAGCAGAGTTACTCGGCATCCCCTACGACGAATACAGCCAAGTAGCGCTGATCACTGTCGGACATACTCTCGGCGACGACTTTCGTCCGGCTCGACGCGATGGCGGCGCGGCTGCCATCACCTCCTGGAACGGCTGGGATTAAAGCCGCCGAGAAGTTCAATCAATTCTGCTGACGCCCTCAGCGGCCATGGCGAGGTGTTCCAGTGTGGCCTCCATATTCGCCCGGTTGTGCGAGGCTCGATCCGAAACACCAGTGAACAGCCACCCCACAAACTTCAAGGCTCGCGTCCGTTCATCGATCCACGACTCGGTTACGCAGCAGCCGGCATCCGTCGGTTCGATGTCGTAGATCCAGTCGCAACCGCCCAGCGCTCCGATCTTCAATCGAAAGGCGAAGCGCCGAGGTGGATCGGAATCAATCACTGTGACTTTCGTCTTCCATGTCCGACGTCCACGGTGGTTGTCTCCTCGGAATACCGACCCCACCGACGGTCCACCCGGCCAGGTCGGATCAGCACCCCGCCAGGAACCCCCATCATTTTCCGGCGACCAGTCCCCCATTCGGGATAGGTCGCTAACCATCTGCCACACCACGTCTACCGGTGCAGCGATCTTTCGGCTCACGCTCACCACCTCGCCGTCATCCATGGTCTTGATCATGTCAGCGCTCTTGGTCATGGGGCTACTGGAATCACATCGGCCGACCCATCGTCAGCCACCACCACAACGAGATCCTCGCAGGTTGCCTCGACAGCCATCACAACCGAGTCGAGGTCTGCTGGAACCGCATCAGGAGCTTCGAGACGCAGTCGGCTCACCACCCGAACCCCTGCGATCTTCTCGAGACGCTCCTCTAAATCAGCCAGATCGCCACCAATCAGGGTGACTGTGCGCTGGACAGGTCGAATTGACTGCGGCACGGTCCGGAGTCCGACCTGCAGCACACGGCCGTGATAGGCCGCGACCCCGACTGTGGCTCCGATCGCAGCGAGTGGAACCCGGAAAATGGCCACCCTCTCCACGTCAAGGCTTCCATCCAGCAGGCCGAAGAGAAGGAGATAGACCATCGCGCCAACGCTCACAAGACCGCACAACGCCGTAACACCGAACACAACAAAGAGGTAGACGCGTCGAACAGCGGACGATTCTTCGGCGACCGTCCCAGCGTGACCCTGTATCCGACGCCATGCCCGAGCCCAGACTGGAACGCCGATGAGTAAAGCAGTCAGGGCTACGGCCAGCACCTCGCCGATATCGCGATTCCAGTCTTCTGGTGCCGGCCAGAACCTGTGAAGCACGGTGCCGAGGAGCAGCCCGATGCCAAGTGTTACTGCACTGAGACCTGCTCCAGCCTCCAGGTGGTCATAGAGACGGACCACTTCATCTCGTCCACCAACCTGGCGTTCAACAGCATGCGGGACCTCTCTGCGGTGATAAGCCCAAAGACCTAGGCCTAGTAGCAGCAGTGCACCAAATACGGAAAGCACATCGAAGTGGGCCGCAGCCCCAACATCCCGTGCTGTCTCGACAAGGAGCCACGACAGCGCAGTGTGAATCAGGCCACCTGCGGCTACCAAGGTGGCCGCCAAGCCACCAAGGACCCCGCAAACTAGGACATAGCCGTCTCGCTCCTGGCTACGCGGGGCCCGGCGGGCGTTCAACCACCAGTATCGGAGCCAGGCACCAGCAAAGGCCACAAGCGGAGACGCTGCACCGGCAATGCCGTCGATTGTCTGCGCCCACTCGTCACCACCGCCTAGGCCTATACCCGACAGTGGTGTAGGCGTGACGCCGTCATAGGCCCAATCGAGGAGATGTTCAATCACCACCGCGAGGCTGATTCCTACCCCGGCAAGAGAGACCGCGGAACCGACCAGATTAAAGATCGGTGGTCGTCGACCCGGTAGACGGTGATGGATCGTGGCGATCAATGTCCAGACAAGGGCTGCGGCCGTCATCCAGGAGTCGAAAGACCAGCCGTCGAGAACCCAGCCGACGATCTGAGTAACACCAACCACCACAAAGCCAACAGCGGTGAGATCCACCACCCCGATGTAGAAGATCCAGGCCGCTGCTTTCACCTCGGTCGGGTCTGCCCGAAACCGACGACGCAGCCATGCAGCAAGGCCGGCCAACGCCCCCCCGGCCACTACAACGAGACTAAGCCAGAGGGCTAGTTCCTCCGGATCACCCGCACGTCCGCCACGAAGCCCCTCGAACAACCGGGCAAGCAGTCCAGTCGCCCCAAGCGATACAGCCAGAACTAGCCCAGCAAGAAACCCATATTCGAGGAGACGCCTCGCCATGGCGCCGATGTCCACCCCAGGCGGAGACCACCTGCGATACAGCACGATGACCAATATCAGGGCCACCAGAAGAATCAGGCTCACGGCACCTCCAGAATCTGCCCCGCCAGCCTCCCACGATCATCGGTCGTTCAACCGGCACTTCCTCAAGAACTCCGCGTGGGCCGGGCGGGGATCGAATCCATAACCGAGAAATTATGAGTCACCTGCTCCAACCACCGGGCTATGCGTGTGAGGTCGAAGGCATGAGTCCGTAGAACACGTCCCACAGCATGTTTAGCGAACTGTGAAAAACCGCCTCGGACACTAAGAAGAATGCTGCCTCCTGCGCGTATCTGCACCTTCGGGCTGTGATGCCGCGTCCACCCGGCTCATGTAGATAGAGCGGCAGAATGGGGGCTATGAGGAGATACGCGGTTGTGTTGACACTTCTATCAATCGCCTCTGGGTGTGGCGGCAGTTCAGACACCACGACACCAGCAACAACGGTTGTCCCTGTAATAACTCAGGCACCAACCACTGCCGTTGCACCAACAACGACTGCCGCCCCCACAACCACTGCACCAACCACAACCACTGCGCCAACCACAACCGTCGCACCAACCACAACCACTGCGCCAACCACAACCGTCGCACCAACCACAACCGTTGCACCAACAACGACTGCCGCCCCCACAACCACTACTGCGGTTTCTGCAGTTTCTCTCGAACCAGCGGGGTATGTCTTGGGCGAGGTTGAAGCGTGCAGGCTGCGTAATGAGTCAGGCGACTCTGAGGTCCATGCGGGGTTCCCAAGGTCGGTTAATCGGATGCGATCTCAGGGGACGGCCCGTGTTGCAGTCCTCTTTGTCGATTTTCCAAACGCGGCCAGTGTCCAGACGACTGAGGAACTCTTCAGCGCCAATGTGCCCTGGGCGGAGGCATACCTAGAAGCAATGAGTTTCGGGCACCTCGATCTCCAGTTCGAGCCGCTCCACAAATGGCTACGTATGAGCGAGATGCATGGGGCATATGGTTTTTCAGGCGACTCTCAGAGCGGAGCTGATTTCACCTTTGACAGTCATCGGGCCTATATCCAGGAGGCGATCGCCCTAGCGGATCCGGACTTTGACTTTCAAGGAATTGATTCGGTCTTGATAATCGCTGACCCCAAGGCCGATTCAATGCACAGTCCCGCTTTTGCCCCAGATGATCCTTACTGGGGCGTAACCATCGACAGTCAGTTGATCACGAGCGCCGTGACCCGCGGGGCGGATTGGTACCGCCTCGGTCAGGGCGGATGGGTTGTCGCCCATGAGATGGGGCACACCCTCGGCTTGTTGGACCTCTATGAATTCGGCACTCCCTTCCCCCTTCCACACAGGTTCGTAGGGAACTTTGGGATCATGGGCCTGTTGATACCAAAGGTTGGCGGCCTGGCTCACGGGCCAGAGGATCCGCTTCGCGGAAGCGAGATGTTCGCCTGGCACAGATGGCAACTGGACTGGGTCCAAAGTACACAGGTCGCGTGTGTCACCACCTTCCCTGGATCAGTGCGACTCTCACCCGTTGCCACCAAGACAGGCATAAAGGCCGCGATGGTGCCATTGGACGGGACCAACGCCATCGTTGTCGAGAACAGGCAACGGGTCGGTTATGACCTGAATATCGCCACTGAAGGTGTCCTCATCTACACAGTCGACACAACCATGCTTACGGGAACAGGAGCGATAGTTGTTCAAGGGTCCTTCTCTGGCGACTGGCCTGATTCTTCTGTCCTTCTCCAACCAGGAGAGACACTGGCTGTCAAGGGCTATGAGGTGTCTGTGATCTCAGCCTTGGGTGAGGACTACCTGCTAGAGATCAATGTCCCCTAATCAACTCTTCCAGTGCGGATCTGACGGAACTGTCCCCCGTCAGAAAGTAAGAGTTCTCGCCCCACAGATCCTCGGACCCATAACCCAAACCCAAAAACAAACGACTCGGTGGGCCGAGCGGGAATCGAACCCGCGACCGAGCGATTATGAGTCGCCTGCTCTAACCACTGAGCTACCGGCCCAACGCCAGTCTGGCAGGAAGAGCCTCTTCTTAAACCGTCTCGGTCTAGACCGACTACCTTGACACTGACCAGCTGACGGCCGACCGCGGAGCCACCGTGACCGACGATTCGCTGATCCCCCACCTCGAGCAGGTTGGTGACCAGCCCACCACGATTGCCTCTGAGACCAGTTCGGCAATCCAACTAAGTCTCGTCATTCCGACCTACGACGAGGCACCAAACATTGAACGCCTAATCCGACGCCTCCACGAGGTACTAACTGCGAAAGGCGTCAGCTTTGAGTTGATAGTTGTCGACGACGACAGCCCCGATCGAACTTGGGAGGTTGTTGCCGGCTTGGCAAACGAACTGAATGGGCTTCGGGTTATTCGACGGGTCGGGACCTCTGGTCTGGCTACCGCTGTGATCTGCGGATGGTCGCGGTCTCGGGGCGAGATTCTCGGGGTCATCGACGGTGACGGACAGCATCCCCCGGAGGTCATCACAAGCCTTCTCGAAGCGATGGACGAGCAAACCGAAGTGGCAGTAGCAAGTCGGCACTTGGACGGCGGCGGTACCTCAGACTGGTCTCCTGTCCGTCGCCTTCTCTCGCGGGGAGCTCAGGCCCTCGGACTTCTCCTCCTGCCAGGTACCATCGGCCGGGTCACCGACCCGATGAGCGGGTACTTTCTTGTCCGCCGCAGGATTGTCGCCGGCACCGGGCTTGACCCTGTGGGCTACAAGGTCCTGCTCGAGGTACTCGCACGCGGTGAAGTGCAACAGGTCGCCGAACGGCCCTACGTCTTCCTGGAACGGACCAAGGGCGAGTCGAAGGTCTCTGCGGCTCACTATGTCGGCTACCTCCGGCACCTGATGCGCCTCCGCCTCTACCCCTTGAGGAGTCGGGCTCTGGTTCGATACCTGCTGGTAATTGCAGTCGCCCTGGTAGCCGACGCAGTCACTTTCCTCTGGGTCTTCGACCGACAAGGTTGGAACTTGACCCGCTCAGCAACCATCGCCGGTGAGGTGGGAATTCTGTTGACCGTCGCACTACACGATCTCTGGACTTTCGCCGGACGGGCGGCCCGCAACACTGTGGACCGGATACGGAGGCTGGTCGGCGCACAGATTGCCCTCGGAGTTCTACTCGGAGGACGTTTAGCTGTCCTAAACATCTTGGTCAACTGGTTCGACCTTGACCCCCTAGCCGCCTTCCTGATTGCGCTGGTCGCCATAACTCCGGCCGGCCATCTACTGGGCTCCCGCCTCACCTGGCGCGGCGTCTTGTCCTAAGCGCCGATTGCGTCTATAGGTAAGTTCGACGGGCACATGTTCGAAGCCTGGGATTTCTAGCACTACAGCCCAATCGTTGTTTGATTCAACTCGCTGTTGGATCTCATCTTTTGAGTCATGGACACACCAACTAGCACGACCGCCCCGCCAAGAATTGTCGGCACAGACGGGACATAGTCCAAGATCGCCCACGACCAGAAAAGAGCCACGAGAGGGACCACGAACATGTAGGCAGCCGCCCGATTGGCTCCTATTTCAGCTATAACCCGAAAGTAGATCCAATATGTGAGCAGAGTTCCTCCTATCGCGAGATAGAGAAGCCAGAGAATCTGCGGCACTTCCAGATCGGACAGACCACCGAAGCTGTGCTTCCAAAATGGAACGGTCGACACCGTTCCGAGGACCATCGCCGTTCCGATTGAAGTAAGTGCACTATGACGCGTGGACACCCGACGAATGAAAATCATGTAGCCGGCCCAGGAGATTGGAGAAATCAGAGCCAACGCTGCCATGGCAGGATTGGAATCGGTCATTGCCGTGCCATCACTCCCGCTAGTCAGAATTATTGAAAGTGAGCCGACTAGGGCTAGAAGACAGCCAACAAACTGAAATCGAGAGAATTTCTCCGAAAGAACTAGTCGAGCTAACACAACTGCCATCACCGGAGTTAGACCAGCGATGAGAGATACCAGTGGTGGGGCCAGAAACCTTTGGCCATAGACGATAGGAAACTGCGCTCCCGGAACAGCGAGAACTCCGGCAAACAGATACAAGCCCCAATCTCTTCGCGTGAACTTTGGGCGGAGTTCAGGCTTGAGAACCAAAAGTAGCAAAAAGACGATGCTGAATATCCAGTACCGAAAGATAACTACCTGAATAGAATCGAGAACTACAAGAAGTTCGTGGACTGCAACAAATATGAGTCCCCACATTGCGACTACTAGAAGGACTCCAAGTTGTATCCATCGAGATAGCACCTGAGAATTGTAGGGATTGACACCCATAACGGTGCTTTTTCCGCGGCACTCCAGGGCAGGAGATTCAATGGCGAGCAAACTGCAAGGCAGGATTGCACTTATAACTGGTGCTGGTTCGGGGATTGGGAGATCAACAGCGGAGTTGTTCAGCGGTGAAGGAGCAACCGTCATCGCCCAGGACATTGACTCCAGCGCCGCGTTGGAAACAGCGAGAAGTCTTTCAGGATCTCACTTCTCAGTTTCCGGGGACATATCCGATGCAGATGCCGTAGGAGTGATGTTCCTAAAAATTCAAGATGAATTCGAGAACTTGGACATTGTGGTGAACAACGCTGGTGTCGGCCGGGTTAGTGGTGATGGATCTGAGCAATCCGGGGCTCAGGAAACTCCCGCCATAGGCAGGATTAGTTATGCGGCATTTATGAAGATGATTGCCGTGCACGCGGGCGGAACCTTCTTGTGCACGAAAGCTTCAGTTCCCTTAATGAAGCGAGGGGGATCAATTGTGAATCTCTCGAGCATCGCTGGAATCGCCGGGTGGGGACAAGTCCATTATGCAGCAGCCAAGGGGGCGGTATTGGGAATAACTCGCTCGCTTGCTCGAGAACTAGGATCAGCTGGAATTCGCGTCAATGCCGCAGCACCCGGACTGGTTGAAACCCCAATGACTTCAAACTTGCCGCCGGAGAGACTCGAGACCCTTATTGACTCTACGCCTTTGGGCCGTATCGGAAAGCCAGACGAAATCGCATCAACAATACTTTTTCTAGCCAGCGATGACAGCTCATATATAACTGGTCAATGGATTTCTCCTAATGGAGGTTTCCTAATTTCGTGATTGCTCCAGAATTATGCAAGACCAGATGATTACGAGGGAACTGCTTGGACCTCAAGATCGATCTCGACTACTTCGCCAATCAAAATATCATTCATGCCTAGAGGCGCATTAAAATCGATACCAAAATCCGACCGGCAGACGCAGCCACTAGCACTGAAGCCCACCCGGGTAGTTTGGTATCCATCTATGCGGAGGCCTTCACCCGCTGGTAGCGCTGCGACACCGTTGAACTTGTATTTAAGCTCGATCGACCTTGAGATCTGATTGACCGTTAGATCACCAGATAATAAGTCATTCGTTATGGTCTTTGAGGAAAACGTCATCCATGGGTGCGCACTAATTTCTCCATCTGGATTCAGGGCACCCCTTTCGGTAACTCTAAAGAAATCCGTGCTCCTCAGATGACTATCTCGCTGTGCATTGTTCGTGTCTACCGATGAGAGTTCTACGGACACCTGTACGGAACTTGCAGCCAGATTGTCACCAATTTCAATAATCCCAGAGAAGGAATTGAAGCGACCCTTTACCCGAGCTATACCCAGATGGGTCACCGAAAATCCGATAGTTGTGTGGAGAGGATCAACTCTCCAAGTTCCAGGTGTTAGTTCGGGTGGTCCTTTAGGTTCCAGGGTCATAGCGAAAACCCCAATCTAGATAATCTCGCCAACGCCAAAAACATCAACATAGTCTGCGTGTCAGTGGCTCCGGGGGTGGGGATCCAAACCATCACCTGCGGATTACCAGATCACAGAAACTCTTCCGATGTGTCCGCCTGGACCGCTAGAAGCCATGGATTCGGGGCTGCTTGCCTGGCGGGTATGTCCGTGTCCATCTGGTTGTGTGAATCCTGTGCAATGGGCGTGCAACGCTGATGGGATCGCTCTCCAACGATTGGACTGCCAGTCTTTCGAGTTATCAATGCCACCAGTCAGCCATCGCGGGTTCGGACCCGGGCCAGAATCTCTTCCATGAACTCCCGATGGTGGCGAAGTGCTGGATAGCCAGCCTGACGCAAGACGGCGTTGTCTAATGCCGAAAATAGGGGGCGTTTCGCCGGCCGGGGCGGGTCGTAGTCAGCTTCGACGGTCCCGACCACCCGGTCAGGATCGTATCCAGCGGCAACAGCTACTTCCCGGGCAAAGTCTGCCCAGGTGGTGATTCCTTCGTTGACAGCATGTACCACGCCGGGGTAACGGTCGATGGCTAGCATCATCACCACCTGAGCCACATCGTCGCAGAAACTAGGAGTCGACCTCCGGTCAGAAGGCAGCGCTACCGAGCCGGGACCGGCCAAGCCATCAAGCACCCTCTTGACCATGTTGGGTCCGTCGCTAGCTTGTGTCCACGTGGTGCGCACCACCGTGGCCGCCGGTCCAACTGCTGCCTCACCCTCCAACTTGGTGGCCCCATAGACGCACAGAGGCGCCGTCGGATGGTCCTCTGGGTACGGGTCCGAGGCCCGACCGTCGAAAACGTAGTCGGTCGAAATGTGCACCAAGTGAGCGTTGACGCTCTCGCAGGCTTCTCGGAGAAATCTCGGTGCATCCACGTTGATCCGCCGCGACCGGTCCAGGTCCAACTCGTGGCCGTCGACGTCTACCCAGCCAGCACAGTTGACCACCACCTCAGGGCGGCAGGCAGCCACCGCTTCCTGAACGTCGGCCTGCACAGTGACGTCGAGGTCTGCCCGAGGAAGAGCCACCACCTGGCCTTCAGGGGCGGCGGCTCGGACTATCGCTCGACCTAGTTGCCCGGCTGCACCGGTTACTAACGTAATCACTGATTCCGGCCTCCGAACCGTTTTTGCCACCACCAGTTGTCCTGGCGCCGGCCGACCAAGGGTAGGTCACCACCATTGACTGATACGCGGATCGGGTTCGGTTTCCTCACGATCATGGCTCCAATATTCGTCCTGATGCTCAGACCCGATGAACTCCTTATCGGCCACACCTACTCGAAAAGTTGCCTCCACGCAGTTGCCGCCCGGCAGTGATTGTCGATTCCGTCTAACAGAACATGTAGCCGTGGCATCAACCGGTACGAGGGCTCCCGCCAGGAGGCTTCGCTCGACGACCAACCAGACGCGGAAAGAGCAAGGCGGCCAACAGTCGCAACTTGTTCCTCCCCCAAGGGAGTTCGCCAAAAAGACCACGCGCCGCCGACCGCTCCCCGCTATGAATCATGTGCATTGCGCGACTGTACGTCAGGTTCCATTCGACATACCGGAGGTTTGGAGACGATGCCATCGGTTCGCGTTCCTTGGCTTCTTTGAGCCACACGGTCATCTCCCGGGCCAGCCGACCAGGGTCCTTGCGCGTCTCATTGGACCAGTGTTCGCGGTTGACTGCGACCGGTTCAGTCAGATAATCCATCTTCCAGTTCTCGGCCAATCTGAGCACCAGGTCAAAATCGCCGATGATGTGGTAACGCGGGTCGCAGTGGTAGTCAAGAGATTCGAGTGCCGACCGTCTCACCATGAGAGTCAACAACGCCACCGAATTGCGACGGAGTAGTTCATGAAGGACCCAACCGGTGGGTACTGACTTGGTGAGGGCCAGCCACGTCTTGTTCCTTAGTAGGCTCGCGACCCAGAAATTGGTGCAGGTAAAGCCAACCGAGGGGTCAGAAAAGAGGGGTAACTGCTCCTCCAGTTTCTGGGGCAACCACCGGTCATCCGTGTCGAGGAAGGCAATGAACTCGCCTCGTGCCTGTTCAATCGCATAGTTCCTTGCCTCATAAAGCAGCGTGTGATCGGGCGCGTACCAGTAGCGGAATCTAGGATCCCCGTAACTCTTGAAGATCTCGGCACTCCGATCGGTTGATTGGTTGTCCCAAAATACGATCTCCCAATCCTCAAAGGTCTGAGCAAGTACGCTGTCCAGCGCTTCAGATAGATAAGTCTCGCCATCGAAGCAGTTCATGATGACGCTGACCATCGGGGTTTCGGTCATAGGGTCCTCCCAGTCCAACTGCAACCAATCTGGTTGGTTCCCGATGACAACCGCTTTCCCGAGGTGGGGGTCGCGGGTTCAAATCCTGTCGTCCGCATACCCGATCACCCCATTCGCTCTCAAGAAAGTTCAACCTTCCAGTTGGTAGATACCGGAAGAGTCTGGACAGGCACCATAGAAGAACCGGTCGTAGCACGGACTTCCTCCGTGGTTCTCAGACCGTTGGATCTGGTAGCACTCATGATGCTGAGAATATCGAGGGCAACCTATTCCTTAACGTGTCCGGATTGATCGATGTCCAATCAAGCGGATCGGATGAAACCACATAGGAATCGGAAGGAACGTCCTCTCCGAGATCTGCTGCAACCTTCTCAAGACGTTCGCGGGTGTCTCTGAGCATTGCCACCAATTCCGCAACAATGCGGCACCCCGGCCCCTAGGGGCCCTCCCTGACATCCGGTTTCGTGGCTCCGGGGGTGGGGATCGAACCCACGACCTGCGGATTAACAGTCCGACGCTCTGCCAGCTGAGCTACCCCGGAATGGCGTGCGAAGGATACCAGCGGTGTTCGGGGACCTGACCAGTCCCCAACCGCCTGGTCAATGTCCTCGAGCAGCTAGTCCGACAATCATTTCAACCCTCGTCGAAGTAGTCGCGTAGCTTCTGCGAACGGTTCGGCTGCTTAAGTTTGGACATGGTCCGAGCCTCGATCTGTCGAACCCGCTCCCGGGTCACGCCAAAATGCGCTCCCACCTGTTCAAGAGTCATCGGCTCGCTTCCATCCAAACCAAAGCGCATCCTTACAACATCCTTCTCACGGGCATCCAGTTCTTCGAGCGCCACCAGAACCGCCGCTCCGAGCAGTCGGCGAGCGACAGCATCGTCCGGCGCGACCGCCGACGGGTCGGACAGCAGATCGGCAAGACTGGAGTCCTGCTCTTCACCTACCGGCGAGTCCAGTGACAACAGGGTGTCCTGTTCGCTCGACAGGCGAAGGAGCGCTTCCACCTCTTCGAGATTCAAAACGGACCGCTCGGCTATCTCGACACTCAAAGGCTTCCGCTCCAACTCCTGAGATAGCTCCCGCTGGGCTCGCAGCACCCGGTTCATGGCGTCAGCCTTGTGGACGGGTATGCGAATAGTTCGAGACTGATCAGCTATCGCCCGGGTGATCGCCTGACGGATCCACCAGGTTGCGTATGTCGAGAACTTGAAGCCTTTAGCGCCATCGAACTTCTCAACTGCCCGCATGAGACCCAGATTCCCTTCTTGAAACAGATCGAGCAGAGGAAGGCCACGCCCCCTGTACTTCTTCGCCACCGATACGACCAGCCGAAGATTGGCTCGGGTGAGTCGATCCCGAGCCCGCTCCCCCCACCGCTGCTGGCGGCGCAGGGCCGTCAGTTCAACTCGGTTGGCGAATCCCATTTGACCAGCCGCCGCAAGGTCGGCAAGGCGGTTCTCGGCCTCGATACCGGCGGCAAGCGTTTGCGCCAACTCAACCTCCTCTCGGGCAGTGAGGAGAGCGACCTGGCCGATCTCCCTCAAGTACATGCGAGTCGAGTCACTCGTTCCAGCTTGGTTTGGGCCCGGCCCGGTTCGAGTTCGGTACTCCCCCGGACTAGTGCGGACCAGGCGCAGCACTTCCGATGGGTCAGCTTCGACGGGCACCGTCTCGTCGAACTCGATTCCCTCCGCTATCAGGCACCGCCGAACTCCTTCGATCAAGTCAGAGGTGATCTCGGCATCCTGTAAGACATCGATCACCTCGTCGAGACTCAGGCTGCCCCGGTCACGACCGCGTCGAAGCAGACGGGCCATCTCGTGTTCCGAGACACCAGGCCAAGTGATTGACCCAGAAGCCACGTCAGCTTCCAACTCTCCCCCCAAGGTGCTCCACCAGCCACCGCAGCAAAGGCTCCAAGGAGGACCCCTCGCGAACCACCTCGCGGAGTCGTATCACCTCGGTTCTGAGGTAGGCAATCGACGGTTGGTAGGCAGACAGATCGCCGGTAAGGCGAGCCTCTGCCTCTAGGGCAATGACTGCCCGCTCAGCAGCCAAAGAGCACAGGCGGGTCAAGACCCCGAGGGGATCGTCGTCGCTAGCGTCGGCAACAGCCAGACGAGCAAGTAACTCCGCTACCGGCCGGTCGGCTTGGGCTCGAGCATCGTGGAGATCAACGGTTGCGACAAGCACCGAATACGCCGCCCGGCAAACCAGGTCGTCGAAAAGCACTGGAGCGAGAAGAGTCTGGACTTCGCCGGGTCGGTGGACCAAGAGTCGCAGGGCTTCCTCCTCACAGGTGGGAGTTGCGGAACCTGCAGAGACTGCGGTGCCGGATGTGGGAACGACTGTCACACGGTCACCCCGACCCGAGGCCACTGTCTTACCCCGCCGCCTGACCTCGTCGACGCCGACGAGGCACCGATCAGCGATCCGCATGGCGTACTGGTCTCGGACAATGGCGTCCGGATGTTCGGACACCAAAATCATCGCCTCTGTAGCAGTTGCTGCCCTTCCCTCAGCCGAGTCAAGGTCTCCCCTCTCCAAAACTCTGTCAACCCGGAATTCGAGAAATGGACGAGCCATCTCGATGGCAGCCCGCAGGCCATTAGGGTCGCTCTTGGCCAGGTCACCCGGATCGGATCCAGGAGGCAGTGCCGCAACTGCGAACCGCAGACCGAACTCCTCTTCCCATCCGTAGACCCTCTCTGCGGCCGCTTGCCCGGCACCGTCGGCATCGAAAGCCAGTATCACGCGCTTAGCGAAACGACCCATCAACCGTGCGTGGTTGGGTGTCAGCGCAGTGCCGCAGGTGGCAACTGCCCTTTCAATACCCGCCAGATGGCAGCCGATGACGTCTGTATAACCCTCGCAGACCACCAACTCGTCAGTTCTCCCCGCCTCGGCCTTAGCCCAGTGCAGGCCGTACAGGACATTCGACTTCGAGTAGTACTCAGCTGCATCTGAGGTGTTCTTATATTTGGGCCCCTCTGCGTCGGGCAGCTTCCGTCCTCCGAAGCCAACTGGGTTCCCCTGGGCATCGAAAATTGGGAACAAAATTCTGGCTCGAAAAAAGTCGTACTGACCACCGCGTCGGTTGATCCCGCCTAGACCTGTGGCCTGGAGTTCAGTATCGGAAAGTTTTAGGTGGCGGGCCAACTGGGACCAGTCGTCCGGCGCCCAACCCATAGAGAATCGTCGAGCCACCTCGCCGTCGTAGCCGCGAGAGCGAAGGTAATCGCGGGCAGGACGCGCATCGGAGTCAGTCAGAAGGCGTTCCTGGTAGAAGTCGACCGCCTTCTGGAGGATTTCGGCGTGCTCCTTGCGGCGGTTCTTGCGACGACCCTCATTTTGATCGGTATACCGAAGAGGAATTCCAGCCTTGGCAGCTAGGAACTCGACTGAGCCGGCAAAGTCCATTCCGTCGACCTCTCTGACAAAGTCGATGACGTCACCGGATACCTGGCAGCCGAAGCAGTAGTAAACGCCTTTTTCAGCGTTGACCGAAAAGGATGGTGACTTCTCGCCGTGGAAGGGACAGAGCCCCATCCACTGGGCGCCGGTCTTCTTGAGTTGTGTGTGTTCGGTGACGATACGGATGATGTCGGTCTCGTCGCGGACCCGTCTGACGTCCTCGTCCAGGATGCCCATGGTGGCAACGTACAGCCGGACGGCACCTAGGTTCAGCCGTCAAGACCGATAAGGGCCTGAGCGACAGAAAGTCGCGCCACTGGGACCCGGTATGGCGAGCACGACACATGGTCGACTCCAGCGTCAACCAGCAACTGGATCGAGGCTGGGTCACCGCCGTGTTCGCCGCACACCGACACCTCGAGACCTGGTTGGGTCATCCGACCGGCACGGGTGGCCGCAGCCACCAAGGGGGCGACTGCTTGAGAGTCGAGATGAGCGAATGGGTCTTCGGTCAGGAGTCCCCTGCCAAAGTACTCACCCATCAACCGCCGTCCGAAGTCGTCACGACTGAGCCCATAGACCATCTGGGTAAGGTCATTTGTCCCGAAGGAGAAGAAGTCGGCATGGTGTGCCATATCGCCGGCAAGCAGGGCGGCCCGCGGCGTCTCAACCATCATCCCTACCGGAAGAATGTCAGCAGCCGACTTCCCAATCTCGTCACGAACCCATCCACCGACCAAAGCCATCTCGGCGGAAGTGGCAACAAGGGGAACCATCACTCGGACGCTTGGATGGATGCCTTTCGCTTCTCCGTCAGCGATTGCGCCCATGATCGCCCGGACCTGCATCCGATACAGGCCCTCACGGATGACGGCAAGGCGTACGCCGCGGGTGCCGAGCATTGGGTTGTGCTCACGCCATTCCGCGGAGACGCCATCTCCAAGGAATTCGTGGAGAGGGGCGTCTAGGAGTCGAACAGTGACCGGGAGTGGCGCCATGACCCTGAAGACTTCGGTGAGGTCAACACGCTGAACCTTCTCTAGGTCATCCAGGGCTGCAGACTCATCGTCGCAATCCTCGCTAAGAAGGTATCGACGTATGAGTGGAAGATGTTCGCCAAAGAAGAGATGTTCAGTTCGGCACAAGCCCACGCCTTCTGCTCCGAATCGTCGGGCTTCGGCAGCATCGTCTGCCCGGTCGGCGTTTGCCCAGACGCCAACACGTTCTCCCCGCACTTCGTCTGCCCACGCTAGGAGGGTCTCGAGTTCAGCAACGTCGTCCTGTGTTGCAGTTGTCAACGCACCGGCATAAACGAATCCGGTCCCTCCATCGAGACAGACTTCGTCGCCGCGTTCCAGCCGTCGGCCATCGACCACCGCATGGTTCTCGGCCACCTCTAGACCCTCGACTCCGACCACTGCGGGGATACCCCAACCCCTTGCCACCACCGCAGCATGGCTGGCGATGCCCCCGCGGGCAGTAACAATGCCGGCAGCCAATCGCATCCCGGCCTCGTCAGCTGGGGAAGTCTCAATGCAGACGAGGATCGACTCGCTGCCTGCGTCTGTTGCGTCAAGCACGTCGTTGACGTCTAAGCAGAGACGGCCCGACGCAACCCCCGGGCTAGCAGCGACTCCCGTCGCTATCTGCACTGCCTCATTAGCTGAGACATTGACCGAGCCGTGTAATAAATCTTCGACCAGTTTTGGTGAGACGGCGGCCACTGCGCGCCAGCGGGCCTCAGCGGTTCCTGCCGACTCCGCCTGATCGACCAGAGCCCGCAGGCCATCAACGGATTCGATCACGCTCCGAGTCGGGTCGACAGGTGGTCGACGAGGTCGGAGATCGGTACTCGTTGTTGCGACATTGAGTCGCGCTCGCGCACGGTCACAGCCTGATCGTCGAGGGTGTCGAAATCGATGGTGACACAAAAGGGTGTTCCAATCTCGTCCTGACGGCGGTAACGGCGACCGATGGCCTGCGTTTGGTCGTAATCGCACATCCAATGCGGCTGTAGAAGACCCAGTACTTCGGTGGAGGGTTCTATCAGTTCGGCCTTCTTGGAGAGTGGCAGGACAGCCACCTTGTATGGAGCGAGGCGCGGGTCGAGTCGCAGCACGGTACGCACGTCATCGTTGACCTGCTCCTCGTCGTAGGCGGCCATGAGAAAGGCCATGGCCGTCCGGGTGGCGCCGGCCGCCGGCTCGATCACGTGCGGCACATACCGCTCTCCTGATCCGGGATCATGATATTCGAGACGCGCTCCGGAGTGCTCGGCGTGCTGGTTCAGATCGAAGTCGGAGCGGTTGGCAATGCCCTCCAACTCATCCCACCCCCACGGGAACAGGAATTCCACATCGGCGGTAGCCGAGGAATAGTGGCTTAGTTCATCGGCTTCATGTTCCCGGAGGCGCAAGCGGTCATCGGGCATGCCGAGCTCCCGGTACCAGGCCATGCGGGCTTCGCACCAGTGCCGGTACCACTGGTCCGACTCATCAGGTGGGACGAAGAACTCCATCTCCATCTGCTCGAACTCGCGGGTCCGGAAGACGAAGTTGCCAGGCGTGATCTCGTTGCGGAACGACTTGCCGATCTGGGCAATACCAAACGGCGGCTTCTTTCGTGAGGTATTGAGTACGTTGGCGAAGTTGATGAACATGCCCTGAGCAGTCTCGGGCCGCAGATAGACCTCGGCCGCCGATTCCACCATCGGACCGGCGTGGGTCTTGAACATCAGGTTGAACTGGCGGGCTTCGGTCAGCGTGCCCTCTTTCTCACATGACGGGCAGACTTCTGGATTGTCGAGTTTGTCCTGACGGTGGCGAGCACCGCACTCTCGGCAGTCGACTAACGGATCGCTGAAATTCGCAAGGTGCCCAGATGCCTCCCAGACTGATGGTGGCGAAAGGATGGAGGCATCAAGTCCCACCACGTCGTGGCGCATTTGGACCATGGTCCTCCACCACTGCTCCTTGACGTTGCGGAGCAGTAGCACGCCGATCGGCCCGTAGTCATAGGTGGACCGGAAGCCGCCGTAGATATCAGCTGACTGGAAGACAAACCCCCGGCGCTTCGAGAGGTTGACAACCTTTTCGAAGAGAGTCTCGTCGTTGGGGACAGCGGAATTCGAAGCCATATCGGAGAAGGCTACTGACGCGGTCCTATGTCAGAGACGCCAGACTGGGCTCATGGCATTCAAGGTCTCCAGAGGGAAGGGCAACGACCCGACAGCGGTGGTGGGCCGTCGGCTCATCGCCTGGTTGCTTGACAACCTTTTCACGGCCATTCTCGTCCTTCTCATCCACCGTGGTAACGCAACGATCACCACCGAGAACGACGGCTGGGCCATCAATCCGAATGTGATCTGGACAATCACCATCCTGATGCTGCTCAATCAGGTAGTCCTGACGATGACCACTGGATTCAGTCTCGGGAAGGCTGTGACCGGTCTCCGGGTAGTGCGACGGATTGACGGGGGGCTGCCCGGCTTTCGGGGCGCTGCCGGACGGACGCTGCCGTGGGTGATACCGCTCCCGTTCATCCCGATCATAGAGACCGGTCTGATGGTGTTCAGCCGAGGTCATCGGCGGATCGGCGACCGACTAGGCGGCACGTTGGTCGTCGACCGCGGTTGGGCCGGCGAACCAATCGATGTAACGCTCTTCGACCCTAAACCCGACCCGGGTTCCAGCGAACCCAAGGGGCCAATCATCGACGACTGAGTCACGTAGCCGAAACCAGTCGCTGAAGGCCTTTTTCAGTTCCGGTTTTAATCAAGCACGCGACGTGAACGGAGGCGGCGTTCAAGGTGATATTCGACCATTGTGGTGACCACTACATCGACCTCAACACAGACTCTCTGGTCGGTAACAGCCAGCGCCTCGGACAACCCGCCACCGAGGACGGCTCGCATCACTGCAACTGCCGACGGCGACACAGCCCGTCCCTGGCGGCAGTCGCTGCAGAGCACTCCTCCTTCGCCCGGGTCGATAGCAACCAACTGCGCATCGGCACCGCAACGGACACATGCGTCAAGTTTTGGCGCCAGGCCCTCGTGGGCTAAGAGCTTCAAGAGGAAAGCCGGAACGATTAGAGCGGCAGGCCGCTCGTCGAGTGTGCGAAGAGCCCCGAGCAGCATCTGATAGCGACGCTGGTCGGGTTCGCGGTCGGGAGAGACGATGTCGACCGCTTCAAGGAGGGCTGAAGCCTCCGCGAAGCGATCTGCGTCGAGCCGCAGGTTCGCGAAGCGATCAAGTGTCTCGGCCTGTGTGACGACATCCAGCTCACCGCGGCCTCGATGTAACTGCACCGCCACATGGCTGGTCGGCTCTAGTCGTCCGCCGAACTTTGATCTGGTCTTTCTAACTCCCTTGGCTACCCCGCGGACCTTGCCGTGATCCGAGGTCAACAGGACCACGATCCGATCAGCCTCGCCAAGACGCCAGGTGCGCAGGACGATCCCGTCGTCCCGGTAAAGGCTCACCGGCCGGTGGATTCCCCTACTCCGCCGTACCGACGGTCCCGGTCCTGGTATTCCTTGATTGCCGAATAGAGGTTCTCTCGTCGGAAGTCCGGCCAGAGCACCTCGCTAAAAACAAGTTCGCTGTAGGCCAACTCCCAGAGAAGGAAGTTGGAGATCCGATATTCACCAGAAGTTCGGACTACCAGATCTGGGTCAGGCATTCCTGGGTCATAAAGGTGGCGCTTGATTGTCTTCTCGGTGACCCGACGCACATTCCCATCGATGATGCGCTGCACCGCATCGACCAACTCGGCTCGCCCCCCGTAGTTGAAGGCAATCGTGAATGTGAGTCCGGTGTTCGTCCGTGTCAGATTGGTGGCTTCCTCCATTCTTCGAATTAGGCGACGCGGTACCCGACGATCCCTTCTGCCGATAAACCGAATCCGAATGTTCCGATCATGAAGTTCTTGCTGGCGCCCTAGGAGAATCTCCTCGTTGAACTCCAACAGGAACCGGACCTCATCAACTGGACGCCTCCAATTTTCAGTCGAAAAGGCGAAGACGGTAAACCAGCCGACACCGAGGGCATCCGCTGCGTCTAGAACCTCAAACAGTGACTGTTCCCCGGCAGTGTGTCCCTCTGTCCGGGGGAGGTTCCGCTGCTCAGCCCATCTACCGTTGCCGTCCATCACGCATGCAATGTGGTCCGGGATCCTCTGTGGATCGAGATCGCTAGCGAGCACACCCAAAAGTTACCCGGCGGCCCATTAGGTACGGTCGCGCGCCGCGGAGTCCCTTCTTGGCTCGATTATCCGATAGTCCCCCGGCCAGGCCCTTAGCCTCCACGGATGGACGCGATCGAGTTAGCGGCGATCGCCCTAGAAGATGCCTGTGCCCACCTGCCCAACGGGGGTGAACGGCGACCCGGTCAGGAGGCCATGACGCGGATGGTCGCCGAGTCCATCGCCGACGGCAACCACCTCGTAGTCCAAGCCGGCACCGGGACAGGCAAATCTCTGGCCTACCTCGTCCCAGCCATACTCTCCGGGCGACAAACAGTCGTAGCCACCGCCACCAAGGCCCTTCAAGACCAACTAGCCACCAAGGACCTTCCATTTCTCGTGGAAAATCTGACTCCACACCTAGAGCGAGAGATCGTGTTCTCGGTGCTGAAAGGGCGATCCAACTACCTGTGCCTCCAACGACTCGACGAAGTAGCCGACTCCAGGGGGTCGACGAAATACGGGCAAAAACAGTTGGACGGCCTCGCCGAGAGCGCTGACCCCGACCAGTTGGACGTCATCTTGGAGTGGGCCGAACAGACCACCACCGGCGACCGTTCCGACCTCTCCGTCGAGCCGTCAGTCGCGACTTGGGCAGCGGTCAGCGTCGGATCTAACGAATGTCCCGGAGCGGCTCGTTGCCCGAGAGGAGAAGAGTGCTTCGCCGAAGAGGCACGTGCCTCAGCAGACGTGGCAGACGTAGTGGTTACCAACCTCCACCTTTACGGCATCGATGTGGCTACTGACGGCGCGGTCCTCCCTCCCCATGACATCGCTGTCCTCGACGAGGTGCACCAGATTGAAGACGTACTAGCTAGATCGTCCGGCTTCGAGCTCCGGTCCAGCAGGTTTCGCGCTCTAGTCGCCAGATCGAGTGCAATCCTCGCCAACTCAGCGGCCCTAATGAAATTCGACGAACTCTCTGGTCGGCTAGACGAGGCGCTTCGGCCCCACCTTGGACAGCGACTGGTACCCGCCGACTCCCCCAGCCTGCGATCCCTGCTTGAGTTGGCCCAGACCAGGTTGGATTCTCTGCAAGCCGACCTTCGGAACATCCCCAACGACGGACCTGCAGACACTGGGGCCCGTCGAACTCGAGCTCTGAAGGCTGTGGAGGCCTTGGCCTCAGATGTCGAGGCAGCTCTCGACCTAGAAGGCGGACCCATCCCCGGACCAATGGTGGCCTGGGCCGAAGGGAGCGTCGATCACCCCAGCCTCCACATAGCACCAATTGCCGTGGCCGAAATACTCCAGACAAACCTCTGGGGACGCCAAACGGTAGTAATGACCAGTGCCACCATTCCGGAAAATCTGGCCAGACGCATCGGACTCAAAACACCGGAGGGTGAGCCAACTTTCTCCCACCGGGTGGAGGATGTCGGAAGCCCATTCAACTTCGAGACCCAGTCGCTTCTCTACTGCGCTACGAGCATGCCGGACCCTCGCGAGGAGACTTTCGCCAAAGCTAGCCACGACGAGATCGAAAGACTGGCCACCGCTGCCGGTGGGCGGATGCTCGCTCTATTCACTAGTAGGAGTGCTCTAGACGCGGCAGTGAACGCTCTCCGAGACCGCCTTCCTTGGGAGGTTATGCACCAGGACGACCTCCCTAAGCCAAGCCTCCTTGCTCAGTTTGCGGCCGACGAAACATCCTGCCTGTTCGGCACCCGAGGGCTTTGGCACGGTATAGACATCCCGGGGCCGAGCCTGTCGCTGCTAGTCATCGACCGCTTACCATTCCCACGTCCCGATGACCCACTTCTCTCGGCCCGCCGGGACATAGTGGGGCGCGAGCGAGCATTCCGGGAAATCGACCTTCCCATCGCTGCTACTGAACTGGCACAAGGCGTAGGGCGTCTGATCCGGAGTCGGTCCGACCGCGGGCTAGTAGCTGTCCTAGACAGACGCCTGGCCACCAGCAGGGCTTACCGATGGGACCTACTTCAGGCCTTGCCCGACATGCCGAGGACCGGGGACCGGGCCGAGGCTCTGGACTTCCTTGCCAGACTCAATGACTAAAGGCCTTTAAGACTCTGCGTGGCAGAAGGATTCAGTATCCGAGACGGTTTAGGGACTTAGGTTGACGCTGCCAACCCTTGTCCACCCGGACCACTAATTCCAGGAACACGCCCTCAGGCAGCTGAGATCGCGCGGCGGAACCAACCTGCTTTAGGACCGAGCCTTTGTGTCCAATGACGATCCCCTTCTGTGAGTCCCGCTCAACAAGAATCTCACAGCGGATCCTGGGCCACTCCCACTCTGTCACCCGAGTAGCGATTGAGTGGGGCAATTCGTCATTGACAATGGCCAGCAGTTGTTCACGAACCAACTCAGCTACCCAGAACGCCTCTGGAACATCGGTCACCATGTGCTCCGGGTAGTACTGCGGCCCTTCAGGTAGTCGGTTCAGGATGTGCTCGCGCAGGGCCTCCACACCATCGCCTGTCTGAGCTGAGATGGGAAAGTACTCATCGCACTCGAAACCCGATGCAACGACCAACTGCTCAGCGATCCGGTCGCGGCCGACCTGATCCACTTTGTTAACCACGAGCACGGTGCGCTCCTTCGGGAGACTTTGGGCAATGAAGGCGTCACCACGCCCTATCAGGCCGTCGGCCTCTACTAGAAACAGCACCACGTCCATGTCAGCCAGCGCGGCCCGAGCCGTATCGTTCAGCCGCTTACCGAGCAAGGTCCGCGGCTTGTGGATACCCGGCGTATCGCAAATAACGGCCTGCACCCCAGGCCGGGTAAGCACACCTCGCACTTCTGTTCGGGTCGTCTGCGGCTTGTCGGAGACGATGGTCACCTTGTGGTTCAGAAGACGGTTGACGAGAGTGGACTTGCCGACGTTGGGACGACCTACCAGCGTCACAAACCCCGAACGGTAAACAGGCTCCGTCACCTTGTCATCCGTCACACTCGTGTCGTTCATTGGGTTGCTGCTGGACCACTAGCCGCTTCGATGCCGCTAATACGAACCCGGGTGATACGGCGCCCCTCGACCTGTTCGACGGTGAAGCTTCTCCCCCCCAACAGGACCACCTCACCAGACCCAGGGACATGACCCAGCGCGTCGAAGAGCATTCCCCCGACCGTGTCCCAATCGCCGTCCGGGAGGGTCACACCCAATAGGTCGGTGAGTTCGTCAATTGGCATGCGGCCGTGCACACGGACACCACCGCCGGCGATCTCCTCCGACAGGGGCTCTTCGGTATCGAACTCGTCGACAATCTCGCCCACCACTTCCTCCAGAAGGTCTTCCATTGTGACTAAGCCAGCCGTTCCTCCGTACTCGTCGACGACGACAGCGAGGTGGTAGCGGTCGCGCTGCATCTCCCGAAGAAGGTCGTCGGCCTGCTTTGTCTCTGGGACGAACCTCGGCAAGCGTGCAAGGTCCCCAACTAGTGCGCCGTCTCGCTGGTCCAAATGAGCCCGCATAAGGTCTTTCGCGAGGACCACACCGACAACCTCGTCTAGACCTTCGCCGGTGACTGGAAGACGGCTGAAGCCACTTCGGGCAGCCTCAGCCATCGCCTCAGCCACCGTGAGACCGGCGGCGACGCAACCCATGTCCGGTCTTGGCACCATGACCTCGCGGACCAGCGTGTCACCGAAAGCTATTACTGACTCGATCAACTCGTGTTCTTCCGGGTCGATGGCCTCTGAGGCCAAGGCCCGGTCAGCGACCGCTAGAAGCTCCTCTTCTGACACCACTGGCGGACCTGATCGGAGAGATCGGGGCAACAAGCGCTCGGCAATCGCTAACAAACCACGCGCCAACCAGCGAACAGGAGCGACATGGTCGAGGACGGCGACCACCGATGCCGCTCGCAGGACGACGACATCAACCGCCCTAAGAGAGACAGCCCGCGGAACTACATCGGTCAATATGTAACCCACTAGCAGCAGGATCCCAACTGCGGCAACCGCCCAACCGGCGCCCGATCGGCCGGTGACCACACCTGCTAGGAGTCCGGCCGCAGACATGCGGCACACCAGTACGATCAGTTGAACGACGGCCAACGATCTAACCCGGTCATCGAGCAACATCAACAGTTGACCAGCACTCCGAGCACTAGGCGTTGACGGGCCGTCTACTTCGCCAGCCGCCGCATTTGTCGGCACCTTGCTCGATTCCTCCACAAGTACCACGGCGCGGGCCCGGCGTATGTGCAGAATCGCCGTCTCGACCGCCACCAAGCAGCCGGCAACTCCCATTAGGCACGCCACCAAAATGACCGCCAGGCCGAGGCTCACGGCAGAACCAACCCATACCGTGCGAGATGCTCACGCTCTCGGACTTGCATCGCAGCCTCCTCAGTGGGATTCGCGTGGTCGTGCCCAAGGAGGTGGAGCAAGCCGTGGACTAGCAGCAGGGCTATCTCTGACTGGTAGTCCCCGGCGTGCGAGGAAGCTTGGCGACTGGCTATCGAAGGACACACCACGACGTCACCGAGGAGCACGGGCACTTCTGCAGCCACCTCGGCCGGGTTGTCCACCGGAAAGGACAGGACGTCGGTCGGCCCGTCCTCTCCCATGTGTTCAGCGTTGAGGCTGGCCATTGGTCCCTCGTCCACAAAATGTATGTGGACCTCGACCCTCCGTTGGCCAAGGCCCTCAGTGTCCAGCACATCGCTCACCAGGCTCGCCCACCGTTCGACGTCAACGGGCAACGCGGGATCCGGATCTTTCCGCTCGTCATCGACGACCACCCGGAAAGATCTATTCACGACCGATCGCCAGCCCCCGGAGAATCCACCGTCTCAGTGGGGTTCCCTCGCGTGTCGTGTTCTCGAAAGCTGCTCTCCCGGTCGTAGGCCTCGACGATGTCCTGAACAATCCGGTGTCGGACCACGTCCCGCGCTCCTAGTCGAACAAACGAGAGTCCGTCGATCCCAGCCAGTCTGTGTTCAAGTCCATCTAAGCCACTCCGTCCGCCAGGTACGTCGACTTGGCTGATATCGCCGGTGATGACGACCCGGGATCCGAAACCGACGCGTGTAAGGAACATCTTCATCTGCTCGGGCGTCGTATTTTGGGCCTCGTCCAGGATAACGAAGCTGTTGTTGAGGGTTCGGCCCCGCATGAAGGCGAGTGGTGCAACCTCCACTTGACCGCGATCCAGCAGTCTCTGGGCGGTTTCGGTGTCGACCATGTCGAAGAGGGCGTCGTAGAGCGGACGGAGATAGGGATCAACCTTGGCCAGTAAGTCCCCTGGCAGAAAGCCAACGCGCTCACCAGCCTCGACTAGTGGACGGGTCAAGACGATTCGGTCCACCTGGCCAGCTTGGAGTGAACGGACTGCCATAGCGACGGCGAGCCAACTTTTCCCTGTGCCCGCCGGACCGATGGCAAAGGTGACAATCCCAGAGGTCACCGCCTCTACGTACCTCTTCTGCCCGGCCGACCGAGCTCGGACGGGCTTTCCTCGCGAGGTCCGAAGGATTTCAGCAGTCAGGATCTCTGATGGCCTCTCATCGAAGCGAACCATGTCGATCGCGCGATCCAGCGTGCGCTCGTCAACCGTCAGGCCTTTCTGAAGCAGGGTGACCACCTCGTCGAACACGAGGCGAATAGTGGACGCGTGGTCTCCGTCGATGGTGATCTTGTTGCCTCGGACGTGGATGGCTGAGCCAGGAAAGGCTGACTCGACACGCCGGAGCAAGATGTCTTGCTCCCCCACCAAATCCGACATCAAGTCGTTGCCGGGCACGTTTAGGGTGACACTGGTCGACTTCATGGGCAGGAGGACAGGCTACAAGAGGGCAGGGAACCCGGCGCAGGCCCTCGCCCTGTGGAATGACCCAATCCTATTGGTCTGGCCTGAATGACTAACGCCGACGTCGTTTTCTGCGGCGCTTCAACTTCCCTGGCCTCGAATTACCCGAACGACGCCGGAACCGACCCTTCCTGGCCTTCTCTGCTTCGAGATCAGCTATAACTCGAGCTCCGGCTTCATTCACGACATCCTCTGCCGCATCAAGCAGCGCAGCGATGCTGTCATCGGTGCCAAGACCAGGCGGTTCATCGGGCGTCTCCGGCGTTACGAGGCTTCCGTGGCTCCAGTTCACGTCTACTCGGCGCTTAGTGAACGACGGGCATTCCTCTGGACACCGCCACGGGGCTTCGGGCGCGAGATCCAAGTCGCACTTGCGAACCGTGTCACCATTCGGATAGCTCCGACTCTCAAAGTGCTTGCAGTCCTGGCGCATAGGCATAGCGCCAGTGTGCCCCAACTACAGCTAATTGGGCGACCACATCTGTTTAGCCGACGGAGCCCTCCATCTGAAGCTCGATAAGACGACTCCACTCGACGGCGTACTCCATCGGCAGAGTGCGAGTAACCGGCTCGATGAAGCCGTTCACCACCATCGACATCGCCTGTTCCTCCGTCAGACCTCGACTCATCAGGTAGAAGAGTTGATCGTCAGCCACCTTGGAAACCGTGGCCTCGTGACCGATCACGGCGTCAGCCGATCCCACCTCCATATACGGATAGGTGTCAGAAACGCTGTCATCATCGAGGATCAGGGCGTCGCACTGTACGTGGCTCTTACAGCCGTAGGCGTCGTCCTCGACTCGCACGAGGCCGCGATAACTAGTTCGCCCACCGTCCTTGGAGATCGACTTGGAAACAATCTTCGACGTTGTCTCCGGTGCGGCGTGGGTCATCTTGGCTCCCGCATCTTGGTGCTGACCCGGCCCGGCATAGGCCACCGACAGCACCTCACCCGAAGCCTTTGGTCCAACCAGCACTACGGCCGGATACTTCATGGTGAGTCGCGATCCGATGTTCCCGTCGATCCACTCCATATGGCCCTCAGTTTCTACCCGCGCTCGTTTAGTTACGAGGTTGTAAACGTTGCTGGACCAGTTCTGGATAGTCGTATAGGTGACCCGAGCTGCCTTTTTGACCACTATCTCCACCACTGCGGAGTGCAGCGAGTCGGTGCTGTACACCGGCGCCGAGCAGCCCTCGATGTAGTGCACTTCGGAACCCTCGTCAGCGATGATGAGCGTGCGTTCGAACTGACCCATGTTTTCAGCATTGATCCGAAAATAAGCCTGAAGAGGCATCTCTACCTTGACGCCTGGCGGCACGTAGATGAACGAGCCACCACTCCACACCGCCGAGTTAAGGGCGGAGAACTTGTTGTCGTTCGGCGGGATAATCCGTCCGAAGTAGGCCCGGACGATCTCTGGATGCTCGCGGAGAGCAGTATCCATATCGCAGAACACGACCCCCTGCTCCTCGAGGTCCGCTCGGTTACGGTGGTAAACCACCTCTGACTCGTACTGGGCTGTCACTCCTGCCAAGTACTTGCGTTCAGCCTCCGGAATTCCCAACTTCTCGTAGGTGTTCTTGATCGACTCGGGGACCTCGTCCCAGTCGTCGCTGAGCGAATCGGTGGGCTTGATGTAGTAGTAGATATTGTCGAAGTCGATACCCGACATGTCTCCACCCCACCGCGGCATGGGCCGTCGGCCGAAACGGTCGTAAGACTTGAGTCGAAAGTTCCGCATCCAGTCGGGCTCGCCCTTCATCCACGACATTTCGCGGATGACGTTTTCGTCCAAACCCCTGGTGGGCTTGTAGACATAGTCCTCTTCGTCGCTCCAGCCGAGCTTGTAGCGGCTGAGGTCGAGGCCGAGATCTGTGGCGGACATCGGCGACTTTCTCCTTTTCGATCGATGGGCTAGATCCGGCTAGGAATTGCGGGAGCCGGCGTTTCGGTTACTGCCCTTGTCGGGAATTACTCCTATGGTGATAGTAACAATTCCGGCGGTCGAAGCGGGTCCTCTCGATTCAGACAATAAATCTTTCTGCCAGCCGAGTGCACTAGCACCCTCTGATGATTTAGGAGCAGCTAGGCGTATTGCCGGCGCTGGCCATCCAACCAACCCAGAAGCAGGGCAATAGCCCGCGGGTCGTGTCGGAGGTGGTGGCCAGCACCGGAGATAATCCTCAAGTCAGCTGCTCCATGGGACGCTGTGACCACCCGAGCGTCCAGCGATGGGACCACCTCGTCGTCGTCGCCATGAACAACGAGTAGGTCCCTTGGGGCCAAGCTTGCAACAGACCGCTCGGCGGATATGCCCTTCAATGACGCTGCCCACTGGTTGAAGTCGTCTGGGCCGTAGTCTTTCGTCACCAAACCAGCGTCACGGGCGTGCAAAAGCAATCGCCGCGGATTTGCCGCCCAGTCCGACCAGTCAGCAGGGGCCGCTAGGGCTCCGATTCCGCGAATTTGGTGATCGACTGCAGCCGCGCAAATCGACAGCGCTCCCCCGCTCCCAAAGCCGACAGCCCAAACCTGACCAACACCAGGCTGGTCACGCAGGTCGTTCGCTGCTGCCACGACATCATCCCTCCAACCGTCCAGGCTGAAAAACCCATCGGAACCAGGCATGCCTCGCAGGTGCGGGATCATTGCCACCCAGCCCATTTCGGTGGCGATACGAAACGCCAACTCCGGGAAAGTGGCAACCGAGTTAGCACCACCATCTGGACCGCTAGGAAAGCCGTGAACAATCACCACTCCTGGTAGTTCTCGACCTGGCGGCACTGCCGGCGGGCGAGCCAGATGTGCGGCCAGCGACAGGCTGCCGGAGAGGAAGCGGTGGTTCTCGAAGTCTTCCATCGCGGACGTCCTTGGAACGGCTTCAGTAATCGGCGGCCCGTTCCGTTCTGCTGGCATGTTCAGTTCAGGACTCGGAGGGTTTGGCGAAATTCCCGCCCACGCTGGACATAGGTCTGGGCGTTCAACATGTTCGCGTCCTCCGGCACGACCCCCTCACGGACCGTGGCTGGCACCCCAAGAGCCATCGATAAGGGAGGCACCAGCTGGCCATTTCTGACGACCGCATTGGCTCCGACGATCGCCCCCCGACCCACAACCGCCTCATGGAGCACAACGGCGCCGACGCCAACCAGCGCCTGCTCCTCGATGGTGCACCCTTCAAGATGGCATAGGTGGCCAAGAGTCACGTCCTCGCCGACGATGGTTGGTAGGTGTGACGTGCAGTGCAGTACTGCGTTGTCCTGGACCGAGGTACGCGCACCGATACGGATCACGTTGTCATCGGCACGAAGTACCGCGTTCGGCCAGACGCTGGCCTCTGGGCCTATCTCGACGCTACCGATGATTACGGCTAGGGGATGAATGTAGGCCGTCGGGTCAATGACAGGCACTCGGTCACCAAGGGCGTAGATAGCCATCACGCCTGCTCCACATAGGCGCCATATCGGCCACCGAGAAACACGAGGGGAGAGCCCTCCTCGACGTGCGATAACCCGACGACGCGCCCCATCACAAACCAGTGGTCCCCAGCATCTACTACCTCTTGGACCGCGCAATCAATCGACGCCAGACAAGACGGGATGGCTGGAGAACCGGTTCCGGTAGTGGGCTCCCAGTCAGTGCATTCCCAGGGGTCACCGTCTTTTCGGAAGAAGTTGTTAGAGAGATCCGATTGATCGGAAGCGAGCACATTCACGCAGAAGGCCCCAGCCTCGGCCATACGCCCCCAGGTGTAGGACGCTTTCCCGGGCAGAAAGCCCACCAGCGGTGGATCCATTGACACTGACACGAAAGAGCCAATGACCATGGCCACCGGCTCCTCACCGTCCATGGCCGTTACCAAGGTGACTCCCGTCGGGAATCGTCCTAGCACCTTCCTGTAAAGGTCACCGTCGATCTCTGGATGCTCCCCGGTATCGAAATCGTTCAAATTCATGGTCTCCACGTCCTCGCCGCATATGTGGACGAGACGGACCCACCCGAGCGGGTGGAGCCATCCTCGGCCGACCTGACGCTATCGGTAGACACCGGGGGTAACCGGATTGGCTTCCAGCGCTCGCTGGAACGACCCAGAATGTGACGGATCTCTCAGTCAGTGCAGCACAAGTTTGAGGATGATGCGCGAGACTTTCTTGATGGACGCTGACCTTCGCTCTGCTGGAGTAAAAGACGGTTTGGTGGTTGTCGTCAAGTCGTCCTGTGAGACCTGTCAGACAGTTGTCCCCGTACTAGCCGATCTGGCGGAGCGTTCGGATCTAACCGTCTACACCCAAGACGATCCGACTTTCCCGGTCATCGCCGACTGGGTGCTCGATGACACGGATCTGGCCACCAGTTGGCGGATCGACTTGGAAACCGTTCCTACCTTGCTAAGGGTCGCCGATGGAGCAGAAGCTGACCGTGTTGTCGGATGGGATCGAGAACGCTGGGAGGAGGTGGCGGGCGTTGACGGGCTTGGGCCGGATTTGCCGCCCTTCCGGCCCGGCTGAGGATCCCTGACAGTCGATCCCGGGCGGATCGACGAACTGCGAGCTCGCTACAGCGATATCAAACTGGCGTCTCGCCAGATCCCAGCGGCGGCAATGAGGGACGAAGCTGAGGCAATGTTCCAGCGGGGATGGACCGACGGTCTGCCCGTCGTCCCCCCAACCAAGGCAAGAGTGCTTGCCATGCTCGAGGGAACCACTCGCCAACCCGAAGAGGTCATTGCCCTGACGCCACCAAACCTGGCCGAATGCACGGTTGAGAAGGTGGCGATCAACGCTGTTCTAGCCGGCTGCAGACCCGAATACCTGCCAGTGGTACTAGCCGCCGTCGAGGCAGTCTGCACAGACGATTTCAACATGCACGGAATCATCGCCACCACCATGGGAGTTGGACCGGTACTGGTTGTCAATGGTCCGATCGCCCAGCGCATCGGCATGAACAGCGGCATCAACGCTCTGGGGCAAGGCAATCGAGCGAATCTCACCATCGGAAGAGCCCTGCAGTTGGTGATCCGCAACGTGGGAGGCGGACGACCCGGAGAAGTGGACCGGGCGACCCACGGCAGTCCTGCCAAACTGTCGTTCTGTTTCGCCGAGGACGAGGCCGGCTCCCCCTGGACCACTCTGGCCGAAGACCGAGGCTTCGACCCGGGTACCGACGTCATCACCGTCTTCTGCGGTGAGGCGCCCCGCATAGTCGTCGACCAGACGAGCCGATCAGCGGATTCACTGGTTAGGTCACTGGCCGAGGGCCTCCGGTCAGCAGTGTCGTCTCGGGTAGTCGTAGGTATGGATGCCATGCTGGTCGTATCGCCGGAACACGCAGCCCGCTTTCGGGATGCCGGATGGGACCGGACCCGTTTCATGAACGAGCTCAGCACTCACCTGATGGTCGAAGCTGACTCCATATTGGCCGGAACGGACTGCATCGAGGAGGGCCTTCCTGAGGATTTCGCCGGTCTGACACTTCCGAAGTTCCGCCCCGGTGGTCTACTAGTCGTCCACGCTGGCGGCCCTGCGGGCCTGTTCTCGGCGATAGTGGGAGGATGGTTAAACGGCCCGATGGGTAGCGAACCAACCAGTTGGGAGATCAAGCAATGAACGAAGCGACCCGCACCGAAACCATGCTGCTGGATCCCACCTCGGAGGCAGTCCCATCCTCTCAGGCCCTCAGCCCCCGGAAGGACTCACTGAAAGGCCTGACCGTAGGCCTACTCGATATCAGTAAGCCCCGCGGAGACGTGTTTCTCGACCGGCTTGGGGAGCACCTGGTAAGGCAGGGCGTCACTGTGGCGCGATTCTCTAAGCCCACATTTACTAAACCAGCCCCATTCGACCTGCGACAAGAGATCGCTACCACCTGCGACGCGGTAATCGAAGCCCTTGCCGATTGAGGGTCCTGCACGACGTGCAGTGTGCACGACATCGACGACCTGGAGAGACGCGGAATTCCCGGGGTGATGGTCGCCTCAGAACCATTCGCCGGTGCGGCTATCACGCAGGCCCGGGCCCTTGGGCTGGAGGTAGCTCGCGTGATAACACCACATCCAATTCAGGACCGAACCGACGAGGAGATGCAGGCCATCGCCGATTCCACAGTTGAAGCCATCGTCGCCGCACTCACAATCTCATAGCGCTCTTAGCGCTGGACTCCCAGGGAATGACTGTTGCCGGACCCGTGGTTTATTCCCCAGGAAGAGCGTAAGTATTGACCTCCTCGACCACCAGCCCCTCTTCAAGTAGTCCGGCAACCACTCGGCTCGCCCGCTTCGGATCATTCGGCCATCCCATGGCAGCTGGTAGATGATCTTTTTGCAGGGGTCCGGAAGCCAGTGTGGCCACGAGGCGGCCCCTGCCCTGCCGGTCTGATCCCTCAAAGGGTGTCTGACGGCCGGCCACTCCAGCCGAGCCCACCGCCGGGTCAGGGCCCTTCCCCCTCCAGCTGCAACTGAACTCCAGCGGACACTTCGCGCACGAGGGCTGGCGCGCCCGACAGATGCCGGCGCCAAGATCCAGTAGCACCTGATTCCACCCCCAGCCTTCCCCTGCAGGAACTGACGAATCAGCCAGGCGCTGGACCTCCGAAGACGTGAGTCGCCGACCCATCCAGCGAGCCAGCACACGGGCCACGTTGGTGTCGACCACTGCCACATCAGCTTCGTGGGCAAAGGCCAACACGGCGCGCGCCGTGTAGGGCCCCACCCCTGGCAGGGCGAGCAGACTTCTGAGATCAAAAGGAACGACCCCTCCGTGGCGCTCTACAACCATCACAGCTGAACGATGTAGGTGGAGCGCCCGACGGTTGTAGCCGAGCCCAGACCACTCGGCAATGACCGCAGACGGAGTGGACGCCGCGCAGGCCGCTGGTGTTGGAAACCTGTCAAGAAAGCAGACCCACCGGTCAATCACCCGCTCAACGCCGGTCTGCTGCAGCATCACCTCTGAAACCAAAATTGCCCATGGATCACGAACTCGACGCCATGGTAAATCCCTTAGGCGGGGCCGACCCCAGTCCAGTAGTTCGGGTGGCAGAGCTCCTCTTTTTTCTAGAAACCCATCTGTATTGACAGAGTCGACACTCGACAGTCCTTCCCCGTGCACGTCACGACGGTAGCCCGGTCACCTAGTTGCCGGGTCCTCGTCTTGGGCAGCAGAAGAGCCTTAGCGGGAGTCCAACGTCGAGTCCTGCGCGCTAGCGTCAGCGTTCGTGGCAACTGCACCCGATCTGTCTATCGAGTTGCACCCGGTGGGCAGCGATGCTCGACCACTTTCTCAGTTGCTGACCATGTTCCCACTTGCTGCAGTGGTGGTCGATCCTTACACCCACGAGAGCTCTTGGTTACTCGATACGGCCCTGCGAATTCTCACTGTGTTTCGGGGTGCCGATGTGAGGGTGGCATTTCTCGTGACCGGCACCGACGCCGACGGCGCTTCACGTTTCTTGGGGCCACTTACAGAAGAGATCCTCACCTTGGCCGACCCTGACCGCTCAATGGTCCGTTCGATGGGTCTGGAGACGCTGCCAGCTTTCGTGGCAATACGTCACGATGGCTCGGTGCTCAGTGCAGCCGAGGGCTGGGATCCCGATTCCTGGCGAACTGCGGCCTCCGAGTTGGCCGACCTCGCCAATTGGTCCCTCCCGGAGATCCCGGCGGCCGGCGACCCTGCGCCTTACGCAGGCACCGCGGCACTGGGCTAACCGGGTATCTGGACAGCGGCTGACGACGGCAACCCGATCTGAGTGCAGGATCCAAACCGTTGCGTATACGCGTCGGCTTCGGCTTCGGCGGGTCCACCCGTGTCGGAGACCTAGCTGGCGACCAGACGACGTTCGCCCAGATAGTCGACGACCTCGAAAGACTCGGCTTTGATTCTCTCTGGGTGAGCGAACGCGCAACTGGCATGACTTTGGATCCGGTGGTGGCCATGTCATTCGCCGCGGGACGCACTGAGCGTCTCAAGTTCGGTCCTGCAGTTATGGTTCTGCCCGGCCGTAACCCGGTGCTGTGCGCCAAGGCACTCGCCAGCCTCGACCGGGTGTCGAACGGACGCGCGCTACCTGCCTTTGGTCTTGGTATTGCTGATGCCGCCGAACACCAAGCTTTTGGTGTTCACCGATCAGAACGCGCAGCCTGGTTCGATGAGGCTCTACCCCTGATCCGTCGACTATGGGCGGAAGACAGCGTTGATCATCATGGCGATCGTTTTCACCTCGAGGGCGTAGAGATGCTGCCAAAGCCAACCCAGAACCCGCTCGAGGTGTGGCTGGGTGGGCAGGCACGATCGGAGTTGCGGCGATGCGGGCGACTCGGCGATGGCTGGCTACCAAGCTTCATTACACCAACCGGTGTGGCCGATGGAATCGCCATCGTTGATGAGTCGGCAACAGCAGCCGGCCGCTTCATCGACCGAGGACACTTCGGCGTTCTGGTGCCATTCGTGCACGAGACTCTGCCTGACCGGTTCGCCGAACGTCTGCGATCCCGGCAGCCGGGCCTAGATCAGCGGGAGTTGGTGGCCCACGGCATACGCGGTCTGGCGGAACGGTTGGCCGAGTTCGTAGAGTGCGGGGCTTCGAAGTTCGTGGTATTCCCTTTGGACGAACCCAAGGGAGACGGCATGGGCGCCGACGCCTGGCATGCCACCATTGAGGAGTTGGCCACCGAATGCCTACCTCTCCAGACATGATCGCTGCGCAACCGGGAGACCCCGCATGAATACCCGCCCCATCGCCGTCGCTCCGAACAGTCGACCGGCCATGTTCGAGTCCATGTCCCGGGCGGTCGCCGTCGGCGGCGGCGTAGTGTCCCCGATGGCCGACGCCGAAGCGCTGATCTGGGCCGACGCTCGAGCGGACCAGTTCCGTGAAGTGATGGCGGCCAACCCCGAGGTGGAGTGGGTGCAACTCCCTTACGCTGGCATTGAGAACTTTCTCGAACACCTCGACGAGCACCGCATTTGGACCAACGCGAAGGGCGTTTACGCACCAGCAGTAGCTGAGACGGTGGTTGCGCAACTTCTGGCCCTTTGCAAGAACCTGCACGAGTACGCAAGAGCGGCAACTTGGGAGGGGCCAACCGGGCGCCTGCTGGCCGGTAGTCGGATTACTGTTTTGGGCGGTGGCGGCATTACCCAACACCTTCTGCCCCTCCTCGCGCCGTTTGAATGCGACGTGACGGTGGTCCGCCGGATCGACGAACATCTAGCGGGCGCCACCCGAACGACCACTGCGGACCGCCTTCATGAAATCTTGCCGCGAACCGACCTCCTTGTTCTGGCTCTGGCTCTAACTCCGGAAACCCGCGGAATTATTGATGCGCCTGAACTGGCGGCTCTCCCAGACCACGCTCTGATCGTGAACGTTGCTCGGGGCGGCCACATCGTCACTGACGCCCTGACACAGGCACTTCGGTCGGGTGAAATCGGTGGCGCCGCCCTTGACGTGACCGATCCTGAGCCCCTTCCCGACAACCACCCTTTGTGGTCCGAACCAAACTGCCTAATCACACCTCATATCGCCAACACGCCTGATATGGGCCTGGACCTACTGGAACCTTTCGTAACCGAAAACGTCCGCCGGTTCTGTGCCGGCGAGCAACTGCTGGCCTCAGTCGATGTGACTCTCGGGTACTGAAAAGTTAGCCGAGTAGGCCTGTCAGGAGACGGCCCCGTGCCCAATACCTCGGTAACCGCCACCGCCTGGTTTCTAGCTCTCGTGTTCGCCTTCGCTGCGGTCACCAAGATCCGCGACCCCCAGGGAACCCGTCTCACTCTGGGAGACTTCGGCCTCCCTAGGCCGCGTTTCCTTGCCAGAGTGTTACCAGCCACAGAGTTGGCGACTGCTCTTCTACTCGTCGTCGACCCTCGGGTTGGAGGTCAGGCTGCTGTGGCATTGTTGGTGGCCTTCACCACACTGATCGTCGGCCGGCTCCTAGCCGGCCACCGTGAGGCCTGTGGCTGTTTCGGCAACTGGTCAAAGCGGCCTCTCTCTTGGCGAGACCTCGCCCGCAACGGAACCCTGATCGCCTTAGGAGCAGTGGCAGCCCTCGGCTGAGAGAGCTCTCGAAACGGCTGGTACGTTTCCTCGCGCACAGGATCCAAAGTCGTGGAGTCCGCTCGCCTGCCAGGGAAGGCCTGATTTATGGATGCACGCAGCACGACAAAGCTAATCAGCCGGTCGATCAACCAGTTCGGCGCCCGGTTCATGCTCGATCCCGTGACCTTTGCCATGTCAGTGGAGGCAGGCATGTCGACCGGCTTTGCCTCTCACACCCAAGGCCGAATCGGCGTTATGGGCGATGTAGATGTCGAGTTAGCGGTCGAGAGCATGATGTTTTTTGACCCCGACTACGTCAGAGCCAACTGGACCGAACCTATCGCCATCACAAAAGCCGAGGCTGGCGCTGCCTACGCGGCAATTTGTGCAGAGCGGGGCCGGACCTACCTTGAGGGCTTCGAGGGAGCGGCACGCCTGGCTGAACTATTGGAACAAGTTGCTGACTCCGCTGACGACACTGACGCTGCCCTATTCGCCGGCTGGCGAGACGCTCACCGTCCTGAAGACGCCGAGGGTCGCGCCTACCTGATGGTGGCCACCATCAGGGAGTTGCGGGGTTGTCGTCATATGTCGGCCTGTCGGGCAGCCGGAGCTGACCCTCTAGCCATGACGCTGGCTCAAAGTGGCGTAGCTTGGACCGCCGTCCACGGTTTTCGAGACCTACATGCCGCTCCCGCAGACGACGAATTAGTGGAGGCCGTTGAGGCCGCCACTGAGCAGGCTGACGCCGAGAACTATGAATGTCTAACTGATGATGAACGGGCCGAACTGATTGAATTGATAGAGGCGGCTGTCGCCCACGCGGCGAATGGTTGAACCCGACACTCGGACCAGAACGCGGGCCTGCCCGACCTCTCAAAGTCAACCGAAATAACAAATCACCGAGACACAGGAGACCGCTATGGATGGCCTGATGATGGACACGCCACTGTCCCTGATCCACCTGTTCGACCGGGCCACAGGCCTCTTCAGCGACAAGAAAGTGGTCACCGCCACTCCGTCCGGCCTCGAGCAGATCACCTACGGCGAATGGGGTGAGCGCACAAGACGCCTCGGTGGCGTCCTCGACGACCTGGGGATCAGCCATGACGGTCGAGTCGCGACCTTCGCTTGGAACACGGCCCGGCATCTTGAGCTCTATTTTGCCCCGCCGTGTACTGGCCGCGTTTCGCACACCCTGAATCTGCGGTTATTTCCCGAACAACTTACCTACATCGTGAATCACGCAGAGGACGAAGCTATCTTCCTCGACCATTCCGTCGCCGGTCTGATCTGGCCACTTATGGAGTCTTTCAAGACCGTCCGTCACGTGGTGCTCATGGATGATGGTGCACCTGCTCCTGACCCGGATGCCATCAGTCCCGAAGTCCACGACTACGAAACTCTGATCTCCACCGCATCGCCCGTCGAATGGACTCGAGTCGACGAGGACCGAGCTGGGTCGATGATGTACACGTCAGGGACCACGGGGAACCCAAAGGGCGTCGTTTACTCCCACCGTTCGATGGTTCTGCACACCTTCGGGGCGATGATGGCCGACACCCTCGGAATTAACGAGCGCGACGTGGTCATGCCCGTGGTACCCATGTTCCACGCCAACGCCTGGGGATTAGCCCACGCAGGGGTAGCTACCGGCGCCACGCTTGTCATGCCGGGTGCTGACCTGTCACCAGGCGCTCTAGCCACCCTCATCGAAGACGAAGGCGTTACCGTTGCCGCCGGTGTGCCCACCATCTGGATGGGAGTCTTACCGGAGTTGGCTGGTCGCGACACCTCGGCGCTACGAGCCATACCGTGCGGTGGATCGGCAGTTCCTCGGTCACTTTCGGAGGGCTACCGGACGACCACCGGCCGACCCATCCTCCAAGCCTGGGGCATGACTGAGACCAGCCCGCTGGCCGCCATATGCCAGATCAAGTCCACCCTCGACCACCTTGACGACGAAACCAAGGCCGAACTGCGCACCACCGTCGGACTGATCTCGCCGGGGGTCGACTTCCGTATCGCCGAGCCAGAAACCGGCGAAGAACTTCCGTGGGACGGAAAGACCAGCGGAGAACTCCAAGTTCGCGGCCCCTGGGTTGCCCGCACCTACTACAACGACGACCGGGCTTCGGAGTCGTTCACCGATGACGGCTGGCTCAAGACCGGCGACGTGGCCACCGCTGACCCGGAGGGTTACATCCGTCTACTGGACCGGACCAAGGACCTCATCAAATCAGGCGGCGAGTGGATCAGCTCTGTGGAGTTGGAAAATGAGATCATGGCCCACCCCGACGTAGCCGAAGCCGCTGTGATTGGTGTGGCGTCGACCAAGTGGGGGGAACGAGCCATGGCCTGCGTAGTCCCCACCGAGGGTGTCGAATTGACCGCCAACGACGTGCTGACTTGGCTGGACGGTCGGGTTGTGAAGTGGTGGATGCCCGATCGAGTGGAGTTCATCGATGAGGTCCCCAAGACCTCTGTAGGAAAGTTCTCAAAGAAAACCTTGCGTGACCGTTTCGCCGACATCATCGTCGACTGACTAGCCGACCAAGTCGGGGATCTCCGACCAAAGTGTTTACTAACCCGCTTCGGTTGTTGTCGCTGCGCGTAAGGCATGCCATGATCTTTGGCATTCAGCAGCGCCGCCGGGCGCACGATCGAGGGAGATCCGCGTGGAACTGTTCAGCGACTGGATGGGAACCGGAGGCGGTGGTCAGGCCATCGGCCGCTACGCCCACTATCTAGGTGGCATCACCTGGATCGGCCTTCTCTACTTCTTCAACTTCATCCAGGGCTCGGCCTTCGCCGAGATGAGCGACGGCGCCCGAGGTGAGGCGCTGCGCAAGATTACCTGGCGCACACTTTGGTGGTTCCGCTGGGCAGCAATGCTGACTTGGGTTTCGGGAATATGGATCCTTGCCCATAACAGGGCTTTCGGCGAGTTGATGCCCGACTACTGGAACACCTCTGCTGGCGTCGGCATTGCCTTTGGTGCCCTGCTCGGCACCACGATGGCTGCCAACGTCTGGATGGTCATCTGGCCAGCCCAGCAGATTGCTATCGGCTCGTCGGTCAAGGTCAGCGAGGGCGGCGAAGCTGACCCTGAAGCCCCGGCGGCGGCCAAGCGGGCCGCCCGCGCCAGTCGGGTCAACACGCTTTTCTCGATTCCGCTGATCTTCTTCATGATGTGGCCGAGCCACTTCGCACCGGCCTTTGGAGATGTGAATATGGGCGGCGTCGGTCTTGGCCCATCGGCTGGCGGCCGGTGGACGCTTTGGATCGTCTTCCTGGTCATCTGGGTCGTGATGGAACTCTCGGCATTGGGCAAGATGGGCGGCTACGACAACGGTCTCAACAAGCTGGTTTTGGACAAGCATCAGGACACAATCAAGTTCGGCTTCCTGATCACAATCGTGCTTTACCTGCTCTTCGAGATTGTGACCTGATCAACCTCTCCACAACTGCGCCGGCCCGCCCTCACCGGCGGGCCGCTGCGCGTCTGGGGATCCAGGAGGTCAATAGCGCCAGGTCTTAGTTGACTGTCAGGCGGGCTTCCATTCCGGAGGCCCGGTGGCCGGCAATATCGCAGTAGAGGATGTAACGACCGGGCGGGAGGTCAAGACTCCCTGTGTCCGTATTCCCGTCTACGACCACTAGGCGCATCTGTTCCTCGAGGCCTTCCACCAGGAGCGTGTGCTCCTGCACTCCGACTTGGCTGAACTCAAAGCGGACAGTTCCGGCCTGCGCCTCGTAGGCATCGGCGTCATAGTCCTGTCGGTCATAGGACGTAATCCGGAGGACGCCGTCCTCAGAGGGAGCCTGCACACTCGAACCCCCGCCGCCGCAGGCCGCCACCAAGAGAGCAATGGTGCCGACTCCGATGGCCATACGCAGTCCCATCTGATCCTCCGGTGTCGTATTCGGTGCTGCGCCCGGTTTCGGGCCTGCCCCGAGGTTAACGATGAGTAATGATTATCCGATGGCTGGACCGACCATGCCGCGCAGGGGTACACAGGTAGCACTGCTCGCTAACCCGACGGCGCGTCGGAACCGGTCCACCGACGACATCGGCAGCGTCGTCGGTCGCCTCCGCTCCCTCGGCTTAGAGCCTCTGGTACTGGAATCGGCGTCGATGGACCAGGCACGCGCCGCAGCCCACCATGTCGTAGAGATGGGTATCCCCAGACTGGTAACTCTCGGCGGTGACGGAACCGTGCACCTGGCGGCTGATGCTGTCGCCGGATCCTCAACCGTTCTAGGCGTAGTGGCCAGTGGAACTGGTAATGACTTCGCCGGGGCCCTCGGTCTAACCAGTGGCGACCTAAGCGCCCGAGTCGATCGGGCACTCGCCGACCCGACTGCAGTCGACCTGATAGCCCGCGTCAATGGCCGCTCATCATCTAACAAAATGTTGGACAAAGTCACTGCCGTCCACGCGGTTACAAGTTGTATCGCAGGTTTCCCCGCCATTGTGAACGTTCGGGCTGAGGCGCTGCGTCGACCTAGAGGTTCTTCTCGCTACACGCTGGCAACCCTGCTGACTATCAGTGGCATGCGACCGATCCACTTACGACTGACTTGCCGGGGAGGTCCCGACGACGCCCGAACCGTTGACCAGCGCTGCGCGGTGGTTGCCGTAGCCAACACTGGCCTATTCGGTGGGGGCATGCGGATCTGTCCAGACGCTCGACCCGACGATGGCCTACTTGACGTGTGTCTAGTCGGCGACGTTGGACGCTTCGAACTGCTCCGAGCTTTCCCGACGGTCCGAACCGGTGCGCACCTCGATCATCCGGCAGTCACCACTCTTCGGGTGTCCGAGGTCGACTTAGAACTGCTCCCCTCCGGGGTAGACGACCTGGACGAGGGGAACCTAATTGGAGCCGAGTCCGGACACAGTTCTTCTCATCACTTAGCGAGATTGCGGGCAGACGGCGAACCGTTTGGCTCACTGCCATGCACATTGGTCACCCGGCCCGGGGCTCTGTGGATAGCTGGAGCCTCTACTAACCCACCTGGCCGCGCCTAGTGTCCATAACTATGAGTCACCACATCAGGATCACCTACTGCGTCCCCTGAGATTATTCCTCCCGCGCCGTTGGCGCGGCCCTGGAACTCCTCGAGGCCTATCAGAACGCCATCAAAGACCTAACTCTGGTGACCAGCGATAACGGCGTATTCGACGTGGTCGTGGACGGCACCACGATCTATTCGAAGCACGAGATAGGTCGTCATGTCGAACCAGGCGAGATACTCCACCTATTTACCGACTACGTAGGCAAGGAAGCCCGCCGCGGCGAGGAGTGACAGCTTCAATCGTCTAGATTTTCAGGGCCGAGGCAAATATGGCCTCGGCCCGCAGAACAACAAACAACGACCCCAGGAGTTACACAGTGAGCCTCGACGGCAGCCAGACTCTCGAGAACCTAAAAGCCGCCTTCGCGGGCGAGTCACAGGCCAACCGGCGCTACCTCTATTTCGCCAAGGTGGCAGACGTGGAGGGATACCCCGACATCGCTGGGAACTTCCGCGACACCGCTGAGGGCGAAACCGGCCACGCCCACGGCCACCTTGATTACATCAGCAAGGTGGGAGACCCGGCCACCGGCCTCCCCATCGGCGACACACTGGAGAACCTGGCTGCTGCGGTCGCCGGGGAAACCCACGAGTACACCGAGATGTATCCGGGCATGGCGAAGACCGCCCGCGAGGAAGGCCACGCCGACATCGCCGACTGGTTTGAAACCCTCGCCAAGGCTGAGAAGGCGCACGCCGGCCGCTTCCAATCGTTACTAGACCAGATCAACTGAGCGGTACTCAGGGACCTCCTGTTTCCAATATCTCGACTGTGAGCCGCGACGGCCGTCCCACTTGGGACGGCCGTCGTCTCGCGTCCCAACTGAATGATCTGGACAGCGTGTCCAACCCTCGATACCTAGAGACCTTCAATCTCGGAGCCACCATTGGCTGAACACATCTCCTACGCACCAACCTCAGGCCTCACCTACGATCCGTCTGATCCCGTCTACTGGGACACTGACGCGTTGCAGGGCGAAATCGATCGGACCTTCGAGATCTGCCACGGCTGCCGGATGTGCTTTAAGTACTGCGACTCGTTCCCGTCGCTCTTCTCGTTCGTGGATGAACGCCATGACGGTGACGTGCGTTCCATAACCGCTGACGAAACCGCTGAGGTAATGGATGCGTGCTTTCAGTGCAAGCTGTGCGAGGTCCAATGTCCTTATACGGTCCGCGACAGCCACGAGTTCCAACTTGACTTCCCGAAGCTGGTCCACCGCTACAAGGCTCAGCGGGCCCGAGCTGAAGGAATCAGCCGACGGGACCGGATCCTCGGCAACCCGGACCGCACAGCTGCACTAGCCCGCGCTTCAGGCGGACTAGCCAACATTGCCAATTCCCGTAGCCGGCTCCACCGGCGTTTCCTGGAAAAGGTCCTAGGAATCCATCGCGACAAGGACCTGCCCCACTTCGCCCGCACCACCTTCACCTCATGGGCAAAGCGCCAAGGTCTGGTGTCCGAAGACCCAACCAGAGGGGAAGTCGTGCTATTCCCCACCTGCTATGTGGAACACAACGAGCCGGAAATCGGCTATGACACCGTTGCAGTACTAGAGCGGAACGGTGTATCGATCACCTGCACCGACGGTCTCGCCTGCTGCGGCATGCCTGCTTGGGAATCCGGCGACCTCGACTCTCTGAGGGAAAGGGCAAAAATCAACCTTGACCAACTTGATCCCCATGTGCGTGCCGGAAAGAAGGTCCTGGCAATCAATCCGACCTGCTCAATGATGCTTCGGCGCGAATATCCGGAACTGGTAGCGCCCGAAGACAGGGACCGAGCCACGCGACTCGCCGAATTGGTGTCAGACCCTGCCGAATTCCTTTGGTCTATCCGCGACGAAGAGCGCTTTGATGACGGATTCGTTTCGACGCCAGGACCGGTCGCCTACCACGCCCCCTGCCATCTGCGAGCACAGAGCGTCGGCTTTAAAGGCAGAGACCTGCTGCGAAAAATCCCTGACGTCAAGCCGTCCACGACAATGGAATGCTGTGGTCACGACGGTACACACGCCATGAAGGTCGAGGGCTTCGAGGCATCGGTGCGGATCGGACGCAAAGCCTTCGACGGGATCACCGAATCGGGCGACTCCTCGGGTGCCCAGGTGTGGGCAACCGACTGTCCGTTAGCTGCCCTCCAGTTCGCCCAGCACTCGGGACGTCGCCCGATGCACCCCATCTCGATCCTGGCTAGAGCCTACGAACCCGATGGATTCCCTCAGGCTGTGCCTCCTCGAGGGGATGACGACACCGGTCTGGGCGCCCAGACCGGCGAGGTCCCAACGGAGCACGGCTCCTCGTGATCGCGACCTCCAAGCCGGCACCGCACCACCTGCGGCGAGATGAGATCGTCGACTGGCAGACCTACTCTGATGACCGCGACACCCTCCGAACGGCCGTTCTGGAGATCAAGAAGCCACGGCGAGTGCACCTAGGAGACCACCTGACCTTCCTATTTGAGAACCACGAAACCATCCGGTATCAGGTTCAGGAAATCATGCGAGCCGAACGAATTGTCCGCGAGTCGGCGATCCGCGAGGAGATTGCCACCTATAACTCGATGCTTGGTGGGCCTGGGCAACTGGGATGCGCCCTACTCATCGAAATCGAGGAGGAAGAACAGCGCCGTCCTCTACTGGAATCGTGGCTGGGGCTTCAGGAGTGCCTCTATGCCGAATTGGCCGATGGCACGAGAATCCGTGCTGGTTACGACCCGACTCAGGTTGGACGCGGCCGTCTATCAGCAGTGCAGTATCTGACATTCGACCTACCCGAAGGCCCGGTTCGTCTGGGCAGCGAATTCCCGACACTTGAACTCTCCGTAGACCTCAACGAGGCCCAGAGAGTTGCTCTAGCCACCGATCTCGCCGCTACCCGGGGCTAGCCCGGAACCGACAGTTAGACCCGACCGGAGATCAGTTCTGCGTATTCGTCCAGTAGCGGAAGAACCTCGTCTCGCGGGAGCGAGGGCACGTTGAATACCGCTCTCTCGATGCCGTTCTCGGTCAGATCGTCGAGCAGTGCGGCTTCGGCTGGCGCGGAATAGATCGATACCTCTACCTCGCTGGGATCACGTCCTACTTCGGCACATGCGTCAACTCGCAGCCTGGCAAGGTGTGCACCATCGACGGCCGTCCGACCACCGATGGGAATCCAGCCGTTGCCGTAGGCAACCGCTCTTCGCAGACCGCCAGGGGCCACGCCACCCACATGGATCGGCGGATGGGGCAATTGAATCGGCTTGGGATTCTGATGAGCCGGACCGAAGTCGACCTGGACACCGTGGTACTCAGCTGGGTCGTCGGCCCACAGAGCCTTCATTGCTTCGATACGTTCGCGCATTAGTCCAAAGCGACTCTCGGGATCGGTGCCATGGTCGGACATCTCCTCCTTGTTCCAACCAGCGCCGACGCCAAACAGGACCCGACCCCCCGACAGCACGTCGAGGCTGGCCACTTCCTTAGCGGTGTGAATCGGGTCACGCTGAACCACAAGCGTGATACCCGTGCACAACTTCAGAGTGCTAGTGGTCGCGGCCATAGCGCCCAGTGTCACGAACGGATCAAGAGTGTCGTAGTACATCTGCGGCAGTTCGTCGCCGCCTGGCCAGGGCGACTTCCGCGAAGCAGGTATATGGCTGTGCTCAGCTAGCCAGACCGATTCGAAGCCCCTTTCTTCGAGAGCTGGGCCCAACTCGGCGGGATTGATGGCGTAGGCGGTTGGAAAGAAGCAAACACCGAAGTACATGCGCCAAAATCTAGTTCTCGGGCCGAGCTAGCCCTCAGGTTGGCTATCACAAGGATCGAACTTTCCACGGCCCATCTGCTCGCGAATCGACACCACTGGTGGGCTGGTCAGGTAGCGGCGCTGCCAGTTGGCGCCGTCGACGACCATCGTGTGACCGGACACGAACCCTGCGTATGGCGAGGAAAGGAAGGTAGCTGCCCAACCCAGTTCGCGTGGCTCTCCCACCCGCAGAGCCGGCTGGCAGACGTCCAGGTTGGGAGTCCGATCCAGATTGTCTCGGATGTCGGCGGTCATCTCTCCGTGGGGCATCAGGCCTGGGACTAGACCATTGACCCGGATGCCCGCTGGCCCCCATTCGACGGCCAAGGTCTCAACCAGGTTGACCACTCCGGCCTTAGCGGCAGCCGAATGAGCAAACCCGGGACCGCCGGTCCACGCATACGACGCTGCGACATTCAAGATCGAAGCAGGCGTGCCAGCGACTAGGTGGCGTCGAGCGAACTCCCGACTGCAAAGGAAGGTGCCATTGAGCGTGATGTCGACCACTGTTCGCCATGCGTTCGGCGAAAGGTCCTCGGCTGGAGACGGGAAGTTGGCCGCTGCATTGTTGACAAGCACGCTCGGCATACCGAAGGCCTCATTGGCAGAATCAAAGGCCCTAGTGATGTCTGTCGGTTCTCGAATATCGCACCCAACGGCGATCACTTCCGCGCCGGTCGCCCTCACCACTTCAGCACCGGTCGTTAGGTGCTCGTCGCTGCGGCTGGCCAGAACCAGCGATGCTCCAAGCCGCGCGAATTCCACCGCGATGGCTAGACCTAGGCCGGTACCACCGCCGGTCACTAGAACCGAGTCGCCGTCGAACGTCCCCGCTGGAAGAGCTGCGACTCCGAGAGGCGGTGGAGCGGGGAAACCTGTCGGGCCTGAAGTCGCCACCGTCAACTCCCCCGGTAACGCGGCTCACGGCCATCGGTCCGCGCAGCAAGATACTCAGCGAAATCATCGCTGCGATTCAGGAAGGTTTGGTAGATCAATTCGTCGTCCATGGAGGCCCGCTGCGCTGGACGAGCCAAGTGTCCGATCATTCGACGAGCCAGTTTCACCGCCATTGCGGGGGCGGTCGCAATCCGCTCAGCGACGTCGTATGCGGTGGAGTCGAGAACATCGGGCCGGACCACACGCGAGACGATCCCGTGGTTCAGCGCCTCCTCGGCTGACAGTTCCCGACCTGTGAGAACCATGTCTGATACCAGACCGTGACCGCACATTTCGTACAGAACGCCTATACCCCCGGTATCGGGAATGACTCCGTGGACGAGTTCAGGGAGCATGAAGCGAGCATCTGTAGCTGCGATCCGAATATCGCAGAGCAGCGCCCGCTGGAACGAACCACCGATCGCCCATCCCTGGATGGCCACAATCACCGGGGCGTCAATCTCCCAGAGACGCTGGATTCCCTGATGGCCCCGCACCATGAGCTCGTGGTGAGTTAGCTCAGTAAGGTTGGTGCCGATCGCCGTTACATCTCGGCCCGAAGACCACGAAGGTCCTTCGCCGCGCCACACCACGGCTCGCACCTCGGGACGATCTCGAAGCTCGCCCAGGATCTCAAATAGGCGGACATCCATGTCATCGTCGAACGCGTTGTGCTTGTCGACGTTGTCGTTAGTGATGGTGGCGATTGTCCCGTCGATGTCCAGTCGTACCCGATCGGTCACCCAGCACCCTCCTAACCCGGAGTGTCTCCGTCCTGAGCTGTCGAGGCGACCCTAGATGGCGCCCGATGCGGCAGTCTCCTTGACTGGAGAAGAATAATGATTATTATCGACCTATGGCTAGCCCTCACCGGACCGGCGAATTGACCGACCGCCTCTTGCATGCCGCAGCAGACCTATTCGCCGAAATGGGCTACGAAAAGGCCGGTGTGGCCGAGATTGCCCGCCGCGCCGGCGTTACCACCGGGGCCATCTACAGCCGATACGGCGGCAAGGCGGAACTGCTCTGTGAGGCGGTCGACCACCACGTCCCTGACTCGTTGGACAACGTGCTCAACGGCGCAGCATCCTCTGCACCAGGCGACCGGCTCCCAGCCACCAAAGTGTTGTCCACCCTCGGTGACCACCTCCTAGACGATCTCGACGGGGGACACGGCCTTTTCCTTGAAGCAGTGGTAGCGGCCCGCCGAGACCCGGACCTGGCTGATCGCCTTCGAGAACGGATGGCTGAAGAGGACCGGCGCCTTGGAAAATTGATCGACGAAGGGACCGGCGCTGGGCTCTTTGATCCCGATCTGGACGAGTTGGCTGTTGTTCGACTGGCTCACGCCATCGGTCTAGGCATGTTGCTGACCCGCTCCCTCGGAATGGACCTCCCCGACCCTGACTCGTGGCACAAGGTGCTCGACCGGATCATCGACAGTCTTGGAATTGACAGTCCTGGTGGATCAAGCCCGACTAGCGGACAACCCCCGTCCCAAATACCCAACCAGCAGATACAGAAAACAGCTACGCCGTGAGTCTGGCCACAGCCACCTCCGAAGCCAGTGCCGAAGCTGCATTCGGCGACTTACTGAACCGCGTCCGGGCAGATTTCGACACACAGTTCACTTGGGATTACGAGAGAGGCCGCGACGGGCTTAACCGCCTCTATGAAAAGGCCAAGCGATCACAATGGAACGTCAGCGATGACCTTGACTGGTCGATTGACGTTGACCCAGAAAGAATGGTCCGCCTCCAGGCTGACGCCACAGGGGTACCAGCCGGCTTCCCGGCTCGAAGTTTGCTGGACGTAAAGGGTTCGCCGGTCGCAAGTTGGAACGACGACAAGTGGGTGGAATTCGCGGTCCACTCCCAGTGTTCTTCTCTCAGCCAGTTCCTTCACGGCGAGCAGGGGGCCCTACTGTGCACGGCTCGCCTTGTCGAGGCCGTACCGTGGATCGAAGCCAAGTACTACGGCTCCACCCAGGTGGTCGACGAGGCGCGGCACGTTGAGGCGTTTGCCCGATACCTCGACGAAAAGATGCCGACTACTTACCCGATAAACGAGAATCTGAAATCACTGCTTGACGCTGTGCTGACCGACGAGCGCTGGGATCTCGTATATCTCGGCATGCAGGTCGTCATCGAAGGTCTGGCGTTAGCCGCGTTCGGCATGATGCTGGGTACCACCCAGGAGCCATTGCTAAAACAGATGCTTCGTTATGTAATGGCCGACGAGGCCCGGCATGTGGCTTTCGGGATCCTGTCGCTGCGCGAAATCTACGATGACCTACCAGCCGACGAGTTTCGTCTCCGTCAAGAGTTCGCCTACGAAGCCTGCGAGCAGATGCGTCGCCGGACCCTCAACGCCGAGCTTTGGCCAAGTTTCGGCATTGCGAACGAAGAAATTCAGGCTGCACTCCCCGACACGGAATCTCAGCGCAGATTTCAGCGGATCCTCTTCTCAAAGATTGTTCCAAACTGCAAGAAGCTTGGACTACTAGATCACCGTGATGGGTGGCTCCGAGAACGCTTTGCTGAGATGAACATCATCGAATTTGAGGACTGGGAGAACACCGCCGAGGCGTTAAACCTGGAAGGGCGAGTCTCCGATCAGGAGACCGCCTCGACAGGACTTGACCCCGATGCCCTAGAGGGTGTCGAGGTCATCGAGAACCCAGCACACCCCCTCTGATATGACTCAACCGAAATCAATCCGCTGATCCCACTCGAGAACACGGCCATCGCAGAACCGAACCTAGGAGTCCAGCCGCATGACCACCACCGAACCCCTCCACCCGGAAACGATCACGGACGAAGCCTTCGACTTCCGTGCCTACGCCAACGACCCGGAACGCATAGCTGACTTCTCGCGGTCCAACGACGACATGGCGTCACTCGTCAGCACCGTTCAAGACAATGCCGACGCCATCTTCACCTGGCGTTACGACAAGGGAGAGCGCGCCAGTCTGGACCGTCTCTACGAGAAGGCCAAAACCTCCCAGTGGAACGGCCAGACCGATCTGGACTGGTCAATCGAAGTCGACCCCTATGCAGTGCTGGCCCCGGCGAATCCCGAGGAGGTGGCTTACTTCGCCGATAACCCCGAGTCGCCACTGCACAAGTTGAACGACGATGAATGGGCCGAGGTCGGAGTGGAGTCCATGAACTGGAGTCTCAGCCAGTTCATGCACGGCGAACAAGGCGCCTTGCTTTGCACCGCAAAGATCGTCGAAACCGTCCCCTGGATCGACGCCAAGTACTATGCGGCAACTCAGGTCGTCGACGAGGCCCGGCATGTCGAGGTGTTCGCCCAGTACCTAGAGCAAAAGTTGGGTGGCATCAAGTACCCGGTCAATACCCATCTGGGTGCGTTGCTCGACGACATCCTCGAGGACAGCCGTTGGGACATGACCTACCTGGGTATGCAAATCATGGTTGAGGGTCTAGCCCTGGCCGCATTTGGATTCATGCACCAGACGACCGAGGAGCCACTACTCAAGAAGCTTTTGCGTTATGTCATGTCTGATGAGGCCCGACATGTGGCTTTTGGCGTACTCAGCCTCCAGGAGGTGTACCAGGAGTTGACTGTGGCTGAGCTGCGCGACCGGCAGGAGTTCGCCTTCGAGGCGGCACTGCGCATGAGGGACAGGTTCATGCGCCAAGAAGTTTGGGAGCGCATGGGTGTACCGGTCAAGGACATGGTGAAGTTCAGCCTCGAGATGCCTGACGAGTTGCGGATGTTCCAGAAACTGCTGTTCTCAAAGATCGTCCCTAACTGCAAGAAGCTGGGCCTGCTGGACGCCGGCGACGGCTGGTTGCGCGATCGATTCACTGACATTGGAGTCATCGAGTTCGAGGACTGGGTGGATACCGGCGAGGAATACGAGGAACTAGACGAGGTGGCCAGAGACCGCGAGATGGCCACGGGCTAAAACGCCCTGTCTCTGGAACTATTTCTCGGACTGGTTGCCCGCCACTTCGTGATGGCGGATTACCTCATCGATGACGAAACGCAGGAATTTCTCGCTGAATACCGGGTCTAGACCGGCTGACTCAGCCAAATCACGCAACCTCTGTACCTGAAAAACCTCTCGAACCTGATCAGCCGGCGGCATACCAGCGTCCGCCTTGTAGGCACCTACCTTCCGCGTGACCTTGAAACGCTCGGCTAGCAGGTATATCAGCGCTGCGTCGATGTTGTCGATGCTGTTGCGGTATTCGTCAAGGACGCTGTCCTGTTCCACCCGCTGAAGCGTAGGCGCTGTTCCGCCCCGGTCCGGCCACATAATCCGTTCGTTACGAGAACTAGTGTCGAGCGCCAACCAGCCCACAGGGCGCAGGTGCGACAGGACCCTGCCACCAAGAGGAGACTCGGGAGAACCAATGCAAATCCCGCTGACCATCGCCGACCATCTCAACCGGGCTGAACTCGTCTATGGCGACCGGGTCGCCATCGTGGACGAGCCCGACCAACCGGCGACACCAATGCCAGACCTCACCTACCGCAGGGTGGCTGAACTCTCGCGAGCCTTGGCCGCAGGCCTCGACCGAATGGGTCTAAACCATGGCGACCGGGTGGCGATGGTCAGCCATAACGCAGCGCGTTTGCTGGTCTTCTTGTTTGGTACCAGTGCCTTCGGCCGTGTTGGTGTGCCGATCAACTTTCGCCTCAACGCTGAGGAAATCCAGTACATCGTCAACCACTCGGGAGCCGACGTGTTGGTCATGGACCCCGAGTTGGAGAGCGACCTCAGCGGGGTGAAGGTCGGGACCCGCCTGCTGGCCGGCGAGGAGTTCGACTCGATATTTCTCGACGATGTTGAACCCAAGCCGTGGTCCCCGGACGAAAATGCTACTGCGACCATCAACTACACGAGTGGCACCACGGCACGCCCAAAGGGCGTCGAGATGACGCACCGAAACCTCTGGCTGAATTCGGCGATCTTCGGCTGGCAGGCGGGTGTATGCGACCGTGACGTATACCTACACACTCTTCCGATGTTTCACTGCAACGGCTGGGGAATGCCCTACGCCATGACTGGTATGGGTGGACGACATATCGTGCTCCGCAAGGTCGACGGCGCCGAAATCCTGAGACGGATCGAAGAGCACGGGGTGACATTGCTGTGCGGTGCCCCAGCGGTAATCGCCTCAGTACTTGAAGCAGCCGCAGACTGGGACGGTGAGATCCCCGGTAACGGTCGAATGCGGATCGTGGTAGCAGGTGCGCCGCCGCCAACCCGAACCATCGAACGGGTCGAAACGGAGTTGGGTTGGGAGTTCATCCAGATCTATGGACTTACCGAGACTGCCCCCCTCCTAACGATGAATCGCAGCCGGACTGAATGGGATAAGGACACACCATCTGAGCGAGCCGCCAAGCTGTCGAGGGCCGGCGCTCCGGCCCTCGGGGTGACCCTGAGCACCTCATCCGAAGGAGAACTTCTTGCTCGTTCCAACCATGTGCTGAAGAGCTACTGGGACCAGCCAGAAGCCAGCGACGAGGCCTTAGCCAACGACTGGTTCCATACCGGTGACGGGGCAACAATCGACGACGATCATTACGTCACCATCACCGACCGAAAGAAGGACGTCATCATTTCGGGGGGCGAGAACGTTTCGTCCATTGAAGTCGAGGACACCCTATTTTCCCATCCATCAGTAGCTGAGGTGGCAGTGATCGGCGTCCCAGATGAGAAGTGGGGAGAAACGATCAAGGCCTTGGTCGTGCTCGCCGATGGAGTTGACCAAACCGTCGACGAACGCCTTCTGATTGAGCACTGCAGGGACAGGCTGGCGCACTTCAAATGTCCAACCAGTGTCGAATTCCGCAGCGAGTTGGCCCGGACAGCCACTGGGAAACTCCAAAAATTCAAACTTCGCGCGCCCTACTGGGAGGGCATGGAAAAACAAGTCAACTAGGCCTTGGCGAGTAGAGCAGGAAGTTATCCGAATGAGAGCAAGGCACTTGATGTGGGCCGTCAAGTTCTCCCTCGTGTCCTGCCTCTTGACCGGCTTGGTCTTCCCTGACATTCCTGGAGTCGCTGGAAAGGGCTGGCCCGAAAGATGCGTCGGCTACCCCCTATCGGCAATCGTCGTCCCTGCAGTCTGGGCTCTTCGAGGGCGACGAAGCCGTTACCCCTATTTGGGCGACGCTCTTTTAGTCACGCCTTTTGTTTTCGACTTGCTCGGCAACCTGTTGGACTTGTATGACACCTTTACCCCGTTCGATGACATCCTTCATTTCGCGAACTGGGCCTTTCTTGTTTCTGCTCTGGTTCTCTTCGTGGCACCACAGGGGCTTGAACGGTGGAATCTTGTGCTGTTGGGCTCTGGCTTCGGTGCACTGGCCATTATTGGCTGGGAAGCTGTGGAGTGGATCGTCCAGGAATTGGGAACCGCTGGCCTGCAGTTGACCTATGACGACACAGTGGGAGACCTTGTGCTCTCTTCCTCCGGGGGCATCGTGGGCGCTTGTCTAACCACAGCAGTGCTGGATCGAATGAACTGACCTGTCACTCTTCAGCTGGCAAACATGGCATCCTTGGGTGTAGGACGAACAAGAGCGCCGGCAAACGTTCCCTGCAAAGCCGTGATCCATCTGAAATGACGAGACACCGACCCATCGCAAACGAGTTGGTCTTAGCCAACCGCGAGTTCGCTACCGCCTTCTCCGACGCCGACCTTCAGACCGAGCCGAGCCGCAAATTGGCCGTCGTCGCCTGCATGGATTCCCGGATGGATATATCCAAGCTTCTGGGTCTCGGACACGGCGAGGCCCACATCATCAGAAATGCCGGCGGAGTCGTCACCGATGACGTCATTCGGTCGCTGTGTATCTCCCAACGGTTCCTGAAGACCCATGAGATCGTGCTTGTTCATCACACCGACTGCGGGTTGGGACGCGTAGTCGAAGAGGAGTTTCGAGCCCAATTAGTTGACGAGGTGGGTGTCGCCCCCGACTGGGCTCTAGAAGCCTTCACCGATCCTCATACAAGCGTTCAGCAGTCGATTCAGCGCTTGCTCGCTTCCCCCTTCTTGTTACACAAGGAACACATCAGGGGCTTCGTCTATAACGTGGCTACCGGCCTTCTAGAGGAAGCCGCTATCGCTGGCTGAATGACGAAATAGGGATTCTCAGCAACAGCATTCCGCGACAGACTCTCAACACTTCAGTCCACGGCTTCCCTTGAATTCGTGGCAAAAGAACGCCTCTACGCAGGTAATTCGCGGTCGACTTGGCTAGATCTCTAACGGGAAATACCCTCGTACGGTCGCTCACGACGAGCGACGCCCCACGAGGCGCACTTTGCAGCCCCGGGGGTCAATGAATCCGGAGGGGAATCCGGAGGGGGTTCAATCTATGAAGAGCAAGTTTTTTAGGCTCCTTGCCATGCTTCTTACCATCGGTGTGGTGGCCTCAGCCTGCGGCAGCGACAGCGAGGATGCTGCTCCAGCCACTACGGCTGCGCCAGCGACGACCGCACAGGTCGAGGTAGTGGCTGACGGAAGCCTTCTGGACGCCGTGAAGGCCCGAGGCACTCTGAACTGCGGGGTCAGCGGCTCGGCCGTCGCATTCTCCGAAACTCAGGCTGATGGATCGGTCACTGGCATTGACGCCGACTTCTGTCGCGCTGTGGCAGCGGCAGTCATCGGCGATGCCGGTGCCGTGAACTTCGTGGCCTTGACAGCTTCCGAGCGTTTCACTGCCGTTCAGACCGGGGACGTGGACGTTCTTATGCGTAACACCACGTGGACCCAGAGCCGTGATAGCTCAGTCGGTATGGACTTCGGCCCGACCACCTACTACGACGGTCAGCAGTTGATGGCTCGCGTCAGCGACGGTTTCTCAGCGTCTAGCCAAGTTGCCGACATCGACGGTTCCGTGGTCTGCACCAACGTCGGAACGACGACCGAGAAGAACATCGCTGAAGCTGCACTGTTGGCTGGCGCTGAAATCACGCTGCTCGGTTTTGAAACCAGCGATGAGGTCTACGAGACATTCATCGCCGGTGGATGCGACATCACCACTACGGATGGTTCCGCTCTCGTTGGACGCAAGGTCAAGCAGCAGCCAGCCGATGAGGAGTGGGTGATCTTCCCGTCCACTCCGATCTCCAAAGAGCCGCTTGGCCCGACCTACGGCCAGAACGACTCAGCCTGGGCCGATGCGGTCAATTGGACCGTGTACGCCATGATCATCATGGACGAGTACGGAATCACGTCGGCCAACGTCGACGCCAAGTGCGCCGAAGCCGAGGCCGAGGTTGCGCGCCTCTGCGGCGGTGACGGTGAGCTGCAGACCGGAATGGGTCTGTCCGCAGATGCCTTCCACCAGGTGATCAGGCAGGTCGGTAGTTACGGTGAGGTCTATAACCGCAACCTGAATCCGGTTGGCCTGTATCGCGAGGGAAGCGCTAATGCCGGTTGGCTCGACGGGGGCCTGATCTACGCCCCGCCGGCTCGCTAGGTAGACGAACCGACGGTCTCGAAAGTCCCGGGGGCTGGGGAGCTACAGCTCTCCGTCCCCGGGATCTTTCGCGTCGATATCGCTTAAGCGCGGGTGCCGTCCAATCCTCTGGCGGCATTCAAGAAGCGCCTCCTTAGTCCTTAGACCCAGCAAATGAATCGACGTCGATCATGACGGCTGCCACCACCCGAGAGCGGGTATCACAACGTGTGCCTCTATGGCGCGACGTCATCGTTCTCAAATGGGTGACACAACTGTTTCTTCTTCTTGTAGTGCTCGGTGCCATGTGGTTCCTGGCCAGCCAAGCCGGGGACAACCTTCGGGCACGGAACATCAACACCGAGTTTGACTTCCTTGAACGCCCCGTAGACATTCAGATCAGCGAGGGAATCGATACTCACCCGGACACCGGCGGCCGTGCTCTTTGGGCCGCCATGGTCAACACTCTGCGCCTTTCGATTTCAGGCATCTTGTTCGCCAGCGTCCTAGGGGTGATAGTCGGCCTGGCACGCTTGTCCGACAACTGGATAGTTCGCCGCATCGCCACCGGGTGGGTTGAGGTTCTGCGAAACATCCCGTTACTGGTGCAGATGGTTCTCATCTACTCCGCCCTGACCGCTCTGCCACGGGTCGGACTCGACACCGGCCCCATCAACGGTTGGCTCCACATCTCGAACAAGGGCATATCAATGCCCCGAATCTTCCTCGCCGACGGCTTCTATCAGTGGGCCATCGTTGTGCTCCTCGGCGTAATGGCCGCTTACTTCGTCCGCCGACACCGCCAAGCAATCCAAGACAAAACTGGCGTCCACACTTCGCCCACTCTTTGGGCTCTCGGGACTGTCGCGTTCTTCGGATTTGTCGGTCTGTTCATCCACCCCGCCTTCTCTTGGCTGGGTCCAGTCTTTGACGGCGTGGCCGATTTACTCGACTCGCTCCCGAACGCTGTACCGCAGTTACTTTTTGTCCTCATCGCGGTTGGCGGCGCCACAGCATGGATCCGTCGTTTCATCTCCGACCGTCGGAGTGCTCTCGGACACTTGACGATCTCCGACGACGACTGGTTCCGTATCGCATTCACCGCTGTGGCCTCGCTGGCTGTAGTCCTCTTGATCTTCCGCTGGTCTGGCCTTTCGGCATGGACCCTCAACAGTGGCCGTGACCTGTTCGAGGTTTTGGCGGACAAATTCAACGTGGACGGTGCGGCCCGACCATTCGATGCAATGCGTCCTGACATCATTCAGAAGGGCAAGTTCCCGAACTATGGGAAGAACGGCCTGACCATGTCTCTTGGCTTCGCTTCGGTGTTCTTCGCGGTCGTCTTCTATACGTCCGCTTTCATCGGCGAAAACGTTCGAGGCGGAATTTTGGCTGTCCCAGTCGGCCAGACCGAAGCGGCCAAGGCGGTCGGTCTCAGTCGTGGGCAGATTATCCGCCACGTGGTGCTACCCCAGGCGTTTCGTGTCATCCTGCCGCCGACCGGCAACCAGTACCTGAACTTGACCAAGAACACTTCACTGGCGGTCGCCGTGGGCATGAGCGACATGGTGCAAGTAGGGACCACAGTATTCAACCAAACTGGTATGACCCTGCCCGTGGTTGCCATCTGGATGCTCTTTTACCTGAGTTGTTCGCTGACGATCTCAGTAATCGTCAATTGGTTCAACGTCAGGATGAGGCTGGTGGAACGCTGATGTCTGAAATATCAAGCGCTGCAGCGACGGCGCACGTTCCTGCGGCCGCTGCACCTGAAATTCCAAAGTTGCCTCCGCGTCAATGGGCTAAGGAAAACCTCTTCTCAAACCCCTTCAGCTCTGCTCTGACCATCATCACAACGGTCATCCTGCTGGCGATCTCCCGTGCTCTGCTGTCGTTCATTTTCAACCCGATCCGTCAATGGGACAGCACGGCAACCAATATGCAGTTGTTCTTCACCCGGGCATACCCCGACGAACAGTACGTCCGTGTCTGGTTCTGCCTAGCAGTCATCCTCATCCTCACGTCCGTGTCGATGGCTGTCTGGCAGGCAGGCTCATCCATTCCGGTCGCACGACTCGGACGGAAGTTCTTAGCAGGAGGAGCCCTCCTGGGGATCCTCACACTTCTGGCGCCATTTAGTACTTCGGGAACCATCAAGTGGTTGCTCGCCGCCGCGTGTGTAGCGGTTATTGGCGAGAGCACTCGGCGCTTTGCCAGCTCGGGTGGAACCGAACGAACGGTTAATTCCTTGACGGTGCTGGCAATCACGCTGGCGGGTCTAGCAGCCTCCTTGTGGGTGGTTCCCTACGGCCACTACACCTATGTCGCAAACCGTGAACCTCGGGTGTTGGCCGAAGAGGGAACAGTGGCACTTACCACCAAGTTGCCATGGACGATCATGCTGCTCATCGCAGTATCGGCATTCCTCTTGGGCCGCTGGATTCGGGACCGCCTTCCGACCAATCCGACACGAGTCACTCTCTTGATCCTTTGGCTGCTCTCGCCGCCGGTTCTGATCTATGTGGTGCTGCGGGACCCATCATTCGACATGGGCCACGTTTTCAGCACCGACCTGCCGATCTTCGTCTCCTACGCAATAGGTGGGGCATTACTGCTCTCGTGGCTGACACGTCCGTCGACTGGCGAAGCTGGCCGAATAGTCGCTGTAATAATCTTGATAGCCGGTTTTTGCACCTTCTTGACGCCGATGCGAATGGTCGTCCGGCTCGACATGCTCACTCTCGCCGTCTTTGCGCTGGCGGCACCAACATTCGCTGGCGGACCGCGAAACCGGAGACGCTATGTGTTGGGCTGGCTAGGGGTACTAAGCGTGATGTCATGGCTTATCACCTCGATTAACACTCCTTCCACCGTCACCGTTCCGGGTGGCTTCTTCATCGGTGGTTTCTCGATCACTCTCATGGTCGCGGTCTTCACCCTCGTGCTCTCCTTTCCTCTCGGGATCGCCCTCGCCCTAGCCCGCACCTCGACCATGCCTATCTTCCGACTTCTGGCCACCTGGTTCATCGAGTTCGTTCGAGGTGTACCTCTAATCACAATCCTGATCTTCTTCTCGATCATGGTGCCGCTCTTCCTTCCCCGAGGGATGCATCTGGGCGAAGTCGCTGCCGTGGTCATCGGATACGTCCTGTTCTCAGCGGCCTATCTGGCCGAGAACGTGAGAGGTGGCCTGCAGTCGGTGACCCGAGGGCAACACGAAGCGGCCGAGGCGGTCGGCATGACCACAGCCCAAAAGACACTGTTCATCGTCCTACCTCAAGGCCTACGGGTCGCCATCCCGCCACTAGTTGGACACTGCATCGGTGTATTCAAAGAAACTTCACTGCTGGCCATCATCGGAGTATTCGACATTCTCTACATTGGCCGAATCGTGATTCCCGGCCAGACCGAATTCATGGGGAGCACCAAGGAGAACCTTCTATTCGTTTCCGTGATCTACTGGATATTCGCCTACCAGATGTCGAAAGCCAGCCAGCGCCTAGAACAGCGCACCGGGCTGGGCGAGCGCTAGTGATCTCTTGAGTCCTGTGAGGTTTAAGCCATGACCGATACCACACCAGTCGAACCAACCGACGGCCAGACCCGGGATCTTTCCGGAGCACGGGACATGATCGTTTGCGAGAACGTGTCCAAGTGGTATGGCGACTTTCAGGCCCTAGACGGGGTCTCAGCAAACATCAAGGAGCAAGAGGTTGTGGTCGTACTCGGCCCGTCGGGCTCCGGGAAGTCGACTTGGATCCGGTGCATCAACCGCCTCGAAATCCATCAGGAGGGGCGCATCGTCGTCGACGACGTAGAACTCACAAACGATTTGCGAAACATCGAAAAGGTGCGATCCGAAGTTGGGATGGTCTTTCAGCAGTTCAACCTCTTCCCGCACCTCACCATCATGGACAATGTCACTTTGGCCCCAATCTGGGTTCGCAAGAAACCGCGGGCAGAGGCGGAATCCCAAGCCATGGCTCTTCTGGAGCGGGTGGGAATCCCCGAACAGGCCGAAAAATACCCCGGCCAGTTGTCTGGTGGTCAGCAGCAACGTGTGGCGATTGCCCGGGCCCTAGCAATGGAACCTCGGATCATGCTTTTCGACGAGCCGACATCGGCCCTTGACCCAGAGATGATCAAAGAGGTTCTCGATGTCATGAAGGCACTTGCGCTCTCGGGAATGACAATGATGGTCGTAACTCACGAAATGGGATTTGCGAAAGAGGTGGCCGACCGGCTCATCTTCATGGAGGACGGCCAGATCGTAGAACAGAACACGACAGAACTCTTCTTTTCCAACCCGACCGAGGATCGCACCAAGGCTTTCCTCTCGCAGATTCTCTAGTCGCCGCCGAACCAGTAAGCAGGCGCTCCGGACGGAGGCCGTCAACCTGGCCGGCTCTATGGTCAAGCAGATGAGCATAGAGATATCACCATTGACCGGGATCCTCGGTGCACGGGCCGACGGTGTGACCTTGTCGTCCTCAATGGATCCTGATCTGGTTGCTGCCGTCCGATTGGCACTGGTGGAGAACGAGGTTCTGGTTATCCCCGGACAGGATCTGTCACCGGCTGAGCAAGCCGGATTCAGTCATCTACTGGGCGCCTACTCGCCTGTTCCATTTGTCCAACCGGTGCCCGAACATCAGGAGGTCATCAAGGTCGTCAAAGAGGCCAGCGAACCAGACGCCTTCAACTTTGGCGGCGTGTGGCACAGTGACTTCTCGTTTCTCGAGGCCCCACCTGCCTTTACCGTCCTACATGCCCTGGATGTGCCATCGGTAGGTGGCGATACGGTGTGGTCGTCAATGACTGCGGCGCATGACGCCCTCCCCGACGATGTTCGCGATGCACTCGACGACGTAGTCGCCGTGCACACTGCAAGTGCCAGTTACTCCCCCGCTCAGCAGGAACTGCACGCGGGCCTGTCGGGCATGAACATCCGGACTTCGGAATCGGCCCATGAGACACGCCGACACCCACTTCTTGTGACTCACCCGGAGTCAGGGAAACGCAGTCTGTTCTTCAACGGCACCTACGTGCGTGGTCTTCACGGTAAGGGAATCGGTGACGGGACTGAATCCGGAGGGCGCGAAGAAAGGCGTCTCCTGAGATGGCTGCACGACTTCACCACCCATGTGCGGTTTACGTTCAGGCACCGCTGGTCAAATGGCGACGTGGTGTTGTGGGACAACCGGACAACCCAGCACGTGGCGCTGAACGACTACGGCGGGCTGCGGCGAGAGCTCAACCGCACCACGGTGGCCGGTTCAGCGCCTGTCGCCTGAGACGTCTCTCTGCACTCAATCGTCGCGGAGAAGTTCAATAAGGGCACTGGTGTCCCAGCGACCATGCCCCTCACGCTGAAGCCGGGCGTAGAACTGGTCCACCATGGCGGTCATAGGCAGGGTTGCACCGATCCGCTTGGCCTCGTCGAACACAATGCCAAAATCCTTGCGCATCCAGTCCAGTGCGAACCCGTGGTCGAATTGTCGATTCAGCATCGTTTCAGCCCGGTTGTTCATCTGCCACGACCCGGAGGCCCCCTGACTGATGGCCTCAAGCACCTTCTCGTGGTCGAGACCGGCTCGACGGGAAAAGTCCAGTGCCTCGGAGAGAGCCTGTACAAGGCCGCCGATGCAGACCTGGTTAACCATCTTCGTAAGTTGGCCAGAGCCCGTTTCACCAACAAGCACCACAGCCTTGGCATAGGTGTCAATGATTGATTCCACTCGAGCGAAGATGTCCTGATCTCCACCGCACATGACTGAAAGTGCCCCGTTCTGGGCCCCGGCCTGGCCACCCGATACCGGAGCGTCGATGAAGCCAACACCGAGTTTGTCGGAGGCATGCCTGATCTCACGAGCCACCTCGGCTGATGCAGTCGTGTGGTCAACGAGGGTGCTGTCGGGTGCCATCCCCGCAAGAACGCCATCTTCACCAAAGACGACTGAGCGGAGGTCGTCGTCGTTTCCGACGCAGACCATGACCGCTTCGGCGCCGATAGCCGCCTCCCGAGGTGTTGGGGCCGCCGTACCTCCGTGCTCTCTGACCCAGGTCTCAGACTTCGATGAGGTGCGGTTGTATACCGCTGTCTGGTGACCTGCAGCCTGAAGGTGACCGGCCATGGGATAGCCCATTACCCCAAGTCCTACAAACGCACAAGATGCCATTCGAGTGACTTCCTTTCCGATGCTTCGTCATTTGCATTTCCAATAATCGATCGCCAATTCACGCCAACTCCTTGTTGGCGGAGAGCGCTGCCATTGCGCCGAATAACTCCGGGATGCTCCAGTCGGCCTCGCCGAGTTCGTAATAGACGGAATGGGACGCTGATTACGGTGAGCATCGACTTCGACCCGGCCACGGACCGACCCTAGGGTGGTTCAGACCGATAAAAGCGACTGGCCGTCATCCCACTTGGGCAAAAGACCCAACGCGGTGGCAGGCTCATCATCGATCTACCCCAACCATAGGAGCACTACCCCATGGGAAATATCGTCGAAGGACGAGTAGCCATCGTCACAGGCGCCGGCCGAGGCATCGGGCGGGAGCACGCCCTGATGCTCGCATCCAACGGAGCCAAGTTGGTCATTAACGACCTAGGCGGTGACGCAGCCGGCGCAGGCGCCGACTCAACCCCAGCCCAAGAAGTCGTCGATGAAATCGTCGCAATGGGTGGCGAAGCAGTAGTCAACGGTGGCAACGTGGCCGACTTCGATGCCGCTGGTGAGATGGTTCAGCAGGCCATAGAGACGTTTGGAAGTTGCGACATTCTTGTTAACAACGCCGGAATACTGCGGGACCGCATGGTGTTTTCCATGTCGGAGTCAGACTGGGACGCCGTCATCAACGTTCACTTGAAGGGCACGTTCGCTCCGACACACCATGCGGCCGTTTACTGGCGGGAAAAGGCCAAGGCCGGAGACGAGGTCTTTGGCAGGATCGTCAACACGTCTTCACCATCGGGCATCTACGGCAATGTCGGCCAGTCGAACTACGGCGCGGCAAAAGCTGGGATTGCGGCATTCACATTGATCACAGCCATGGAACTTGCGAAGTACGGCGTGACAGTTAACTGTCTAGCGCCGGGCGCGTACACCCGCATGACAAAGGACCTGCCAGGGTTCTCCGGCATGGACGAAGAAGCTCAGGAGAAGATGGGGCCCCGCTGGATTGCGGTGACCACTACCTGGCTATGCAGTGAGGCTGCAAAGAATGTGACAGGTCGGGTCTTCGACATCGTGGGCCAACGGGTAGGTATCGCCGAACAGTGGCATCTCGGCCCGACAGCAATGCAGACCGAGGATCCAGCTGGTATGACCGAAGTAATTGCCGGACTGATGGCCGAAGCTCAGCTCAATTCGGACATGGGCGGAAATCCAGCCGAGGGACCAGGACGCCCCGGGAAGACTGTCTAGGAGGCGCCAATGGCCATCGACTTCAGCCTCTCGCCTGAACTCGAAGAAATCCGCAGCCGGGTCCGAACGTTTATCGACGACGTCGTCCGACCGGGCGGAGCGATTATCGACGGGGAGGGCGACGCCGAGCCACTAACGGGCAAGGACCGCATCAAAGCACTTATTGGTCTGCGGAAGCAGGCCCTTGCCGAAGGCCTGTGGCTACCCCACATGCCCACCGATTGGGGCGGCATGGGTCTTGGCCATGTCGAGTTGGCCATGGTGCAAGCTGAGGCCGCCCGGTCGTACTACGGACCGTGGGTGCTGAACTGTCAGGCACCCGACGAGGGGAACATGCATACCCTTCTCCACTGGGCGACAGATGCGCAAAAGGAGAAGTACTTGAAGCCGCTTTGCGAGGGCACCACGTGGTCATGTTTCGCCATGACAGAACCGGAGGTGGCAGGTTCGGATCCGACACTTATCCGCACCAGCGCCTATCAAGACGGTGACGAGTGGGTCGTCAACGGCCACAAGTGGTTCATCTCTAACGCCCACAGGGCGAAGTTCGCCATTCTGGTTTGCCGGACCGAGGAGAACCCAGATCTCCCGCAGGCTGCCAATACTGCGTTTCTGGTTGACATTCCCCAGGAAGGATGGAACGACGTGCGCCAGATCGAGACGATGCACGGTTCAACCGGCCATAGCGAGATCCTCATCGAAGACCTGCGACTGCATAACGACCAGATGCTTGGCGGACGAGGTCAGGGGCACCTGCTTGGCCAATACCGGCTGGGACCAGCACGACTGGCGCACTGCATGCGATGGATTGCTCAGGCGGAAACAGCGCTCGACATGATGGTCGAACGGTCGTTGAATCGGTTCAGCCATGGGTCTCTGCTGGCAGAGAAACAAGGAGTCCAGTGGATGATCGCCGACTCGACGATGGAGTTGTACCAGTCGAAGTTGATGGTGCTACACGCCGCCTACAAGATTGATCGGGGCGAGGACTTCAAGTCAGAGGTGTCAATGGCCAAGCACTTTGTCGCAAACAGTCTCAACCGAATTATCGACCGGGCGATACAGGTGCATGGCGCACTCGGCTATTCGACCGACACGCCGCTGGCCCACATGCTTCAACAGGCCCGTTGGGCACGCTTTGCCGACGGAGCCGACGAGATCCACCAGATGCGGATCGCCCAGCGGACGATCGCCGCTTGGACCGACACCGAATCGACGGCTCGGGCCACCGGGTCGCTCCCCATCTAGATTCATTGCACCATCTGCCGGATGGTGCTGCGATAGGAGGACAACATGCATGACGTCGTAATCGTGGATGCAGTGCGGACCCCGGTCGGTCGCCGTAATGGAGGTCTGTCAACCTGCCACAGCGTTGACGTCCTGGGCACGGTGCAGAAATCGCTTTTCGACCGGACAAGCATCGACCCGATAGAGGTCGGTCAGGTGGTCGGCGGATGCGTCGGCCAGGTCGGCATGCAGTCGATGAATGTGACGCGCACGGCTTGGCTGACCGCTGGCCTGCCATTGGAGGTGCCGGCTACCACAGTCGATGCCCAGTGCGGCTCGTCTCAACAAGCCACGAACATCGCCTACTCACTGGTGGCCAGTGGCGTGGTCGAAGTCGCGGTGGGCTGTGGTGTGGAGGTGATGTCGCAGGTCGGTTTCGGGGCTACAACGCCAAAGGACCCAAACTCGGGCCGCCCCATCAATCGCAAGTACTTCGAGCACTTCGAGTTCACATCGCAGTTTGAGGGGTCCGAGCGGATCGCCCAACAATGGGGTATTACCCGAAAACAGACGGACGCATTCGGCCTCGAGTCGCAGGCACGAGCGGCTCGGGCGTGGGACGAAGACCGATTTGCCACCCAAATCGTGGCCGTAGACGCACCAGTTCTAGGAGAGGACGGTAAGCCGACTGGGCAAGTGAATACGTTGGCGCGCGACGAGGGCTTACGGGAGACAACCCTAGAGGTACTAGCTGGCCTTAAGCCAACAGGCCGCGAGGACGGCGTGCACACGGCTGGAACATCGTCACAGATCTCCGATGGGGCCGCAGCTGTGTTGATGATGACTGCCAAGAAGGCCGATGAGTTGAACGTCAAACCACTGGCCCGCATCGTGGATTCGTGCCTAGTGGGTTCGGATCCGGAGTTAATGCTGACGGGTCCGATAGGTGCCACGCAGAAACTGCTGGCCGACAACAACCTCTCAATGAGTGACATCGACGTGGTCGAGATCAACGAGGCGTTTGCCTCGGTGGTGTTGGCCTGGGAACAGGAACTGTCCCCAAACATGGAGACGGTGAACCCGAATGGAGGAGCAATCGCTCTGGGACATCCACTCGGTGGGACAGGAGCGATTCTGACTACCAAGGCCGTGCATGAGCTTCAACGCATTGACGGAGAGTACGCCATCGTGACCATGTGCTGCGGTGGCGGACTGGGCACCGGCACGCTGCTACAGAAGCTGTAGTCGGATCACCTCCCGAACTACCGGATAGCGGAAACCATGTCCATCGACTGCCGGGCTGTGGTGTTTGCCGGAGATGGAACTTGGGAGATGCGCGACGACTTCCTGATACCAGAGCCGCCACAGGGTGGTGCGGTGCTAGCAGTCGAGGCGGTGGGTCTCTGCCACAGCGATGTGGCCCAACTAGCCGGTCACCACCACGTACCCGGCGAAGTGTCACCAGTGGTGCCTGGCCACGAGATCGTGGGACGCGTACACGCTCTTGCAGACGACGCTGATCTCGGCGTAGACGTTGGCGACCGTGTAGCAGTGGACATCGTGTGGTTTGGACCACCCTACGAGGACAACCCGCTTGGGGTTCGCTGCTACGGCTATTCGTTCGGTCTGGACGAAGGCTCCGGCCTATGGGGTGGCTACGGGGAGTACATGGCGGTTATGGCCGGCACTCACCTGGCTCCCCTTACCGAAGAGGTATCAGCCGAGGAGTTGACGCTTTTTGAGCCGCTCTCCAACATGGTTGCGTGGCTGAACCGGATGGGGTTCCGGGAGGGACAGTCGATCGTTATCCAAGGTCCAGGCCACATGGGCCTGACTTGTGCCGCTTACGCCAAGTCACTGGGTGCCGCGACAGTGATCGTGACAGGAACCAGCGACGATGCAATGCGTCTAGAGGTCGCCCTCGAGGTGGGCGCCGACCACGTGGTGGACGTAACGGCCGTCGACCCGATAGAGGCAGTGAGGGACCTGACCACCGGTGGTGCAAACGTAGCCGTGGACCTAGCCAGCGCACCAAGCACACCGAGCCTCTGCTTCGATCTGGTTCACCACGGTGGACAGGTGATTTGGGCCGGACTGAAAGACCGGCAGGCTGTTCCCGTAGTCACCGACAAGGTGGTGATGCGGTCGCTGACCGTATACGGCGGATCCGGCGGCACGGCGGCGTCTGTGGACGAGGCGGCCCGGATCCTGAACGCCGGGCAGTTCCCGACGGCACCCCTTCTGGGAACAGTGGTAGATCTAGACGAGGTGGACAGGGCTATGGCTCTCCTACATCGCAGTGGCGACGAGGACGCCGTCCGGGCAGTTTTAAAGCACCAGCACTAGCCGGGCAGCCGGCAAAAGTGCTCGTTTAAGTCCCCTCTAGTTCCTCGACTTCTGGTTGCTGGTCGTTTGCTTTGGAGGCAAACGCGTCGACTCCCATCTCGCTACGAAAGTCAGCTGAAAGTTCTTCAAGAAAATCGTCAAGAGGAATCCCTGTCGCATCTGCAACCCGGACGTTTCGTTCAAAGTTGCCCACTACTGCTGCAGCATCGACTAGCTCTGCCGGTCCAAGTGCAGTCAATACCGCCTGCCGTGCAGCGACCATTTCCTCTTCGCCGCCAGCCACTGCGGCTTCTGCGAACTTCAACAAGATCTCACCGTGAGGGATTTCCGTATTGGTTGGATCTCGACCAGTCATAACTACTCCAAGATCCACCTTCGTTCTCGTGGCTTCTCCACTCGCACGGAGCAGCATCATGTGGGCTGAAGTTCAGTAGAAGCACTCGTTCAGAGCTGAGACACGTGACGCAATCATTTCTATCTGTGGTCGCGAAAGAGAGCGACCCTCAGCAAGGTTGGAGAGGTCTCGTACGTAGAAATTCTGAGACTGATCAATGAGGCTTCGCACCTCGTCCGGAACCAGGCTCAAAGCTCGGATCACGTAGCCGTCTCGATCCTTCGTATACAGGCCAGCGTCTTCTGGATCAAGGTCACTTCGCTCCACCATCGGCACCCATGCTCCACCACTCTGGGCACCGGTGGGACGTCTACGACTTGGCTCACCTGCGATTGGATTCGGAAGTTCCCTCAGCGATAGGCCGAGGGCCCGATGGAAGCTGTCGATACCAGCAATCGTGGCCACCGTCCCCACAATCTCAACGTATTGGCCATCTGTCAGGCCTCGGTCTAGCGCACTTCGATAGTCCTCTTCCGTTAGCCGAGATGCTTCGGTAGCGATACGGTGCACGAGCCCTACCACCAGATCGGCTAATCCTCCCAACTTCTCTAGCCAACTGTCCGCGACGGATATCGGGGGGTGTGCCGCCTCCTTCCAAAAACCCAGGTCGCGCATTTTGGCAGCACGCGCCTCATCCGCAATGCCTACTCGCTCTTCTCCTGTCAACCAGGTACCCGGGCGGCCGAGACGAATCCAGGCTCGATCTATCGCTTCAAGAAGGTCCTTGCGGATTGGCAGCTCAATCGGGTTCGACGTCATACCTTCATGCAGTTATGCACCTCAGAGCGAATCAAGTCTCAAGGGCCTTTAGGTTCGCCGTCACCTGCCACTGGTGAGCTCCCACCACTGGTGCTCAAGTATGACCTCGCCTGATCCTCCACACTCGTACCTTCAAATACCTCTGGATTGACCCTTCCATAAAAATCCACAACATTCCCGAAAACAAAGGCCGAAAACTCCTCAGGAACAAGCAGACCTTCTTGAACGAGATCCCATGCATCAGGCAACACGGATCTCATGTCAGTGACATCCCAATGTCCAATATCCGACGCAAACATTGATTTCATTTCTGCGCCATCTAGCAAAGTGCTGCACCTTGTCGCCAAGACATTCAGAGGATCATCTGATTCGCAGCCAAAGAAATATCGAGAGCAGAATATTTCATATATATCTTCCACGGATTTGATGCCGCTCTCCAGAAATTCGTCACCAGTTGGACAGAGTTCGTCATCCCGAATTCCGACCGCATTAAGAAACTTTTCCAACTCGCCTATATGTCTGATTTGCGACTGTTCTCCGTATTTGTCGAATAATTCTCTGACGTGTTGAACATCCAATCTGTCGGGCTCATAATTTCGAAGGCCCGCTTCATTTCGTTTGCCATAGTGACCCACAATGTCAGAGAGTAGGTTCAAGGCCCACACAACTCCGCCCTCTTGAAATGCCCAGTTCAACTCCGGAAATCGAGTTGGCACCCCACCAAAGAACAGCGAGCGGGCTGTGGCTTCCCCCGCGGCAGCAAAATTCCCCACATGGTTATACATGTAGTTTCTTGTCGATCTCCTTGAACCCCATCCATAGCCGAATGAGTGGAACGCCGGGCTCACACCCAGTTCGACGCAGCGTGTCCACACCGGGTCATAATCGAAAACACTGTCGTGCCCCAAGCTGTCAAAAGTTTGGATACAGCAATCACCTTCGTCGTTCTGGGTCGACCGGTTGACCAAACCGGCCATCATGACGGCTCGAAGTCCTAATTCTTCAACAGCATGGTCCAACTCAGCCAACGCCTCATCAGGACTGTTCATTGGAATCACAGCTACTGGACAGAGCCGATCTACGAAGCCTCCATACACTTCGGCCACATACCGATTGAATGCCCGCGCCATAGCGACACGTAGGTCATCTTGCGCCATGGCCAACACACTGAGCCCATAGGTCGGATAGAGGAACGCCAGATCTATTCCCAGTTCGTCAAGACGGTCATACATCAGTCTGGGTAGAGCCGCGGTTGCCCGATCTAGGCTGTTCTCCGCTGGCAATCCCCACCAAGCACCGCGATAGAACCCAGCATGCCGTCGACTTTGAATCGAATCAGGGATCTCCGGCGGCAGGAGTCCAGTACTCGATTCGAAGTCTCGCACTAGTTCCGAACCAGCCTCCTCACGTAAAAACTCCTTCACCAGGGGCAGATATTCCACAAGGTGACCATCAGCATCAATCACTGGGTGTTCGAGCGATTCACGAACCTGTTGTGCTGTCGACACGGAGTTTCCCCCAATAACTCTAGAACCGGTCATTGCGTCACCTAACTTGCTTCAACCACCACTTCTAGGAACGGCGTTGCCACTTAGCTCCGGGGCCTTACGCCCCACCTCTCCAGTGACACCGTATTCCTCACTCTTCCGTCTGTTGCCGCGACCGCTTCATCCATCTGGAAGCAGACATCCCAAATTGACCTGCCCCAATTTTACCCGCCAACCAGTTCTGGATATCGGTCAAACACTTGTTCAAATAATGGCTGTGCCATGTGCCAGAGAGCCTCACTATTTCCTATTTGATCTCTCGTTAACAGCGCGCTTTCATCATCAATTATTGAGGGAGATCCAGAGGCCTCAGCCAACAACTGACTTTTGCAGGAATTTTCAAGCGAAATAAACACCCATACAGCTTCGTCGATTCCAGCTCCAACAGATACCAGACCATGGTTCTTTAGGATTACTGCTTGGTGATTGGCGAGAGCAACAACTATGCCCTTAGCCTGATCTGCCTCAAGCACTACTCCGGTGAATTCTTCAAATACTGCGTGGTTCCGAAAGAACAGACAGGAATCTTGAGAAATCGGGTCCAAGAGCCTGCCTAGAGTTGACCAAGTCCGACCATATTCCGAGTGTGCATGGGCAACCGCGTGCACATCCGGACGTGCTAGATGAATCGCCGAGTGAATAGCGAACGCTGCATCGTTGACCGCATAGTCGCCTGCAAGCACTCGCCCGCCGGAGTCAACCAACAGTAAGTCGTCTGCAGTCATATTGTGGAAGGACTGGCCTGCAGGGTTGACCCAGAAGCAATCTGATTGGATTGGATCTCGAACTGATATGTGTCCCGCTACGCCTACTCCATAGCCGAGGTCATGAAATATGCGAAATGCCGCCGCTAGGCGACTCTTTTGTCGCTCGCGTTCAGCCTCTCCTGAGCGATCAGCCGGTCTGGAATAGTAGAGCGGCAATTTGGACACCGCGATATCTTCTCACCCATGGCTGACCTCCGCCACTACGCGTGTTTTATTGAGGTCGCCCTTCGAGGCGGCTTTACGTCGGCCGCGAAGTCACTTCACTTGAGTCAATCTGCAGTCAGTAGCCAAATAGCAGCACTCGAGAAGGAACTCGACTGCCAATTGTTCATTCGTGGACGTGACGGCGCCCGCCTAACCGCTGAAGGTGAGCTCCTCCTCCCTCGGGTCCAGGAGCTGATGAGGTTGGCTGCGGATATAGGCAGCCTTTCCGGGGTGATCACATCTTCTGGTGGTCCACTTCTTCGAATCGGTGCGACATTAGGCCCGTTGTTTGACTCGCTGCCAGCGATCTTGGCCACCCTTAAGAACAAACACCACGGCCTTGAGATCCGCATCCGCGATCTACAAGCCTCCGACACCATCTTCAAGCTTGGACTCGGACAAATAGATCTCGGTTTGGTAAGCCTTCCTGGTCCAGTAGCTCCTGATCTGCTCGCACCTGGCACGACGAGCGTGGTCTTGGCAGAAGAGGGCTGGGTTGTTCTGGCGCCCCCGCGACATCCCTTGACCGAATTGGAAACAGTTCCCGTAGCCGCTCTAAAGGAACACCGATTGATCCTCTTTCCTGAGGGCTACGCACTGCGAGGAGTCATAGACGACTTTTTCTCCAAGGCCAATTTCCAGCCCGAACCAACGATTGAGACTGGTTGGAGCGACCTGCTTATGCGCTCCGTGGAACAAGGACTCGGTATAAGCATCGTCCCAGCCGGCCTCGTGTCGGTTGGCGACTGGAAACTAGAGATCCTCCCGCTTAGCGGGGCTGACCATCCCCCAAGGCGAGTTATCTCTGCCGCGTTCCTGGAAACTTCACCGGTTCGAGATGTTATTGAGTCTCTGGTTTCCATGCTCGCGGATTCCATGGCTCGAACTGGTTTCGGAGTGCCCGACTGACCGAACTTGGCGACGCACTGCACTCGAACCGCTTTAGACCCCTAGCAGGTACTCCAGATACCTAACTGGGCTAACGAGCGGGTCGAGTACCTTCACATTCGGAACCGCAGCTCTGACGGGTTCTAGCAGGCCCGACCACAGGGTGCACGCAAAGAAGATTGTGTCAACGCCATCCACTAGAGCAGCTTCCGTAGCTTGAGTAACGGCTTCCTCAACAATCGATCGCCGCATCTCATCAAGAATGTGATCTAGGAGAAGTTGTGGATCTCTGGCTAGTAGCTCATTCGACAAATCCTTGTCGGGATGGGAAAAGTCAGATTTTCTCACCGATACCAAACTGTCGCCTAGGCCGTGGGCCACTGCACGCGGCTTCCACGTTTCGATTTTGTATCCAGCAGCGATTATGCCTAGTCGTCCAGTTGCGTGACCCAAGCTCGCCAGAGCGCCAAATGGACCAACAACAGGAATGGATACTTCTCCGCTAGCCGATTCAATACCCGGATCGGAAGCACATGCCACGACCACACCGGCTACGCCATCTCGCTCGGCCGTCTTTAACGCCGCGACCAACTCGTTATGGACGGAATCTGGAGAAAACACGAACGGTTCGTCACTGAGTCCCTCCAGATTCGTGACCTCGATTTCAACCGATGGTGCCGACAGGGGACCTAGAAGTTCAACCGTGTAGTCGTTATAGAGAGAAGTCCCGATCGGATGCAACACTTGAATTCTGGCAGTCACTTGTGCTTCTACCCCTTATCGGTGTGTCGTCCACCTTTGATGCTGGCAGCTCCATCCTGCCAACCATCAAGGTGGATCACGGAGAACCGCTAACAGTCAGTACCTGGCCTGTGAGATAAGTCAGTTCTGGGCTTGCGAGAAACTGAACTACATGAGCAATCTCCTCTGCCTCTCCTATTCTCCCCAGTGCCGTATGGCGCGCTGCCTCTTTCACGTACTCTTCCCAATCGACACCCCGAAGTTCAGCCCCGGACCTCGTCATTCGCGTGTCGATAAATCCCGGTGCAACTGCATTTACCAGGACGCCCTGAGGACCCAACTCCCACGCCAGCGAACGTGTTAGGCCACCAATGCCCGCCTTAGCGGCGCTGTAATTCGCGTGATTTGGCAGTCCACGACTGGCCACTGAGGAGAGGAGGACGATACGGGGCGAACTGGACTTCTTGAGCGACGAGATACTTGCGCGCACCAGTGAGAATGCTCCCTTGAGGTTGACATCAACTGCCTCCTCCCAGAGATCGTCGGTCATGTCTTCGACTGTCGATCCAGCCATACAGCCTGCTGCAGCTATTACGGCATCGATTGGTCCGAAGTCGGCATCTAGGGACTCAAGGGCTTCCGATATTTCGCCCGCGGCCCTCACGTCAACGACTCTGGACCGTGATTCTGTTCCAGATGCTTCAAGCTCACTGGCGACTGTTTCGATAGGTTCTCTATCGCGATCTAGCAGCACGATTAGAGAAGCCTCCGGGGCCATCTTTCGGCAAATGGCGGCCCCAATTCCGCGACCTGCACCGCTTACTACAACGACACGACCACTCATTGCCTCACCCAAAGGACTTCCCCGCATGAATAGTGGCCCCTTCGCTAAGTCGGCAACACCCGCGGTAGGTCAGAAGCGACATAATCCTCAAGCTGCAGCGGAACTTCGTGTTCACTTGTCAAGCCCAAACAGCTGTACAGCATTTTCTCGAAACACCTTTTGGATCACTGACTCCGGCAGAGAGAAACTGAGGTAGCGGTCGACCGTCGCCTTGATTGGACAGAACGGGTAGCCAGTAGCAAAGAGGAATCGATCCTGGAGGAAGGTTTTCATCGCGACCACATAGTCCGCTTCTCCTGTGAGCCCGGGGAAATACACATCCGGGAGCATCCACACATTCGGCCTTCGGAAGGCCACACCCAGCGCACCTTGAACATATGGCCAACCGCCATGGACATTGACAATCCTCAGATCAGGGAATCGTTGCGCGATCCGGTCTAGGCGCACTGGATCCGAATATGAGGTGTCCGGCCCCGCCTCACCTCCGCTCATTACCAATGCTGGCAACTCTGCAGCCATGCACGATTCGTAGACCTCAGAAATCCCGGGATCGTCGATGTAAGTTGGCTCATCGGCAACCCCTGGCTCAAACACGATTGCCTTGGCGCCCTGAGCCTTCAATCCTGCAATAGAGCCGGCAGCATCAGCCGATGTCGGATCTACGGCGGCGTAGGCCATGAAGAATCCGTTGCTTTGGTTACATGCTTCAAAGACCGGTTGGTTTCCTTTACCTCCCATCCAGCGGTTCGGAGCCCTGGCGGGCACTCCGGCCAGCGAGATTCCTGCTTCCTGAGACTCCCGGAGGTATTCAGGCAAACTCCTCTTTAGGAGCGAGGTCGGCGCTTTCCATCCCCGATTCTCAATGTTTCCTACAGTTCTGTCGAGATTCGCGTAGGTCCGATCTGCCAGAAAACCATCGATCGGCGGTCGTGCACGCGAGTCGATGATCCCATCAGGGACTAGCCGTTGAAGACTCTCGTCGTCGTGCAATGTTTCTTACCTCGTATCAATGTCACACTTAATCTCATGCGACTGTCATTGTTAGTCGATTGTTCCAATTGCTCTCTGGACTGCTCAACTACGTGGTGTCTAAATGCCAACACCTAATCGATCTTGACTGAGAATTCATCACCAACTCTGGTTCTCCATTCGAGCACACCTCGGTAGCTAGCGGGCATCGTGGGACAAACCGACAACCGCTTCTTGGCAGACCTTCAGGCGAAATCGTCGACACTAAGCCTTCTCTATTTGACGAACTCGAGGCCGCAGCTTGAACAAGTAACTCTGTATACGGATGAGATGGCGAATCCACCAGATCACGACCCGGACCGCCCTCCACAATGGTTCCCGCGTACATGACTGCGATTCGGTTCGACAGGTGGCGTACCACCGCCAACGAGTGACTGATGAATATCATCGACATCTGATGTGACGTCTGGAGTTCGAGGAGTAGGTTCAGAATCTGTGCCTGCACAGAGACATCGAGAGCAGAGACTGGTTCGTCGCAAACCAGGATCTTTGGCTCAAGGGCAAGCGCTCTAGCGATGTTCACTCGCTGCGCCTGACCCCCAGATAGTTCATAAGGAAAACGATCAAGCAGTTCTTCATCTAGTTGGACAGCAGACATCAGGTCCTTGACTCTCGCAACTCGCTGCTTTTTGGTGCCTCGGCCGTGAACCACCAGCGGCTCTTCGATAAGCCATCCGACGCGCTTCCTACTATCAAGTGCGGCGATGGGGTACTGGAAAACCGCCTGTATCACCTCCCGATAAGCCCTTGGCTCTTCCTTCAACCAGTTCCCAACCGGTCGACCTTCTACGGAGATGGAACCCGAGTCGGGTGTCTCTATGCCGAGAAGCAGGTTCGCCACTGTCGACTTTCCAGATCCAGATTCACCGACCAGACCCAGAACTTCTCCCTGAGCCAAAGAAAGCGACACCTCCCGCACCGCGTGCACAGCGTTCTTGCCTGATCCGAAAGTCTTTGAAACGGCATCGGTTTCCAAAAGGAGTTGCGTCATGAGCGCTCCTTGGACCATTTCTCCATCCCAGGTCCGCACGCCACAAAGCCGCTCTTGTGTTCGATGGGCAGCGGATCAGTTCGAAGGCAAGTCTCTTCTCTCAGGTCACAGCGCGTGGCAAAGACACACCCCTGATCCGCAATCTCCCCAAAGGCCATAGCAGGTAAGGGTGTCCGGGTCTCTCCTTCCAATCTCGGCACTGAAGCAAGGAGGCCTCTCGTGTAGGGATGAACCGGGAAGCCAAGTACATCCTCTGTCTCTCCACGCTCCACGACTCTGCCGCCGTACATCACCACTACTTCGTCGGCCAGGCGTGACACAACACTGAGATCATGGCTAATTATCACCAGACTCAGATTCGCCTCGGTGCGCAGTTCGTGCAGGATCTCAAGGATCTCTGCCTGCACAGTTGAGTCAAGTGCACTTGTCGGTTCATCCGCAATGAGCAAGGCTGGTTCGTGCACCAAGGCAACAGCAATTGAAATTCTCTGAAGCATGCCTCCACTCAGTTGGTGTGGATACGAACCCAAAGCCCGATCCGGATCATCAATGCCCACACGCTGAAGAACGCTGACCAGCCGGGAGTAGTCGTCACTCCGGCCAGCCGCCTGTAGAGCATCTTTTACCTGAACCCTTAGAACCCGAGTTGGATTCCACGAGTCAACTGGGGACTGAAATACGAAGGCGACCTCCGAACGGCGAAGGTGGAGCCATTTCCGCTTTGAAATATCGAGCAGATCGTGTCCTCCTAGTTCGATGCGTGACGCCTTCATCTTTGCCCCCGACGGAAGCAGTCCGCCAAGAGCTAGTGCGACTGTGGTCTTCCCGCTCCCAGATTCGCCAACCACACCTAGGGTTCGGCCATGGTCCAACTCAAAAGAGGCGCCCTTCAGCGCAGGCGACTGTTCGCCTGCGTAATAAACCGTCAGGTCATCCACCTTCAACAAACTCATGACGTCGATCGTTTCCTCAAGGCGTCACCGAGTAGCACGAAATTCAGCACGACGACAAAAATCACTACCCCTGGAAACACCGCGTACCACCAAGCATTCAAGACGAACTGCTTTGACTGGGCTACAAGCCTCCCCCACTCGGGCGTCGGAGGCTGTGCTCCTAACCCGAGGAAAGAAAGGCCCGTTAGCGCAACAAGCGCATTACCTATGTCGAGGGTAAATCGGACCAGAAGTTGGTTGTAGGTATGTGGAATGACATGCCACCGCAGGATCTGCGACTTCTTTGCCCCAAGAGTCTGGGCGGCCATGACATGGTATTCATTGAGAATCGACTTGACCTGGCCTCGGACCATACGTGCGTAGCTCGGCCACCAAAGTAGGACCAGAGCCACAAGAGTTGAATTAAGTCCCCTGCCGAGAGAAGCCGCTACGGCCATGGCGAATATCAGATAAGGAAACGCAAGAAAAACGTCTACAACCCGAACTAGCAAGCGATCGGCCAGCCCTCCATACCACGCTGCTAGAGCACCGTAGATAGTCCCTATTACAGAAGCGCTTCCAACTATCAGCAATGCGGAACCAATTGAATATTTCGCACCATGAATGACTCGGGAAAATATGTCTCGGCCAGTTTGATCCGTCCCAAATAAGTGCTCTCCCGAAGGAGGGGCAAAACGATTTGAAACCTCTAGCGAATAGGGGTCGTGCGGTGCTAAGACACCTGGTATCAGAATCAAGACGCCAAGAAAAAGAACAGTCACAAGGACCCACAACGTGAGTGGGTCTACCGACCTTCTCGCGGTTTTTTCCGACTCAGCCATCTTGACTTCCACTAGTCAGTCAGCAGAAGATGAACGTTCTCGCCCACTCCTGCCGCCTAGGTGATGCGTGGATCAAGCACTCGATAGATCCGATTCACCAGAGAATTGATTAGGACAAAGCTTGCCGTCGCAATAATGGTCACCGCCATGATCGCGTTGTAGTCAAATGCCTGAAATGCGCTAAAGGCGTAAAGACCTATTCCTGGCCAGGAAAAGATCACTTCCACGATTACAACACCGCCCAAACTCCAGCCAAGTTGAAGTCCGAGCATGGTGACTACGGGGTTAAGGGCATTTCGCAGAGCATCAACCGTAACCACCTTGGACTCGCTGACCCCGCGAGCTCGAGCGGCCTGTACATAGGGGCGTTGCAACTGTTCACTCATCGAAGATCGCATCAGCGTCATGGTCAGAGCGATGTTGTGAAACACGATTGTGGTTATAGGCAACACAAGGCGCCGAATCGCCTCAACTATTGCCGAAGTGTCCATGCTGATCAGGGAGTCGAGCAGACCACTTCCGGTGATCTCATCAACTCCATATTTTCGATGATTGAAACTTCCGGCAATCGGGAGCCAGTCAATATTGGCGGCGAGACCCACTTGCAAGAGGAGACCAACCCAAAAGACAGGCATTGCTGAACCCGCAACAGCGATTATTCGTAATAAAACCGAATGCAATCCGCGGGGCCAATAAGCCCAAATAATGCCTAACAGGATCCCAAGCCCAGCGATCATTGTGAATGACACCACGATGAGTTCCAAGGAGGCTGGCAGGGCCTCCAAGAGGTCGTTAATAACCGGTTGTCTAGTCCTAATGGAGTCGCCAAAATCTCCAGAGATAAGGCCGCCGAGATAGTTGACGTACTGAACGACAACCGGCTTGTCTAAACCGAGGTCCTGCCTTACTTGAGCAACCTGATCAGGGCCGGCTTCTAGACCCGCAGCCAGCCTTGCAGGATCGGCCGGAATAACTCGGCTCAGGATAAAGGTGAGGCTTACCGCCGCCAATACAACAACTAGAAGCCAGAGCAGCCCCTTAGCAAAGTTGGCTGTTGGGCCGGAGCTGAATCGATTTTCATGCTCCGGCCCAACTACCAAGAAATCTTGTTCTGTATCCGTCACCCAGCGTTATCTGTGTTGCGGGCAAAGAAGAAGCGGACGGAAACCACGAAGTCCAAAGGCTCGTACTTCACCGTCCAGTTCTCCCGAACAGGCTGGTAGATCGGAGCCATCGGCACCCAGACCGCAACCTGATCATCGATCATCTGATCCTGGATCTGGCGCAGCACGAGGCCACGCTCCTCACGATCAGCAATCGTCGCTACCTTTGCCGTCAACTCATCAACGAGAGCGTTGGAATAGTAGGCCCAGTTGTAACCACCCTGATCAGCAAACGATTCCGTGATGTAACCCGACTTCAGCAGTGAAGAGGGATCTGGAGAAGTCATGTTCAGAATCAGGAATGCCATATCCGCGGCGGTATCTGGGTTGCTCGTCATCTCGACCAACTGTCCCCAAGGAACGAGCACCTGCTCAACGCCGATCCCGATTTCCTTCAGATTCTCCTGAAGGAGAGTTCCAAAGAACTCCTCAAAAGAGAGGCCGCCGATTCCAGCGTAGGAGATGGTGAAAGCGATGTTGTCAGGCCCTGCATCGGGATAACCGGCCTCGGCCATCAACTGCTTCGCGCCATCTACGTCTCGGACGGACTGGGGCGGCAGAGGACCAACATCGGCGTTGCTCGGAAGCGGTCCGGTTGGAGCTTCGGTTCGACCCCCATAGAACTCGTTCCAAGCGTCGTAGTCGAATGCCATAGCAATCGCCTTGCGCACCAACGGGTCACTCGTCGGACCGTCCGTCTGCATATTGAAGACGACCGAGCCGACACCAAACCGCGCTTGCACAACACTCTTAACACCATCACACTGAATGGCGGCTGTCGTGTCGTCCGGGCTCAGGCCACCGAGCATGTCGATCTCGCCCTCACACATTTGAAGCACAGCACTCGTGATGTCAGGGTCCGTTCGCAAGGTGACATGTGTCGGCGTTCCGGGTTCGAACGACCTCCAGTAGCCGGGGTATCCCACCATGGTGATGGTCTCGGCAGAGTGGCTCTCCAGCATGTACGGACCTGATCCGGCCTCGTTGCTCGCGAACCAATCTGTCGCCCACGGGTCATCAGAGGTTGCCCCTGCCTCAATCGCCTCTGCGGAAACGATCGGAATCTTCGGAAGGCTGCCTTCAAAGAAGACATTCGGCTGCGAAAGGGTTATGTGGACCTCGTACGGACCTAGAGCTTCGTAACTCTCGATCGAGCCCATGTTCGTCGCTGGGCCTTGGTTGATCGCCTGGATCCTCTCGAAACTCCGAATCACGTCCTCAGAGTCGAACGGGTACCCGTCATGGAAGACCACACCCTCACGCAACTGGACGGTTAGTCCCAGGCCATCGGCCGACCACTCCCATGAGGTGGCTAAAGCCTCTCGAGATATCGCAGGCTCCGAACCTGGCGGGAACTCCAACAAGCTGTCATACACGCTCCTGATGAAGAGCATCGCCGCCGAGTCGTATCCAATGTGGGGGTCGATCGACGGAATCGGTGCGATGTTGGAGAAGACCACCGGCTCATAGGGCAACTCCACCGCTGCCGGGGCTGTCGCTTCGGGCGTGGCGGGTGCTTCGGGGCAGATGCTGGTGTCGGCGCTGGCCCAACCGGTCCAACGGGCACAGTTGTCAGCCAACCACTTGTTGGCGGCGTCCTCAGGCTCCATGCCGT